>Ga0075586_103_pt1 | contig 44778 bp, 54 predicted proteins | sample RifGroC1_FD_68196 | JGI IMG/M metagenome (GOLD analysis project Ga0075586, IMG submission 68196) | candidate division WWE3 bacterium GW2011_GWC1_41_7
TTAGCAGGTATACTTCTTACGGTAGTTAATTATCAGGAATACCTCGCTCAGGCACGCGATGCGCGTAGGATTAGTGAGATCATGAGTATCCAGACAGCCATTTCTTCCGCAGTAGCGGATAATGTGATAAGACTAACGGATACGGGAAGTTGTACTACCTGCGACAGTGTCACCGGAACAACAGCAGTAGACGGTACAGGATGGATAAAGTTCGAAAACAACTCGGGCAGGGGGCTCAAAGACACCATCCCAATTCTTCCCGAAGACCCGTCTAACCGGGATGAGTACAGGTTCGAGTACTATTCGGACGGAATCAGGTTTGAAATAAACGCCCGTTTCGAATCGGAAAAGTATTTTATCAACTCGGCAAAGGATGGGGGGAACGACGATGAGGTCTATGAGAGGGGATGGGATCTTGAACTTCACTAGTCTTTTCTTACATATTCTTTGACTGTTTTTAATATTCCTTTAACGTTTATAATGGAATATCTTCTATGTATTCGATTTTCGGAGAATTTGTATGAACGGACAAAGTCCCTATACTGATAACAATCCCATCATAAAAAAAGATTTGATAAATAAAAACGGCTTGTTAGTGAAGGAAATGGGAATTAGATAAGAATGAAGACTAATACCCTAAATGCATTAACCTCTTACTTATACCTTTTCTTTGCATTTATTGATTTACCGGGCGGATACTTAAAACATTATGTGTAGTAGTGAGGTAATAACAGACGTAAAAAAAGTATGCATTATTGATGATGACGACGCCATCCTTGAAGCGATCAGGATAATTATCGAAGAAGAAGGTTACCAGGCCGTCAGCTTCAATCACGCTGCAGCGTTCATAGAATATCTCAAACATAATAGACCTGATGTAATATTACTGGATATCTTTTTGTCCGGTGACGACGGAAGGGTTATATGCAAAGAACTTAAAGCAAATAATGGCACACACAAGATCCCGGTCATACTGATGTCAGCAAGCAGTCAGCTTGAAATAGATGTCATTGAAAGTCATGCTGATTCTTATATAAAAAAACCGTTCGATATTAATACACTGATGGAAGAGGTCGGTCGTCAGTTGTAAAATACTGATTTACAGTTTTCTTACAATAATCCAATTTACCCGTAAAACTTGGTTGATACCATAATGCGAATTGTAACCACTTATAGACTGGAGGTGATTAATATGAAAAAAGCTATAACGGGACTTTTCGAGAGCGTAGATGATGCAAACAATGCATTAAGAGACCTAAGCGATATGGGATACACAGAATCCGATGTATCGATCATTACGAATGATGAGAGTGTGAAAATCGAACGTGATAGCTCGGAGCGTGTCAAGGCAGGGATGAAAACCGGAGGGATTCTCGGAGGTGTGGTTGGTCTTCTGACAGGGATAGGCGTACTTGCCATACCCGGGATCGGAGGCTTATTTATCGGTGGACCTATTGCAGCAGCATTCGGACTTACCGGAGCAGCAGCTACTACAGCTACCGGAGCACTAACAGGTGCCTTAGCGGGGGGTTTGATATCAGCCTTTAAAGAGATAGGATTTGATGAGGTCCAGGCTAAGCTTTATGAGGAAAGGATAAAAGCCGGTGACGTTTTTGTTATGGTACTACCTGCAGCTAATGAGGAGGAAGATATCCGGGATGTTTTTGAAGATCACGGAGCCACGTATGTTACTGCGACGGACGCTAACGTATAAGGTTCGGGGGACAAGCAGGATAGAAGAAAAAGACCCCGGTGATTAATCCGGGGTCTTTTTATACTTTAAATTCTTTTACACATTTTTAACGTTTCTCACATATTAATCTAACCATAAGAAAGTAATATAAAAATATCAATAGGAGGTGAGACTCACCGGACAGGGGAAAGAGAGGCAGGAAAACTTAAAAACTGAATAAAAAATCGGAGCGGCAAATTACGGACGGCAGAAATGTCGTCTGTAATTTTGTGGGGCGATAATTGAATAAACAGGCAATTTGTTATAATATCTAACCGTGAATAAAACGCTGCTTATCATTGAAGATGACAAGAATCTTCAAAAATATCTTCAGGACCTGCTAATTGGCGAGGGGTATTCGGTCAAGGTCCTGGATGACGGTATAAAGGCGCTTGAAATCATTGAAAACATTCACCCCGATCTTGTAGTACTTGACCTTGGACTCCCAATGGTCAAAGGAGAATCAGTCTGTAAAGATGTAAAAAAAGACTACCCGGGACTTCCGGTTATAATCCTCACCGGAAAAGATGCTGTGTCTGATAAGATAAATGCTTTCGAACTGGGGGCCGATGACTATATCACTAAACCGTTCGTGGCAGAAGAACTTATATTGAGGATCAAAGCAAGACTAAAAGAAAACAAACCCGAACATAATTTAGTAGAAATAGGCGACCTCGAAATGAATCTGGACAGCATGGAAGTAAGAAGGGGCACTAAAATCATCAATCTCACTCCTCAGGAATACAAGCTTCTTGAAACGCTTGCTGTAAACAAAGATAAAGTCCTTTCAAGAGAAGCGCTTTTGAATAAAATATGGCCAAACTCATTCGATATAGAAACCAGAGTAGTGGATGTTTACATTAGCTATTTGAGAAAAAAAGTCGATAAAGGTTTCAGGAAAAAACTTATACACTCAGTAAGAGGTTTTGGATACGTTCTAAAGGATAGCTCTGCAAAAGACGAGTAATTATTCTTCTTTAATTTCCGACACTTCTTCCGATATATCTTTCACGTAGTCTCTGATCCTTAGTGTCTCGCCATGAATCGCTTTGATCCAGTCAATAACTTTCTCCGGATCATTAATGTTACCTTCCGTGTATTTTCTTTGTATAAGTTCGGAATAACCCATGATGGTGGTAATGGGGGAGTTAACATTATGAAGTAAATCTCTTATCTTTTTAATGTTTATGTCGCTCATCAGTTTATAATATCACACATTTTTAGAGTTTCTACTCTAACGCGAGTCTAACATTATTCTAATTCGGCTTTAAACCAGTAGTTATATTATTTAAAACATAAAGGGGGTGATAATTTGTGAATATTATATTATTTATAATTTTTGGTGCACTGGTAGGTTGGATTACTTCCCTAATTATGGGAACAGCCGGCCGACAAAATATTGTTGGTGACATCGTTCTCGGTGTCCTGGGCGCTCTGGCAGGAGGTCTTGTTATGGACTTCTTCGGGCAACCGGGTGTAGCAGGGTTTAACCTGTACAGTATCCTGGTAGCCTTGATTGGTGCCGTGGTATTAGTTCTAATTGGAAGAGCGCTTTCGCGTGCCTTCTAGCGATATATATTTTTGCACACTGGGAACCCCGCCGGCAGGCGGGGTTTCTTTTGTTAAATCTGATTATTTACCACTACAGTGCGGTTCTGATAGAATAGTTCAATGAAAATATACATTATAGGACATACACCTCCCGATCTTGATACCGTTGCTTCCACCGTTACCTATGCTGAGTATATTAAAAAAATCAATAGGTACACGGATAGGGAAGTGGTGCCTTTATATTCGGGAAACCTCAACAATGAGACCTTATATATATTCGAAAAGTTCAATGTCCAGATACCGGCAGAGATCAAAGATGTTCACATAGCAGAAACGGATAATTTCATATTGGTAGACCATAACGAAGAATCACAGCGTGATCCACGCGTCAATCCGGCAAAAGTTCTGGAGATCGTAGACCACCATAAACTTAATATCAATTTCACATCCCCAATAAGGGTTGATGTGAGGCCTTTGGGGTCTACATGTTCGATAATTTACGAACTTTTCAAGACATCCAAAATAGAACCTGAACCGGCTACAGCAAACCTTATCCTAGCTTCTGTACTATCAGATACGGTCGGATTGAAATCCACCCTCACAACGGGAATCGATGTAACAATAGCCCACGAAATTGCTGAAAAACATGATATTGATATAGAACAACTCACTGTAGAGATATTTAAGGCTAAATCCGATATAGAGGGCTTGAGTGCCTATGAGATCGTGAACAGGGATACAAAAACTTTCGATTTTAAAGGCACAAAAGTGTTTATTGGAGAAGTTGAGACCGTGGAACCGGAAAAGGTTATTGAGCAGAAGGCCGGCCTGATCGAAGCGCTTGAAGATACAAAGGTCAAGAAAGGAGTAGGTATAGCGTATTTGTTTATTATCGATATCCTAAACCTGAATGCGCTTGCAGTTTATGCTACCGATGCCGAAAGGGAAATCCTGGAAAAAGCTTTCACCGCTACAGGCTCGGACAACGTTATGGACATCGGACCGAGGATAAGCCGCAAGAAAGATATAGCACCGGCTATAGAGCGCGTAGTTACAGGATAAAACCTCTGTGTAACATTTCAATTTTCAAGAAAAAAATGGTATTATTATTCAGTTATGGCGAAAAATGACGAAAAAATCACATCATTAACTAACGGAGACGGTAACCTCGGCGGGGATGGAAGTGTGCCGACTTTATTAAGAACCGATATAACAAAAGAAATGCAAAGTGCGTATCTGGATTACGCGATGAGTGTGATTGTCTCAAGAGCACTTCCTGACGTACGAGACGGACTGAAACCGGTTCACAGAAGGATCATTTACGCCATGCAAGATCAGGGAATGGTCGCGTCGGGTAAATTCCACAAGTCCGCGGCAGTGGTCGGGGAAGTTCTTAAGAAGTACCACCCTCACGGCGATGTTGCGGTTTATGACTCAATGGTCCGAATGGCACAGGATTTTAGTCTGAGATACCCGCTAATAATCCCTCAGGGAAACTTTGGAAGCGTTGACGGTGACCCGCCCGCAGCAATGAGGTATACGGAATGTAAAATGGCTAAGATCTCGGAGGATCTTTACGCCGACATTGATAAAGAAACAGTTAATTTTGAGATGAACGACCTCCAAAATCTGGAGCCTATCTACCTTCCTTCACGTCTTCCTAACCTGCTTTTAAACGGCGCATCGGGAATTGCGGTTGGTATGGCAACGAACATACCACCTCACAACCTAATCGAAGTAATAGACGGACTTCAGCATATGATAGAAAAAGCCGATAACATTGGAACGGCGCCGGAAAAAGATGCAAAAGAACAAATCGCTAATATAGAATTCTCCTCTACTGCTAATGTGGAAGACTTAATACAGTTCATTAAAGGTCCTGATTTCCCGACAGGAGGCATTATATATGATCAAAAAGAGATAATGCAGATGTACGCAACCGGTAAGGGTAAGGTAGTTACCCGGGCAAAAATGGACATCGAAGAGGACCGCAGGGGCAGAACGAAGATAATTGTCACGGAAATACCTTACCAGATCAACAAAGCTACACTTGTGGCAAAGATCGCGGACCTGGTGAAAAATAAGAGGATAGAAGGAATATCAGATCTTAGGGATGAGTCCAATAGACACGGTATGCGTATCATGATCGAACTCAGAAAAGAAGCCGTACCCAAGAAGATTCAGAACCAGTTGTACAAATATACACCTCTACAAAACACTTTCAACGCCAATATGGTTGCTTTGATCGATAACGAACCCAAGCTCATGACATTAAAGATGATACTGGAAGAATTTATCAAGCACCGACAACAAATAGTCATCAGAAGGACAATATATTTGCTCAAAAAGGCCCGCGAACGTGAACATATCTTACTCGGACTTAAGATCGCACTCGATAACCTTGATGAAGTCATTGCGTTAATAAGAAAAAGCAAGGATGCAGAAACCGCAAAAGCCGGTTTAATGAGCAAATTCGCCCTTTCTGAGATCCAAGCGCAGGCAATATTGGACATGCAGTTAAGAAAACTGGCCGCGTTAGAAAGACAAAAGATCGAAGACGAGCTTAAACAGATCCAGGAGACTATCAAAGGCTACGAAATGATCCTTATATCACCCAAAAAGATTATCGACGTTGTCAGCAAAGAACTGAAGGAAGTGCGCGAGAAATACGGTGATGTCAGAAAAACCAAAGTTATAAAAGGAAAAGTTGGGGAATTATCCGAAGAAGATCTTATTGTCAAGCAAAAGTGAATTATCACTATTTCCGAGAATGGTTATATAAAACGGCTAAAAGAAGACACTTATAAGAAACAGGGTAGGGGAGGGAAGGGCGTAGCGGGGGCTACAATGCGCGAAGAAGACCAGGCCGCTACGATCAGGATCTGTGACACACACGATTATGCGTTCTTCTTCACCAACACCGGAAAAGTGTACAAACTACGGATCTGGGATATACCTGAAAGCTCAAGAACCTCCAAGGGTACTGCACTGGTAAATTTCTTAAATATCAGTCAAAGTGAAAAAGTTCAAACGTTCCTAAATATAAACGCCGACAAACTGGAAAACGGTAAAGGTTTTGTATCTTTCGTCACCGAGAAGGGGCAAGTTAAGAAGACATCCTTGGAGGAGTTCGCGAATATCAGATCCTCGGGAATACTTGCAATAAAGTTATCCGGCGATGATTATCTTACATGGGTAGGCCTTACGGAAGGTTCGGATGACTTGTTATTAACTACCTCAATGGGACAGTCGATCCGATTTAGTGAAAAAGACGTTCGTGCGATGGGAAGAGCAGCTGCAGGTGTTACGGGGATAAGACTAAGCAAAAAGGATGATTATGTTGTTGGGACGGTAATTATTCCACATAAGAGTACAGATATTGCACTTATGGTGGTTACAGGCAAGGGATACGGGAAAAAAACACCTGTAAGTGAATATAAAGTGCAGAACAGGGGAGGTTCCGGAATATTAACGTACAAAGTAACCGATAAGACAGGGAAGTTAGTTACAGCTAAAGAGTACTATCCCGATGTAGAATGTGACCTACTGATCGCTACCGTGAGCGGAAAGATTATAAGGCTTTCAACTGAACAGGTACCAACTTTGGGTAGAGCAACTATCGGTGTCAGGCTAATAAGACTTGGAGAAGGAGACCACGTGACATCCGTTGCCTCGCTTGAAAAAGGCCTGGAAAATGGGAATGGATTAGAAGAAAACGGGGTTAATGGAAACGATACGGGCGAAACTTTAGCCGAAGAAGAATAATTCCCGGAACTGTTATACAATCCACATAATGCTTATTGACATAGAATCCAAATACTGGAAAAAGGGAGTCAATCTGATTGCAGGAGTTGATGAAGTGGGTAGGGGGTGCCTTGCCGGACCGATGGTTGTTGCTGCGGTAATACTAAATCCGGACCATATTAACGAAACGATCGGAAAGGGGGTTTCCTTCGGAAATGGAGTTTCCTTTAGAAATAACGACGTCTCGTTACAGAATTTTAAATACTACAACCGTATAAAGGATTCAAAAAAACTGTCACCAAATATAAGAACAATTCTCTCTGAATTCATTAAGAATAACGCTATTTCCTATTCCATTGAAATAATTGAAAACACAAAAATTGATGAGTGGGGAATATCTAAATCTACTCAAATAGGGTTCTTCAATGTTATCAACAAACTTAAGAAGAAACCCGATCATATACTAACGGATAGTTTTAAAATTGCAATCCTGCCAGAGTATAGACAAACAAATATTACCCGCGGCGACTCACTAAGTATCTCCATCGCCGCCGCATCTATCGTTGCCAAAGTATACCGCGACAACTTAATGGTAAAACTTCATAATTCAAATGGAAAATACGCTCTATATGGGTTTGATAAGCATAAAGGGTATGGTACCAGACAGCACTTGGCAGCACTTTTAGAGCATGGCCCCGCGGACATCCACAGAAAGAGTTTTAAACCCGTAAGAAGTTGTTTGACGACACCCCGCAATTAACATAAAATAAAACACGTGCTCGATGAACAGTTCCCACTAGCATTGTCATACGACGACGTGTTACTAGTGCCACAATTCTCTGATATAAAGTCCAGATCAGATGTGGACCTCTCAACACATATATCACCAAAACTAAAATTAAAAATACCAATGATAAGTACGAAGATGGACACGATTACAGGTGTGGAGATGGCAGTTGCTATGGGTAAACTAGGCGGTATGGGAATTCTGCCAAGATTCGACACATTGGATATCCAGGTTGCAAATGTAAAAAAAGTCAGAGAAGCGGGTGTTGTTGCAGCTGCTGCCGTTGGTGTAAAGAATGGTTACATGGAAAGAGCCGAGGCGTTGATACAAGCAGGGGCGACTGTTATCGACATAGACGTAGCTCATGGCCATATGAAACAAACAATTGAGGCAACCATAAACATTAAAAGAAGATTCGGTGACAGTATAACCTTAATATCAGGGATCACGTCCACTTATGAGTGCGCGGATGATTTATATACCGCCGGAGCCGATGCTGTGTTGGTTGGAGTAGGGTCCGGCTCGATTTGTACAACCCGTATCATGACAGGTTTCGGAGTACCGGGACTTACTTCCTTAGTAGAAACGGCAAGGGCGGCAAAGAAACACAAGAAAACTTTTATACCCGATGCAGGAATAAGAAACTCCGGAGATATTGTAAAGGCACTGGCTACAGGTGCCTCAGCGATCGTAGGGGGTAACATTTTTGCAGGTACGGACGAGACACCGGGGGATATTATAGAGTATGAAGGAAAACTGTATAAAAAATACAACGGCTCCGCTTCGCAGGCTGAGAAGATAAATCAAGTGGAAAAAGATCCAACTGATAAACCTGCCGCATATGTTGTTCATGTAGAAGGAGTAGAGGGATTAATGGCGTACCGAGGGCCTATAAGCGATTGGGTGAATGGATTACTGGCAGGTGTACGTTCAGGTCTTTCGTATGCAGGCGCACGCAACATTCCTGAACTATGGGAGAAGGCTAAGTTCATTAGAGTAACTACTGGCGGACTTAAAGAAAGTAATGCTCATGATATTATTATCAAGCTAAGCTAACATCAAGAGTACAATTATTCCTCATTTTCCGGCAGGACGTCTTTATGGAATTTCTTATGGATGTCTTTGAGCTGTTTGTTAGTGACATGAGTATAAATTTGAGTAGTGGAGACGTTCGAATGTCCAAGAAGTTCCTGAACCGACCTCAGATCTGCACCTTCGCTCAAAAGGCCTGTGGCAAAGGTATGTCTTAGAGTGTGGGGCGTAGCATCTACGGCAATGCCGGCTCTAAGTACATACTTCTTTACTAACCTCTGTACGCTTCGTACCGTTAATCTTAATGACTCACCATCAAAGTCCTGCTCTTCCATTCTCTTACCGGAGTAGCGGAGGAACAGGGGTTTAAACGAGTCGTGACGTGTAGATAAATAACGACGTATCCAGTCTTTTGCCGACGGGCTTAAGTATACGATTCGCACCTTTCTGCCCTTGCCCAAGACACTAAACTCACCGGAATCAAGGTTCACATCACCGATATCCAACTTGACCAGCTCACTTACCCTCAACCCGGTACTAAATAACATTTCTAAGATGGCCCGGTCACGTACACCGGACCTTTTGTTCAAGTCCTGAACCTCAAACAGTTTCTTAAGCTGGGTATCATCAAGAACTTTAGGTATGCGATCCTCAACCTTGCCAAGAAGGATCTTTTCCGGGGACATGACATCAAGCCCTTCTTCAACAATAAGGTATTTTATAAAAGCCCTGAGCGCCACCAGGAATGTCTTTTGAGTTGAACGTTTAAACTCCTCATTGGATTTGAAACTGATCCTGCGGTTTAGATCCAAGCGGTACTTTTTTACAAGTTCGTTATCAAGGTCATCTGGTGTAACTTTTTCAATTTTTAGAAACTTCATCGACCAATTCGCAAAATCGGATAAGTAAAAGTGATACATTTTGATCGTATTCTGGGAAAGGTTCTTTTCAACCTCGCAGAACTCCAGATAGCGGATGATAAGGTCATTTAAACTTGTTTGAGACGATACTTTACTCATCTTAATAAAAAAGATTTATCCTGGGGCATTCTGGAGCCTCCTAGGACTTTACAGCGTAGCTAAAGGACAAATCCTGTCCAGTGGTAATTACTAATAGAATAATAGCACAAAAAAGTGATCCCGCACGTCTTATAGGAGGTGCGGGATAGTAAATGTTACATTTATCTACGTTCAGAAACTATGATCTTACCCGGGCTTGTCTGAAACTCAGTCAAGACCGGGTTAATAAACGGATTGTAACCGCTGCGCAGTATGACCTCTCTTGCCATTACATATAGCTGTTGCTTTGATCCTTCAGTCAGTAGATCAATGAGATCCGTTACTTTAAGGCCTAAATGTATGTGAACGGATACTCCTATCAGTTCTGCTGAACTGACGGCAATCAATTGACCGTCAACCGTCTTTAGCATCACAGTCTTTACTCTTTCTCCAACCACACGCAACGGTAATCCACCTTGGGACATTGTCTCCATCCTTTCCTTATGCTGTTAAATCGGATTAACTTTCACCAATGATCCGGACGCCCGTTAGATTACCTTTGATAGGCATCTGTGTCCGGACCGCGATTACACCATCACCATTAGGAGCAATCCTAAGATCAGTGTAACACTGACCAACTGCTGAAAAACCTGTATTATCAGCAACTGTGTTCAGAATTAGGAGAATTTCCTCGGCATTCTGAACCGAATTTCCCCTATGCTGAAGTCTCAACCCACTTCTGAACTTTAACAAAACGGTTCTTTGATTGAAACGGTCTAGTACCGGTGTAAAAGGTAAAATAACGTTACTCTGGCCATTAACACCCCTGATCTTGATCCTAGTCTTGCTAAATCCTTTTTTCAGGTCAGCCTGGCCCTTCTCGTGTACTTCCTTAGACAACATTTTGTAGTCTCCTCTCTATAATGTAGAGTTGTTCTATCGATGGGAATTGACGTTATTTTACCATATCAAGGGTAATTAATAATAAAAAGATCCCGCACGTCTTGCAGGAGGTGCGGGGTATATAATGCGGCTTCTATTTCTCTATTTCTATGTACTAGGAAATTTGAATCAGTCCAGGTCTATCTGAATACTCTATCAATGCAGGATTCTTAACTCGAAAACCTGTGGACATCTCCTTAACGGCATTAGCTAGTGCGACTAGCTTTACTTTCGACTCATCAGTTAGTTGATCCACTACATCAGTTACATTAAGCGTTAAATATATTTGAACAGCTACTCCCGTCCAATCAACATGCCTAACTGTTAACACGTCCCCGTATATCGTTTCTACCGTAAATTTTCCTTCTCGGTCCATCATACTTAGTGGCACTAACCTCAGTGACATTTTTCTACTCCTTTCCAAGAATATAGCTCACATGCACTTACATCGGCTCAAGTATTTTTACGCGGTTTCTAGTACACGTTCACACTATAGCCACGTCGTTGATGTGTCTTGACAGTTAACTTGTCTTCGGTAATAGTTTCGAGTACTGGAGAGCTTTTCGTCTGATCAACCATATGCCCCGGAAACTCTGTAGGCGCCATAATCCCTTTCCTTTCACCTTATTTTTGATTTAGCATGGATTATATATCTATTTTTAACAAAAAGAAAGCCGAAGGATTTACTAACACACATTAGCAAGAAAGGGCAGGGAAGTGGCGGCAGTTAGTATGTGGGAAATATTAGGGAATATAAGAGAGCCGGACCGGGAAGTAATTAAATAGAAATAAGAGGGAATATAAAAAATAAAAAATAATTACATAAAGAATAAATAGGGAAATAACAGAAATATATTTTTGTTTTTAATTTTTAATAGGGAAATGAAGAAGGGGAGAAAAACCTTCGGTACATGAGACGTCGTCTAATGTATGTTTAACGACATGTGGTATCGGATTTAGACTTTAGTAGGCTTTTAGGACTCAAAACGTTTTAGTAGTCACATACTGCTTGAGGGGGAGATAAATAGCAGATCAATTATAAAGTAGTATATATTACCCATTTAAATATTATTAATATAAATAATTACTTAGTATATTAAACAGGCTCTCATCTCCAAATTGATATTAGATCGGATATTAATGTTAGAACGCTCTAACACTTATCCACACTCCTCTCTTCGGAAATATATGACAATCCTCCATTGAGGTGTATGACAATCCTACAAGTGCGACGTGACAACAAAATCATGTTCGATTTTTAATTTTTGGGAATTAATTAGTTAATAAATATATGACAATCTTACATTCATACCCTATAGTATATTAATTTCTTAGCACTATAGGATACTGACTGCCGGAGCTTCCTACTCCTCTCCCCTCCCCGAGGTCGTCATCTCAACATATATTATGGTTTAAAGATAAACAAAAGAACATAAAAGAACGCAGAAATTAAAAAGTATTCGGCTAAGATTTTTTTACTAATGTTATTTCTCAAGTGCCCGTATAAGTAGCTCAAGCCCAGCATTAATACCGTAGACACGAACAACGCTCTTAAGAATGACTCGGTTGGCAGAAAAGATGCGCTAATACCTCCGGCAAATACCATAAAGGAGACTATCACGCTAAAGAGTACATACTCCGCTCCCCTCACCTTTTTTGTCTCACTGTCGTACCTTAGGATCCACACAAGATAAATACAAAACAAAAACGCGGAAACGGACGTTATAAGTATTTGATAAACGGAATTAATAGGAAGCTTAAACACACCGGCATAGAAAGGGATCGTTACCACGACCATCATGATCTGACCCCAGGTAACAGCAACCCTATACAAAGGTATGAGCTCACTGCGTTCCTGAACGACCATAAAAACATTACTTATCAAACTTACTAAATAAAATCCCATCCCAATAAAAACAATAAATAAAAGTTTCACAGGTTGGCCTAGGTTCGGAAAAAAGATCAGGGAAAGTATTCCTCCGGCTACCAAGTGCAACGGCATAAGCACATTGATAAGCACATTCCCCAGCGATATGTTCGGATATTGAACTATAAACGTCCCAAAAACCGCAACGGAAATAATAAGCAATATTGCCCCTATCCCAAAACCCTCAACGGATCTATCCGCGAAGTAATACATTAATCCGCTTACGGTGAGTGCTTGTATAAGATATTTGATTTTTTTATCTATACGCTTTAACATTTCGATAGACAGATGATACTAGTGCAACAGCTGGGCAAACTCTTTCTTTACGTAACAAAGCGCCATGGCAACGGCATCATTCGCGTCATCCGATTTTACGACACTTTCAAGCTTCAGGATATTTTTAACGGCTTCCTGCATTTCTTTTTTCTTGGATCTTCCATATCCTGTTAAGGCGCATTTCGCTTCGAGCGCAGTATATTCCGTTACCATAATGTTCTTGTTCGCCGCAACCAACAATGAAATCCCCCGCGATTGTCCAACGGCTATTGCTGTTTTCACATTTGTGTTAAAAAACAATCTCTCCACTACCATGACATCCGGAGAGTGCTTCTTTACAATACCGTTCAGTTCCCTGTAAAGCATTTTAAGTCGTTTGTGCATCTCCAATTCCGGGGGTGTTACGATCGTTGATGTTTCGATCAATTTGGGTTCACTGGAAAGCTGTACGATCGCGTATCCCGTACGCGCAGTTCCGGGGTCAATACCAAGTATTAACATATATTTATCCTTAATTAACTACAACACTAAAATTGGAATATACTTCCTGCACGTCATCGTGAGCGTCAAGTTCTTCATGCAAACGTTCGAGTTTTCCTGCGGTCTCCGGGTCCCCTACTTCGACTGTAAATGAAGGGTTTTCCGGATCCTGGCCAAAAATGTAGCTTGTACTTCCCGCACCGCCAAGCGACCCACCTAAACGTGAGAACATACTCCTTATTTCAGCAACCGTTCTGTTCTTGTTATCCGTAACAGCTTTGACAATAAAAGCCGCTCCTGAGGGTCCGTAGCCTTCGTAGATGACCTCTTCGTAGCTCTGCCCATCTGACGCTACCCCCAACCCTTTATTAATAGCACGTTCGATATTATCTTTTGGCATATTGGCTTCTTTAGCCTTATCAACCGCAAGTCTTAGATTCGCGTTGGAATCGGGATCTACCCCACCCATACGGGCGGCCACAGTGATAGCTCTGCTAAGTTTCGAAAATATCTGACTTCTTTTTGCGTCTGCGGAAGCTTTATCTCTTTTGACAGTTGACCAATGTGAATGACCGCTCATAGCACACATTCTAGCAGACAATATAGGGGCTAACAAACTGTTGACAATCCACTGTTTTCTGATAACTTACTACTCATGCATAGTAGCGTTTCCGTTCTGACGAAGAAGGCTATCGACGCTTCCCTGCAAGCAAGATGGAAGGAAGCAATAGAACTTAATACTCTCATACTCGATAAATACCCTAAAGACTTGGATGCAAAAATAAGACTCGGAAGAGCCTATATGCAAACCTCCGATTTCCCCAAAGCAAAAAAGATCTTCAAAGAAGTTCTTCAAGTAGACCCCATAAATAATGTGGCGTTAAAAAATTATAAACTCGCAACTGACAAAAAGATCGAAAACAACACCCACGGCCAGATAAACCCAAAAAGCCTTATTAAAGAACCCGGTACTACAACCGAGGTTTGGGTTGAGATCCAGGATAAGAAACTCACTGCGCAGAACTTTACTCCCGGCGAAGCATTGGAGGTCAAACTGACTCGTAAATGGGTCGAGTTTTATAAGATATTAGCCAATAACAATACTGCATACGTGGGAAAAGTCGATTCACATCTCACAATTAAACTTCACCAGGCAAAGGATATGGGAGGAACGTTTACGGCCTGCTACTCCAATGGTTCAGATAAAAAAATCAACCTGTTGATAAGATCAAGTGTTTCAGTGTTCAGAGGCGAGAGACAGGAAGTAAAACCCTACATAAAACGTGGCTCCATAGAAGAACCCGAAATGGAAATGTCAGAAGACTTCGAGGAGTAATTCCCTAAAAAACAATTTATTTATCTAAGATCCTCATCCGTTAGGATTTGTGTTACGCCCTCGGTCAGTGAGTCTACACTTTCCTCTTTTGGTTTGGAGGGTGTCGGGCTTTCACTCTTGGTTTCGGGACGGAATTTGTTCACAGGCTTAGAGGTAGGTTTCTTGGGAGTCGCTTTATGCGCTGCAGGTTTTGGAGCGGCTGGTTTGGGGGTTGTAGGTTTGCTCACGGGCTTTTCTATCACTTTTACCGTTTCCCTCTTAAGTTCGATCTTTTCCTCAACAATAGCTTCTTTCTTATAAGGTATCTCTACCCTTTTCACCATGTCGGGAGCTTTGTCTAATGCTGCATATGGTGCATTTAAGTTATCTTCGGGAATGAGTACGGCAACTTTATCGTTCAACAGAAGATTATTGAATTCCACAGCTTTATCGTTTAAACGATATGAACCGGTATCAGCCAGAACATACCATTTACCATCCTTCTTATTCACTACCCCATCCACCCTTCTTCTATTTACTTTCATTATTTGCTTGAAAAGCTGTTTTCCATCCTCTTCAAGTATTTTCAGGGTATCTCCGAACACGAGCCTGGACTTAGCAGAGTAGTTGGCAGGAACTTCGAATTTCTGCCCATCCTCTGTTGTAAGGAAAAATCCGTCAAAAACCCCCTCTACTCCGGGTACTTGTCTGTAGTCCTTTCTGTTAGCTTCATCAATTTGAATAAGCAATCTGCGTGCGATACGGACTTCGTTATCTATATCATCCAATAATTTTTTAAGTTTACTAATATCCTGGTTACTAGACATAATTTACTCCTTTAATTGAAAACTACCTTGAGACTGTAGCTGTGGCTGAGATTTTTGATTATTTTCCTGAGCAATCGCCATTCCTTTATCAAAAGTGGTCTCAACCCATTTGTTTATTTTACCTTCTATTGAGGAACTTTCAACCCCGTATTTCTGACGGCTAAGTTCCACCACTCTTTCCCTATTCTGCGTTTTGCTTACAACAGCCATTTCAGGAACCCAGGGTCGTAGTATTTCGGCTGAGAACGGCAGGGACGTCATACCGTCCATCATCAGTTTTATATAGATATTGAACCTTTCCAATGAAATTATATCCTCTTCGCCAAAATATGGCTGGAACTCATTTGCCAACGCGCGGGCATCGGGTGCACCTAAGGCAAAAGTAGCTATGGTTCCTACGTTACCAAATACTGCCTTTAACAGTTCCTCCGGAAGTTGGGCTGTATATTGGTGGGTCAGATACAAACCTAAGCCGTATTTTCGTGATTCTGATAGGATTGATTCAAAGCTTCCCGTTGCGAAGTTCTGAAACTCATCAACATACAAATAGAACGGGCGGCGCTGATTGGACTGGATCTTAGCCCTTTGTAAAGCCATAAACTGTATCCTTGACACCATCAAGGCGCCAAGAAGGTTTGCGTTATCCTCCCCTATCTTTCCTTTTGACAAGTTCATTAAGAGTATCTTTCCTTCATTCATCGCGTTCCACATGTCTATTGTTGAATACCTCTGACCGAGAATGTTTCTGATCGTAGTTGAAGCAAGAAATCTGTTGACTTTATTTTGGATTGGCGCAATAGCCTCGGTAACAAGCTTCTGGTTACCTTTCATCGCTTTGTACTCAATCTCCCAAAACTTGATAACTACCGGATCTTTTACAAAATGCAATATATACTTTCGGTAATTGTCATCCTCGAGCAAACGGGTAATGGCAAGCATTGTTGTGCCGGGAACCTCCAGAAGCGTCAGGATACAGTAGTTTAAAAGATACTCTAAACGCGGTCCCCAGGAATAATCAAAATGATGTTTAATAGCCGAAACAAGAGCAGAGGCCATCAGGTTCTTCTGTGAGGGATCTTCCATTTCCAAAAGGTTCAACCCCACCGGTCTCTCCAAATCCGAAGGATCAAAATAGATCACGTCATCAATCCTGTGATCAGGAATATAATCAAGAACCCGCTCCACAAGATCACCGTGAGGATCCAGGACGCCTACACCATGACCGTTGGCGATATCCTGACTGATCATAGATTCGAACATCGTAGACTTCCCTGTACCGGACTTCCCTATTAAATACATATGCCTGAGACGGTCGTCGGAGTTTGACAGTCCAAACCGCACTTTCTGACTGCGGTAAATGGTTTCCCCAAGATATACGCAGTTGTTCACCGGCAATCCTCCGGGTGGCTCTGATTTCTTTGAATAGATCCATGATATATTGGGAGTTTCGACGCTTGCAGAAGGTAGATGATAGAGGGTGGAAAGCTCTGATATATTTAGAACCACCGTTCCGTTAGACATAAATGCTCTGTTCTTGAACGACTCCAGTGAGGTTTGTTTATTGGAAACCGGAAAAGACACAAACCCGTTCATATTGGATGTGGAAAATTGCCTTAATGACGCAATAACTGATCTTAAGTTGCTCTTTGCCCTATCGCTATTATCCGCCTGTGATAAGATCCTTATCTGAACCTCAAAACCCATTTTGTAAAGCTTGCTTTCAATGGACTTTATTTCCAGATCCTGGGTAGACGTTAGCCTGGGAGGCTGAGAGGAGAAGGATTTTCCGTAATCTCTGGGATTTGTTGGAGGGGGCGGTGAGAATAGGTTCGTGACCATGCCTGTGCCTATCTCAACTATTTCTTTTGCGAACAAACCTGCAAATCCTGAAAGAAAACCCGGCCCTTTGGACAAGCTTGTCCCCGCTCTAACCGCTTCTATATAATCATAGCCTGTCTGCTGCCAACCATCAGGGATCGGCTTGACTAAAACCTGAAACCAGATCTTGTCATTGCCGGACAGTTCTGACAAAGATGAGGAAATACCGGATAGAGGATCACCCTCAAAATCGCGGAACGTCTTAATAGGGAAAAAGTCTTCTTTGCTTAATGTGATAGTTGATATTTCGTAGGATCCTTCTTCTATAACGTCAGTCATATAATCTTCCACAACACGAATCTGACTGGTGGGATACTGGGCATATATTTGACTTTCTACAAACTTTAGTATGCCTTGAGGGACAACTACGTAGAATTTGATACCGCGTGTACCATCGGAGGCCATTTCCATAGAAAAGTGTTCCTGGTCAACATCATCTTCGCGGAGCAATCCGTGCAAAGTTGCCAGCATGTTTTCAGCCGCCAGGGACGCCCATTGGACATCGCGTGTACTATCTTCATTTTTTGGAACTTTTATTTCGAGAACTGAGAAATTTTCAAGAGGACCATCTATATCACCTTTAACCGAGTCGTTATTGAGGCGCAAAAGTAAAGCAATGGAAAAGACAACAACTATTAATGCAGGTACTAATACGTATATAAACATTCTGGAAATACCAACCCCCGCCCAAATTTGGGGCGGGGGTGAAGAAAGGAGAGAGACAATGAAAGTATGTTCTCACAAAATATCTTTGATGTCAAGTCCCATGATCACTACAATATCGGCTCTATCTAACTCGTTTTCTCTAATAAAAGCCGCATACCGCTTCAGCATTATATTGCCTATTCCAAAACTAAATGCCAAGCTGGTAGTAGTAATAAGATCAGTTTCATCCACAATAATATAGCTGTCAGAATACACCTGCAACGCGTTCCCTACTCCGACTACCCTTCCGCCAAGATTTTGTACGATCCTATTGCCAAACTGAGCTAAACCGGGAGTACCTGCGCCGTTAAGAACTGCGATGCTTTTTTTCTCCAGTGCTATGGATGAGTCGAAGGTGAGGTCTCTAACCTCTTCATCAATCAAAGAGGTGTTAGCCGTATATTGAGGAATGAAATCTTTTTTAATAAACCGGTCCTGCGGCAGTGACCGGGTAAATGTATATATGTTAATAAATTCGTTAAAAGTAAGGTCGGTTATAAGCGAGTTCTTAAATTTACTCAGATCATTCAAGCTTGCGGTCATGTTCAACGATCCTGTCTCGAACAAACTGTCGAACTCAGTCTGGAACTTGCTATCCACAATAATGTACTTATTAACCTTAAACCCGAATAATGAAGTAACCGTTTTATCCAACAAGCTTATACCATTCCTAAAATCTTCCTTGTTATTAAGATTCCCTAAGGCAAAAACCTTGCTAATCTCCTCTTCCCCGAATTTACCGGGCACATCAACAACCATATCTAGGGGAATGCTGTAACTTACAACTTTGCCGTTATTCCGATCAAATAGTTTCATCCGGATGCTTGTGGCAAGAACAGGCTCCATGTTCATATCGTCAACTGTAACGTATAAAAGACTGAAAACATCCTGCTCGGAAATAAAATAATCCCCTTCCGAGGTTGCTGCTGCAAAGTTCTTGGTGAGATTTTTATAGAAACCCAATCCGGACAGGAAAAGTGCTGAGATAAGGAACAGAGAAGAAACTGCAAGGATCTTCTTAACCTTTTTTCTATTGGAGGAGGTTTTCTTTCTTTTAGAAGTTCTTCTAGATTTACGTGCGGTTCGGGCAGGCATGGTTGAATAAAATATACCACAAATCAGATATCGAATTCATGCGGAACCGGCGCTTCTATTGTTATTTCGGCTTTAGATTCGGGATGTATAAAAGTAATTTTATGCGCGTGCAGCAACATTCTTGAAAATTTTTCTTTCCATTTATCGAACTGCGCAGCATTTGAGTACAAATTGTCTGCAACTATAGGGTGTGCGTAAGCGGCGAGATGAACTCTGATCTGATGTGTCCTTCCGGTTTTAGGAAAACACTTGAGTACGGTAAGCTTATCCCCTCCCCTCTCGCTCACTCTCACTTTTTCAAACAATGTCACGGCTTCTTTGCCGCCCTGTACAACCGCATACTTCATCCTGTTCCTTGGGTTTCTTTTAATAGGCGCATTGATCTCAAATAGATCGTCTTTAACCTCCCCTATCACTACCGCAATATATTCCTTTTCTACTTCCCTTCTCTTGAATTGTTTCTGGAGCCGCTTAAATGAGGCAATATCTTTGGCGATCAGCAGTACACCTGAAGTATCCTTATCAATTCTATGAACAATTCCGCCTCTTTGGGAAAACTCGCTCTCCTCATCATCCGTAAACGTGAGGTGATCAAGAACCTCATCCTGAACAGTACTTACCACCGTAGTCAACGAACGGTTTACAACCTTACCTGACGGTTTATTGATCGCTAGAATGTGGGAGTCTTCGAATAGGATATCGAGGTCATTCATGAAAGTAATTACCAACTTCGTTCACTATCTTGTCGGGCGTGATCTCCGATTTGATAAGATATCCATTCGCTCCAAGTTCAAAACAGTCGTTTATAACGTGCTCTACACCAAGGTTTGTTAATAGCAACACAGGTTTTTTCTGTAAAGTAGAGTTCTCTTTTATCTTTTTTAGGATATTTACACCGTCATTCCCGGGCAGTACTATATCAAGAAGCAATAGTTCCCAGTCCTCTTTAAGGGCTTTTTCCAGTCCGGTAGTACCGTCCGCGGCTTCATGTACATTGTACCCCGCATCCCGTAAAACTTCGGCGTAAAGCAGGCGGATATCCGCTTCATCTTCTATTATTAAAATTGTTTTACTCATACTACCTCCTTTTTAGTAGTGTTATATAAAATACTAGGACAAGTATACCTGACATAACCATAATATCCCAAACGTTAAAAAGGAACAATCCTAAGAACGAAAAGTAGTCTTCCACACATCCATTCCTAATACGCTCAGCAATGTTAAACGTCCCGCCTGATGCAATTAAAGATATTCCTAAAGTGACCTGAGCGCACTTAAAAAGCTCACTCCGGAAAATATACAGAAGCGCTGAGAATAAGAGCATGTTTATTAATACAAAAGGAATTAAATCGTTCTGATGGACTGTGTAACCAAAAAAATGTGCGTTACATTTACTCGTTAGCGTGGGTAGCATGTTCAAAACAAGTTGTTGCCTCGGGGTAAGCTTCTAATCTTGCTTTATCTATAGGTATTCCGCATACTTCGCATAAACCGTAAGTTCCGATCCTGATCTTGGCCAAAGCTCTTCTTACTTGTATCTGCACCTTAGTTAAAGCCGACGCCCTTAGGTCCACAACTTCTTTTCTATTATCTTCAAGCAAAGCGTCATCCATGAGTTCGGCATTATCGGTATCCCTACCCCTGTCATTGTAAGGATCCTCTTCCAATAACAATTTCTGCTCTTCCGTCAGTCTCTTTTCTTTCTTAACAAGAATGTTCTTAATATTTTTAATAAAATCAAGTGAAAAGTTCGTTTTGCTCATGCTTTTTTTCTCCCGTAAATATAAGTTGACCATGCTTATGATAATTAAAAAAACGTAAAATATCAAATAACTGGTCTCTCTGAAATAAATGGCAGAGATACCCGCAGATGCTATGAGCAAAATAGAAAACACATAGCCTGATTTCAAAATGATATTCCTCTTACGTTTTAAATAAAAAAGCACTGCAAAAACAAGTGGAATAGATATAAGAAAGTCATCCCTGTCATATACAAACACCATACCTAACAGGACAGGAAGAGAAGCTGCGTATACCGATAAAGAGAAGATGTCCATGATCCTGTATACCGACCATTTCCAAAAATGAACTATGGTATAGACCCCTAAAATTTCTGCTGAAATAACTACTAATATATCTACTTTCAATACTGCAAGTAAGCTAAGAAGTACGATAAACATGATATCGAAGATCTTTTCCTGGTCAAATCCTTCTTTCTTGGCCTCACTCCAAAAAAAGTAAATAAAAACCAGCAGTGAAATGAAGACAAAAAGTCCATATACAGGGATGTCCAATGTTCTGATATTTAAATTTTGCGGAAGTAACATATTATGCCTTTGAGAGATATTCTCCGGTCCGGGTGTCGACCTTGATCTTATCCCCTATTTTAATGAACGTGGGCACCTTCACCGTGGTTCCGTTATTGACGGTAGCTTCCTTAAGTACATTTGATACTGTATTGCCTTTAAAACCAGGCTCCGTGTACGTAACTTCAAATATAAGACTGTTTGGGAGGTCTATCGATACCGGTCTTCCCTCAAAGTACATCACGATCACATTTTCACCCTCCATCAGATACTTTGCGTTATCTCCTACCACATCGGCCGGGATCGTTATTTGTTCGTATGTGCCGGGGTCCATAAAAACATAACCGTTATCTTTATAAAGATACTGTGCGTTCTTTCTCATGACATCAGCATCTTCCACCCGTGCTGACGATAAATAACTTTTTTCAAGAACGGCGCCTGTAAGGAGATTTTTTGCCTTTACCTTAACGTTCGCCCCTCCCCTTGCTGATTTAATATGTTCGTACCGGACAACCAAAAAGGGTTGGCCGTTATCCTTGAATATTCGTCCTGTTTTAAGTTCGGTGGCAAGCATAATTATATATGGTATTATAGCAAACAAAACGGGGCGGATTTGGCTTTTAAGGAAAGGAGCTGATAATGGATATTTTGATAGTCGCTCCAGATGAGACTAGGGCTATGGATATTGCCCTGATAGTGGGTATAAACGAAAGTGATGAGCATAATGCTCATTTGTGGGTATGGCACCAGTGGAAATACTGTTTGCCTGTTGGTGTAAAACCTTCTTCACAAAGAAACCCACGTACCCCGATGGGCGTGGCCATCGATCTGGGGGTGCATGCTGTAATTTTAGACCTGGGTAAGAAAAGGGGTCACGACCTGTCAGCACGCGCGATCGGATTTAAATTTATAACGATAGTTACTACCTATGAGAATCTATATTCTAGTCTCTTCAATACTAATGAGGAAAAGGAACCCGTTAACAACCCAGAGACGGCGTGAATCCTCATACCCTGATGCGGTCTGTTGCATGACATGTAACCGGCCGCATATTTATTTGTCTACGAATTATGATAGTAGTTTCAACTATGTTGGTGCCGTGAGTGAGAGTCGAACTCACACGGGATTAACTCCCAGTGGTTTTTGAGACCACCGCGTATACCATTCCGCCACCACGGCAGGTATTTCGTATTATACTATAACATCAAGTTGGTTGGGTTATTCTCGTTGGGCTTCAGTTTCGTAGAACTTGGTTCTTTCACCCTTAAAGTATAGTGAGATTTCTCCGGTTGCACCGTTCCTATGCTTAGCCACCAATAATTTATAGTTTTCCCTATCTTCCTCATCCGGGCGGAAAAGGAACAGCACCACGTCAGCATCTTGCTCTATGGAACCGGAATCTCTCAAGTCTGATAGCTGAGGTTTCTTATCCCCTCCCCTTTGTTCAACAGCTCTTGATAATTGCGACAAGGCTAAAACAGGGACTTTCAACTCTCTGGCAAGGTTTTTCAATGACTGTGATATTTCCGATACTTCCTGTACTCTGCTCTCCAGGTTCCTGCCTCTGACAAGCTGTAAATAGTCAACTATTATCAGACCGATCTCTCTTTCCGCCATCAGTCGTCGCGCTTTAGTACGCATATCCATAACGCCAATACCGGGTGTATCGTCGATAAATACGGGAGCCTCTGCCAATTCCCCTGCCGCGATACCGTATTTTTCAAAATCATCAGGCTCAAGATTACCCGTAGCAATCCTCCAGTTGTCTATATTACCCTGAGCCGAGATCATACGGTCAACGAGCGATTCACGTCCCATTTCCAATGAAAATATGGCGATCCCGACTTTATGGTTTACAGCGGCATACTGCCCGATGTTAATTGCCAAAGACGACTTACCAACCGAAGGCCGCGCCGCTACTATAATAAGGTTCTCTTTCTGCAATCCCGACAGCATCTTATCCAGCGTCTTTAATCCGGTAGGAACACCGCGCAACGCTCCCCTATGCTTGCTAAGCTCGTCCAGTCTCTCAAACGTGACCTCCAAAGTATCTTTTACGGGCACAAACTCCTGATGCACCCTATCCTGGGAAACTGAGAACAATAATTGTTCGGAACGGTCCATAAGCTCGGCAATATCCGGTTCGTTATGAACCATTTCCCCTATCTGCCCGGCAACACTAATCAAACTTCTTCTGGTCGCATCATCTTTTATCATGCGGGCATAGAACTCAACATTAGCCGCAGTCGGCACAAGGTTCACAAGTTCCGACAGATAACCTACCCCACCGCATTCCTCCAACAAGTTACGTTTCTTAAGCTCGGCGGGAATTGTGATCAAATCGGCGGGCTCACGACGTTCATAAAGATCGACTATAGCTTCATAGATACTTACATGAGATGGTTTGTAAAAATGTGGAGGCCGTAAGAACTCTACAACCTTAACAATGGCATCCTTGTCAATAAGAAGTGCCCCTAGTACCGAACGTTCGGTATCCATATCGTAAGGCATCTTCAGTAATTCTTCTTTTTTCCTTATTCTGCCTCGAGTTGTTTTCTGCATATGATCGCTCAGAACTAATGTTGGGGAGTGAGGATCACCACTTCAGTTTCACTGGGAACCTCGTTCCTGGTGGTAATTCTTAGTTTATCCTGTTTCTTTGCCGATCCTTCAACGCCCATTTCCTCTAAAAACTTCTCGACCGGCTCAAGTTCTTGTGATAATCCTGAAAGGTCTTTAGTCTGGTAGTGCATGGGGATCACTATACCCGGTTCAAGAGATGATATCACTTTTACTGCGGTCTTGGCATCAATAGTATATTTACCGCCTATCGGGATCAACAGAATGTCAACACGTGAGATTTTTTCTAAGGTTTCCTTTGATAGTTCATGCCCAAGGTCGCCTGCATGCAGAACTGTAAACCCATCCATTTCTACATGGAACATTGTATTACTCCCCCTATCCGCACCTTCCTTATTATCATGGAACGTTGAAATGCCGTAGATAAAAGTTTCTTTGGTTTCATATTCCCCGGGCCCGTCTATTAGAAGAGTGTAGCCACTTATACCCTCAATATAGTTATGATCATAATGGTCATGCGAACTCAGAACGACATCCGCTTCCAACTTGGGAAGTTTATATCCTGTTTTTTTAGGGTCATACGGGTCAATAACGATAGTAAGGTCTTTACCTTTTATTTTAAAGCAGGAGTGTCCGATGAACGTGATTTCCATGAAAGTATCATATCATAAAATTGTTTTTCTTCTAGGTGAACCGAACGGTTTGATAGAGTTTCGTAATACCCTATAGGTTGACTTTTCTTCGCGCTATACTATAATCAACATATAAAATCCAAACAAATATTAAGAAAGGAGATTTTCATGCCAGAATTTATAGGAATTCTCGTAAAATTAATCCGTATAGAAGGTCATCGCCAGGACTACCAGATAACACCAACAAGCATTAACCCGTTACGAAAGAATGTCGGCTCTCCGGAAACAGCCAAATGGATGTTACAACTCTCCCAGAGAGTCTTTAAAAAGACCGGTCCTGATGGGGTTGTCTACTGGTTCCCTGCAGATATGAAAAAGTATGAACTTACTTCCTGGATGTTCCACCGCGGAAATATTACGTTCAAGGTCAGTGCGGAGCATTTGGATTTCGTCAAAAGCCTGAAGATATGGAATGTTTTGGAACACTTCAGAGTAGAGGTTTAAGTTCCACGTGAGCCGGTTTTGCCTTTATCTCTTAGACAACTCCGGCTCTTTTTATCCTATAGTTTGACTTTCCAAGTCTGTATAATATAATCCATATTAAATCCCTTACAAATCCTAACATAAGGAGCTTATTAATGGAGAGAGATGAGTTAAGAGAAGGACTGCGTCAGCGGCTGGCTAGGAAAGGCGGGGTGGACGAAGAAAGTTTCGGGAAAATTTGGAGAAGCTACATTAGACTGCCCAATATCTTGTCGGGACCCCTAGATAGATACCTGGAAACCGGAAAAACCGCTGAGATCGAAGAACTGTCAGTCCGGGATTTCAGCTACAAGAGACTGGGAGAAATGTTCCCAAAGTCCACACCTTTTTCCCGGGTCATGATCTTAGGCAAGCTTTTCCGTAACTACTCTCAAGTATCGGGTGAGCTGATGACAGCGTATAGGGAAAGAAAAGCTAAAGGATAAAGGAGGAGAACGTGCACAACTATATTGGACTGCTCGTCGAGTTGCATGTTATAAAAGACACGCTAAGAATCTTCCAGATCACCCCGACAACTATAAACCCAATTCTGGAAAACGAAGAAGCGTATTTGGAAGGATTCGTTGTCTGGGAACGCACAAACACCCCACGTATTTTCATCAACGTAGAGTTTGATGATCCGGCAAAATATTACTTCCCGGCGGATATAAAAGTGTATGAATTATCTAGCTGGATATTTCAGCAGGGAGATAATATCTTGTTTATGATAGACACTGAACATATGTCATTCATGCGTAGTCTTCGTAACTGGATGGCTATCTTACCTTATGTTCAAGATCTGTAAAAAAAGAGCCGGTATGCTTATAATTCTTAGCATCACCGGCTCTAAATTTATCTACATATAAAAAACCCGTATAATTCATGCTATGAAGTGTGTAAAATGCATAGTATCAGGAAAGGTGCAGGGAGTAGGTTTTAGATGGTCGGTAAAACATGAAGCCGATACACTGAAAATAAAAGGTTACGCTGAGAATTTATCCGACGGTTCAGTTGAAATTCTTGCTTGTGGTGATAACGGAAACATCGAGAAGATCATGGAGTGGCTTAATAAAGGAGGTCCAATGTTCGCAAAAATAGGTAATGTCAGGTTACACGAGGTTTCACTTGACCAAATGCCGGATACTTTCGAAACGAGGTAAAGCATATGAATGAAAAAATGAACAAACTACAAGCACAACCATATAGAGGAGCGCGCGACTTCTACCCCGAAGAAATGCGTATCCAGAACTACATCTTTGATACATGGAAAAAGGTGTGCCGAAGATATGGTTTTGAACAGTATGACTTCCCTATTCTGGAACCGTTCGAGATCTTTGCCGCCAAATCAGGCGAAGAATTAGTCAACGAACAACTGTTCTCCTTTGAAGACAGGTCCGACCGAAAACTGGCGATCAGGCCGGAGCTTACCCCCGGAACCGTGCGTCTGCTCGCCCAAAAATACAAAGAGATTGCAAGACCCGTCAAATGGTTTATGATCGGCAATAATTGGCGCTATGAAAAACCCCAGATGGGGCGCGGACGCGAGTTCAACCAATTGGAAGTCAACATTTTTGGCATTGAGGACATTACTGCTGATTTTGAGATCTTCTCCATTATTGTGGACATTATGAACGAGTTCGGTGCCACGGAGGGCATGTACGGTATCAAAGTCAGCGACAGAAGACTTATCACTTCCCTACTCCGTGATGTGCTGGAATTGGATGAAGCCGGTCAGGTAAAAATAAGAAGGATCATGGACAAACGTTCAAAAATGTCTATTGAAGATTTTAAAAAAGAACTGCAAACCGCAGGACTATCCCCCGAGCAATCAGAAAAAGTCGAACTTTTTATGACTGCTGATCTGGACAGTTTAAAGAACATTATCCCCTCTGAACTTTTAAGCAAAAACGGAGGCTATACTGGCATAAAAAGATTGTTTGAGTTACTGGAACAAAATGACATTTCCAAGTTCGTTGAGTTCGATCCCTCGATAATCAGAGGTTTTGACTATAGCGACAAACTAGTTTACGAAGTATTCGATAAAAACCCTGAAAATAGACGCTCGATCTTTGGCGGAGAGAGGTTCGACGATCTTATTAAGATCTTCGGAGAGTATGAACTTCCCGCGACCGGCTTTGCTATGGGTGACTATACTTTGCTTGAATTCTTAAAAGGCTGGAACTTATTACCCAAACCGGAAAATGCTTTAGATTATTTTATTACTCTGTGGCCCGAAGATTCCGAAAAATTCAGGCCTTATACACTGGAAATCACCAGGGAAATAAGAAAAACAGGAAAAAGTTGCTTTGTATGGACGGAAGCAGGTTCAAAACTTGATAAACAATTAAAGTACGCAGATAAGAAGTCGGTAACCGCGGTTCTTATCATAGGTGACGAAGAACTGAAGAACAGGTCCATTACAATAAAAACAATGGACACCGGTGTTCAGGAAATTAAACCTTTAGAAAAATTCCTTGACGATATAAAATAAAGTTGTGAAACGCAACAATCTGCCCAAAGCTTTATTACAGGTACAAATGGCATTCCTCATATCCAACTTGATATGGGGTGCGGCAGGACCTGTTATTAAATACACTCTTGATTACATACCACCGGCCACATTTGTATTTATAAGACTGCTACTTGTCGGGATCATCATATTTCCCTATATGATATATGAGCTTAAGAAACATGATGTACACCATTCTGATTACCTTAACCTATTTCTGCTTGGGGTCTTCTCCGAAACAACGTTATTAATAACATTTTGGGCGATTAATTTATCAAGCGCTCTGGACGTTACAGTGATAGGAGTTATGGGAACAATCTTAACCATCTACTGTGGGCACTATTTCTTTAAGGAAAAAGTGGATAGGAAGATAGAGATAGGTTTAGCCTTTGCAATTCTTGGAACGTTTATCGTTATTTTTGAGCCAATACTCAATATTCAGGCGGGTACTTTGTCGGCCACAGAAAGGGTCATAGGTAATTTATTAGCAGTCTTATACAACATCACCTGGGTGATATTTGTTTTGTGGTCAAAAATGGTTATGGGTGACAAATCAACACCTCTTAAGAAAACTCTTAAATTCATGCACCTAAAACCGATGAAGTACGACTATCCCCCGTCTTTGATCACAGGAATAACTTTTTATGTTGGGGTTATAACTGTTCTGCCCTTCGCAATATACGAAAACATCTCAAAACCCGGTTTAGTGGATATTATGAATATTGACTACCATGGATGGATCGGTTTGATGTACATGGTATTGTTGTCATCAATAACCGCCTATACCTTACACCAATGGGCACTTCATAAAGGCAGTGTCACAGATTCTGCGGTTTGGGCATATACAGGAACCATATTTGCATTTCCGGTAGCATATCTACTTTTAGGAGAGGTCCCAAACACATATATGCTTATCGGAGGACTACTTATTGCTCTCGGTATTCTAATTGCAGAGAGCCGCAATACTTGATATACTCCTCCAGTCATGAAAAAAGACATTCACCCACAAGTTCATACAGATGCATTAATTACCTGCGCGTGCGGTAATTCTTTTACTACAATTTCTACTCAGAAGAACATTACGGTGGAAATATGCAGTGCGTGTCACCCGTTTTTCACAGGACAACAGAAGTTCATAGACACGGAGGGTAGGATCGACAAATTCGCAAGGAAAATGAAAATGGCAGAAGAAAAGAAACTGCAGGCGAAAGGAAAGAAAACCGCTAAAAAAGGTCAGGGTCAAACTCAGGATAAGACTTCACTAAAAGAACTTCTGGAAGAGTCCAGAAAACCCCGGGAGTAGCATCAAAACCCTATAATAAGGATAATATTTATATTCTATGGAACAGATCAGGGTTAAAGATATTAAACTTAAACTTCCCATATTCTTACCGGACGCCACTCGCGCCGTCGTCAAATCCCTTGATTCTATTGATATAAAAAACATCGATATCGAAGGTGTGGTTGTTAATACACTGCATCTGGCAGATCGTCCAGGTCTGGAACTTCTCGGAAAAGTAGGGGGAATAAAGAAGTTCATGAATTTTGATGGGCTCGTTGTTTCCGATTCGGGTGGATGGCAGATATTCTCATTGATACATAGGTCAAAAAATCCTGGCAAGATTACCGACGATGGGGTTGTTTTTTATGCGGGAACTAACCGAAAGAAAATATTTTCACCTGAAGAATCTGTAAGAACACAGTTCTCGATCGGTTCCGACGTAATTATTTGTCTGGACGATTTCACACCCCCAGATGCATTGGAAGTTCAGATAAGAGAGGGTGTTGAGAGAACTGTCTTGTGGGCACGGAAAGGCANNNCCAAGAAAACCGGCCATTGCTGTTTTCTGTGATACAAGGAGGTTGGGATAAGGAGTTAAGGAGGTACTGCGCGGAAAAACTTGTGGAAATCGGCTTTGACGGATATGGGTACGGTGGTTACGCAATTGATGATAATAACAACCTGGACCTTGAATTCTCGGATTTTACAGCCAAACTTATTCCGGACAATGCGTATAAATTCGCCCTGGGAACAGGAAAGCCTTGGGAGCTTGCGTCTCTAAGAAAGTCGGGATGGGATATTTTTGACTGTACCCTACCCACCCGCGATGCACGTCATCAACGTATGTATATATTTAAGTATGATCCGGCTGGAGCGAATCTTTGTGACAGGGACAATTTTGGATTCATTGACATCGGGCGTACCGTTTATAAGGACGATATGTCCCCTGTCGATCCTTACTGCGATTGTTTAACCTGCAAGAATTACACTAAAGCGTATTTGCATCACTTGTTTAAAACTACCGATATTACGGCTTTGAGGTTGGCTACAATTCATAATTTAAGGCATTACATGATGGTAATTGAAAATATCAGATGTATTTAACTGATATAATAACCCCGTGGACCAGGTAAAAAAGAACCTACAACAAGAAATAAAAAATATCGAAAGCCAGATCTTGGAAAATAAGCGGTTGGTAGATAAAGATCCCAACCCCGACCTTCAAATCCTGGCAGCTGATGAAATAAAAGCTCTTGAGAAACAAAGGACGGAGCTCGAGATGTCCCTTATGTCACTGGAAAATGATGTGTTTAGTGAAGCGACGCCCGAGGGAGGTCCGGAGATCAATCCAAACACAGCAATTCTTGAAATTAGGGCGGGAACTGGCGGTGACGAAGCAGGTTTGTTCGCATTCGACCTTTACCGAATGTACTTGAGATACGGCGAAAAAATGGGGTGGAAAACTGAAGAGATCTTTTTGTCCGAAAACATGGCAGGAGGTATAAAAACAGCCACCATCTCTATAAAAGGAAAAAATGTATATAACATGCTTAAGAACGAGTCAGGGGTACATAGAGTACAAAGAGTACCTGTAACTGAAGCGGGAGGCCGTATACACACATCTACTGCAACCGTGGCCGTTCTACCCGAGGTAAAGAAAGTTCATATAGAAATAAAACCGGAGGATGTGAAGATGGATTTTTTTAGATCTGGGGGTGCGGGAGGACAAAATGTTAACAAAGTTTCTACTGCCGTACGATTAACACATGAACCGACGGGTATTGTGGTTGAATGCCAGGAAGAGCGCCACCAGGCAAAAAACCGTGAAAAGTATTACTGACCTGAGGTCCGGCCAGGTGGGATCCGGCGACCGTTCAGAAAAAATACGCACATATAACTATCCGCAGGACCGTATAACCGACCACAGACTTAATATGAACTTTCATAATATCCCTGCAATAATGAACGGCGAGATAGATAAGATCCTTGAAGAATCCTCTAAACTTCGTTCCAATGACAGTAATTCAACTACAACTATTTCCCTTGATAGTGAGTAACTTCAGCCGCTTTCTTGACTTTACTTTTAGATAAGGTATGCTGTCCATTACTCCGAGTGTGCTGCTCCACTTAAGATTTAGACCATTCGTAAACCTTTCCCAATAACCGGATTAGAAATACGCCAAAGGAGGCGCTGTTATGGAACCCGAGAAGTTAAAGGGGATCATCAGAAGTTACATCGAGGCGATAAACAAAAATGATCCTAGGGCTCTGGATGGCTTTTTTGCACCCAATCTGAGAACCCACACTCTCCCGACGGGCTACCCCAGAGGAACGGAAGGCCTCAAAACACTCATCAGCACGTACCAGAAGGCCTTTACCAACTTCAAGCTCAAGGTGGATGACATGATCACTGAAGGTGATACCGTCGTGGTTCTGTGGTCCGCCACTGGCAAGCACACAGATGATTTCATGGGCGCCAGAGCAACAGGATCCGCATTGAGCATTGCCGGCTGCTCGGTATACAAAATCAGCCGGGACGGCAAGATCACTGATCACTGGAANNGGAACTTCATCAACCAGCTGGATGTGCTGAAACAGCTTGGTGTCGATGTTGAAGAACTCCAGCGCATGCCGGCTTTCGCGTAGGATGTAACTGTCCTGTAATACCCGTTCACTCGGGGGGAGTTTGAAAGTTTTTGAAACCCATTAGGCGGAGTAAGGTCTGAGTTGGAGCACACAAATAGGCGTCATGAATTGAAACATTGGTTCATGACGCCTTATTTATGTAATGTTAAAATTCTATCATTGTTGGGGAGCTTCTTCCAAAGTTACACTTAAGTCTTGCTGCTGACCGCTTCTATCGATCACAAGGTCGACCCTATCCCCTACTTTGCTCCCTGATATCAGCCGGGACAGTGAATTGTCACCTGCAACGTCTTTACCTCCAAATTTGACGATTATATCCCCTCTTTCTAATCCGGCTTTTCTGGCAGGAGAATCGACGACAACCCGTGAAACAAACGCGCCTTCCGGAAGTCTTCTAAGCGATGCGATCTCCTTTGTGATCATTGTGTAGGAAACACCCATGTATGGTCTGATGATTCTTCCTTCAGCTAAAAAGCTTTCCAAGATAGGTTTTAAGGTATTAACAGGTATTGCGAACCCTATATTATCCGCCCCGCGTGTAGTGGCTACATTTATGCCGATTACTTGACCTGCAGAGTTTAGAAGCGGACCGCCTGAATTTCCGGGATTTAATGCCGCGTCTGTCTGAATAGCGCCTTCATATGTGGTAGAACTTCCCCCAAGACCCGAGGTCGCCGTCAATTCCCTGGCTACTCCGGAAACAATACCAACGGTAACGGTGTTCGTAAACCTACCCAAAGCATTACCGATTGCGATCGCCTGTTGGCCAACCTTCAACGCTTCGGAATCTCCAAGCTCGACGGTCGGCAACCCTTAAACCGTTGCCGGACACGATAAAACCGGTTCCTATGCCGGATTCCGTGGATAACGGTCCGGAAAACAGATCAAAATCCACTGTTTTTATAACTACTGAGACAACTGCCGGTGACACAACATCAACAACGTCAATTATGGAAGATTCTTCCTGAACAACCTGCTGCCGCACCAAAGTCCGCGCGATATCGCCGTTTCTGCTTGTAAATGTTTGAGAAAGTCTTGTGTATACTCTGTTTAGCTCACTGCTAACAGACGAAAGTCCGCCACCGGCCGACACAAAAATATATATAAATAAACCTAGTGTAAGTATTCCAAAAAGTATTTTTGTTTTATTTCTATTCATTTATTTCTTCCTCCTAAAATTTCTCCGTGAAATATCCCTCTAAATTTCCTTAGCCAATTCTAGCACTTTGTCCAATTGTGTGTCCACGTTGTTATTAATGTCCTCGTCGCTTCTTTCTACTATGATATCAGGTTCCAAACCTGTCTTATGGATCCATACTTTGTTCGGAGTTAGCCATTTAGCCACTGTGATATGTACACCGGATCCATCCTTAAAATCTCTGGCATCTTGTATAGTTCCTTTTCCAAAGGTTTTAACGCCAACTATCTTAGCTTTAACCAGATCCCTAAGAGCTGCAGCCAGGATCTCAGAAGCTGACGCACTTCCTTCATCTACCAGAACATACACTTGCGGTATATTCTCAAATGCTCCGATCCTTTCGGCATCAAAAGACTCAAGATCTCCGGTAGCACTCTCTTCCCACAACACAACACCTTTTTGGACAAACTCATCTGCCAGATAGACTGACGACTGTAGGTATCCGCCCGGATTACCTCTCACATCAACCACAACCACATCAAGTTCATCCATCTCTACATTAATTTCTTTAACAACTTTCTGCCACTCAGAGTTAGTATCTCCCCCAAACCTGCTGACTCGGATATACGCAGTTCCATCACCTTTATTTTCCCAAGTAACACTCGCAACAGTAATAACACCTCTTTTTCATTATCGTTTCTTTGAAGTTTTAACGTACTTAATGTACCTGCTTCACCCCTGATCTTTGAAACCGCTTCCGTAAGCGAGATACCAACAGTCCCATTGCTTTCGATCTCAAGTATCTTATCTCCTGCAAGAACTCCCGCTTCTTTAGCCGGCGAGCCATCCAAAGGTGCTACAATGATCAACTGACCATCACGGAGACCAAGTTCAGCCCCAATACCTTTGTATGTTCCGTTTATAGCGTCCGTAACAACCTCATTCACCTGAGGAGGCAAATAAGAAGTATACGGATCGCCAAGTGCATTTACCATACCTTGTATCGCTCCGTACATCATCTTTTGGCGGTCAACGGGGCGCTCCAGATAATCATCGCCTACCATATTCCACACTTCCCAAAATAATGAGAAATCCAGGTCCTGGTTGGAAGGTGTTTGGTTTATTACTGTAACAATGGGGGGATTCTTCCGCAGTTCGAACAAATATCCGCTCTTACCCATATAGTAACCGCCATAGAAAAAGCTTACGGCTATAAGGAAGGATATCAATATTCTCTGAAATCTATCAAATCTTGTCATATTTAATCGGATTAGTCCTATTCCAAAGATAAGATGTTCGGAACTTTAACCTCAAACGTCTCGTCTTTTTCCGGGAACTTAACAAATATACTATTTCCCGAAACTCTGTCAACCTTTCCCTTCACGCCAAAATTGGGTTTTTGCAAAACTAAGACACTTAGACCTTTTTTAACATTTCTAAGCAGGGTTCGTGACGTGCTTCCTTTTACCACGGCTGAGTCAAACTTTTCCGGAACGGGTATTCTCAGAAGCTTATTTCCGCCTTGTATAAACACGAACCTATTTGAAACGTTTTTTAATACCTCAAACGTTTCATTCGGGATCTGACAATGTCCAAAACCCACAAACAGTCCTAAGAACACGCCATTATCCTTGGCAAAAGTAAAGGACGATCTGTCCGTTCCTCCAACAAGCAATCCGGCTACTTTTAATTCCACCGCCCTGCGTAGTACTGCTTCGCTTAAGTAATCTCCGATAAAAATTATCTTTCCGTTCACATTCTTGGCAAAGTTTTCCAGATATTCCATTACCAACATCTCACTTGGGTTTGGAAATACTACAAGTTCACCCTGAATATTATGGTTCGTACACGCAACAAACGTAAGATCGATATTCTGGGTACGTATTAGAACGGACACACCTTGGACCACACCAACCACCTCTCCCCATGCCCCCGATAGAAGCCAATAGTCCCGCTCTTCTTGCACAAAAACAAAATCCTCACCTTCCTTATACAAGTATCCATTATACGGTGCTGTAACTTTTGAATAATTGATAGAACCTATCTTCTCTCCCTGATAAAAATAACTTCCTTCATGTTTATGTCTGGCAACTTTAAGCTTTTCTCCCAGAATTATCTTCTCGTACGATACTTTTGACATTCCCAACCTGGTGAAAGGTTCGATCCTGTCCCCTACTTTGGCTGTGACATTACCCGAGGTAGGCAAAGCTCTTTCTATTAGTACGTCATTCTCCTGTTTTGGTTTAAGTACAGCAGGGATATACATATATTAAAGTGAGGTAATTACTTCTTTCACCGAATTTGCCCAGATGTTTAACTGCTTTTCGATGTATGTCGCGTTATATATTTCAGGATTGTTCTTAGGCCGTGTGTCAACGATAAGACCAAGCGTTCCTCCCAGGACCGTCTTTTCTATCGTACCAAGCTGGGCGTTCTTAAGAACGATCCTGTTACGCCCCAGTGCCAGCGGCACAACGAACAACTGCTCGTTCTTTACTTCAAAAAGCTGCCGGGTACCATCCTCAGTCTCTATAAGACCTTCTACAGTTCCCTCAGCATTTATCAGCACACCCAAACTTTCAAACTTATACTCCGCTAGAATGTTCGAGTATTTATCGTCATAACGGGCAATCATTGCCAAATTTGCCAGGATATTGTTCGAATCTACTCTTAACTCATATACACCAAGCGTTTTGACCAGATCGAAGATCAGCATATATGAAAGCGGGTCGTTGTTGAACATGTAACCAAAACGGTCGCCTGAGAAGACCATCGGAACGTTTATATTATTGGCTATAAGTTCGTTTGGGAAAAACCTTACAAAGTTATCCAACGTGAACTGCTCAAGACTGTCGTTAGGCACAAGATAGGGATATATCGATAAGTTAGGGAAAAAATCCGACAAGGTCACGTCTACATACTCCAATTTTGCCGCGGACAGGAACGAGCTTGCTGTCAGGATACTGAAATTGCTTACGAATACAGGAAAGAACTCTTTTATGCTTGCCGAAACTTTATCCAAAGTCATCGCAAGTTTTGCTTCCATACCGATATCCGGAATTTCCGGAAAACCGCATACTAACAGATCGTATTTCGCTAGAGTCGGTATTTTTAATTCCTTTGAGGCTGTTTTAATTAGTTCCTTTAGAAATGAGGGGTCGTTTATAACGTACGGGTAATTATAAACCTTAAAATCATCGATGCTGTTGAAAGCCAGAAGCGAAACTTCTGACCTGCCGATGTTTACGGACAGTATGGGCATAAGAATATAATATCACAAATCGATTAGCGATAGACTAGGGTTTTTCCCTTGTATACAAATGTAAAAACACTTTACATAGCGTGTCTGTCAGTATAAGGAAGAAGGGCCATATACCTGGCTCTCTTAATAGCCTTAGATAGTTTCCTCTGATTCATCGCTGTAAGAGACGTTATGTTTTTGTGTAACACTTTTCCCCTATCCGTAACGAATCTCTTTAATACAAGGATATCCTTGTAATCCGGTTTTGAATTGGTCTGTGTGAAATAACACACAGTACTTATCTTTTTGTGAACTATTTTCCTTTTTGTTTTAGTCGGTTTTGCCATATACGTTTATTACACTTGGTAAGGTCAAATCTAACAAGCTGTTCTTATTCAGTGCTCCCCGGTGTATCGAAACCACCCTCTGACAGTACCTGGTCAAGGTCAATATCATCTATGCTCTGGTCTACTACCTGAGTTTCTTCCCCCGCTATTTCTCTGTCGTTCATGGAAACTCCGGTTTTCTTATTGGAAAGAACAATCATTTCATCAATAACGACTTCGGTCTTATACCTTTTCTGGCCGTCTTCCGTAACCCAATCTCTGGTCTGGAGTCTTCCTTCAACGTAGACCTTGCTTCCTTTGGTTAATAACTGACCACAAAGCTCGGCAAGTTTATTCCATGCAACAAGATTGTGAAAATCCACAACTTCTTTCTTATTGCCGTCTATTGTCCATTCTCTGTTAGTTGCGACGCCAAAACTCGCCACAGCGTTACCCTGAGGAGTGTATCGTACCTCCGGATCTCTTGTCAGATTTCCAATTAATAGAACTTTATTTACACTTCTTGACATTTTATCCTCCCTATTACTCCACTGCCTTCCTTTTAATCAGCAGTGACTAAATATCTAATTAAACCATCAATAAAATTCAGTTTCGATTCAAGTTTGGGCATATTTTCCGCAGCCATCTCAAAATTAATAACATCATAATATCCTTCGGTATCATGATTTATTTTATAAGCGAACTTGCGTTTGCCCCAAAAATTGCTATCAAGAACCTTGCCTTTGTATTGGCTGATCAGGTCCTTAACCGTGTTAGAAAGGTTTCTTGAACCTTCCTCACCTATTTCGTTTTTTGTGATTGTCATTATTTCGTATACTTTCATATCGGTTCTTCAAGCTTTTCCGATTATACTAGTACTAATCGGGCTTTGTCCACACATCAATGTCTAGTTTAACTAGAGCCGGCCAGGAGAACCAGCCATCTGCGATATAGCATTAATAAGCTTGGGAATATTAACGTATTATAACCCGTAAAGCAATAGTACCTATACGCTAAAGTGGAATTCCACAACGTCCCCATCTCTCATGATGTAACCCTTACCCTCCATTCGGATCAGTCCCTCATCTTTTGCTTTCTTCCAGCTTCCTACTTTTACTAGAGGGTCATATGATACTACTTCGGCAGAAATGAATCCTCTCTCAAAATCCGTATGTATAACACCGGCTGCCTGAGGGGCTTTAGTTCCTTTTTTCATCGTCCATGCTCTAACCTCTTTGGGACCTGCGGTAAGAAAAGTGTGCAAACCCAACATTTCGTATCCTTTCTTGATCACTTTATCCAACCCGCTTTCTGTTATCCCCAATTCTTTCATATATAAAGCCGCATCGACCTCATCAAGCGAACTCAGTTCAGACTCTATTTTCGCGCTTAATGATACCCATTGTTTACCACCCATATCGTCTGTACGAACATCATCCTTACCCAGATTCCTTTCATCAATGTTCAGTACATAAAACATCGGTTTAAGGGTCAGTAGGTTCAAATCCTTAATAACCTCCAAGTCATCTTCAGTAAACTCCACTTCTGAAGCAAGTTTTCCTTCGTTTAAGTTTTTCTCCAGTTTTTCATATACAGCCATCTTCTTAATATTCTCAGAAGTCTTGAACTTTTTCAGCTCGGAACCAAAACGTTCTACCCGCTTGGAAACAACCTGTAGGTCGGCAAGGATCAGCTCGGTATTAATGATTTCCATATCGTTTTTAGGCTCTGTAGAGCCCGCCCGGATCACATTCTCATCATTAAAATCCCTTACCACCTGAACTATCGCATCCACTTCCCGGATATGGTTTAAAAACTGATTTCCCAACCCCTCCCCCTGCGAAGCACCTTTAACAAGCCCCGCAATATCGTAAAACTTCACAACCGCCGGTATTATCTTCTCGGGAACTTCCCTGGTCCCGCGCTGACCGTATTCTTCTTTTACACACACAGCCAAAGCATTAAGCCTTTCATCAGGAACATCCACTACACCCACATTAGGTTCGATCGTGGCAAAGGGGTAATTCGCAGCCAAAGCTTGCTGCCTTTTCAGGAGTGCATTAAATAATGTCGATTTTCCTACGTTGGGTAGGCCCACGATGCCTATGGATAAGCTCATGAGTGTGATTGTAGCAGTAGTAAATCAATAAAAAAAGAGGCGCAAAAAACAAAAAAGCCCAGACGTAATACATACGATCCTACCATCATATGTGAGACAATACCTTCAATTTACTTGCTAAAGCTTATAAATTGTAAACATCTGGGCTTTCTTACGCTCAAAAGTATAAAAAAATTACCTCTTAAGCTCTTATAAATTTCTAAATCCTAAAGATTTAGGAAAATATAAGAATACGGGAGGTAATGGTGTATGTAGCTGCCACTAACCTCCCGGTTGAGATACAAAGACTTTATGTGTTTTCGGTCTCATCTCAAGATATTTGTTGAGTAGATGATAGCTATTTGACAGCTAGACCGCGGACACATTCCTTAATCATCCTTTAAATGCAGAAACTAATTCTCTTCTTCGTCACGTTCAGGTTCAGCGAGTTCAACCTCGCGGTGAATCCAAGGACCTATGTGTTCCATGTAAAGCCCAGGGCGACGGAGATATCCGTTGTTTTTTACCCAAGCCACAACACGGTCTTCCCGATCGAAGAAACAACCCACTTCATATTCATGAGGTTTCGAACCTTTCTCATTCTGGCGATCGGCCTCGGTCACCTTGCGGTATTTTGCCCGCTGGAACCAATCCTCTCGAAGAACCATATACTCTCGATCAGGGTTCTCCAAACCTGCAGTTTCCCAAAGTTGGAACCGATATTCCTCAGTCGCCTCGGGAAATACAGTGGTATTGTGCTCAAGTGGCCAGTCCACCACAAACGGTTCCTTGTCCTCGTAAGGTGCAACCAATTCCCACGCTTGCGCGTAGTCGCTTTGTCCTTCGACAACAAAAACCGAATACGTGCGGATTTTTGACCGGAGTTCAATCGCCTTTCGAGCTGCGTCAGCCGAACCGTGGTTGCTGTGCCAGCCACTCCCAGGTTTACGGTTTGCGTGCGTCTGCAACTTAGATATCTCCGTGCTTTCGCGCAGAACCAACACCTCGATGGGTGTCTTGCAGATCCTCAAGCTCTTGTGTTCCATCCAGGGCATTCCCTGATTCCCCACAATCTGCGTCTGCACCCGGGTGTTCCAACCGCGGCCACAGATTGCCCACTTTGGCGCCAAAGCGCATAACCAAACCTTTTCCTGGAACTTCTGTGATAGACACAGTTGAAACTTCAACATTCCGGGAAAAACTATCAACAAACAATGCTGTAGCCATTTTGATTCTCCTTGTTGAGATATACATTCACGTTTTGTATTCAGCTTGTAGTCAGCTCAGGTCACACGACTTAAGGCCTCTGAATAAACCCACAATCTTTTTACGAGTGATTGTCCTCGACTTTTTCCTCAGCTTGTTTCTCTTCCAACTTTATAAATCACCGTATGCGTAGCTTATTCGTCTTTTATAGCGGCTCGCAGTGATTTATAAACCTAGGAATTGGCCTGCTGTTAAGCATATTCTAGAAGCTCACATTGGGAAAAGATTTTATGAAGCCAGCCATTCCTGAATCTCAGCATTTGCTGCGGGTATTTCATCCACCCACAATCCAGTACCTTTCAAGGTATAGTCCTTGATAAGGCCTTTCTTTACAGCTCTTCTCAAAGCCTCTTTCAATGCAGGAATCCGATCACCAAAGGCAGATACAATTCCAGAAGCATAATCGCCATCAACACCAGTTCGCGCAACCACCGTAGCTTTGACGAGATCGCCTTTGCCGCAGTAATACAAATCCGCATAGGCGAGGGTAAACTTACCGTCCGGAGGGATGGTTCCAAGAAAAACACATGCACCACAATCATGTGGATGCACCGGTTTTCCTTCTGCAAGCTTTTGAGCTTGCTTTTTGCTTAGCTTATTCATATCAGTCTCCTTTTTTATTTTTACAATATCGTTGATTTATGCTCCTTCTGACTCAAACATTGTTAGAACCAAAAGTGAGCAAAACCAACGTCAAGGAGGCATTATCTATCTATTCAATTATCAAAGTACTCTCTCCTATTAGATATTTTGGTAGGTTTATCTAATAGCTGGTGAATACATTCATGGGTAGGATCTGAATGCGTCCACACAGTCATCAGACAAGCAGATGAAATATTTAGTTTTCTAACTAAGGAAAGTTAAGTTTGAGTGATTAAGGCGTTAATCCTTTTTCGCTTCACTCAAGAGTAAGAATGGTGTCTCTCTCCTTTCTTACCCTCTCAACTTATCCTGATCCAAGCCCTCAAATGTTTTGAAGAGCTTGGGCAGGAAGCAAAAGACTAGTTAAAATCTCTTGCTACTCTCTTCTCATGTGTAGTACCCATACATTTATTTGGTAGGTACACAAAGGTAGGTTTGTGTAAACAAATTCATGTCTACTACGAAGTAGCACGATAATTTCGTTACTACTTTTGATCCGTCTTCCTTGTACTTATTAGCTTTTCAATGCCCTCTCACCAGCTTTCTAAGTATATTATATCCTATAGTTTATTTTTGTCAAGTACTTTTGATTACTATGTGTTAGTCTTAAACTGGCCTCATTCCTTGCTGTAATGTGTATATGGTACTATGGGTTTGATATATTGTCAAGTCACATTGATAATATATCTATTGACATAGTATGCGGGTTTTGCTACTGTTAAGTTGATATGTATTCAAAGACTTTAAAGGAATCAGGATTAAAAGATAAAGAAGCAATTGTTTATGACATACTTTTGGAACATGGTACTTTACCCGTTTTAGATATAATTAAAAAGTCAGGATTAAAAAGAGGAATCGTTTATAAAACACTCTATGACCTTCAAGATAAAGGTCTTGCATCTCAATTAACAATAAAAAAGAAATTTCACTTCCGCGCTGAGCACCCGTTTAAACTATCAGAACTTGTAGAGGATCAATTAAAAGAAGCTCAAAACCATCAATTAACTTTACAGACTTACCTACCCCAACTAATTTCAGCCTTCAAAACTACAGATAATAAACCTGGCGTAAAGATATATGAAGGAATAAACGGAATTAAAGAGGTCTATAACGACACTCTCAAAGAAGGTAAGGAGATTTGGGCTATACTGCAAACTTCAGAGGTTGAACCAAAAGTCTATGATTGGCTCTCTCATACATACGGAAAGAAAAGAGCTGAAGCTAATATCTGGGCTAAGGTTATTGCTGCGGAGGACTCAAAGACCAAGACGTATGCGAGTAAGAATGAGGTTGAAAAACGTGAGACAAAGGTTGTACCAAAGGAAAAGTTCCCAATCGGTATAGAGGTTGATATTTACGGCAGTAAAGTCTAGCTTGGGAAAAAGCCGGAGATTACACTACCACAATCTACTCATAAGACGGCCATTCTGACCTAAGATTCAATCTGCCACCTTTTTTATCAACCCACACTCTGGGACCTTTCCTCTGGCGAAACATATCTTCTAAATAAGGGGAGCTGTGTAAAGATCCAGTTGTATCTAACCCAAATAACAATGCTTGACCAATGGTCATTCCCCAAGCTTCTACAAACATATTGTAATCAACATCATAGTCGAACATACCTAGTTTTTCCAAAGAATACCACAACTCCTCTTGAGTTATATCCCCTGACAGCCAATTTTGATCTTTAGCAAGTGTGTAGTATAAGTCAGTCATGTTCTCATCAGGGCGTGGATCAGGGTCTCTATCAACAATAACAAGACCAAACAAACGACAATAGATATTTAATTGCTCTTCTGTTATAGCCATTCTATTAAATTTAACTTTTCCTGGGCCATCGAAAATAATATGGCTTTCTATTTCTGTCATTCCAAGATTATTTTCCAAGTTAGATCTAAATTTCTTGTCCCTTTCTTCATAAACGCCACTATTTAGATCCGGTAAATCAGTAAATAAAATCGCCCTATAACTGGAAACACGTCGAAACTCATCAAAAAGGCTAAACCACTCTGCAGCCTTACGATTATGTAAAAAGGACCTTTCAGTAGTAAACCCAACTTCAAGGGCATTTTCCATATTTGTATAATCAGCGGTTGCGAAAGGAAGATTATGCCAATCTCCTCTTATTACAGTGAATTTATCGCTAGGACGCCTTTCTCTTGCGTATCTCACATTCTTTGGATCGTAATCAAAAGCAAATATATTTTCATATCCACGCTTAAACATTTCTCTTGAGACACGGGCATTGCCTGCACCAAGATCTAGCCCTCTAACATCTTGAGGATCTTCGTTTTTTGCAGTCGTAGCAAGCTTTATTACCTTACCTTTTACTGTGCTAAATTCTGCACCGTCGGCATATAATGCCATCACTTTTTCCAATCGATTTGCTTCTTTTTGTGTAAGTTCAGGCCGTTCTAAAGCCGCGTAATCTACAATCTCATAAATATCTACAAGTTTTTCCATTGGATCCGGTACATCTTCCCCTTCTATTATGGAATAAAGCCTTATTAAGGCTTTTGCATAAGGATCTTCTCTCGCTGTACCAGAATCCCGTAAAGCATGTATTTTAGTAGCTAACGTATCAACTGTACTAATAGGACCAAATACTTTCACAAACTCTTTTAGTACTACTCGTCTTGCTTCTGGGGAAAGTTTTTCGTTCAACAATATCCCTGTTGCATCCTCGTATGGACTCGGAAAGTCCTCAGGTTTGAAATGGGAATCTTCGGGTATTCTTGAGAAGGATAAATGCTCCAATATTGTAACCAATTGCTCGTATTCCCCCTGCTCTGCAAGAGACAACGTAGCTTCACATAAGAGCTGGTTTACCTCATATTTCGTATATTCGTAGTAATACCTAGCTTGCACATAAACCTCGCCATCCTTATTTGGATCAAATCTAAAAAAAGTCCTTTTAGCTCTCCAACCTTCCTGCATTAAATAATTAGTTAAGTTCCCCTTATCTTGAAATTCCGGATTTCTAATTAGTTCCTGTATTGTTCTTAAACTATCTGGTACCTCCCCACTGCCTGCAAAAAACTCTTGAGCAAGGGTATCGAAGTTGATACCTAAGACCGCTCTTAAATGCTCGGTTTGTTCAACTGCTAAATCATCCCATTGTTCCTTTATTGGTGAATAAAAGTATTGGTGAGGACGTGAATCTAAGTAAAAATATGTTTCGTTTGCTGTATTCCATGCCCCTAAAATCAAGCCTAAATCTCTTATATCTTCTTCGGGAATATCCTCAATGTCTAAATCGTAGGGAAAACCTACTTTAATACCACCTTCATATTTTGTTGATAATCTCTGAAAAGCCTGATTTACCTGTAAATATGCTTCCCTATCAATATCCAATTCTATTTTTGGCTCATTTGAAGAAGTTTTTTCAGGAATAACACTAACTTGCGCCGGGGCAAAATCATATGCTGTATTTTCGGGTATATCTAGTTTAATTTTCGGAGCTTCTGATGCTTCAGACCATAACTGTTTTACTAAATGTTCCGCTGAATCGGTTTTGTTGTCTGCTGGTGTAACAGTTTCAAGCTCTTCAGTGTGTAATTCGGTAGGTCTAGACATAACTATATGATATAACAGAGTAAGCTTATCGGACAGACGGAACTGTAGAATTGACTGTCTTACCTTTTGAGTCGCGCTTAACTATTACCCTACTCTTCAAGGACTCCGGGAGTTCTATTTTTATTTGAAATGGAATCTTATTCTTGGAATTACCGGGGAATACATATTTCACTATGCTCTGTGAATCCCTTTTCATAGTGCTAAGCTCTTACAAGTTCCTAATAAGTTTAGAAATTGGTAAGAACTTGGGAGAGGTTATGTTTCACACGGCACAACAGCCAATGTTTCTGCATAACATCTCCCAAGAGAGATTTACTACGCGCTTCCTAGAAATAGTACAACGGCATCCTGGACACCAGGATTCCGTTATGTTCCCGAATGCCCAAACCTAACACCTGGGCCTCTTCGGCTGAAATTTCGACAATAAACTTCTCCGCACCCTTGTTGTAGGCAGGAGAAAATTCGTCGTCATCCCAGTCTGCCAAAGACAACGGGCTATTGCAGTACGGGCACTCACCTTCATATAACGAATAAAACGCAAATCCGATTGCCAACTCTTTATCAATAGCGTCACGTGTCACAATGGTGACGCTCTCGGAACATTCCGGGCACCAGTATTTATTTGTCGCAGTAGCCTTTTGTTCTTCCTTTGGTACTGGATTTGTTGGAGTGACCTAGTTAGAGAAATCGCATCATTGTTGACCGAGCATGGTTTTTATGAACCG
>Ga0075586_107_pt1 | contig 26769 bp, 32 predicted proteins | sample RifGroC1_FD_68196 | JGI IMG/M metagenome (GOLD analysis project Ga0075586, IMG submission 68196) | candidate division WWE3 bacterium GW2011_GWC1_41_7
AAGGTGTGAGTTACAAATACCTGGAAAATTCGTGAATAGAAGAGGCGTAGTAGATCCCGGTGGACAGCTTTTAAGGAATGGTGAGGTGGTTAGTGGAATAGAAGACCTGCATCCTACTTTATTTAAGCTTTTAGACAATTCGGCAGCACGTTTTATTGAATCCTCGCAGGTATAAATAAGATGACAATCATAAACAATGAGTCAGAAAACACTCCCGCAGGCGTAAACATATACACTACAGAAGACAAATACGGTTCCCCCGCCACTGTGGTAGAAATAGGAGATACTGAAACTACGCGCTTAATCGCCCGTTTTGGAAAGGACGGAGACCGTTACTGCTCCGTAATAAGTGATAAAATAACCAATGTTTCCGGTGACGCGGTTATAACAAAAGCCGGTGAAAATGTAGTGTCTTTGAGCCATGGTGTTCCGTCTGCAGAAGAAATCCATTTAAAATCTGTGTCTGCCAAACAGATAAGATTTATTATGATTTTGGATAAGGATGCGCACGGAGGTTATTACGAATTGTTAGACCGGGTAGATAATTCGCAGGAACTATGTAGTCACCTGGATGAAATGGGTATAAACATGTCCAGAACAGAGGAAGGTGTGTTAACCAGGCAATCAGATTATCACCTGGTTGTTGGAGAGGGGTCGGAAGTATATGTGAATATCGGGGATAGGAAATACATTAGATTAGAAGGTGCTGTAAGTTTGACTGTTTCTGCAGGTACTGTTTATATTGAAACGACCTTAGATGACAAGACTTATAAAGTTGTATTGGAGATTGAGTAATTGTTATGGCGAAATCTGAGGACATTGCATGTTTCCTGTCCGCACTGACTTAAGAAAGAAAAGACACCTTAATCATCTATGATAAAGCAGGTGTCTTTCTCAATTTCCTTACTTCCTAATAGGGTTATCTGAGGACTCAAACACTGCTTCAAGCTCATTTAACCTTTCTGTAATAACCCACGCAACAGTATTTTGAACAGTCGTTGTAACCCCTAACGAAGCTAACCACTGCTTCACCTTTGTAATTGTCTTTCGTCCCGGATTAATAAGAGTGATAGTTCCCAAAAACCTGCCTCTATAGTACATTAGGTTTAAAACCCACTCAGTGCTTTTTAAGGAACCAAATATCACATACTCCTTATCTTCAGGTTCCCCTTTTATATAACTATTTAATACCACGACGGTAGGATTTTGATTCACGTGTCTCTCCTTATGCTTGGTATATGAGAATATTAGTAAGATGATTATATCATTGGATTTCTATTAATCGAATAGCTAACGGATGTTTATTGGCTGGGCATACAGGTCTAGAACCTAGTTTATTCTCCAGGATGTAAATGAGACAAATGGGGCATTATAAAAGGCTGTTCTCTAAAACTTAATCAACCGTCAATTTCACTGAGCTTATTATACGTTCAAGGTCTTCATTAGAGAAATTGTCTGGTATTCCAAAAAGGATACTTTCAATACCGGGCCGCTTGTGGTAGGGCAGGTTAATAATTAATATATTTTGGTCAGGTGAGCGCATTGAAGAGTTGTTACAGAAAAAGAAACAAGGACTTTTATAAAATAGAGCCTGAGTACCAAAAGGTGTATCTTTAACAAGTAATTTTTCTACCTCGTATTGATTACCTCCTGCAGATTGGATGAAGTAATTTCCATCTTTCTCTACCCATTTGTAAATATCTACACTCATTCTTCCTATCTTTAGATCACTGGAAGACCCCCAAGCAAAATTGTCATTTCCATATTCTGTCCCTAGTTCTCTGGTAGACCAGCTGTACTCTATGCCCGAGGGGTCGGATTCTTGTTTTGGCCACTCGTTAAACTCAAACAGAACAAGTTTGTTAGATTCAATCGGGTACTCAAATTCTATTCCAACCTTGTTGCTGCCAAACTTTATCCACTCTTTTTCTTTGAGTTTGATAGAGTAAAATTCTTGCACATTTTCCCAGTTATATATTTGATCAACACAGTTGGTGGTGCATTCTCGAGTGTTGTTTGTAGAAGATAGTTCTTTTAGTTTGAGATTATCTATGACAGTTTGTTTATCGTGTACCGCAGCTTCAAGGTTTTTTTCGTATCTCGGTGTTAAAACCTTGAAGAAATATATAGTCATTAAAATAAGTACAAAAACACCGCCAACAACAAAAGGGAAAGCTTTCTTAGTATAGCTAATAATTGGATTAGGATATTCTAGACCCTCTATTTTGTCGGTGTTCATTTGATCCATTATATATTAGGTTTGAACTTCCTTCTAGGGCGTAGACAAATATTGTTATTATCAGAATTGCGCTTTCATGGCTGAGCACTGTGGTCTAGAACATTAAAAGTTGACAATCAGTTTATAATGTTATAACATGTTATTACTATGACGTACAAACAAAAGTTAACAAAAATTGGAAATTCAGTTGGTATCATAATACCCAAACCATTATTAGATATCCTTGATTTAGACGTTGGGCAAGATCTATATATTGAAAATGTACAGGATAAAATAGTTATCGAAAAAGAGAAAACCTCTACAGTATCTCCGGAATTCCTAAAAATTGCAGAGAATATTGGCAAAAAATACAAAGCAGTATTTAGTGAGCTTGCTAATAAGTGAAATACCTATCTCTTGAAGAGATTTTAATACTTCACGAGTATCAAATAGAAACCTATGGGGGAAAAGCAGGGATTAATGACATTCGAATGTTGGAATCATCCGTTTTAAGACCTCAAACTACATTTGATGGTAAAGATTTATATGAAGACATTTACGAAAAAGCTGTAGCTATGCTTTTTTCGTTAATTAAGAATCACCCTTTTGTTGATGGAAATAAAAGAACTGCATTACATGCTACGATAACATTTTTAGAGCTGAATGGTTCAGTTGTAAACATAGCGGATAAGAAGCTTGTAAGAATGTGTTTAGACATATCAAATAATCTTATAGATGAAAAACGAGCTGTAGAGATTATAAAAGGCAATTCTGTATCCCCTAAGTATTCATAACTTATTACCGGTATTTGTAATGTTGGTACTATTACCTTCTAGTTTAGACGCTGTTAAAAGGATCGGAATTAATATGTTTAAGTAACGTTCCTTCATATGAATTTATCAATTCATGATTGCTCGCCAGTGCGCAATAAAAATTGATTACATAGTGATAATACACTACAATATGTAGTACATTCAACAATTATTGAAAATCAATGAAGAGTAAAGTGAATAACTACAATTTAGGTCCCTTAGAACTTGAGATTATGGAGTGTGTATGGGACAGAGGTGATTCCACGGTGTTAGAGATCCATGAATGTTTAGGTAAAAAGAGAGAAATAGCTTATACCACAGTAATGACTGTTATGATGCGTCTATGGCAAAAGGGATTTCTAAAAAGGATCAAAGATGGAAAAAACTACATATATTCTTACAAGAGGACAAAAGATCAGGCTATAAAGAATACGGTTTCGCAAACTCTGGAAGCAGTTATTGAGAAGTTTGGCATTCAGGCGGTCGCTTACTTTTCTGAGGAAGTAGAAAAATATGAAAAGAGACTATAAATATACAGGAGTACTGTTAGCTGTATTTCTTGCTACAGGCTTTATTTTTTATCTGCTTTTCAAAAAATACTCCTATGAGACACTCTCTCACTTTTCAGATAGTTGTCAAAGATTTATTTCTATTATCTGGCCACCTAATGTTCATACCATTGGATTTATACTATTGGGGTTTATTTCTTCCCTTTCTTTTATTTTTGTTTCAGTAATTATCTTTTCTTATGTTAGCTTTCATTTGAAACTTAAGAAATACCACGCTTTGCATACAAATAGCTTACCCAGAAAATTAAAAAGACTCATCGTAAAGAACAAAATTACAAATTCAATAACTTTACTGGAAAGTGATTTACCTATTGCGCTATGTTATGGATTTTTAAAACCTCGAATATTTTTATCTACAAATTTGGTAATTACTTTGCCAAAAGATCAATTAGAGGCTGTAGTATTGCACGAGCAAAACCATGCTAACAATAAACACATGTTTCTTATTTTTGTTAATGAACTAATTGTATCTATTTTATTTTTCTTTCCGATACTTAAAGATTTTACTAAACGAGTCACCATATTCTTTGAAAGTGAAGCAGATTTATTTGTAATGAGTATCCAAAAGACTGATAAATACTTAATTCAAGCTAGAAAGCTATTTGGTAGTACTGATAATAACTCGGGCTTTGTATTAATTCCTTCCTTTTCTTCTACACTAAATTACGAGAGTAACAATGATTTAATCAACAGAAAGCACCTAATAGGTTCTTTAGCATTTGGGATATTGCTATTCTCTCTTCTTTTTTTGCCTACAAATGTTCTAGCGGGCAACCACATGGACTCAGAAGTGATAACAACATGCCTAAACTACCAATGTTCCACACACTGCACTAGTGAGCTAGATCATAAGACATTTCTGGATTCTTCAAATTTTAATTACACACCCATTTTCGAATAACTTCCCTATTGACTTAATTAGCATATTGCTACTACACTATGTAGTACTCCTTTATAAGGAGTTTTCATGGAAGAAATAAATACAAAACAAACTACAAAAATATTATCAACTTTTCTTACTGGAAATATTTTGCAAGTATTTTTGATCGTTCTACTTATTGGTGCATTTTTTGCAATCGGGTCTCTCTATACAAAGGTCAAGTTTTATGAAAAGTCGGGTGTTAGCCCTAACGTGGCAAATTTAGGGACTAATAATGCGCCGACTCCCAATTTACTGACTCAGCCTGAGGAAGCTGGAAAAGTAAATCCAATCAGTGACAAAGATCACATAAGAGGTAACAGTAAAGCCAGAATCGCACTTATCGAATACTCTGATTTGGAGTGCCCGTTTTGTAAAAGATTTCACCCAACAGCTCAACAGGTTGTTGATACGTACAAAAACGACGTGGTCTGGGTTTATAGACATTTTCCGTTAGACCGACTACACTCTAAAGCTGACAAAGAGGCCGAGGCTACTGAATGTGCATATAAATTAGCAGGCAACGATGGTTTCTGGAAACTAACAGATAAAATATTTGAGGTGTCCCCTGCAAATAATGGACTAGATTTAGCAACACTTCCTGATTTAGCGGCGGGAGTAGGTTTAAACAAACAGGCTTTCCAAGCATGTTTGGATTCAGGAGAAATGGCAGCACACGTTGAAGAAGATTATCAGTCGGGAGTTACAGCGGGAGTTACTGGCACACCTGGAAATATTCTTCTGGATACCAAAACAGGCAAGACACGGGTTCTTCCAGGGGCAGTTCCCTTTGATATGGTAAAACAAGCTATAGATGAAATGTTGAAAAGCTAAAATGACTCATGATTGAAAACAGTTCTCAAGTTACATTGTTAGTAGCATTCACAGGAGGCATTCTCACCTTCTTCGCTTCCTGTCTTTTACCCTTGGTACCAACATATATAGCTTATTTAGCAGGTACTTCTCTAGCTGAACTAACCGATAATACTACTGCAAAGAAATATAGAACGACCATATTTTACGATTCATTAGCTTTTGTTATGGGATTCTTACTGGTTTTTGTTATTTTTGGTTTAACTGCATCTACTTTAGGTCACGTTTTCAATTCCTACAGAATAGTAATTCAAAGGGTTGGTGGAATTGCGATTATAGTCTTTGGTCTGCTAGTTTTAGGGATTATTAAACCTCTTGAATTACTAAAAGAGAGAAGACTTTATTTACCGTTCAATTTTACGAAATTTAAGCTAGTTAATGCTTTTTTATTCGGTATAACCTTTGGATTCGTTTGGACACCTTGTATAGGTCCAATATTGGCAGCTATTTTATTTTGGGCGAGTCAATCTGAAACAATATTGAAAGGAACTGTCTTACTATTTATGTTTGGTTTAGGAATGGGTCTGCCATTTATTTTAGTTGGTCTTTTATCGGAAAAACTTCTACCTGTTATTAAAAGATTTAGATACATAACCAGAGTTTCCAAGCTTTTATCTGGAGTTTTTCTTATCATGATGGGCTTAACACTTATAACTGAGAAAACTGAATTTGTATCAATGCAACTTTATAATTTATTAAATTTAAGGATGTTACCTATATGAGTAAAAATAATTCAGAGCCTCCGAGTGAAAAAGGGATTATATTTGCCATCGGCTTCTTCACAATAGCGGTTTTTGTAGGAATTATCTTTTTGGCGTCTAAGCAAGGCGCTAAGAGTAATTTACCGTTAGCGGGAGAAAGTATTCCAGAGGCTGGAAGAAATCATGTTCCTAAAGGACAGGTAAAAGAAGTTAGCGATCCTCCTACATCAGGGGATCATTACGGAGAGGGGGTCGCAGGTCCTGGAATACACGAGGATATAGTAGATGACGGTTTGATGATCCATAGCTTAGAGCATGGGGCAGTTGGCTTGAATTATGACCCAGAAAAACTTACTGAGGAGCAAGTAAATCAATTGAAAGATCTATTTAATAACAAATTCAAGGGTAAGAAGATGATGATGCCAAGAAAAAACATGAGCTCACCTATAATAATGGTTTCATGGGGTCAAATGCTAAAACTGGACAATTTTGACGAGACTAGAATGGTTGAGTTTATGACAAATAATAATGATCGTGGGCCTGAGAAAGTTTCAGTGTTTTAAGGTTTTTAGGTTGGAACTTTTCAGGGAGTGTGTATTTGGTAGTATCATAAACGTATGAGAATTGGAGTTGTTGGTAGCATGCAATATACAGAAAAGATGATTGAGCTAAGAGATAACCTGAATAAATTGGGGCACGATGCCTATATAACAACATTATCCAAACCTTTCGTGGGTAAAACTGATGAAGAGAAGGAAGTTATCAAGCTACATCATAAAAACAATATGGAGGCAATTAGAGAATTTTGGAATTTGATGCAAGATGGTGATGCAATTCTAGTAGCTAATTACGAGAAGAATGGAATTGAAAATTATATAGGCGGGAATACTCTGATGGAAATTGGTTTTGCACATGTACTAAATCAAAAAATTTATTTATTAAATCCAATTCCCGAGATTAATTTTTACAAAACAGAAATCGAAGCTGTAAAACCAATCATTATAAATGGAAATTTGTCTTTAATACAATAAAGATCTTGGCTAAGCAAGGTCAGTCTAGAGCCTTAAGCGTCGTTTAACACAATTTTCTTTAACACTTCATATTCCAGTAGCGCCCCATTAATTGCTCTATGAACGTTTGGTTCGGGTTTTAGTCCGATAAACTGTGCTAAACTACTCAGATTCATCCTCTCTAATTTAGAATCTCTAAACTTTAGCCAGACCAGAGATGGTATATCTATACAATGATAGTCTAATGTACCTGTAATTCCTGTCTTTATGCAAGCCGCTTTTATGAACGGTAAATCGAATGTAACATTGTGTGCACAGAATATCGAATCTTTAACTTTCTCCATATAAAGTTTCATTGCTTCTTGTAATTTATAAGCATGTCTCCACTCTACCTCGGAATAACCGTTAAGTTCTAAAGCTTTAGGATCGGCGGTCGATATTGATTCTGGTTTGACTTTTATATCAAGTTTATAGATTATTTGAAGATCCGGTTGCTTAACTAAAACAAGACCAATTTCTACAATCTCATGTTTCAAGGGGTCTAGACCAGTTGTCTCTAAATCTGTTATTGCAATATTTCTATTCTTAAAATTTGGGGTAATTTCCATGTAATTATTATAACTCGATAAAGAATATTATTGTTTAAATATTCCCTTCCAATCAACATTATTTATCCAATAATTTTCCATCTCATTCCTATCCCACACTAGATCTTGACCATCGTAAAAGACTAAAAAAAGAATTCTCTGATATGGTATATGAGATTATTCGTTATTTTACTAGCTTTGTGAAAGATACTGTAAATGAACTTAAATCCTTGCTTAAAAAGTAAGAAGGTTTTGGCTGGCCAGCTGGGATTTAGTTGGATCTTAATACTGTCTAACTGCCATTACTCAGGCAATACTTTAACAAAACTAATCAATTAATTTCTCTAAATTTTCCAGTGTATCGTTTTTTAATGAAATATCATCTGTTGTCATCTTTTCTACAACTCTTTTGACATTCCTAATCGCCGTTTTATTTTCTTTTGCAATTCCAACTTTTGTAAATAACTTATCAATTTCACTTGGGTCAAATCTTTCTTTAAATCTTTCAGGATTAATTAATATATAATTGAGAGAGTCCATTACACTAATTTCTTTTAGACGTTCCAGACTTGATAATACAGCCGTCTTTTGTTTCTCATCCAGTAACTGTAAAACTGATGGCTTTAATTTACCACCTTCCATTAAACCCAAGGTAAACAATTCCTCGTTAGCAAAATCTGATGTAAAATATACTGAAGGTATATTATTAAAAACTAAATCAACGTAATATTCTCCCCCATCAGAAGATTTAATAAAGTGATCCTCCGAACCAATATCGAGTTGTAGTGGATTGTTTAAGCTTTCGAAAAAATAAAGGACAGACTCAATTGGATATGTAATGGCTGCATTTTGGTCTTCAAGGATTCTCCGCCGAAAAGTTACAGGTGTCTCACCACCCCATACTGCTTTGAGCTTTGGAAAATTATGCGGAAAAATATTATGTAAAACGTTGTTTATATGATACGTTTTACTTGGACCAAATGGACCGGTAATAGAAGGATGGTTTAAGTGGTATGCTACAACGGTTTCAGGGTCATTTCTATCTGCAATTACAATAGCTTCACTACCCCATCCTATAAATTCCTCATCAGGGTATACATTTTTTAGAGCTTTTGATACTTCAGCATTTTTTAAAGGCCTTGGTAGCGAATTGATTATATCCTTAGTTTTTTCTGTTGGATCGTTTAACTCGTCAACGATTTCCGGAAGTTCTTTTGATGTAGTGTACGGCATGTGTAAATTATACAATTTTTTAAATCTATAATTGTAAAGACTGATTATTGCTTGCTAATTGCGATCGGTATAAAAGAAAAACCCCGCTTAAGTATTCTCAAGTGGGGTTATGAACTTTGCTAAGGTTTTTATCCTTTAGGATCGAACGACTTAGCTGCCGATTGCAACGAGTCGCTTATTGCCTGCATCTGTTCCTCGCCAGCTTTCCTTGTTTCTTTGGCAAGTTGAGCAACCTCACGTGTCTTTCCGCTCCAGCTGACGACAGCGTCACGTAGAACCACCAACCCACGCAGGTCTTCCTGGGCGTTGGTAAGGTAACTTGCACCCTGTTCTGTCACTTGTCCAAGTAACCGGCCTGTGGTTTGTGCAAGATCAGCAGATGCGGTCCTTAAAGCGGCACTTTTCTCACCAGCCTTTTTCCCCTGGAAGAGAATAATTGCAGCCGCCACTTGAGTTACAAACTGATCGTACAGAACATCAACAGCAAACTGAATGTCGTCGTGTATGATTACCAAAGCCTTTTGACCGGCATCATCGACTTTTGCTTCCAACAACGCTCTCAACGCAGCCGCTTTCAAATCAAGTGTTCGTCTGTTAAGACGAGCAACCACAGTACGTTGGTTATCGATTCTTGCGGGTAGCGTAAGATCATCAGGTTTGTTTGTACTTTCCAACCTGCTGAGGAGCTTTTCTTCACGCAAAGTCACAAGCTCAGCTGCATGGGCGTAGATAAGAAGTTGTCTAAGCCGCTTATAGTTTGTTTCTTCTAACCCCTCCAGCGAAGAGATATTTTTGACAAGCTTGCGTCGTTGTGACTCAAGGCTGAGCTTGCCCTGCTCCAGCCGGGTATTCGCCGTTTGCAACGTACGGAAAAAAGCTTTGACCGGATTGTACAAGGTTACTACAAACTTAATTACCGGTTTTTCCAGAATGGCAGGATCCACGCTTTTCACAAGGCCTGTAAACAAATCGAGAGAAGCAAGAGCCGGTCCCGTGTCATAAGACCTTACCTCCATCAGTACGTTTTTGGCCGTTTCCGATGGCATTGATTTAACTCCGAAACCGGAAATTGCCAACTCACCGGCATGAGCATCGAATTTTTCTGCAATAGTTGCAGATTGTGCGGTAAGGTTTTCACCCGGGTACATGACCTTAAGAGCCCGGCTGGCCTGGAACCTTGTGACATCGGTTTCGACACTCTTGACCTCTCGCACCGCTTGTTTGACTTCCCGGGCGCCTGATTGAGTCCTTACTAAAGCATTTCGAACTGACTGGTCGCTCATCTCATACTCCTTCTTTATGGTTTAGGATGTACACTAACGAATATTTGAAATATGTACAATACTTTCTTTAAAGCGAGACAAATAATACAATTATATAGGTTAACTGTCAATTTCCTGACTATGCTGAATATGGCCCATAGGTAATTGATATACTATCCCTACTGTGATAAAATGCCGAAAGTCAATAAGAACGTTGAAAATAAAAACAGTTTGGATCAACTAAGGCTATCACAGCAAATCGTCTGACAGAGTAAGGAGGTTATCAAAATGAAGCGGCATATAAAACAGTTGGTTTCGGCTATAGCTTTGGTCTTGTTTTTTTTAACTCCTATAATAGGGTTAGCGCAAGACTACGTATCAGATGCTATTGAAGCATTGCAAGACAACGGACCGGTTTATGTGGCTCCGGACACTGCAGGAACGGACATTAACACTGCAGCTAAACTGCAAAGGGCACTAAGAGAAGGCGATAACATTGTTCTTGTCATGCTTCCTGAGTCTGATGGTGTTGATTCGGACATACTTTCAATTGTCCGGAGATTATCAGAAGATTTGGGAGATTCAAGTATCATAGGACTTTCTGTTGGGAGGGATGTTATAGGTTACGCTCCGACACTGCCTGCTGGAGTTGCTGCTGATCAAATGAGACGTGCAAATAGCGTTTCTAATGATCCGGTGACAGCACTGATTACTTTTGCACAGAACATTCACTTATGGCAAGGTGAAAATCCGCAACCTACTGCAACACCCCTGCCTACACCAACTCCTTCGCCCGTTCAAAACACGGAAAGGAAACCAATTTGGATTGTCTTTTTAGGTATTGGTATTGCCTTGGCATTGATGCTCTTCTTACTTGTCCCGCGGCTTAGATCGTTAAACGGGAACGTTGAGGTTGGCGCTTCCCTAAGCAGAGAAACGCAACAGGACTTGGTTGAAGCAAAGAATGCTTTAGAGACAATTTATACACATACTAAACAGGTAACAAGACCGGAAATAAGGAGGATACTTGAGGAAATTTATAGCATTGTAGCACATGAGATCGTTGGAGAGATCTGGGATGAGCCGCACAGGGCTAGCGCCGTCACGATTCAAAGGATAAAAGAAGACTTAAAAACGTTTTCTGATGTTATGCGTCTGTATAGTCAGATCTTGTCAGGTCATTTAAGGCTGGCAGCAGTAGATGCTGACTTTCAGGTCAATCTCGAAAATAAGTTTTTCCCTCAAGTTAGAAATGCCTTTCGGGAAATCGCAGATCAACTCGACAAGGACGACCTTCAACAGTTGGAAAGACTCGTGAAGTACCTCAGTAACGAGTTTAAAGCAAGAGGTATGTCATAAACACACATAAATCCAAGAGAAAAGGAGATACAGAAGTGAAACGTATATTGTTTTTTATGTCGGCGGTATTGGTTGCGGCTTTGATTCTTGCCGCATGTAGTGTCGCGTCTTCTCCTGCAAGCTGTGCTTTTGTGTATGGCGATGGACAAGATGGCAGGGATGCCAAATTGCACAATGTTATTTACCCAGGGCAAACGGTAAGCTACTCAACTGGCGAGCGGATCTCGTATGTTCCTTGTAACTCCAGGAACTACTGGGTTAACGACGGTACTATTACTGATGCAAACGGTGCAAGGGCGGGCGATAGATTTCAATTAATGACCGCAACCACAAGTACAGGTGTACCTATCAGAATTGCGGCACGCGCTCTTTGGACACTTAATCAGGATCCGGATGCAATGGCAGCGTTCTACGAAGTGTGCCATAAGTATAACTGTGCCAGTACCGAAGACTTGACCGGAGAAAAAAACTATTCTACTCTGGGTTGGAATGGCATGCTTTCAGAAAACTTTGGAACCGCCATGGAGACGACAGTTAAGCTTGCAGCTTTTGCAGAGGGTATTGACGACGGCATTTGGCGAATGCAAGATCCTGCGCAGTACAAAAGTCTTGCCGACAAAATGTCCGAACTTTTTCCTGATGTTGTGCGGGCTAATCTCGGGTACCCTGACGATTTGTTCTGCGGTTCGGGAAACTCAACATGGAGTGACCCAAACCGTCCGGGTGAAGGAGAGTTCACTTGTACGCCAGTTCGATTCGTCATTGATAATGTGTTGCGTGGTGAGGTACTTGCTACCGACAGCACACAAGGTGTACAGGAGATCAATGCTCAGCGCCTCCGAAATGCGGAAGCGTTATATGGAGAAGACGCAGGGTATTGGCTTGGTATACAGGACTCAATCGAAGCTTGCAGGAATGCAGGAACAACGTGCATAATCAATATCGGTGGTGCGCCGGTTGCAATTCCTGTGACGAGTACTCCTCCTCAGCCGGTACCTTCTCCGATTCCGACTGAAGAAGATTAAGTAAAGCGTTATTGATCAGTTTGGGTGACTTGATAGAAAATTTATCGAGTCGCCCTTTTTTATTTGTACATTCGACAGTGTTATCGTTATAGGTTATAATGCGCATTGAGACTGTACAAATCGAAAAGAAAAAATCGAGAGGAGACAAAATGATTACGTCAGGTAGGTTAGCTGAGTTGGTTGAGATAATCTCAGGTGAAACTAAATTGGAGCCCTCACAAAAAGAGCAGTTCAAGGGGCTTGTTAACGCTTGGGAACGCGCCATCGATACAATGGTGACCATCGAGCCCGATGACGATTACATGATGAACGACGAACCGCTACTTCCCGAGCTGGACCGCCATGAGGAATCTTACGACGTTCTGCTTCAACGTGCAGACAATCGTGTTAAGGTGGCTCTTAGGATATATGTTAAAAGGCGGAAAAATTATTTAGATTAAACACTTTTTGGTGATATAGGATACCCTTGGAAGTTATCGAATTTCCTAGTGGTATCCTTTTTTAATATGATCAAAATTTGACAATATCACCCAATTTATACTAGATTCAAGTTATTAAATAACATATAAGCTATGGAGAGGAGATTGAAATGGTTCTAAGTCCCAATCAGCAGGACTATTTAAGGAAAAATCTTCCGCAACTGGTTCCGCAGCCTTATGTAGCACAGTTAAAAGACACGTTGGAGCTTTCGGAAGCGATTAAAGTACTTAAACTTAGTTTTGTCGATCCCATATATATAGTGGGTTTGCACAAGATCGGTGTTTTTAGGTACGACGAGGGTCCTTATTGGATGACAATATGGGCAAATAACGGACGGCCGTATATAAGGATGTCTGATGTGTCCGACGGGAAGATGTTTGACATTTTCCTTCTACCTAAAAGTTAATTCTTTCTGCACCCTGTAATGATCTTTGATACGCAGGGTGCATGTTTTTCTACATATTTATCGTGATTATTTACAAATAAAAGGTGCTAAGAAATTTTTATAACTTTTTGCTTTTTTTTGAGAAGCGTCTAAGTATGAGGTACATAGTATGGTATTATTTCTTATCTTAGGGTTGATATTTTTACGTTTAACTTTTCTATAAGACAGTGGCTGGGGGACAGGGATAACTCGCTGCTCGCAGATTCATCAATGGTTCCTAACCGGGAATCTGCCAACCAGCTTAAGGCCGATTGCCACCTTCCCTGGCTGGGCATGTCGGTCAAGAACCTTCTACTTACAGTATTGTCTTATTGGTGAAAAATCTACTCCATAATTAGTAACTTCAAAAGCTACGTTTCCAAGGTTTTTTGGAATGATACAAACGGAACTTAAAGCTCCATCCCAGTTTGGATTTTCTACTTCTCCCCCATACTTTATTTCGCAGTAGTTTGTTTTTTGGGAATTAATTATTACATACGTTGTAGAACCAAAGCCAACGTACACCTGTTCTATACAACTCTTACACTCTTTAAAATCAATAGTTATGCTATCAGTGTTCTTGACCGAATCACAACTATCCAAGACAGTATCTCTACCAATTTTATTTATATTCGGAGCTAACCCTGTACACATTGTCTTAATACCGTAACACGTGTTACTAGTTTCTATACCGTAGCATTGGCATCTCCCCCCATATTTATATGCGATGAAAGTCAATGAGTAGTAGAACACATAGAAAAGTATTATTACTAGGCATATAAAAAGCGGTATCTTAACAGTTTTTTTCATACACTAATTGTACAATAAACAGACGAATAGAGCCTAAGATTTTGATAGATTTATTCTCCAGACACTAGATAATGCTTGAGTTTTCGTTGTCACTATCGTGCCCATTCTGGCTGTTCATCGGGGAAGAAGTTCGAACAGCTTGCTTTACCTACGCCAAATAATCGAACCCTATTTTGAAACATATAAAGAAAACTTTTTAGTAAGCTCTCTGGACTTTTCAATTTCTGCGAAAAAGCACACCCCGATATATTCCAACTCTGCCTCTATCTTTGTATCAAATTATTCTTGTTGGGTTAAAGCATTTCCAGGTAACATTGTTTCAGTAAAATCCATGTACTTTATGCCTTGAGATATTAGATTATTTCGTAAAGTCCTTAATTGATTGCTGTTTTCAGACCTCAAAACGATAAATCCATTTTCAGAAGTCATCGGATGCACGGTTTTATCTTTATCAATAAAGTCTCTAAATCTCATTAGCGAGGTAGCAGATTTATATTGTTCAACAAGACCTGCCGTCATATGGCCTATGGCATTCATTAATTTTGCGGGGTCTGTTTTCTTATTTACAACACAGGTAAATTGATGTTTTCTAGGCAAAAATTCCATGGCCTACTTACCTTCCTCAAATTGTGTTTTCATATAATCTAAAAATGTGAATAATTTTTCATTTATTGAATCATAATCGTGTTTTCTTAATGTTTCTGCGTTCTGTATATAGGGTAAATTTTTATATTTGGTTAATTCTTCTGAACAGTTTTCAATCATTCCTTCTATAGATTTTTTTGTAAATTCAAAATGACATTGGAACCCATATATTTTTGGTGAATATCTTACTACCTGTCTGGGACAACCCTCGCTGGTTGCTAATATTTTAGTTTCTGCTGTTAACCCAGGCATATCACCGTGCCAATGTCCTACTGGAAAAACTTTAGGGAATTTAGAAAATATTGGGTCTGTACTTACTTGGTTCGTAAGTTCGATGTCGAAAACGCCAATTTCTCTGTTAGGACTATGGTCAAATGTCGTGTGAAGTGCTACTCCAATAAGTTGGGATCCTAAACAAATTCCTAATAAATATTTGTTATCTCTTATGGCTTTATCTATAAATTCAATCTCATTTATAGCATCAAAATATGGACATTCTTCTAGAGTTGTAGCAGGGCTTTGTGGACCACCCATTACTATTAAATAGTCAAAATCATTAATATTTTGCGGAAATATGTCTCCTTGATATAGTCTTGTATATGTCACATCGCAGTTTCGATTTTTAGTCCATGTTTCTATAGCACCAGGTGCTTCAAAACTTTCGTGCATTATAATGTGAATTTTCATAAGAAGATTATACCTCAGTTCGAGTCCCCATTGGATGGCACTTGTTTTATGGTGTTGTGGTAAGGAGAAATTACTGGCTGGGGGACAGGGATAATTCGCTTCCATTAACAATGTCTTCTTTGCGAACTTTCTGGTAAGCAGAACATAGAGAATTCCCGATCCGAATATTAAAAACCCAATAATAATAAAGGGTAAACACCTAAATGTTTACCCTTCCGGCAAACTCACCAAAATTTAGAAGGTGGTATTAACTCCTGCAATAGCCAGAATAACAACCGATAGCAATGTGAATACAAGTCCTGTAAATACTGCTTCGGTTTCGTTCAAACGGTGTTCCAGTAAAGTCAGAAGTATTTTCCCGCCATCTAGGAATATAATGGGTAGTATATTAAATACGCCCATTATCGCACCTAATAAGGCCGTAAACTTTAGAGGTGTAAAATCCGGCCACACCCATGATAGTGCGAGAACTGGAATAGCCGATGCGGGGCCGGCGATCGTAAGACAAAACTGCTTCTTCGTGTTCAACCTGTTAGGATGTACCTTCACAGCTCCAAAGAACGGTGTGGCGATAATACGCTCGATTTTTAGACCTTGTGCTATTGCAGCAAAAAGCATGGCCGGCCTCGTGTATCGCAACAGCCACAATCGGAAACGATAACAGAAGCAAAATCCTTGCAGTATTTCTCCCAAACATTAACGCAAGTGAGGCGACAGCGTGGGCCAGCAAAATAGCAAAATTATACTTATGAAAGATCGATCCCTCCCTTTTTGATAGTATCCAGAAAACACCCAAAGAAATTGTAAGTAACCAAACCAGTGTGTTTGTACTCATTTGAACCTCCGTTTTGAGTTATTTGTTGATTTATTTTATGAAAATATAGTTCTTATCGTGCTATAAGTCATATTGTAGTCACGGTTCGGTTATATCGATAACAATGTGGCCTTCCTTAACCACATTACCATAAGGAATTTCGTCGTACGCAACATAATCGACTTCCAGTTCATTATCGCTGATCCAGCGCAGATTATGGTACGACAATGGGTTCTCGCTGATCTCATCTTTCTTAATTTTTGAAGAAAGGTCGGTTACTGAACCGATCTTTGTATCATACACGCCTAAGAAATAAGTCGAACCGGCGTCAGCTACCCTGCTATTGTATGCTACGTATCTGCTGTTATTCGACCACACAATTTCCTCAGCAGTACCAACTTCGTTCACTTTATTAGTACTATTGTCTTTCACAAAAAGCAAAAGGCTGCTGAGAGAACCTTCTCCCAGAAATGCGGTCTTTGTCCCGTCCGGAGATTTTAGTTCTGATCCAATAGTCGCTACAAGTTCATTCCCGTCAGGTGAGATCTTATATATATTATTCTTCTCTATTTTAAATACATTTTTAGGTCTGCCCTGATATGTAACTGGTGTTTCCGTAGTATCTACTGATATGTTTGAGGTTTTGCTACTCTCAGGTCGATCGATTATTGTTTTGTAAAGGGATTTAAGTGTGAGGTCAGTATAAGTGAAAGCAAAAATGTACAGCGAGCCGAGAATTAAGAGTATGGCTATAATTAGTTTATTGCTCATGGTTTAAGTATAACAAAAGCGAATAGTAGTCATAGAAGTGATATTATATTTTCATGACTTTTTTATCGAGTTATGTTCCAAATGAACAGCAAAAGAAACAACTTCAGTATTTAAAAGATTTGGTTGAAACTTGTCAAAGAGAAAACATAAAGATTACAGTATATGGGGGTTATGGACTTGATGGACTTTTAGGAAGACTAACACGTGACCATCATGATATTGATATTTTAGTAAGAGAGCCGGAAAGAGATATGTTAAAAAGCTTATTACTAACATTTGGTTTCCACATGGAACGAGAAAATGCCAGTAAAGAGGTTTTTAAAAACATGGACTTAGGTAAAGATTTTCAAGTAGAAATTAATAAACAAAACAGACTTGAGGAGTTTACAAGCGTTGGGGAAAAAGAGATTTTCCCTGATAAAGAAAATGCATGTTTGGAAGGTTTTTACTTCACCACACCAACATTAAAAGGGCATGATCACATACATGAAATGCAGTCTCGGAGAGCCAAAGAACGTGGTTGGGTCTCTGAATATCGACATTCAGAACATACAACCAAAATAAAAGATATCTTACGAAGTAACTAGAAATAAATATATTTTAAATACCTTGAAGAGGAAAAGCCGCTTGGGGCACAAACGGCTTTGGGAAATTAAGTTACGGTAAATTACGGGGTTGATTTATAACCTAGATTATCAAAGAAAACGGTAAGCTTTTGTTTCGTATTTTTGTCTGCTCCTCTTACACTTAAACCATTTCCAGAAAACTGTACCCGACATAATCTCCCGGATTTAGGTCTCACGCTAACGTATGTTTCCGTACTCCCGAACAGATCGCCTGTAAAGGTGTCATCATGATCGCTTGGGAAGTATTGCTGTTTTACATCTGAAGACTTTACCCAAGGTTCGTTTCTAAGTAGTGAAGCTAAGTCTTCATAACTAAACTTGGTTTTTGGAATAAATTCCATATCATTCTCCTTTTTGCTGATATTTTTGCTTGTCCATGGATTATATATATTTACTACATAGATATCAAATTGCTATAAGACATGTAGTGTTACATTGAAGACGAGCCAGTTTATAACGGTTTGGATACAAATCTGACAGATTTTTCATTTGTGGTTCCTAACCGGGAAAGCTACCAACCAGCCTTTGGCTGATTGTCACCTTCCCTGGCTGAGCACCTGGGATTTAGTTGGATCTCATGTTCGTACGCTCTTTAATGCTTTATAATTAATATCTTTATCTAAATAATAAAGTTATGCGACCAATATTAGTGGTATTAATTGTTTTTATCCTTGGTGCATCAGCCGCGATATCACTCAGATCAAACTTGTTCAAAAACAGTAGTGAAGACTTGTATCCAAACAATGATTGTAAGAAAGTAACCAATACTCTGCAGTATAAGGGATGTTCTACCACGTATGATGATTATATCGTCAATGATAACTGCAGTCCTTGTAATGGTATTACGCCTTGTATGTATGGTATTTATCCGGTACATGAGTATAAAATTGTGGACTGTTTGTGTAAAAAAGATAGCAACGACGATGCTAATGATTTTGCTAATAAAAGGACCATATGGATATCACGTAAAATGTCGGAAAATGATGTAGGAGATGTCTGTAATAACATTCCTGATTGGTACTACAATAACGAGGTGCTTGATTTTTATTAGTTTATTATCAATGCTCTACTGTCATAAAGTAACTCCTAACTCCTTTAATTTACCTATAAATTGATTAAACCCCTCATAGAAAAAAGTTTGTATCCTTTTTCTCTAACTTCTATTACAACTTTAACTACTTTCTCATTCGCTTTTTCAATTTAGCTAGGCGTGTAGGTCTATAACTTGCATTGTATTCCCTCATAATATATTTATAATTAAATAATATGGGATTGCTATCCAAACTAAATAAACCAATTACGCTATATAATCTTTCGAGGAAATACATAGTTAATTCAAGACCGATAACACAGGAAGAGGTTGTATTATTAAAACGAGAACTCGATATACTAAGAAAAAACACTGAGATAAATTGGGGTTTACCTAGAACTTATATACCTAGTCTTTTGTTTTCTATCATTGCTCTTCTGTTTTCTAAAAGTTATATAATTGCCGCCGTTTCTTATATAGTATTTTTCATTATTTCAAAAGTAATCCCTTTTATTCTTAAAGGTGATAGCATCCTGTTAAGAAGGGACATAATTGGGGACATTACATTGGTTAAATCAGGACCTGTTACTATTATAGAGGATAATAATGGCAGTACATATACAAAAAGGTTTTATTTAGACGATGTAATTATTGACGGTATCTATACAAAAGGAGACACTTTAAAATATCCAAATTTAAAAGATGGGCAAAATATTGAAGTGACGTATTCTCCTAATGCTCAGTATATCTATATGGTGCGTAGTTTATAAGACTTTCTATTGGCTGAGCATATCGGTCAGAAACAAGTTACAATAATTTTATTTTCTCTAATTCCTCTTTGATATCTTTTGGCATTTCTCTACATCTGCAGTTATTTGAATGTTCCAAATGCCATTTAACTCTATCTTCTAGCGTGGGATTTTTCGGCATTTTGTTTTTGAGATGCCATTCTCCTTTGTATATAAAATTGTATCTAAATTGGAAGCAACAACCTGATACCACCTGCATATAAAGTGTACGCACGAACAAATGAATCATCGACATGTGCATAGAGGATCCCCTCCCCTTCTGTTGTTCCTACAAACTGACTTGCAAATGTGATGGTCTTTGCTTGACTGTCTTGGATTAGAGGGTCAGGAGATACCCAGTCTATTTTCCCTTTCTCATAATCATAGATAAAAAGACCGACCGAGAACATACCATATTTAATATCCTTACCAATAATTTGATTAGCCTCACGTCCGTTTATAATGCCTAGCATTTTCCCATGCCCGGGGTCAATAAACGTTTTGGGTAGTAATGGCCCGGGGGAAGCGTGGCCTGCAATCCAGGGTATTTTATGCTCGTTTGGGTGGAACACAGTTTCTCCAAATTTCCACGACTTACCTAGGTCTTTTGCTATTGCAACTCTCACAGTTGAAAACCAAATATTGTCTACGTGATCGTTTGATTCTACAAGGTTGTACCTAACCCCAAGCTTATTGGTAGGAGCTATAGAAACTTCTTTTGCGCAGACGTTTTTCTCATCGGCCAAAAGAACGGGCATTGTCATTTCTAAGGAGTTGAGGTTAGGGCCTACCGCATGTCCTAGATTCACAGAAGTCAGACCTTTACTTTTAATCAAGAACGGTATTGTGAAATATATATGTGTTAGGCTTGTAGTTTTATCAATAAATATGTCGGGGTCTTCTAATCCTATGAGGTCCCACCCATCACCAGCAAACTGTTTAATTACTTCATCCTCGTTTCGCATTTTTAATCTTTCTCCAATGACAAAATGCTCGAGAGAATCCCCCTTGATTATATGAAGTTCACTTCGATCTATGTATCCGCTGATTTCTAAATCTCCCTCTCGACTGATAACACAGCGTACAATACCCTCTTTGTGTCTAGTGGTTGGGTCTAAGGCTATTGCCATGACGAGTTTAAATTTATTATTTACTTCAATAACTTTACCCGGATGTTCAAAATATGTTTTAGAATTAGGTGTGTCCAACATAACATTTACTTCTTTTATTCCACTTAAACTGCAGCTATGCATCTGTGTGAGCCGCCGTCTGCATCAAATGGCAAAAGCCGGTTAATTTTTGCATCTCGTAACTCACCACCAATAACAAGAATAGGTGGCAATAGAGAAAGTATACATTAATGTAGGGCATCATCGCTCGTATTTTTTGACCGAGATGAGGGATTCATTTATACCCTTTAGACGGATACTAATTTAGTTTATCTTTATCATGCAATTTTTTCTCTAAGTTGCTTCTTGGCAACCTATTATAGAAAGTGTGTCGCCGTTTTATATAATGCCGTAGTGTGTTACTAGTAAATGGTTCAGGATTATTTACAAAACTAATAATATCATTAGACACCAAGAAAGATATTAATACTACTGTTGGTTTAATTGGATAGAAGTTCGTTTATCATATAATTTGCATTGTACGAGGCTTCATGGACATCTAAGTGCCCATTCTGGCTGAGCATGCCGGTCGAGAAAACCCCGCATGACTTATCTTACTCTCTAGGATGTAAACGAGACGAATGAGACAGTATAAAAAGCAGTTATTTTAACTAGTATTATTGCCAGTCTACCCCTCTAACATTAGGTTGGATGTATTCTCCTATATAGGTATTTGTGTTACAGTTCGGGCAGCTAAAATATCTTTGCCCATAACCTGGGCTTCCTTCATGTAGTCCGATTAGTTTATTGTCTGCATCCCAACATCTTGTACAAAACGTACCGTCTTCGCCCTTGTAATAGTGGTTATGTTTATGAACTAATTCGGAATCTATTTTTGCTTTTTCCTTTATTTCTTGCAATTCCGATCTTAATTTATGATTTTCCTCTTTTAGTTGTATATTTTGGCCGTATAGATCCGTTATCTTCATCCTCAGATCCGGGTCTTTTATTAATTCTACTAATTTCAAGAAATCTATTGTCATATCAAAACTAGCCCTTTCTTTTCTTAATAAAGTTTGACATCTTTAGCTTTCCCGTACTAATAACCCTATCAGTAAAGCGTAATCGTTATAATCGCAACAAATTCAATGCTATTATATGAATATAGGTTATAGGAAACTGTCGGTAATATTTACTTTAATATGGATATTGCACTTATTAGCCTTTTATAGTGGCCTTTATTTGGCTGGCTATATTTTCTTAGAATACACTGATTGGTTAGTTATATATATTCTCGGTATTATAACTTCGGGTTGTTTATTTTTTGCTATCATATTTTATTTTATATTTAAAACTCGTAACTGGAAATTGGGAGTATTTCTTATTGTTGCTATACCTACAAACTTTCTCTTAGCTATTGTTTTCATGAATTACTCACCGCTGGTAAAACAGAGTTATAATAATACCTTTCCAAGAAATAACATAAAAAGTAAAGTCGATATAACAGCAGATAACTTACAGGAAACAGAAACATACGAGGAACCTAAACACGGTTATCAAACAGGACCGACCATAAAATCAAATGAGAAGAGTTATTTTATTAGCGGAAGAGCTAGGGAAGATTTGTGTGAAGCAATATATAAATGGCAAGAAGACGAAGGAATGGAGGAAACTCTCGCATATATTAACTATAAAATTATTTATAACTATTATACGATTAACACCAGTAAAGGATATACTATAGGAGAATTTACGGTAACTGCAGACTCAACAATAACACTACCTCAATGGAGTTCCAGTGATGGAGCATCAGAAGGAACTAAGAGTGATTGGAGAGCATTTAAGAATGCGGTAACTTCACATGAGAGAGAACATAAAGACATTCTGATTGAATATGCAAACGAACTAGTCAAAAATTTTAACGATCTTGGATACTACACTACAGAGTCGAGTTTAAAATCAGCGATTGATAATAAGTATAACGAAATTTATTCTCACATGACCTCTGCACAAGAAGAATTTGATAAATTGCGTGGGAGAAGCAAGTCGTTTTCTTATTTATGCCGATAATATTACCTTTACTGTAAAGACTATCTTTTAAAATTATCTAAACAAAGGGCATCTGGGTCTATGCATTTTACGTGTACTTTGGCTGGGGGACAGGGATAATTCGCTTCGCTCATGTAAAGACGCACCCGCTCACAACGTTCGCAAGCTCACTGCTCGCAGGTTCATCAATGGTTCCTAACCGGGAAAGCTGCCAACCAGCCTTTGGCTGGTTGTCACCTTCCCTGGCTGGGGGACAGGGATTCGAACCCCGATACCTGGGACCAAAACCCAGTGTCCTGCCGTTAGACGATCCCCCAACGTCCGCGCTATTGTCGTGCCATTATGCATTATACCGTAAATATCTGTTAAAATTCACTAGTGCTAAAGCCTGTTTTATTCAATTCCGTTGTTTCTAGAACGGATAATCTTACTAATAAGTTGATCCTTGTTACCTTTAAAGTGACGGATCCGGAGCGGATCGATTTTACGCCGGGGCAGTTTGTGAACTTAAGGGTTGTTCACGCTCCGATGACTTTCCGTTCGTATTCTATTTGCTCGGATTACCGTGTTACGTCGCAGTTTTCGGTTGTAGCTTCGGTTTCCCACGAGGGTCCGGGTTCGAACTTTCTAAGGTCTTTAAAACCCGGTGATAATGTGGAGTTTATCGGTCCGTCGGGGAGGTTTAATCTGGAGGAGCCGTTAAAGGATAAGATTATTTTTGTGGCTACGGGAACAGGGGTCGCTCCTTTTATACCCATGCTTCATTATCTTGAGCATACCCAGTTCGAGGGTGATGTGTTTTTGTTTTTTGGCGTGCGTCATGAGGATGAGATCTTTTTTAAGGATGAGCTTGATAATTTTATGGTCTCCATCCCCCATTTTACTTATCAGATATGTGTTTCACAGCCGGGTAACTGGTTTGGTAATATAGGCAGGGTGAATAGTTTTGTTTTAGTGGACAGCAATGCGGGTTATTATCTTTGCGGGCATCCTGAGATGGTTGAAGACCTTTCTGGACGACTTTTAAAGGCTGGTGTACCTTCGGAGCATATTTTATTTGAGAAGTTTACCGTGAAAGGACCTCCGATGGTGGGATCACCTGGGCTCGAACCAGGGACCTCTTCGATGTAAACGAAGCGCTCTAACCGACTGAGCTATGATCCCAAGAGGAAAAAGTGCCGTAATTATAACACTTTTTATATTTTATGAACGTATCAAAAGCTATTATATCAGGTATATTAATTGGTTTAGCAGCGGGAGGGTTTTATTATCTTTCTGTTGATAAAGGTAGTGCAGAGATGCCGTCTTATAGTGTCCTGACTCCCCTATCGGACGATCCCGTAATAACAAAAGATATTGAACCTGAACCTGTTGCACCAATATCAATAATTTCCGAAAAAATCGGATTTGAGCCGTTAAAGGCTTCTGTTTCTAAAAGGTTGGGGAATTATAGTTTATATATAAAAGATTTGGATTCTGGAAAAACATATGAAATTGACCCTGAACGCAATATTTATGCGGCTTCTCTATATAAAATTCCCGTTGCCGTTGTTACTGTAAAGGAAATTGAAAAGGGCAATCTTGCGTTTGATACGGAAATTACTTACACATCTGCGGATTCTGCAGGTGGTTCTGGAGTTTTGAATACTGAGGAAATAGGTACAAAGTATACCATCGCACGTCTTTTGAGCACTTTATTAAAGGAGTCGGATAATGTCTCGCAGAATATGCTTTTAAGAACGGTGTCAAAAACAAGTATTCAGGAGGTTTTTAATGCTTATCTTGAGGGTACAAAGAGCCAATTCTCAAAAGATAATATAAGTAATGCAAAGGAGATTTCTTTGTTTTTTGAGAACTTTTACGAAAGCGACTATATTTCTGGTAAGAATAGAGAATATTTGATTGATTTAATGTCGTCTACATCGTACGATGACCGTATAGCCGACCACCTATTACCCGGTGTTAAGTTTGCACACAAAATTGGAAGCTGGGGTGAAACCGGATCTTGGCATGACTGCGGAATTGTTTTAGGGGATGACATTGAGCTTGTTGCATGCCTTATGTCAGAGAATACGACCTACGAGGATTTTATGTTAACGGGTAAAGAAGTGGCCGGCTTTATAAATACTTTAGTCGAATAAAGCTTTATCCTTTAGTACCTCAATATTCCCGTATAAGACTGCTCACCATTGATACTTTCTTCTAGTTGGTTCAATGAATAAACTTTACCACCGTTTCTTAACGTATTGATCAGTGAGAGATTTAGCAGTTCCTCATCGTCTGGCTCACGTTCAGAACTGACCGTTACTCTGTTATCATCTTCAAAAAAGTTACCCCACACTTTTTCATCAGGTTCCACAAATAGTGCTTCCAAACGTGCCTGATAAGAAGAAGTTACGATTTCTTTTATATTTTTAAGGGCTTTTCTTGTGTGGAGCATGTCACGGTATTTTCTGATATCTTCCTGGATCTCGCGTGTAAATATACTGCGTACAATTTCCCAGGATTCATCCTCAAGCTCAAGGATGGTCATGTTTTCGGGACTTCCTTCGATAAAATCATCAAGCAAATTAGGGTAAGTATTAACTTCCCGGTAAATATAGTAAAAAAAGCTTGTGGTTACGACAACAAGAGGTAGGTTTCTGTCTGTTACTTCCTCGTTTAGATCCCGGTTGACAGTGCGCGCGTATCTCGTCAGCCTGTTCTTGTAACTTTCTTTAACCGCACCGTGCCCGTGGTAAATAGGGGCACCCTTTGGAGCATTCCGGCCGCCTTTTTTGGGTGTTTTCATCTGAATGGATTTTTCAGGTTCGTCCATCCAAAGCGCTTCTGCAATGTTTTCGGGAACTTTTTTTGTAGAGATACGTGACAAACTGCCGTACGAACCTTTAAATATATCCACATCATTTTGACTGATAGTTAATACGTAATAGTCTGGGTATCGTTCGATCAGTGAAGCTAAGGGTGTTAAAAAGAAATAGTCCTGAACGACGGACATCGGCTTGAAACTTTTATCAAGCTTGTAAAACTTAAAAAAGTTTTCAGAAATAAACAAAGCCAGACCATCGCGCATTTCTTTCCAAAACTCTTCCCGGCGCAAAAGTTTTTTAGCGTTTTTTGTAAGCTCTTTAGCATCCGTGCTTCTTACACCATAGATAATTAGTTCTTTCTCAGCCTGTTCAAGGCTGTTTTTAAGCAGGATCCTGTCTTTTGACGTCTCATGCCATACCTTGCTTGTAGGCATGTAGATGGTAATGGCTTTAGGAACCTGTTTTTGTGTAAAGAATTTCAGGTTTTTTGTAAAATCTTCGGAAAACTCGTGTATGTCTCCGACCATATGTATAACTTACATAAGTGCAATTAGGTTTGGGTTAGATTTTGGTAAAAGTATTGTTAGAACAGGCAAAATGCAGGTTAAACCCAACCTTTACCCTTTTGCTTCGGGTTACGTTCGGCATGATAACATATTGACACGGAAGTCAAGGGGCTATAATTGTTGGTATTACGCTAAATAACAAGTGCATATTTTAGGGTGGTTGTATAATACCGACAACAAATAAGACAGACTCAAATGCGTGAAAAGGAGAGGTAACATGAGTGATCTGTTGTTGACCAGTCTCAGAATTCGAGGAAGAGGGGTCGATGCTTTCGACGTCTTATCTTTAATAAAACATCTAAAGCGAATACTAGAAAAGTCAGAATTCCAAAACATTTGTGAATTTTTGTCCTTGGATCCTGAAAAGTACGATCAGATGGTGTCTTATCTGAAACGCGGGGTAATTAAACGGGAATTCCACTCAGTTTCGCCAAGGCACCGGTGGAATAATTCGGACGTTCTCCGGGTGTATTTCTGGGTTTGCCGTTTCAGAGGAGATCTTTGGCGAATCGTTGCAGAGGGGTTAACGCTCGCAAACTATATCGGTGCAAATTCCCGCGAACTTCATAAGGCAACGTTGAAGTACGCAAGG
>Ga0075586_112_pt1:5000-20825 | contig 20825 bp, 13 predicted proteins | sample RifGroC1_FD_68196 | JGI IMG/M metagenome (GOLD analysis project Ga0075586, IMG submission 68196) | candidate division WWE3 bacterium GW2011_GWC1_41_7
CCAGTTGTTCCGCCAGGAGCATCGCTGGGTAGCTACGTTTGGTCGGGATAAGCGCTGAAAGCATCTAAGCACGAAGCCCATCCCAAGATAAGAACCCTTCCGCGCAAGCGGACGCACCTCCTGGGAGATCACCAGGTTGATAGGCCACAGGTGTACGCATAGTAATGTGTTTAGCCAAGTGGTACTAATGGTTGCGCATCTTTTTTGTGAAGCTTATGGCCTAAAGGCCAAAGCTTCCTTCCTTACGGAAGTAATCTTGACCGATTACAAGTTTTCTAGTTCGTTCTGTTCAGTTTCTAGTGTACAAATATTAGGGGTATCACCTCGGTGGTGATAGCGGTAGGGACCCACCTCTTTCCATTCCGAACAGAGAAGTTAAACCTACCAGCGCCGAAAATACTGCTTCAGCGGGAAGATAGGTCATCGCCGGGGTGATGCCTCTAAATTTTAATAATTGTATTTAATTACCCTATAATATATAATCCCGATATTGTTGCCGAACCTTTCAATATCATGATGTGAGCTTATCTAAATAGCAGATGTTGACGAACTGAAGGATTGACAGATTTCATAATCTGAGTAGGTAAAGCAAAAACCAAACTAATGAGGGAGGGATGCGTAACATCCTGAAGGAGAGGATTATGTCTGTTATTAATTTGAAGAGGGCAAAAGTTGGCGAGAACTTTAGGTTAGGTGGGGATTTACTGGTTTTTGGTAAACACTCTTCCGAACACTATAACCGCATTGTGGAATGGCTTGAGTCTGGAGATCCCGATCTTACTCTTACAGAATTAGGGCCGGAAGAGATCAGTATCTTTGATACTAGACAAAGTCAGCACTTTGTTCCATGGATATTAATTTTGCGGATTTTCGCACCTAGTGATGTTAACAAGTTTGATGCAATGGAAATGCAAAGCGTGTTACATAGCACCGATTAAAAGAATCCGTAGTCAATAACATTTTTACCTGTAGCGTATCCCGGTTTTCCCGTGGTACGCTTTTTTTTGTTACAGTTACCTGTTATAATCCCTTAGCTTTAAGCAAAAAGCTGTATTTTGGAACCGCTTTGTTTTGCATTTTGTTCAACCGGTTCTCATGTATTTATTTAACCAAAATGTGATGGTTCGATTCACTTTTGAAACACGACCACAAGCAAAGCTTGTGCTTCGTGTTGAGAAAGAGAAGCGAACATGTATATGGCTAAAGCTAAAAAAATAAACAATGAGAAATCCCTGATGCTCAAACTGTTGGAGCAAAAAGGAATGGAGATCAAACAGTATTTTCCCGGAGATCTAGTCGATGGGGTAGTAGTTAGTGTAACTCACGGAGAATTATTACTCGATGTGGGTGCAAAATCGGAAGGTATTATAACCGGTGTGGAACTTGGTGAGGATAAGTCCTACAAGAACCTCAAACCGGGCGACTCGGTCCTTTCGCAGGTAGTCCAGGCAGAGAACGATCAGGGTTATATCGTACTTTCGTTAAGACGCGCGGAAAAAGACAGAAGGTGGTACGACATTGACGCCGCTTTCAAAGAAGGCTCAGTGCTCGAAGCGACAGTTTTGGAATACAACAAGGGCGGTTTACTGGCCGATTGTCTTGGTTTAAGAGGATTTATCCCCCTTTCTCATTTAGACAGAGTACATTTTGCAAACGATATCGCAAAATTTGCCGCAGGTAGCGAAACAGAGCTTAAAAATTCCTTAAAAGTATTATCCGGCAAACAATTAAAAGTAAAAGTTATAGAACTTGATAAGGAAAAGAACCGTTTGGTCCTTTCGGAAAAAGACGCGCTTTCTACTTACAGTGATGAGGCCAGACAGGAAAAACTTGCCCAAATCACGGATGGTGATATATTGGAAGGCATAGTCACCGGTATCATGCCGTTTGGTGTGTTCGTTGATCTTGACGGTGTAGAAGGGTTAGTTCATATCAGCGAGATCGCCTGGGAGAAAGTAAGTCATCCCTCAGCATATTTCAAAGTCGGGGAAACGGTAAAAGTGAAAGTTCTTGGGGTCGATGACGGTTCCGGCAAACTTGCTTTGAGCGTAAAAAGGCTTACTGACAATCCTTGGGATCAGGTTGAAGAAAAATATCCGGTCGGCAAGAAGGTTAAGGGAACTGTCAGCAAGATCGTCCCTTTCGGTGCGTTTGTAAACCTGGAAAAGGGTTTGGACGGTCTGGTACACGTATCGGAAACCAGCGGCCCGCTTGAAGAAGGTCAGGAGATCGAGGTTGTTGTAACTCAGGTAGATGCCTCGAACCAGAAACTTGCTTTAAGTGTCAGACAGCTTGAGTAATAACTGTGATAAATAATAGCGGTCACTAGTAATAAAACTATGTCAGTAGAAAAACTCACGGAAAGGGCTAAGGAGATCATTCTAAAGGTTCCGGAACATGACAGTGTGCTGTCAGGGGAGCTTCTGGTTGCACTTAATGATTCATCCGGCATGAGTTCGATTCTCCTGCAGCTTTTTCCTAAACTAAAAGTAAACAAAAAGGTGGAGATAGATGTGGAAGCCTTTATAAAAGAGGCGTACTACCAGGCGCTTAGGCTGGAACACTCATACGTAGGTACTGAACATCTATTGCTATCACTATTAAAACTTAGCTCATCCGATTCTTACGATAACGTAAAAACGGAGCTTGCTAAAATGAACATTTTTCCCAACGCAGTTAAATCTTTTGAAAAAAGCAAACGTACCCCATACTTGGACGCATTCGGCGTTAATTTGAACCACAAACTTTTCAAAGAAATGGACAGGCCTTTGCTGGCAAGGAATGAGTACGAAACTATGGTTACCATTCTTTTGCAGAGGAATAATTCAAATCCCCTCCTGGTAGGGGAAAAAGGTGTTGGTAAGAACTCTATTGTTCAGTTGTTGGCTCAAAATGTTAATTATCTGGATGTTCCGCCTCCTTTGGTAGGTTTTCAGGTGATAGAGTTTGATCTTTTAGCTTTCATGACGAATGCTTTTAATAAGAACAGCCTGGAAATGGTTCTTGGTAGCCTTGTGGAGGAGTTGCGTTCGATGGAGCGTGTAGTTCTAAGCATAAAAAACTTCCAGAACATATTTTTTGCCACCAGCACGGGTTTCACCGTACCAATGTTCTATTCTATGTTCAAATCCAGCTTAGAGACCGCCAATATAAGGTATATTGCCACAATGACCTCGTCACTATACGACAAGATCGTGGCTGAGAACGAGCACGTTCTTGAAGGAATGAGTACTATCGACGTTTCGGAACCAAGGGAAGAACTGACTAAAGAGATACTAAGATTGAACGCGGTTTACCTGGGTAGGTTCCATAACGTGGAAATACCGGGCGAAGTAATAAACTATGTCTATAGAAAAGCCAAAGATGAGATAAAGGATATAAGATTCCCTCAGAAAGGCCTTGATCTGCTTGACCAGGCATGTTCCCGTGTAATACTCAAGAATCGAATTGTTCCGGAAAGCTACAAAAGCCTGGTAGATAAGACATTTTTAGTCGCGCAATCATTGGATAAGAGTCTTGACCGGGGAGATTATAAAGGTGCTTTACGGACGAGAAGCAAACTACGCAGAATGGAAGATAATCTCGTTGAAGAAGAGAAGAACATTTTTTACGGGGGAAATCTTAGGTTAACTACTTTAGAGGTGGACGAAGCTCTCAAAGATTATGGTGTGGAGAAGGAAAAGATAATTGTTGACGATAAGATAGGTTCATTAGCTAATCTATCAAAAAGGATAAAAAAACAGATCGTTGGGCAGGATGAAGCGGTCGACACAGTGGTTAAAAGTTTAATACGGGCGAAACTGGGACTCCGTTCCAAAAAGAGGCCTGTCGGTAACTTCCTGTTCCTTGGTCCTACCGGTGTAGGTAAGACGGAACTGGCAAAAGTCCTTGCTGAGAGCGCATTCACACACAAAGATAGCGCTCTAATAAGGCTGGATATGAGCGATTTTGCCGAAAAACATACGGTTGCAAGGCTTGTAGGTGCACCTCCCGGATATGTCGGTTACGGTGAGGGTGGGGAACTTACTCAGAAGATAGAAGTACAGCCTGAGAGTGTGGTTTTGTTCGATGAAATTGAAAAGGCCCACCCGGATGTAATGAATATACTCCTCCAAATTATGGAGGAAGGTGAGCTGAGCGATGCAAAAGGGAACACATTTGAATTTAGTAAGGCCATCATTATACTTACCAGCAATCTGGGTACTGAATTCATTCACCGTCCGGGGATAGGTTTTGATGAAACGATTATCGATGATTCCAAATTAGAAGGACGGTTAAAGGATAATCTGAAAAAGATACTTAAACCGGAACTTATCAACAGGTTTGATGAAGTAATTGTATTCAAGCGGTTGAGCCAAGAAGAGCAAATGAGAGTATTAGAGTTACTCATTAAAGAGGTAACTTTGAGTTTGGCAAAACAAAACATCACATTGAAAGTATCCGGAAGTGTTAATAAGGTGTTACTAAACAAAGGATACTCGACAGAGTACGGTGCAAGAGCCTTGAGAAGGGTAGTTGAGAAAGAACTTTTAGATCGTATAGCGGAATTACTGATCAAATCAGAGACTAAGAAACACCTGTTGAACAAGAATAGGGAACCAATGCACCTGAACGTGAAAGCATTAAAGGGTGACATCCGGGCCGAACTTATCTGAAAATCTTAGCTTGGTATGTGATGTAATGTCGACATCATCCCCGCTCTCATCATACTAAAAAATATCGCCAGTGAGCCAAAACTAAGGTATTATGTATCTATGCCTAAACAAAGGACTTTATATGTTTGTCAGAGTTGCGGTTACGAAACATCCCAGTGGATAGGTCAGTGTTTATCCTGTCACGAGTGGAATACACTAGTAGAAACAGTCGTTGCCAAGGCTTCCTCATCCGGGGTAGGAAAAAGAGCAACCTCCACCGTAACGGTTAATCCATTACCACTATCCCAAGTATCAGCCAGCTCCGCAAAAAGGATCTCTTCCGGGATAAATGAGTTCGATCGTGTGCTTGGCGGCGGGTTTGTACCCGGTCAGGTAATCCTTTTGGCAGGTGAGCCTGGTGTGGGAAAGAGTACAATATTGACTCAAATAGCCAGAAATATGGAAAAATCTATGGTATTGTACATCTCGGGAGAGGAGAACCCGGAACAGGTAAAGATACGTGCGGATAGGATGAACTATTCCGCTGAAAATTTATTAATGCTCACGGAAACGAATGTAGATATTGCTATCTCGGTAATGGAGAGTAGGAAAGACCTTGGTCTGATAATAGTGGACTCCATCCAAACAATGTTTTCGGATGATCTTATGGGAATAGCCGGTTCGGTAGGGCAGGTACGGGGAAGCGCTCAAAAACTGACAACAGTGGCAAAAAGAATGTCCGTTCCTATTATAATAGTGGGTCATGTAACAAAAGAGGGAACGGTAGCCGGTCCAAAAGTGTTGGAACACATAGTAGATACGGTGTTATACCTTGAAGGAGACACACAGCATATGTTCCGCGTGTTAAAAACGACAAAAAACCGCTTTGGACCTGTTTCAGAGATAGGGATCTTTGAGATGGATGAGGGAGGTATGACAGAGGTAGCCAATCCCTCCAAAATGTTCCTGAGCCAAAAACTCGAGAAAACGGCAGGTTCCTGTGTTACGGTTGTCATGGAAGGCAACAGACCGATGCTTTTTGAGATCCAAGCCCTGACCGTTAGAACTTCTTTTGGCTATCCGAGAAGAACAACGAGCGGTTTTAATGCTAACCGTCTGCTAGTGCTAATTGCCATACTGGAAAAAACAGGCGGCTTGAACCTGCAGAACCATGACGTTTACCTTAACGTAGCAGGAGGTTACAAGGTAAATGAGTATGCATGTGACCTTGCTGTCTGTTTGGCCATAGCCTCGTCCTTGAAGGATAAACCCGTGCCTGATACGGTGGCGGCATTCGGAGAATGCGGATTATCGGGAGAAATACGGAGGGTATCACACACGGAACGCCGGACAAAAGAGGCAAAAAAGCTTGGCTACACTGACACCGTCAGTCCGGAAAACGTCAGGTCAGTGAAAAAAGCTATAGATAGAGTATTATAGGTAGAACTTTAAAAGAGTATTTATGTATAACCAGGCAATAACGATAGATGTTTTAATGTGGATACTGATCATACTGCTGTTGATATTGGCGGTTTTAAAGACATTTCCTTACATAAAAGATTGGGCTGAGAAGTTCATGTTCAATGCTATAAACCAGATAGTAAACAACTTTTGGGAACAGCAAAGCAAAAAAATCCAGGACGCACAGAAGACACGTAGTAAGAAAAAAAGGGAAGATAACGACAAAAAGAACAAGGAAAGACTTGGTGAGGGCATTTTGATCGACACATCCGTACTTATAGACGGGAGGATCTTGGATATTGTTAAAACAGGATTTTTGGACGATACACTGATCATTCCAAAAGGTGTTTTGGACGAACTCCATTTGATCTCAGACAGTGAGGACAGGCTGAAGAGAGAAAAGGGTAGAAGGGGTTTGGATATGGTTAAGGAATTAAAAAGTGCCTCAAAAGTCATCATTTTTAACCAGAAAGCCGGTTCTAACGCTGTAGACAAGGAACTGATGAACTTAGCCAAGAAGTTTAGGATAAGACTTATGACGCTGGACTTTAACTTAAATAAGGTCGCCTCTGTGTCGGGAGTCAAAGTTCTGAACATAAACGAACTGGTGAACGCCGTAAAAACCGTGGTTCTTCCCGGCGAAGTGCTCAGCGTTAAGATAGTTCAGGAAGGCAAGGAGAAAAAACAGGGGGTGGGGTATATGGCAGACGGCACTATGATAGTGGTAGAAGGTGCCAGGGAGATGGTAGGGAATGAAGTTGAGGCTAAAGTATCACGTGTTATCCAGACGAATGCGGGGAAGATGATCTTTTGTTCTGTTACACCTTCAAATTAAAAATCATAAGCTTTTTAGAACTCATATACTCTTTTTCTCACATTCGTTCGAAAAATAAAAAACGCTCCAAGTGGAGCGACTTAGAAGCGTCAACCTCAGGGCGTTTTTTATATAAGTCCACGCTTCTGGACAGGAGAAGCAGGAAAGTAAGTTAAGGGTAGTGTATATTACACCTTTTAACAAGCGATGTAGGTTAGATACTTTGCCAACTCTTATTATAATGTCAGCATAAAACATATAATATTATGATATATGTTATACCTTTGGAGGGCTCTGTGACGTGGTTAACAGTTGAGAATTTTGAGTGTTAAAGTGGTATGTTTACGTATGTGTGGAACGATATTTTGAATTTTGGAAACGCCCGGATTTATACTACCCCATAGTGTTGACAAATATGACTGATTGTAGTATCATTCGCCACGTATGAAAGGAAAGGGGTCTAATTTTACTTCCGAGCTAAGCGAGGAAGGAAACTCTGTAAAGAGTTTCATTTTCCCCTGACACATATAAATAAATTCAGTGTTGCCTTGCCTGATATTAAGTAGCAAGGTATACGCACTTTTGAAAATTTGGTGGTTAAATAGCTTCTTTCTCATGTTTGAACGGGGGATAATTATCACCTTATGGCAACTTGTTTATAACCTTGTGGTTGTAGGCAGTTTGCCATAATGGCGAATTTGTCTAGAAAACTCGATATCAACTATGTGAAAGGAGTAAGAAATGCCTATTGTTCAACCGCAACCCGTGTCTTTGGGGAATATGACCTTACCCCAGGCTATTGCCGTGGCTGAAATCTTGGCCGTGACCAATCAGGAAAAGGCCAAGGTGAAGGCTGCAAAAGACGCTAACAACCCCAACGAGAAGATTCGTCTTTGGGAAGAGTTGGAAGCGATGGCTTCCGGCGAGCTGCTGGAATTTGTCCAGCGCTATGAGATCGAACGCCCGGTTACTGACCTTGCAGCGATTGTTGCTAATGTGGTTGGTAACGCTCCGGCTGTTGATCCGGTCACGCCGACTGAACCGACATCCGTCGCGAACCTGGCGCAGCCTCAGGCACCTGTACGTCCCGTACGCCTGCAACTGACTGAGCAGCAAGCTCTCGCGTTGGGTGCGCGTAAAGTCCAGCGCCTCTTTACCGAGGAGTGGGTTGTTGACACCAACAATCCCGCTGTCGTCGCTGAATTGGCACGACTCGGGAGACATCCGGCGTAAGTTTTATTATCCAGATTATTAGAAACAGAAATCAAGGAGGTACAAAATGATTGTACGTCGAACTTGGAGTATTGGACGAATCCTGGCCGCCATCTTAGTGGTTATGGCTCTTGTCTCATGTGTCCTGCTAATCGCAGGTTACGGTGTGTGGACAAGGGCGAAGGCTCAGGATGGTGGGACGGAAGTGGTGAATGTTACCGAAACCCCGGCACCGCCCGTCGAAACCGAAGCGCCTGCTTCTACAGAGGCACCGCCTGCACCGGACGCAACGGAAGCTCCCGAGGTGACCGAACCGGCAGAAGCATCCGCTCTGGCCCCGGGGTTTGACTTCAAGTCCCTGGACGGATCACAGAACGTTCGCAACGATCATTCATTCCCCACCAACCTGGCGCTTCGCGTCACGGTTCTCGATGGAGGGGATACTGGTGTGGGAGCTGCGTACTTTACGCACGCTCAAAAACACTTGACGATCTCGCGCATGATCTGTGACGACATCTGCACGAAAGTTGTGTTCTACCCGGCTGGCGGCGACCCTGTCGTTCTTCTCGACCGCGAAACCGAAACAGATCTGTTCGAAATGATCTGGATTGGCGGTCCTGACGGCGTAGAGCTAAGTGCGGATGAGGGACTCGTTCTTCAGTCCCGTGGCGTTGAACTTTCCGGCGAGCAGCTGATGCAGAACCGATACGGGGTTTTCCTCGGCGACGTTCCGGCCGACTCGTACCTGCTTGTCCATTATCAGGATGATGAAACACTGCAGGTTAACAAAGGGCCTACTGTGTCGCTCACAAAGGACACCGATCCCTTAACCGTTGACCTTGCAGGAAATCGGCTCGAGAGTTGGACCTTCACCCCTGAGGGTTACGGCGAGTAGAACCAAACCACCAAAGCTTTACCATGCGCGTAATTGACTGTCTTCGGACGATCTCTTACGCGCTTTTTTTAGTTTCTCTTTTGCTCTCATACATCAGCGCGAAGCTATGTTACATGAACAAAGCAATAAACAGAAGGGAATCTGAGAAAAGGACGTTACATATAAATTTCATAAAACATTCTATTTAATATAGAATTTCTATAAGGAAAATATGAAAAAAGATAAACTGTCCATCGTTATTCCTGCCAAGAACGAAGAAAAGAGGATAGCACGAACTTTGAGCCTTTACGGTTCATATTTTGACGCCCGCAAAGACCAACTGGACACAGAAATAATAGTAGTTGTTAACAATTCCACCGACCGGACCGGCAGTATCGTTGATGAATATGCAGGAAAATATCCCTTTATCAGAAAAATTGAAACTTACTATGCCGCAGGCAAAGGAGGCTCCGTTTCACTGGGTTTTAAGGAAGCGGATGGGGATTATATCGGGTTTGTGGATGCGGACGGTGCTATTCCTGCAAGCGAATTATATAAACTTTACGAGTTTTTGGATGAAACTCCCTGGCTGGATGGGGTAACAGGGGTCCGTGAGAAGAGTTCTATGAAAATGAGCCTTAAAAGGCGAATAATCAGCCGTTTTTTCAATACACACGTAAGATTTCTGTTCAAGATCCCTTATACCGACACCCAATGTGGAGCTAAGATCTTTAAAAAAGCTGCGGCAAAGTCCATTGCAAAGAAGCTTTCAAATACAGGCTGGGCTTTTGATGTAAATCTTTTGTTGGTGGCTAAGTACCTGAACTTCAGGATTATGGAATTTCCGGTGGAGTGGTCCGAGAAAGAGGGTTCAAAATTCTCAATGGGGGAGGCGTTCGTTCAGGTGCCTTTGGAACTTTACAGCCTTAAGTTACTTGAAATATCCCATACCCTAAACACAGCAATCTCAGGCTTTTTAAATAAAGAGCCGGTTTCCGGTATAGGAACGGTGTCAGTGGAAAAAGGTGCCAGGAACATACTAATATTCTCCTGGCGCGACATTAAGAACCCCGAAATGGGAGGGTCGGAGGTTTATGTTCATGAAGTAGCAAAGAGGCTGGCAAAGAACCATAATGTCACTCTTTTTACCTCTCAGTCGGGCAACCTAAGCCCTCAGGACGAGATAGATGGTGTACGGATAATCCGAAGGGGGAACTTCGTTACCGTCTATTTTTGGGCCTTTCTGCACTATATTCTTTATCTTGAGAACGAAACGGATTTTATTATAGATGTTGAGAACGGCATTCCTTTCTTCACAACTTTATATTCGAAGAAACCCAAGCTAATGATCCTGCACCATGTCCACAAGAACCAGTGGTTCAAGCAGTTCAACCCTGTCATTGCTATTGTCGGATATATTATTGAATCGTTCATTATGCCGATCAGCTATCGTAAAGTGCCTGTTGTGACCGTTTCTCCTTCAAGCCTTCAAGAGTTAAAAAAGATCGGTTTCAATGACAAACGGACGTATATAGCTTATAACTCGATACCACCCAGAATAGGGACTAAATTTAACGAGTCGGAAACACCATTAATGGTATATGTAGGCCGTGTTAAAGCCTATAAACGCCTTGATATCGCAATTAACTCGCTTCCGTATTTGATCAAGCAATTTTCCAAGGTTCGAATGGTGATAGCAGGAACTGGAGATGACGTAGATAGATTGAAACTTCTGGCTAAAAAACTCAAGGTAGAAAAATATGTGGAATTTCTCGGATTTATTTCCGAGAAGAAAAAATGGGAAATTTTAGACAAAGGCTGGGTGTTTGTCATGCCCTCCATGAAAGAAGGGTGGGGTATAACAATTGTTGAGGCGGCTGCATGCGGAACACCTTCTGTAGGGTTTAACGTTGCCGGTGTACGTGACTCTATTAAGAACGGTACCACGGGACTTTTGTCGGAGGACGAACAGGATTTCCGTGAAAAAGTGCAAATCCTTATAGATAACCCCAAATTACGTGAAGCTATGAAACAAAACAGCGTTAAATGGGCAAAAATGTTCTCTTGGGAGACTACCGCCCGCACCTTTGAGACTATTATCGACCTTTATTCAGGGAACAAAGGCCTTCTCAGCGATAAGACCTACCCATGGGATTTGGACCTTCGGACCGAAACTCTTACAAGTTTGGCTTCTATTAAGTAGAACACCAGACCTCCTAAGGTTAACAAGCTTACTATTGAACCAAAGTAAAAGTATCTTTGAGGTTTATACTCTATAACATAATCTCCGTCTGTTAATTCCGGTATTTCCCATCCGTTGACATACCCATTGATCACTACAGGCTCCTGCTCCAGTCCCACAAGCTCCCAGTTCTTATTAAAAGGTTTGGCAAAGGAAACCACACCCGTAGCCGCTCCCGCGCCTCGGACGTTGAACTCATACCGCGTTGGGTTTATTTGTTTTACAGTTATATCCGGGTAAATACGTGTGAAATCAGGCTCTCTATCCATACCGGAATTTACGGTTCTGACACCGCCAAGAAGCTGCGAATACTCGCTAGTCTCAAGGATCAGCAGCGCATTGACGGTATTAAAGCCTGTATAATTTATCAACTCAAACTCCGTTCCGCCGTTAATAGGTATTATACTCAAACGTTGTCTGTCCGATCCTTAACCCCATCCTTCCGCCTATCTTACTCACTAATACACGGGCGAGAACATAACATTCCCTGTCGCATTGAACATCCTGTTTAAACGAGAGCGATGGGGCGGCCACATGTTCACTGATATCTCTTACCGCAACGTCGTAAAGGTCGTAGTCATAGTTAAGTTGCTGGTCCGACAATGACCAGATACTAAAATCCGCATATTTGGATCCTTCGGGAATCTTTACTATACCGTCAATATTGTTTCTTTCATTGGGATAAATAAACACAGTACCGGTAACATTTTCGCTTTCGTCGTATGTGTATACTTTGTAATGGGGGACAAGGGCGGGGTCTATGTTAGAACCCAAGGTTATTTCGAGCGCTTTAGTTTTTGCCACGTCGAACTTATCGCTTCTTATAATGTTCCAGTAATATTTAAAATCCTCAGGATCCGAAAGATAGTAGTAATTGCGATCTTCGTTAATCATATTGGGGTGTTTGGAAAAAGTTAGGAATATATCCTTATCTACGTTATTAAAACCACTTATTCCGCCGGTTTTTCTCCACCCGTCCCTTGCCACCACAACGCCTTCTTTGTAGTCGAACTGATTTATATCCAGCCCCAGGTTCGAAAAGAAGAACTTTGTTTCCGCATGATTTAGGTCCTCGAGTGAGCCGAGTTTCCAGTATCCGGCGTTTCCGTCATCTTTTTTAGTGGTGTGTCTGAACGGAAAAATAAATTTGTTTTCAAATCTGTCAATTACCCCGTCGATAGTGTTGTTCGGAGATAGATCATAGGATACAGGTATCAACTTAGTTTCCGAAGGTTTGTCAGTATAGTCTATGAAAGTGGTGCGTGGGTTTAAGCTAAGTTCTTTAGGGTTCTTCAATGCCTCCAACCCGTAATTAGTAGATATCTTGTACCGATAGAAGTTAACCAGCCCTGTGTATTCCTTGTTAAGGTAGACTGTAAGCAGACCTGTTTCCGATAACTTTTGCAGGGAAGTTTGCAGATCCAGGTTGCCCTCCAGATCGAAATTATCAAAAACACTTTCATCTTTTCTAATCACCAGGTACTTAACACCCACAGAATCAAGTGCTTTTCCCACGTTAATGTAATGAATGTTCCCGTTATCCATGAGGTAATTGAGGTAGTTAATAATGGAAGAATGTGTAGTGACAGCCGGTTTAGATGATATCAGATTGGAAAAAGTGTAGCGGACATCTTCATTCTTAGCCCAGAAAGGGTTTGGAACACCGGGATACCACGCAACGTTAAATTCTTCCGGATCTTGTTTGATCATTTCCGTAACCACGCGGAATTCTTCGGGTATTATCTCGGGGCTGTACCTTTTCACAAGTTCCTTGTTGAAAAAGTAGGCATTAGACACAAGCACAGCCGCTATGAGAGCCAGCGTAGGGAAGAATATCAACTTTTTCTTATATGTAAGGTATAAGACCAGGCTTATTGATAGTGAGTAGACAAAAGAAATAATCAGGCCGAACTTGTCATACTCCCTAAAAACCCACCCGAACATTTTCAGAGGTGAGTTGAACATTATATAAAAGTAGAACGTGTTCGTGAAAGAAGACGCCGTTGCCAGCAAAATTCCCGAAACAAGCAGCAACATAATAATTAATGACAGATGGTGCTTTTTCCTCAACAGATAGATTGCTGTCAAACTTAGTAGGGGAGGTACGTAAGAAAGTATGAATTGGATCGTTCTAAATTGTTCAAGATAGTACTCCTTGGGATGAACAAGCCAGTATCCCATCAACCGGATGGAATTATTGAGCGTCGCGTATCTTCCAATGAGATTAACTATCGTTTCACTAAGAATTGCATCAGGCACGGAAAGTGAAACTAGGTATGGAAGGATCCAATAGGTATTTAGCAAGATGTAGAAGACACCAAACAACAAAAGTTGCATAGTTCGAGTAACTTTTATACTCTTATCTATATATCTTCTTGATATGAAAGCTATATATATTACCGAAATAATCAATGCTTCAAACAGGACTGTGTGGGGAGTGGGGCTAAAAACCGACAAAAGTATGGCCAAAAAGATTAGTTTTTTGATCCCGGTCTTAACAGAGAACAGGTATGTGTATAAAAAGTAAAAAGTAATAGGAACACTCACCGAAGAAAAGAATAGGTAGAAGTGTACTATTCTATTAGTTGCCCAGTAGTTTAGAACGTAATAAAGCCCGCCCATAACCGCTCCAATCAGGACCGGAAGGTCGATCTTAACGTGTTTTCCATGGCTATCCTGTTCATGGCCGTCGTTTTTGTGTTTTATGAACTCCAGAAGTTTGTAGGCGACTAGTATATACGTACCAAGCGTACTGCTGATCAAGAGATAAATCTTCAGTTTTACATAAAATGAGTCATCCAGACCTGTTACAGTGAGGAGTTTGTAAGTTCCGTAAATAAAGTAGAACAGGGGAATACGTGCGGTTTCGGCCAGCGACTCACCAATGTCGTTGCTGTAGGTGTAAATGTATCTTTTGTAAAGTTCGGTTACCGTAAGGCTTTCGGTGACGTCGGTGTGGTAAATGTAGCCTTCCGGGAAAAGAATGCTCGACAGGTAAATGAGAAACCCGAGCAGTATGAACGAAATTAGGGCATAAAAGTATGATTTCCGCATCTTTATGATTTTATCACTTATTACTGTTTAGAATATAGGTCTTGAGGCATAAGTTACTGGTTTTTAGGCAAAAAAAGAAGCCTTACCCGGGGATATAATCCATGAGTAAGGCTTTAACGAGCAGTAATACTATTTGTTGCAGTCCCGAAGTTGGCTAGGGTATCGGATATTGCATTCTCAGGCCAATCTCGGTTCCGGACTCTGTGCCGTGCCAGCAAAGGATCAGGGTCTGAGACCTTACCAATGCGGGTATTCCGAATGACTCAATTTGGGTTGCGTTATCTCCCTCGGAACTGAACGTTGGAATCTCCAAGGTGCCTCCATTGAGAGTTGCATGAAGATCAGTTCCGAAGAACCACCCACTCTCAACATATGCTCCACCGGTGCCGATAAGGTTAACTTCAAAACATACTTGGCGGTTTACATCCGACCACTTTTCCGTAATTGGATTGGTGGTGTCCGCCTCGCTTATTGAAGTTTCCTTGACAACCGGTCCGGGCGAATTGGCCACAAATGCAAGGAAGATGTTTGAAGCGTCGGGGTTGGGTTCAGGCTCGGGATCTGGGTCAGGTCCTGGATCCTCGGATTTTTCCGTGTAGATGTAAATGATCCCCAACTCAGCGGTACCGTTCGTCCAGCTTGGCACGAATACCCAAACCTCGCCTTCGGTAACTTCAGCACTAAACTCAGTAATCTGAGGCGCAGCTTCGCCCTCTGCGGTGTGTGTATCTACGTTCTCACCGTTAAGGGTGAGCGGGGTTGTAAAAACATAGCCCCACATAGTTACTGTTCCGTTCTTGGCGAATGTTATCTCTAAAGCAGCTACTGAGTCTTCAGTGGTGTTCCACTTGAAGACCTTCTCTCCCGTTCCCGGTACCAGCTCCCATTTATCGGGCTCCGGCGAAGGAGTAGGTGAAGGTTCTTCGGTTGGCTCAGTGGTTGGTTCTCCGGTGGGTTCAGACTCGGTAAATGAATACCTGATTCCGAGCTCCGTTCCGGGTGGGTTCCATGTTGGTTCCCACACAATGGACTGACCGGCCCCAACCTGGACAGTAAAAGGCTTGATTTGCGCGGCCTCCTCGCCGTCGACAAACTCCGTCGGGATTTCAGTAGCATTACCATATAGCGGCTGGTTGTAAACCCACCCACCTGTTACGGTAAATTCTCCGGTTTTGGTGAATGTTGAAACCAGGCACGCTACCCCTTCCGGGGTTGAATCCCATTTCTCGATCAATTCCCCGCCTTCTTCTGGAAGCTCGCGATAGCGACATCCGGAGTTTTCAGCGTATTGTTTGGGATTTGCTATTTGTAATTCGGAATTTCTTAGAGGAAGGGACTTTATGGATAACAACAATCACGCAGCAGATGAGGCAAAAGGCGAAGAGAACTTCGCAGAGATGTTCGAAAAGAGCTTCAAGAAGCAGGGCAGGCTCGAACCGGGCCAGATGGTCGAAGCGATGATCGTGAAGATCACGCCGGAATGGATCTTCCTGGACCTGGGCGGCAAGGGCGAAGGATACCTCGACAGGAAGGA
>Ga0075586_106_pt1 | contig 20144 bp, 21 predicted proteins | sample RifGroC1_FD_68196 | JGI IMG/M metagenome (GOLD analysis project Ga0075586, IMG submission 68196) | candidate division WWE3 bacterium GW2011_GWC1_41_7
GCAAGGGGATTCTCATGCTTGACTTCTTTTATGAACGTACCTTTTTTATCCAGTACTACTATTCTCCTGTTTCCCGCGTCTGCGATATACATATTATCAAAATCGTAATTTGTTTGTATCTGAACGGGGTTTGCCAGAGCGGTTTCCAGACCGGAAACCGAGAAGTTGTCTTTTGCTCCTGTTGTATAGCTTAACAAAGTTCTGTCTTTTTTCAGAACATATATGCTCACTGAGATCGCCATAGAACCGGCGCCTTCCATTTCGGAAGACTGCGCCCATGTCGAAGACGTTCCATCAGATGTATATTTGGTAAGCGTATCCCCGGACAAGACATAAACATTTCCCAGATATGTAGCCATTACACCCGGAGTTGTTATTTTGATAGTGGGCGTTACTTCGTTCGTGGCCAAATCTACTACTTTATAACCTTCGCTGTCCGTAACCCCAAGATCTCCGTCCGCATTCTCCAAAGCCGAAATCCCCATAAATGTCTTTTCTATCTGAGTGAATTTGGGAGTACTTATGTCAGATTGATAGATCTTCCCCGTACTGTGATCGGCAACTACTACTTTATCCTCCAGGATAGCTATTGAACCCGGATTGGCCGAGGCGTCGGAGAGTTTTAGATCATAGAAAACTGTCTCATCCACTACCGCAGGTTCACCGGGTGTTTCTTCAGTCTGTAAAGCGGGAGGGGAGTCTATATTTGTAGAAAGCACTTCTATATTTGGCTCATTAGCACTGTTCTTGCCAAAATTACTCTTGACCGTATACCCTATAGAAACTAGTAGCAATATCCCAACGACAGCAATAATAATAGTACGGTTAGGTTTGAACTTTCCGGAACGGTCTTTTTTAAGTTTTATGCCGGTACCGGAACGCGGGGCGGAGGGCTGTGGTTCGGGAACCATTTGCGAAATGGTATTGATGTCGGGGGAGACAGGCGGGCGTGCTTCCGGAACTTGTTCGGGTAGACCCTGAGGAGCTTGTGCTTGTTGTTTAGACCCTTTTTTTAGAGATTTACTAAACAAGCTTTTAGCAGCAAAATTCAGGTTTAACCCTTTTCCCTCCCTCGGCATGGGAAAATCCACAACTTCGGTTTCGGTAAAAGTAGTATCGATTGCGAATTTCAAAACAAGGCAGGAGGCATCGGGCGGGAGACTTGCCTGATCTATGTCCGTACTAAGCAGCTTGTCCGGAGATACTTTTTGCATAAACGGCAGGGTTGCGAACAACACCACGTCATCCTCTTTTACCACTCCCGAAGCAGCGGAGAAGTGACCCTCGGTATTTGCATTTATCGCCTTTATATTCCCATCCCGCATCAGAAAGCCGCCGGACTTACCGTACTGGACTACATAAATAACATTACCCCATAGAACCCCTGCCACCATATTAAAATCTACATTACCTTCGTTTCTCCTGATGGATTCGTTCGTTAACTTGGTCACCCTATCCCGGACCTCAACAATTGCTTTTTCCAGAGACTGAACCGGAGAAACGTTATCAGACTGGTAATAAGAATCATGTAAAACATCGTGAACCACCTTGGATACAAGATTAACGTCAAATTCCTGCGAACCTGTTATATGGAAAACGGCATAAACCGTTCCCTTGCGTTCCAATACGGCCGTGTCATCCGGATTTATTATCAGCACACCGGAAAAAGCACCTGCAGATTGAGGCAGACTAGCACTTATATTTTGGATCTTCGCAGTTAGTTTTCTTATCATGGTTTAAAGTATTAGTGTTACCAAAGATACTACCACAAGAATTAAAGCAAGAAAAAGATGTATGTATGAAATCATGGTAAATATGAAGGCCAGGCCTGTTTTAAAATTCCTGTTCAATAGGTGAACCTGGCGTACCATGATCAGGGTGAAAACAGTATAGATCACTATAAGAAAAAGCAGAAACAGTGTCACTACCCACGTAAACGCTTCCGGCGTGAAAAAAGTGAACGGACTAATTATTGCATCGGTTGGAACCGGGTTGAGCGCGTTATCAGGCACGTCCTTTTACCTCCCTGACCAGATCGGTCAAAATATCATGAACTTTTGCCGGATTAGAAACATTATTGAACTCAAACTCACGCCGCTCCGCCGCGGTCTGGATATAAATATGTCCCAGGTTAAACAAAGACTCGAACGCACCTTGCTGCTGGTACGTAACATCTTCAATGTTTTGTAATGTTGCTTCGGAAACCCTCAAGTTCAGCATATGATAATAATCCATATCCACAATACGCTTATTAGTAATAATATAAACATTAAAAAACCAGTGGATAAAACGTTCAAAAATAAAACCTAATACAAAAACGTACCAAAAAGCATTCGTCAAAAATATCAAAGAGGGCGACAACAGTCCTGAGATGTTAGCACTAAGGAAAACAAGAAAAATTGTAAAAACGATCGGAGCAAGCAGCATAAATAAAGCAATAAGCATCCAGCCTAAGTTCATCACAAAACTGGCACGGAAAATATAGAGTATTTCCTCATCGGTATCTTCTCCGTAAAAACGTACGTTATGCGGGTGGTTGATGGTAGAAGATAAAATTTCCGGTGTCATGATTATATTATAACACCAGCAATTTGAGATTTATCTAGTTTGGTTAGAGAAATGGGGGTTGACTAATATTATTGCCGAATTGTCCTCGTAGTGAGTTGTCCAGTTTTTTTCTTCAACAAGGAATGTGGCAAACTTGGAACCATTCTTATGTATCACCCAGCCAATATTTTCGGCTTCCACATAACGGTCGAACTTACCCTCATACTCATCCGGGTAATAAGTGACGTTCACATATTCTTCAAGTATTGAGTAGTCTTCTTCTCTCCACGAAGTCATCCTGCCGTCTATAAAAGTTTTATATTCTGGTAGCTGCCAGATCAAATACCCGCCCCAGTTAAAGTTATTGAACATGTTACCGGATAGAGGGTTTTGTTTGATGTAGTTAACCGCATCGACAGGGTACCCTTTATCCCTCCAGGACTTCATCCCATTAATGGATTCAAGTTTAACCGCAAACGACTGAAATGATATTAGGATAAGTGCGGCTACAAAGTAGTAACCAAGTGCCTTCATCGGTTTTATATAATTTTTTCTCACTAAGTATTTAGATTCGTTGAGAAGGTAAGTCGACAAGGATATGAACGATAAGATACCTACAACTATTAGTACACGGCTAAAGTAAACGGACCTCAATGAAGCAAGGAAAAAGAAACTTCCTGCCAAAACGAGCCACATACCGCTTTTCTTTTGGATCACGAGATTTACCACAATAGATGCTATAAAAATTCCCGATAAGACCGTATACGCTATAAAAGAACTACCCGGATGCGTGTCCAAGGAAAACGGCATCCATTCGGTTATCAGACTGAACTGGTAAGGGTGCGTCTCTTTTAGCAGTGTTTCCCATAACCTAAGGCCGTAGGGGTTTATCAGCGTGACTAAAACACTTGCAGAGGAGTAAAGCAAAAGAGCGTAGTCCAAAACTTTCTGCTTATACATCGAATATATCTTAAAGGCTGTATATATTCCAAAAACGAACAGGCCCAAAGTAAAATCGGCGTGCATGTTCGCCCATAACATAAACATCAGCGGAAGGTATTTTACGTACCCTTCTCTGTACAGGAGAACATAGACTAACAAAAGCATGAACAAGGTGCTGTACAACAACGGCCTCGTTGCTATACTGAACCACCCAACGAAAGGAAAGAATAACAAAGAACCAAGCGACAAAATTAGCTTATCTTTACTCAAACCGGAAAAGACCTTTAAAGTGGCCAAAGTAAACACCCCGTCGAGAATCAGACTAAAACCAATCACTCCTGTATACCGGATAAGCACATACATTATCAGCTGCGAGAGCCAGTAAGAGTTTGCCCACTTATATTCGGGCATAATATAAGAAAAAGTGTTATCTCTTAGAACCTGATGGTTATTAACTATGTATTCACCGTAACGGAAGTGCCAACCGAAATCGTTATCAGCCAGGTCCCGAAATATAGTCATTACCCCAAAAAGAAACAACGATACAAAAAATATTTTGTTGAGGTGTCTGGAGAGCATTATCGTGTAAAACCTCTTTTATAAACCCCGGTTATTTAATAATGAAATCATATAGTGCGTTTCTAATGGAAATGTAACCCGGTGCGCGGAGGTTGAATACTCTTTTGAACTCAGTACCGTCGATCTCAACCCTTCCCTGATTGGTGTTAAACACCACGTTAGATGTGTAACCTCCGTTACTAATGTCTACTTTCTCATACCTGACACTGGTAAATTTAGTGCCGTATTTTTCCGCTTTACTTGCCATATCGTCCAGTGAATACGGGTTACCGCCCCAACAGCTCGTTGTCACAGGAGAAATTCTATCTACCTCGGAATTTGAACCTCTTTCATATACGACCCACGCGTTAAGTATGTCCGCCATTTCTTTTTCATTGAGCCACGGGCTTGAACGCCCGCACGTTGACGAACTCTCATTGTAAGTTTGTTTATACCAGGCTTTAAAGAACCACGGAGATTTTGCTTTTTTCTCATAAGCGTCTCCCGGCCACTTACCCGAGGTATCCCACCCGACTCCGTCCAAAATAAACCCACCTGTTGTCGAGGAATACATGGCATGGGTATCCCCATCTATTATCTTTCCTTTTGTGTCGTCAACCGCTTTCTTCCACCGACTGGGAGGGCTGTCGGATTTGCTTTTAAGGAAAACCTGACAGCTTTGGGACGTACATATCGACTTTCCGGCCTTGTAGTATCTGTATGCGTATGTACGGGCAGCAATAGCCTGAGCTTTAAGAGCTTCCTCATGCCAACTGTCAGGCATCTCAGCAATACCGTAAAGATACTTTTGAAAATCCATATTCCCATATCCGTCCACTTTTATTTCGTCCGGAAATCCGTCCTTTTTCACTACGCTTTGTTTGTAGTAAAACTTGATTATAGCGTCGTGTTTTTGCCCGCCCTCTGCGCGTGCTTTTGCCCCGTACTGACTCATCCCTCTACGATGCGTGTAAGCACCGTAACTACCTAACGCAAAAGCAGGACTGAAACCGGGGTCGGGTAGTTTCTGGCTTTCCGCTTCGTAATCACCAACGGTCCCAAAACCTTCGCCTGCTTTTTGTGCCAAGATACTTTGTTGTTTTGAAGAAAGTTCGCTTATATCTTTGGAAAGTTCTGAGAGTTTGCCCTCCAGATTAGACTCTTCATCTTTAAGATCTCCCAATACATTTTCCTCTCCTGCTTTCTGATTGGCCAATTGCGTTCTTAATGCTAGCAGGTCGGATTTAGCTTTTTCCAGATCGCTCTTTAATTCCTCCGCTTCTTTTTTATCTCTTTCAAAATTTGAGATCTCGGTATTTATGGAACCGATCAAACTGATGGTTTCGGATGTAAGAGATTTCTCGAAAATGTAGGAAAACGCGGAGAATTGAAAACCGTTTAGATTATGAGAGGGAAGTACTGATAAGAAAATTTCAAGATCGTTCAAAACCCCTCGCTTGGAATAGTTGCGAACTACTTTGTTCCTAAGGGCGATCTTTTCCCCAAGCTTCTGTTGCCTGTCCTCAATGTTCTTATCTAAAACATCAAGCTCCTCCTCCATTTGGGCGATGTCTGATTCCAACTCCCGTACCTCCGACTGAGTAACGTTAAGCTGTCCTGATAGCTGAGCGATCTTCTGAGCAACCCCATTTGCCTTATCTTTTATGGATGAAAGTTTCTTACTTGCTGACTGATATTGTTGTTCCTTTTTTTCGATCTGTTCCGCATAACATTCTGCCCTGTCGTCCAGATCGGCAATGTCGTCACAGCTATCCGCGCGTACAAGCCCGGCCCCAAGAACTATTAGTACTGCAAGAATAACTGCAGCCAGGACCGGAATCACTTGACTATTCTTTTTATAATGCCGATAATTTAGGGTAGGCATGACAAAATTATATCAGAAGTTAGGCACTAATTTCCGCTTCATACTATCTTTCGTTTTTGTGGCTATTTTTATGTCCGGGAATGCTCGGGCTGCCTTCACGATATGCGACCCCACAAAAGATTACGGCACCTGCACTGACTTTAGCAAACTTCTCATCCTTATTTTTAATTTCCTAATTCCAACAGGAATCGCAGCAGGTCTGTTCTTTATAATCAAAGCGGGGTATACTCTCATGACCAGCGAAGGAAACCCGCAAAAGACTACGGAGGGAAAAGAGGACTTGACTGCAGCTGTCGTTGGAACTTTGTTCATAGCATTGTCTTTAGTTACTCTTCGCATTATAATTTCTGTAGTATTAGGTGAAAAGCCGTTCTAATTTTTGAAGGAGGTGTAAAAAGTATGAATTTAACTTTAGTTAAACCGGTGTATGCAGCCGTGCCTTCCGTGTTAACTGACCCGCTTGGTACAAAATACCGATCTTTGTCAGCGATTTTCGGTTTGTTAATTAACGTTGTTATCGGTGTGGGGTGGGCATTGGTTTTTATTTTCTTAGCTTTAGGTTTTATTAAGTACATTACCTCCAGAGGAGAAACCAAATCAACGGACCAGGCCAGACAGTGGCTTACTTATGCGGCATTGGGAGGCGTGGGTTTATTCTTCTTAACAGCAATAAGGTTCATCATCATCAATATACTTGGATCATCGAGCACGTTAGGACCGAGCGAAATTACAGGATTCTTGGGCAGCTAATATCAAGATAATTACAAAAAGCCCCGGCTTTACCCGGGGCTTTTTTGAAAAATCAGAAAAATGGCCAATATCTTTAAGGGATACGAAGAAAGCACATTTAACGAGTTGGAGGAGCTGGTAGCCAATCCAAATAAGCTATTCACTATTCCGGCGATCGATTCTGTATCGGATCTTCTGGGAATGGTCGCCAACATAGTATTTGGTATCGGATTCGCATTTGGATTTATCGGTTTGGCTGTCTCGTTCGTCAAGCTCACGACAAGCCGGGGGGACGCCAAGGCCGTGGACACCGCAAAGAACGGGCTAACGTGGAGTGTTCTGGCGATCCTGGTCACCATATTCGCTATTGCGATCAAGTACATATTTTTAGACCTAGCCGGCGTTAAAGACAAGGACTTATTAAATGCTCTTCCCGAAAACATTTAAATACATAACAATCGTATCTTTATTCATCTCTTTAATGCTAATACCTTTTTCTAATGTACTAGCCGTCGAGCCTCCTGCCATCCCATGGGGTGCTGTGTGCTCGAACCTGTCAATAACGGGGGAGGGAGGTTTTGGACCTAAAGTTACACATCTAAGCCCCATACAAATCCTCTGCCCTGTGGTCAGTATCTTGAACGTTGCTATCTATGCGGCAGGCGTTGTGTTTATGGTAATGGTAGTATACGGAGGTATTAAATTGTCAATGGCTTTTGGAGATCCCAAAGCATTTGCGGCAGCAAAGAGTACATGGGTATGGGCGTTCGCCGGATTTGGTTTAATCATCGGTTCGATTTCGCTTTTGTTCATCGTAACCAATATGTTCGGGGTACCTTTTGATATACTGCGGCCTGTGGACGGTATGGCATGGTCTTTAGCACAGATAATGTGTGTCGCCGGGATTACTGATAATCTCGGTGTAATAGCGTGCCCTTAAAGATCAGTTCCCCTCAGGCTCATACTCAAAGGACAGATCTGCTCCCCACGTTCTTAAAAACTCAGACCTCGTGGTTGGAGTAAAGTAACGGACAAAATGCACCTCATCTGAAAACTCACTGGCTTCGATGGCAATACCCTCATCCAGATATACATAGGTTTTTTCCCTGTATGTGCCCTCAAGATACATGTCAAGGTCGGGGTTGCCTAAGTTATTGTCCGCTTTAAATTTATCCAGCGAACCTGCCTTAGTCACAAGTTCGGGAACTCTTACATACTCAACCGTGCCATTAAGGTCTGTACCAACAATAAGTGGGATATAAGGGGTTTTCCAATCATATTTGTAAACGACTTTATTATTATTGGTGGTATTACTGGATAGCCGTTTCCCAAAAGTACTTTCCGCTTTTTCTAACGGAGTGACCCCCATCTCAACATTGTTCCACTTACTTACATACTCTTTGATAGTAAAAGGCGACAAAGTCGGAACGTCTTCTTCCCGGAACCTGCTACTTAAAAAGGCAGTTATCAAAAGCGCCAGCACCAAAAAAACAGCGCCGGTCTTTTTATTGAATATAATATTGAGCAGTTTATTGTTCATACTAGATCAATTTTAACATCAAACCTTAATCAAAAAAGCTTTCCGCCCAGGCTTTATGCTCGGGAAACGAATCCCACCAAGTCGTCCAATCGCCCCCATACGCCGCAACTCCCGGACAATCACAGGCATTTACGTGTACCCAGTTGCCGACAGTTTCGGAGAAATCTTCACTAAGGGAATTGTTTGAACCACAGTTTCCGGGGTAGGTCGGAAAGGTTCCCTCCGCCGCTATGACACCGGTTAGATTGTCGCTCCCAAGTCTGTTCCTATACACATGGCCGGTTTCATGAGCAAAAAGGTAATTAACATAGTTCTGTACGCTGTAAGTACAAAGGCTGGTAAAAACAATCGTATCAGCATCGATAACGTTTCCGCACCAACCGGGAGATGTTCCTGTTCTCAATAAATAGACGGGACCTGCGGAACATAGCCTGTCAACGTAGCCGCCCGTCCGCTCTCCAAGCACCTCTATGGCAGTATTAAAAGCAGCAAGGTTTGCTACCGACCAGTCTATCAATGTCCCGGAATAAGTTCCAGCGTAGTGGGATGAGGATGCCCCCTCAAATACAAAACAGTCGCCGGGTACGGACGACCCGCCTGACCCCTCTCCAACATAGGTATCTGCGCTGCAGCCATCGTAAGTTCCAGGGGTGCCCTCCCCAAAGGTATCTTTTGATCCTGCAAAACCTCCTGTCCTGCTTGGATCAAGAGGGTTAAGACCGGTGATGATGACGGCAAATAACATAAACGCAATCAGAAAAAATACCCCCGGGATCAATGCGAATAGGCCCGCTGCCCTGGCAGTATTCCCAACAAACTTGTCCATAGTCTTCGCCCAATCGGCAACACTGAATTCACCCTTCAGGATGTTCTTAAAAAAGGACTTTATAAGACCTTCTATTTTTGAAATAACGGCATTGACAAGAAACTTGATCACAGGCCTGAGAAGTTCCATCAGTTCCCCCGCACCGGCCGTAGCAGCAGCGGTTGCCTGAATAATCAGTTCCGTGATCGCATTAGATAGAGCATTCTTTAATTGAATGTAGGGTGCAGCATACTTCCCAACTTTTTGTGCGATCTTTGTTTGAATTTGGTTAGCGTAAGAAGATAGATGCTGCAAATATCCTGCCCTTTCCCAGGTGATGCTAATGAAGTCAGGGCTTCTCAACCTCTTCCCCATCTGCTGGAAGAACTGGGTCATAATTTGAACATTTTCAGGGCTATCGGCAAGTTTGAATCCGTCAAATTTCAGTCCTAATTCATCTTTGTGCAGGTAAAGCCAGGCGCGGAACCTCATCATATCGTGTCTTAACTCTTTGACACCGGGTGCTTTTGTTTGAAATTTGGTTAGTATGAACTCGATACCCGGATCACCTCCGTTGAGAATCGCAAATAACGAGGCCCCCCCATCCCGGAATCCCAACAAGTGGCCCGTTCTTGGATCCAGCTCTGCTCCTAGCAACCCCGCAGCGCCTTTTGCGAATCCGGCAACTTCCTTATCAAAATGGAACTGCTTGTTTATTGTTTCAACCGCTTTAAAGTGCTTACCCCCATACAATTTAACCTTATTCTTAACCCCTCCCTGTTCCAGTGTAATGTTCCACGAATTCCTGGGCATTATCCTTGTAAAAAAGGTGCGGCCTGTCAGATCTCCCCGGTAATTTGCTTTTAAGGTACTTGGGTCTACCTTTACTCCCCCGCCTGTTACCGGAGCGCCAAAAGCGCCTTTCTGTCTGAGGTTAGCCTCAAGATATGCCGGATCGTATGCTAAACCAAAGTACTGATTCTTTTTTAGGAACTGTTCGGTAACATATGCGGGAGTAAATCCGTTCAACCTGACCTTTATCAACGGCCATATCTGCGATTGGATCAAAGTACCTTTTTCGATTTGCATTACCAGGTCGTTTACATCGTTACGGTCATACATTCTATTCCCCGTCCTTAGCACCCTCTTAATATTTGTTATCCCGCTCGCTCTGTTCGGATCAGAAGCAGCTAAACCAACGGCATGCTCAAGAAGTTCTCCAAAGCTTCCCTGTCCCGCAAACATCGACTTGTTATCAAGTATCCCTCGATTAACCACTTGTTCTAACCAGTCGTGTTCAAGCCCTTTCTTAAAATAACCTGAACGAGACATCTCATCGGACATTGTTTCTATTTCCGATTTCAGTTTTCCAAGAACCGTCTTACTGGCCAACGTTGAGCCGGACAGATCCTCGCCTTTGTAAGTTCTTGCAATATCCCGGGTCCGGTCGAGTAACCTTCCATAAGACTGTACGATATTACTATTGCGAAATGCCGTCCGATCAGCACCCGTCGGCAATCCCTGAAGTATTGCCTCCAAACGTGTCTTTTCCTGAGCGACGGTAGACTCAAGGCCTTTAAGCACATCGTTCCCGTTCAAAAGCACAAGATCGAAGCTTTCTGGCACAGATATTGCCGCCTTGTCACCTTCTAATAATAGTTTTGAAAGATTTTTACTGGCCAAAGCCAGCCCTGCCTGGCTGGTCGGACCTGCCCTAAACTGCAGCATCGAGTTAGCAATATCTGCAGCGGCGTTAAAGTTCCTCAGTTCTCTGGCCATCTCAGGATTCGTAACTTTGGAAAGATCCAGAGCTTGGAATACCGGTATCGCGCTTAATTTATCAGTCGGGTCTATAGCATCGGGAATTACATCGCCAACTGTAATTACAGCACCATGCTGAGGGTGTATGTAATCTTCTGTTTTATAACCAAGAGTGTCATTAAGTTCTGTTTTAACCGCATACAATGCCGATCCACGGAATTGGTTGTACGCACCGTTTCTCGGCCCCATAGCCTCAACCTTATCCGCAAGACTTAAGAAGTCCTGACCTGCTCTGGAATAAACATCGACCTTACCTTTAAAAGACCCATCCTCGGGGCCGCCGGGAATGTTTCCAACCGTCCTGGTCTTGGGTGGCTGACCTTGAGCGATAGCTGCCTCAACATCTGCAAGGGGATACTCGTCTATATAGAAAGCCGGGGCTGTGATCCCAATACCATCCAATTGGAAAGGTTTTAGAGTCTGCCCTGCTTTGCCGGCAGTGGGTCCGGGAAGCTCCATCAGTTCGCGGGCAAACTCTTCCGTTTGATGGTAAAGGCCTTCAAATGCCTGTGTTTTTGGAACAAGTTCGTCTCTACCGGAAATTATAGGTTCCCAAAAATACTTGCGCTCTGCCCAGTTCCTGATATCATCCCAATTTACAATACTTTTGCCCCAACCTTCTAAAGTTCTTGTTGCCTGTTTTCCAGGATCTTCTGCCCAGTCACGGGGATCCAAATTTAATCTTAAGTTAACGCCGGGGGTTTGTTCGATATCTCCGTATAGCAGTCCTAACTGAACATCGTAATCGGCCCTGGTAGGGGTGGCGGACACGGTTAAACTACGCTTAAAATCCCCGGCAAGCTGCTCTTTGACAAAAGGAGGTAGACCTTCTATATCATATTCCAAGCTATTTATGTATTCGGATAAAACGTCAAAATCATAAGCGGGGGGAACATATTTACCCGCTCTGCCTCCTTTAGGAGGTCGCGGCATTGGGTCTCCTGGGTAGTAACCGATCTTAACCATAGCGTAAGTATATAATAAATTCCACTTGTATTTTACTTTTTTCTATGGAAAAATAGCTATAAATGAATCCGCTCTTATTTACCAAGCAATTTTATAAGCTTCTTACTCTTTTATTGGTAGTCACATCTCTATTGGCCATGCCTTTACCCAAAGTATATGCAGCAGAGGATGATCCGCCTACCGAGTTGTCGGATGTTATTTGCACCCCTGACAAAAATCTGTTCGATAAGATCCAAGGAGCGTTTAAAACACTTGATATCAGAAGAACTACCGTAAACATGTTCAACTCAATGCTGCTTGATGTAACTACGCATGCAGTTTTCAACCGCAGTTTAAAAGGTATTGCAGAGTGTTATATTTGGGAGCTTGAGCAATTGGACGGAACAGGGGCAGATGTTTCCGGATTCCGGGCAATTTTTGAAGATGAATGTGGTACGGATATGGCGGTGGATTGCAGCGACCTGGGGGAAACTTATAAAGTAATTAATAACGACGGCGCTTCGGCTTCATGGCCAACCTTTGCTTCATCAACTACGGCGGGAAGTTTGCTTGGTATGGCTAACCTACTTCAAGGCGCTGCGAGCGAACCTATTCCTGTTAACCTTGCCTACTGGTGGAACGACGGTGTTACCAGAATTCCTTTTGCGGGAAGGGCGTTAGCTGCCGAAGTAACATACGGAGGCCCGCTTGTTGAATTTGTGTTCGATTTCTGGAAATATACCAGAAACCTTGCTTACGCGATGCTTGCGGTTATTTTACTGGTGGTTGGCTTCATGATTATGACGCGCAGAAAAACCAGCCCGCAAATGGCTGTTACGGCTCAAACCGCAATTCCGCGAATCGTGCTCGCAGTAATATTCATTACGTTCAGTTACCCAATAGGAGCATTGGCGGCATCCTTAGCATGGGCTTTAGGGCAAAACGCGGCTGTTATTGTGTTCGACACAATATCTCCTCTTACCTTTAACTCTACAGGGCAAGAATTCACACTCGGATTTATAATGATCCTTCTAATCGGAACTTTGCTTGCTGTCTCAGGCATAGGCGTGATATTGATACTGTCGGTGTTCCTTGCGGCAATAGCGGTCATTATATTGTTCATTGTAGCGATGATAAAGGCTTTGATGGCATACCTGAGAATACTATTTTCTATAATCTTTGCCCCGTTCGCCTTTGCTGTCGGGGCAATACCCGGACAAGAGGCGACGACAACAAAATGGTTCAAAAACCTGGCTGCAGATGTTCTTACAATACCGGCGATATTCTTTACTATCGCTCTAACCATGATGCTTATCCTCAGATCAGCACTTGCAGGACCTTTGGACGGAGCATGGGCATCCACTATTCTGGTAATTCTTTTGGGACCGTTCATCGGAATATACGGAATGATACTCGCAACAAGAATGCCTAAAATGATCAAAGGTTGGATAGTCGGCGAGGATAAGCCCAGACGATAACTTCCTACTTCAATATTCCCAACATAACTTATTTATATAGTTGCGTTTGTTATCAACGTACCCATATAATGCACTCATGCTGATAGCTAAAAACAGAAAAGCGTTCTATGAACACGAAATACTGGAAAAATTCACCGCGGGCATCCGGCTTCATGGATATGAGGTTAAGGCGGTAAAAGAAGGCAGGGTGAACTTTGACGGCTCGTATGTCCATATACTTGGGCATAGACCAGTTGTTATTAACATGCATATCGGAGCCTATTCCAAACAAAGCCAGGATGTTGATGAACTGTCTACCCGCCGCACCCGGCAACTCCTGCTCACAAAAAGTGAGATAGAAAAACTGACGCGGGAGCTCACACAGAAAGGAAAAACAGCCGTTCCTCTGGCGTTGATATTATCAAAAAATCTGGTAAAATTGGAACTCGGAATAGCTAAAGGCCGTAAAAAAGTCGAAAAGAAGCACCTTGAAAAAGAAAGACAGATCCGAAAGGATTTGGAACGCACAGTTAAAGAAACAACCAAGTATTCATAAATTCTTTTGGTTCGCTCACAAAAGAATTTACTTATACGGGGATGACCGGCTTTGACTGGAAGCTCTTATGTATGGAAGCAAGCCGAAGCCTAAGGTCTTCGTTAAAAACTTAGAAAAAAATAAATGTTGATGATGAATCAGCTTATGTAGGACAACCCGCATTAGTGGGCGCCTACGCCTAATCCCTTAACTGAGGATTACGTTCCCTGCATTCTGTCCGAAGGGTGCAACGGAATGTTATAAAATCGGAACGAGGCGGTTTGCGGGCGATCTTCGCAAAATGCTGGGGGCGTACAGCTCAAAAACCTTACGGTCGTTTGATCTTAGAAAGGAATCAAGGGTTGCCAACACCCTTCCTTTTGAAACTTAATTTGGCTGAGCTTGGAAAAACTTTTAATCAAGGACTTTCAACACGGGGGTTCGATTCCCCCCATCTCCACCAGAAAATACAGAAACACCCTGAAATGGGTGTTTATGTGTTTTTTGCAGGATTGGTTGAATGAAACAGCGAGCAGCGAGTTGCTACGAGCGTCGCGAGCGGGTTCGCTTCATGCGAGTGAAACGAGCCTTCCCTCCCATCTCCACCATAGTTGTTGTTACAATAATATCCATCATTTTTCTATTCCTTTTCATTTGACACCACATATCCTATAGTGATATAATCCGCAAAATAATCCCTACTAGAAAGCCTATACGGCGAAGGAGAAACAAATGAAATGGGAGAAGTTTTACGAACTGGCTACACGCCATCCCGAGCTATGGGGCCTCATGCGGACCTGTGCAACACCGTATGCAAATACCACCGGGGAACAGGTAAGAGAGTTTGTGCAGAAAGTAGTACGCTATATTGCTTTCCGCCCATACGACACTCTCGACCTCGAGGCAAGTTCAGAACTAAGAACGAGTTGTCAATTCCCAGGACTTTATGACAACCGTCTCACATGGGAGGGCATTGATTACTGGGTCTACTTTTGGGTAGGAACAGAGCAACTTCCCAGGGCACGTCACGTAGGCTCCGATGCCGGAGAACCACGAATCAAAACAACACTGCTCCACCTCAAAAACTGGTACGCTGATTTTGAGGAAGAGCTGGGGCCTGTACACGGCGCGTTCGTATTAAAAATTACGACCACCGGTGGGGTTAGTGGCAGAATCAATGTTTGCTACGATATCTACCCGCTCCCCGGAGAAAGTTTCTAATAGAAAAGTATCTGACACCCCAGAGGTAACTTAACTTTTGGGGTGTTTTTTATTTACAGGCACTTTACCCGCACAAAGGTACCGGATAATATTATTACACTTTAAACAGTAGAACAAAACCTCAAATTACGATAAGATAAAACCATGACCAATGCCCCAACTGATGCCGTGAATAAAATGAGCATAGCCCCTGAAAATAATCCTATTTTAGAACATGCCGAACGTCAGGGAGAAACCAGGTCCTCTATAGAACGCGCACTACTTTCCGGAATAGGCAAACCGGTTTATCAATACGGCACATCTGAGTATGCTGGCGTAATAATCCCCGAAGGATTAGAGGACGAAAAATTACACGATATGGCCTTAGTATATTGCAAAGACGGCTCTTTAGCGGAAATACAAGTAGATAACTATACGAACGTCTTTATAAACCCGGACTCTATGAATCAAGTTGTTCTACCTCCCGTTGGGTTGCCTCAAGGGGCTTCTCTAGCCCGAAATGTTGCATATCTTATTGACGCCGCAGGAAAAAGTATGGACCAACAAGGCGGGTGCTGGCTGAGAGGCGATATAGACAAAGAACCTGAAAGGATGCTCGAACTGTTAAGGTCTACTATCGAAAGAAAGCAAGCTGAAATTGTGCAAACACTAGAGAACAGACAAGAGCACACAGCACAGGCTAATAAAATTCTTAATACTCTTTAAACTATTTTTCATTTGACACTAACGACCTATAGCCTTATAATTTCCTGTAGCTAATATGTAGACTTTTATATCAGACTAAAGAGAGGGTCAAAATGAGAAAAAACTCCAATCTGTTTGCGCTACTTGGTTTGGTATTTTTCGTAATCAACCTGCTGTTCGGAGGCTTCTGGATCCAAATCGCCGGAGCCGCACTCTTCACTCTCGCCGCATTTTCGGAGAGGGAAACCAACACGAGAGTATCGTGGGCTTTGCTAGCAACAGTGCTCCTTTCACATGCCTTTCTACCTGAAGGGCTTATCGGCTTGATAGCTATCTTTGTGTACACACCTAAAATGAGAGTGGAAAACCTTAGCACAACTTTCATCGAACTCTGGGAACCGATGGCTCTTATTTCTCCTCAATACTGGAGCACAGCGATATTTACCATGGGATGCATACTTATTGTTGTAGGCATTCTTCTAACGGTGCCATGGGGCCGTATATTAAATAACCGAAGCTAATGATAACCACTAAAAGTGCTAACGGCTTACCGAGTCCTTAGCACTTTTCTATTTCCAAACTACCTCGCTATCCCCCTCTTCATTTCATCAAGCTCCTCTTCAGCTTTGTTCTTAGTTTTATCTACCTTATCTTTTATTTCCTCGATCTTTTCAGACCCTTGATCTTTAAGTTCCTCCCACTTAGTTTTAACTTTTTCCCTGTTCTTACGGTCAGATAAGTACACGGCAGCAGCGCCAATCGCCGCTCCAAATAAAGCGGAGAGTAATGATTTGTTCGCATTATTATTGTTATTCACGCTTACCACCTCCGTTTCCCAGAAAGTTTTGTATAGCTTTCTGTATAAAATTTAATACACCTACCCTAAGTCCTCCCTTTAATATCTGTATGCTAACTGCCGTTTCAAAGGCTGTTTTCGTAATAGCCTGAACATGTTCCATGAATCTAACGAGATTTACAGCCAAATAGACACCCAAGCCTATCAGAACCCAGATAGCCACAGAAAGAGAGTAATATAAAACATCCAATGAACTCATATAAGAACCTCTAGTGGAAATTTACATATCGAGCATAAAAGTTAGGTGAAATTTGTGTAAAAAGTTTGTATGAGTAAAAACCAACATTTTCCGGTTATTTTAGTATAATAACGATGTTGTTGTTCACGGGCCTGTAGCTCACCGGGAAGAGCGTCGCATTCGCATTGCGGAGGTAAGGGGTTCGAGCCCCCTCAGGTCCACCAATAACTACACTGTAAAACTACACGGAGGGATACCGAAGTGGTCATAACGGGCTGGTCTCGAAAACCAAGCGTGGGGCAACCCGCACGTGGGTTCGAATCCCACTCCCTCCGCCAGTTACTTATATATATCATTTTCAGTTTAAAGCCTTAAAAAACAAAACAATAGGGGGTAAAAGATTTTTATTAACTTGTCTTTAAGACTGACTTTTCCATACATATACTTTGGAGGATAGAGCAGTTTCCTAATGAGCGTTGTACCTTTAACCCTGCGTTTTAGACAACTACCCGCCATGAGGGCAGGAATTTTACCACACCCTTTGGGCGTGGTTGTTTTCTTTTATGTGGTGGGATAATTGGCTTACGAAAAATACAAAGTGTGATTCAGTTATTTTTCTGATAGGGTAAAATTAAATTTAGCAGTACAACCAGTTAAGCTGTCGGGTTGTGCGTTTACACCTATGAAGAAAGTTTTTGCGTCCCCGTATTGAAAATATCTATCGTCAGGTTTCCACTCAAGACGAAGTGGGTTGCTCGTTACTTGTGTAACACCGTCTGTGTCATAAATTATGATCAGTGGTTTTACGCCTTGAGCCAAATCGCTTGTTTCCATAATGTAGGTTGTACCCTTTCTTGCTTCAAAATGAAACCACTCCTCATCCTGTTTAACGTCGAAAATTCTCGATATTTTCTGTCCGAATGGGGTACCTATTATCCTTGGAGCAGTACCTGGCCCGTCATAATAAGTTGCACCAACTTCTCCTATTGTTCTGGAGGAGTCATAGTTATCGTCAAATTCTGAAGTATCTTCTGGACACAATAACGGGGCAACAAGAACATAATTACCTGCTTGTTCGCCAGTTGTTGATGCTGTGTAGTGTTGAGGATCAAGCTGTGTGGACAATGTTGTCCAAGGATTGCGTGTAGTTCCGGTAGCATCTTTTGTAAACAAGAATGTTATTTCCGTTCTATCCAAATGGGTTAAGTATTGCTCATCATATTTAGCGGTTATTTCTACCGGTTTCAAGAATTTAAAATCGGTAGACTGTTTAATATCCCCAATCACTAACATAGAGTCCATAATAAATCTGTAATTTTGATCAAAATCGTGCTTATGCCTGCCAGGCCATGTTTGTATATTTCCCTTATAATCTCCAAAAGCGCCATTTGGGAATTTATATGTCATTCTACCTGTAGCATCAGTTAGAACAGTAGAATATTCGGTTTCGGTTGTTTTTTCTGGTACAGTCGTTGTTTCACTGTTCTTTGCATTATTAACTGCGTTTGAATTTTTCGTTATTGCGGGTTTGTAGAAAACTTTCTTATATGTAACAAACAAAGCAAGTGAAAATAGCAAAAATATTAGGACAGAAAGAGTAATAGCTAATAATCTTTTTGAAGGCTTATTATTTGTTGATTGCTCGTCTTCGGGTATTGGCGTAGCCTGTTCAGTTGAGTTTGTTGAAACGTTATCCATAACTATTTCAGTTTAACATAAGGTATATGCAGGGGATATCAGCTTAAATATTTTCCAATACCACTCCATGCTCCCTCCGCCAACACCGTACTCCAACTGATCAACATACTGTAGAATTTCAATATGAAGACTAAACTTCTATTTTTACTACTTATTCTCATCCTTGCTTTTATATACATGTATGTAGTACGAGAAAATAATAAAGAACCTGTTTCTATTAATAGAAACGATACAATAAACTTTAACGGAATAATAATAAAAACAGGGGATACTTTTTACTTAAAGCAATATTACATAAAGAAAAAAAGTACTGAAACAGAGTATGCTTTAGAACAGTGCATAGGAGATCTTAAGGTTACACTAACAAAAATTAACGACGACTCTATAGCCCTAGATATAGCTGAAGAACAAAAACTTAATCGTGAGTATTTTAAAGTAACGCCACCAAAATCCATTGAAATAAATGACGGAACATGTATCGATACGGAACAATTATGTTTGGATGCAATACATGCTTACTGTTTTAGGGTAGACACAGATAGTAATCCCCATGAATACACATACGAAATAAAATCACACAGCACTATGCCTAAACCTCCCTTGTGGTAGATTCCAGTCTTATCCCATGAAACCCCCCCCCCCCCATTTTCTTTGCTGCAAGCATTGTTTTTAATAAATTTTCATATACTTCTTCCATATGTTTACTTTTAAGCAGGGAAATACATTGTTATTTTACTACACTAACAAAAAACCACCCTTTTGAGGTGGCTGCTTGTCTTTAATTAACCATTAACAACGATTAGCTTAAGTTATGCACACATCTGTTTAGGATGTTGAGGTTTTCGCCTCCAGTGCTTAGTTTTTGTGCAGGGAAATTACGCGGCTTCGAGAAGGTGTTTCGGGATATCCAGCTTGGCGCCATTGTCGAATGTAACCTGGGCGTATCCGTCACTGTAGGTGTTATCAACAACGCCTTCCGTACCGACATCGACCTGAGCCTCTTCCAAGAGAGTTTCAAAGTCCGTGCGCATTTCCTTCATCCGAACGGTTCCGACCAGCTCCAGAATTGCTTTCCCTCCTTCCTCAGAAGCGAAGAAAGGTGCTTTCCGAACCAGTACTACACGCTGACCTGCAGAGATTTGGCCCATCACAGCCTCCTTATTATAGTGCCGGTGATTTTGATTGAAACTACACTCATTATACCACTAAATCATTTTTTATCGAACACTATAAGGTATATATTTTCGTTGTGCTTATGTACGGAACAAAGCGTATTTGCTGTGTAAAACAGGTTCTAACTTGGGATACAGTCGCCCGCCATTTTCTTTGCAACACACTAGTTGTTAGTTGTATCATATTCGTGTGCGAAATATTAAAAAGGTCCTTTATGTCTTTTCGCTTTTAGTATTTTTGTTACTTCTTGTATATATCTTATATCCAAAGAAAGCAGTCCACTATAGTAGCGGGAGCTGGTTGGGGAGTAATGTAACTGTTTGTAGATGCTACGGTATAAGCAAAGGTATAACTAACGAATGGCTTAGTGAGCACAGCAGGACGAATGGAGAACCTAGCTATAATTTGAATGAAAACGATTATTGCGTGGGTTTAAGTTTTCCGTTCGCAAGATGTTTGATAACCAATATAGGTGTAAATATGGATGCCTTTAGGAAATGATTTTTATTTACTGAAGTAAGTTCTAAGTACGCCCCATACTCTCCACCACCAAGATGAAGAAAACTATTA
>Ga0075586_118_pt1 | contig 20122 bp, 22 predicted proteins | sample RifGroC1_FD_68196 | JGI IMG/M metagenome (GOLD analysis project Ga0075586, IMG submission 68196) | candidate division WWE3 bacterium GW2011_GWC1_41_7
AGGCAAAGAGTTAGAGAAAAAATTAGCTGATGGAGAAGTTATAGAACTTGCAACATCAAAAACAAAGATATTAAAACAATTTGGGTGGGTAGAAATTTATAAAGGGGAGAAATAAATGGCAGCAGAAATAACTTCAAGGCAAAGAGTGGTAGGTGTTTTACAACAGACTAACTTTGCAACACCAAAGGCAGATACGGATGCTTATGAAACTTTAAATTATAACGCGGGCAGCGTAATAACTAATCCGAACACAATTATCAATAATCTTGATGTAATATCTACATCAGGATTAATACCAAAAGAAAGCAGAAAAATCAAATGCTATAGGATCTGTACTTAGTCTAACTTGCATTAGATAAACCTCTGTGGTATTAGTTCAGAAAGACAAATGCATCTGGCGAAAGGAGATTGAGATAATCACTCTCTCACGTTTCTCTGGTACTGCAAAAGTATATATGTGTAAAACTTCTTCAGATGTTTTGATGATTAATACAAAAAATACACTCCTGGATTCTTCGACTCCCGGAGTGTTTCATTTTTTTTACGAACGTTTTATGATAAATGTTTTGCAGACACGGTACTTATTTCTAATCTCGTAAGTGCAGGCTTTCTTACCGCTTTTCGTACACACCAGTTTGAAAGGATAGACTGTCGGGTTATCCTTATCGAAAAAGTCGGCTCTGCTTGGAAGCATACTATCAGAATAAAACTCCACGTTCATTTGCCACGTAACTACGGAACGCGACGCTTGAAAAGTGCCGTTTATGCTATGTCCGTCGGATACGGCCAATTTCATTACGAACGAATCTTCCACGCCGTATAGAGCCTGGATCATCAGCTCCACAAGTAATTGGGCCATCCTTTCGAGGTACTTATCCGTCCTTTTTTCATCAGGCGCGGAATAGGTGCGCGTGTCACTGTGTGTAGGGTTTGTCATTTGCTTCTCCTTTGATTATATTGTGTGAATATGGTTTGTAATTATGGATTTTAGCACAAAAATCGAGTTGTTACGATGCTATAAGGTGTGATGTTACTGGTATGAGGGTTGTGTTAGAACCACGTGGACTTAGAAAATAGGTATAAACCTATTCCGAACAAAAGTACAAAAAATGAAATTTGAAAAGTGAGAAACGCTCTATTACTTACAATTCCAAACTTTCGGTTAATTGCGTAAACAAATGCTGAAACAGTTACCGGTATCAAGATAAAAAGACCTTCGTCGCTGATATTAAGAGAATTAAGTAGTTTAAGTAATAGCAGAAACGCTTCTGTGAGAAATAATAAGTATAGAACTGCAAAATTTATGAATAGTAAGATTCCTGCTTTTAGTAAGGTATCCTTCACAATTAGAGTATATCAGTTTATAGTTTGGAAAAGTGATCAGTATTACGCTTTCGGAATTTCCCTTTTTCCGTGTGCATAATACTGATCAGGTTAACTTTTAGCAGGGTAAGTGAGTTTCAAGCACGATCCAACCGTCTCCCATGCGAGCCATAGTTATATCCTCCCCTTTTATGATTTGTGGAAAGTTCGGGCAGTTCGTTGCAACAACAAAATATCCCGGAAGGTCGTAGCGATGAAAAAAATCCTGAGTCATTGTTACCTTTGTACCGCATCCCTTTACACCTTCCCATGCACCACATCTACATGTGGTGGAGATGAGTTCGGTATAGTTTTTGTTATACGCACGCCTTAGCTCACTTCGCAATCCCGTGACTTCGAGGTATTTTACCGTAAGCTGCCGTTTTAAAGCTCTGTTCTTGGATACCAGAATCGCGGTAACGGCCAGCAGCAAAACGACCACAACACCTGCGATGTTTTGTATGAAACTTACTTCATTCATTGTTCTCTCCTCGTATATTATGATTGGTTTGGATTACTTGAGCAGATTATATAGAAGTCAGCTATGGAAATCAAACCCATAGTTTATATTTGCGGCTTCAACCAACACTTAACAATTGACTATAGGGTAATTATATTGTAATATTCCCGCATTGGTTAAGTCCTATATCGAACGTTGAAAAGGAGTATAATATGCAACGCAGTGTCAACTACCCATACTGGGTTTTGGTTGTTTTTCTGGTTGTTTTATCATGGTTGGGAGCTGAATACCAGGGAACTATTTGGCAAGTTTTGTTCACTTACCTGTTTCCGCTCGGTGTTGCAGTCTTTTCGGTTTATATCATCACGAAAGCCGATGATGTGCACCGGCCTGATGTAGACTTCAAACCCTTTTTTGTATTACTGACGGGTTTAATCCTTGCCTTGATCTTCTATATCGTATGGAACATTATCTCGTCCAGCACGAACTGGATCTTGTACGGATCGTTGTTCGTGGTGGTTTTTGGATATGTTCGTTTTGCAAGGATTTTCAAAACCATGAACCAGATCAAAAAGGAAAATCACAATGGGTAAACGGTTTAATGTCCTGGCACTCTTACTGTTTCTTACGGCGCTAATTTTCTCCGCTTGTGCTTCAAGTGCCGCAGGCTCGCCCACAACTGATCCGATCATGGTCCAATTGACCACCGACACCGGTTGGTGGATTGATACCACTGGAAGTGTCCGACGGGATGTAATGGACGCTTTGAAAGCTGAATCTCGCTCTGCCGAAAGAGATGGTTTTCAGATCGGCGGTGTCATTTTGTCGAATAGCGTGTCAGAAGTTATGGACATCTGCACGAAGTTCGGAAATTTCAACGGGATTGGCAATAAAGAGAAGGACAATGGTCTTGCAATTTGCGTCTTCCTTGACAAAGAAGGTGCAAGTGGCGATAAACCTGCTATAGCGGTAGCTGTCGGTAAAGGACTTGAAGCTACGCTAAACGATGCCAAGGTTGGAAGGTTTTTGGATACCTACTTCGTGCCTGAAAGGACAAACGGGAATTGGGAAAAAGGGACGATTAACGTAACAAATGCCTTTCACCGGTACCTGATTGATCCCGAAAACGAGGAGTTCAAAGACCCGCCGCCTAACTGGACGCTCATTATTATAATCATCGTCCTTTTGGTCATACTGCTGTTCTTAGATGGAACTTTCAACAACTTTGCATTCACGATGGCAGTTATGGAATCAGCGGCCAAAGGTGGGGGAGGTGGTTTTGGTGGAGGTGGGGCGAGCAGATAGACACCGCGTATATAATAATAAAATCAATTCAAATCCAAATTCAGATTAGGAGATGACAATGAACGTAAATATCAACAAAGGCTTACTACTTGGCGTACTTGGGATTTTCGGGTGCGCGGTAGTGTGGAATGTAATTGGCTTGGTTACTCTTTCTATGCAACGAGAAGCTGTGCGGGGGGATGTTGGGCGTGTCTGGACCATAACCGAACGTGCGATTGAACTGCTTCCCCGGCTTGAAAATGATGTTGAAGTTTTTATGAAAGACCGTCAGGATTTAGTCGAGCTGATTACAATCGCTCGCAATGACTTTCTTGCTGCGGAGAAGTCAGGCAATCTTGACCAATTAAGTGGTGTGATTGATGCAGTGATGGCAATCCAGGTACAGATTGAAGCATACCCGGAGGTCAATTTAACGCAGCAGCAAGTGGCGCTGATGGATGAGACTGCAGGATCAATCAACCGGATATCGTTTGCCCGGGATACACTGATTGAAAGCCAGGTTGGTTTTAATCAGAGTAGGATTATTTTCTTCCCGGTTGGTTTGATGTTCCCCCGTATGTCTGTATTGGGTGAATATCACGACCCGTCGACTCCACTGCCAACCAGCAATTTTGGCGGGTAGCGCAAATTGTTTAGATAAGTGTGATATGTATGTGGGGTAAAGATAAGCAGATAGTGTGGCTTCTCTTTACCCCGTTTTTTTAAGTTTAGTATCTGATTCACTCCAAATTGTTCGACATGTTGTTTGATAGAAATATCTTATAATAATGTAATGCTGTATACAGTAAAATTCCCATTAAAATATTCATACAGAGTTCTAACATTCAACTGCTAATATTCACGAATAGTTCTTGGCAAGTTGAAAACACAATAGACCCATATAGCAAAAGGAGAAGTAAGTGAACAAACGACTGTATTTAATTTTGTTAGCTTTTTTCTTGTTGGCACTTTCAGTGACCATCTCTTGCAGGATTGGGGCGGGTGAGTCTGCAAGGACCGAGTCACCAGCAGATGTTCAGCTGACACAGGAACCTGCAGTGGAGATGACTGATTCCGCTCCGGTAGCAATTACCCAATTTATACCGGTTAAAGATTTCTTCATTCTGGCCAACGATCCTTCGTGCCAATTGTTCGAAGATGAAAGTGACAAAACAACAGTAACGTACCGGTGTGTAACTGCGGATTTCACTGTTGTGTTTCAGGAGTGGACTTCCGAGGATTTCTGGAAACAAAGAATGGCCTACAACATCGATCATGAGGACAACGAGGTAATTTCCGAGCTTACTTGGAGTTCCGGTGAAAATGGGTACGAAGGTCCGTACATAGTCTTTGAGAATCTTGGTCAAACTTTTCTCTTTTGGGGAGTATCCGGCACAACATTGTCAGGTCTTATGTCATGTGGTGAATGTGATAACGACGTCCTTAGGGAATTGTTCTTGGATGTGGCTGGTGAGCATTACATTCGGGATTCGCAAGTTCCTCAGGACGATCAGCCTTCCCAGCAAATAAGTTCTGATGAAGTGGCAAGTAATTTCTTAAAACTCGCGACTAATCCTGACTGCGAGATATTTGACCCGGAATCCAGTGTTATTTCTGCAGCGTATGTTTGTGATTCCGGTGGTACAGATCTCTGGTATTACAAGTGGACAAGTGAAGAGGCTTGGGAGGATTGGTTAAACGACACAGTTAGTGAGGAGCAGGTTATTTATAATGAGGTTTTTTCGGATGGGGTATGGTTAATTATTTATAACTATGAAGGTGAGGCTATTAGTGTCTGGGGTATAAAGGGTACAGAATTTACCGGATTAGGCGGTGGTAAAATAACCGTGTCACTTGAAGAAGGAGACCCGCGTTTTCTTATTATGCCCTAAATTTTACTTCGAAGCTCTGATGGAATTCTCAATCTATCAGAGCTCTTTTTTTGCAGGCATCTTATTCTCATAAAAACACTTCATTATACTAAAATCCCCATTAGAATATTCTTACAGAATTTTAATATTTAATTGCTAATATACACGAATAGTTCTTCGCAGTTTTACAATTAATCAAGTCGCTGTAAGTCGCTATAAGTAAGAGACAAAGGAGGCTTAAGTGAAAGTAAAGAGATCGGTATGGATAGTTATTGCAGTGGTTTTGCTGTTTCAGTTGGCTTGCGGTCTGGGCTCAGGTTCGACATTGGCTACACAAACTCCTGTACCAACGCAGGCATCTGTACCAACTCAAGCTCCTGCACCAACAAACACTGCACGGCCGGCCGGGGATAACCCGATTACAGAGTTTTATGTACTCGCGTCGGAACCCGGATGCGAAGTTATTGACAATTTGAATGAGACTATTCTACTAACCATCCGCTGTAGGTTAAACGATGTGTTAGTCGAATACGCCCAAGTTGTGTCAGAAGAAAGGGTGAGTACAGTTGCCGACAATTTTCGTAAAGGATTTTCACCGCTTGGCGTTGATGAAGAGTGGTCGTCAAGTCAAAGCGGAGTGAGCGGTTTACTGTTGGGAGGTCACACCCCTGAAGGCGGTCCTGCAATTATGTGGACTGCGAAGGGGAAGACCATTGTGGGGTCTGCGGTTGCTGTCAATCGTGATCTTGAATACTTGATGGATTGGTTCGACCAGGAAGGCTCCCGTCATTATATTTCAAGTGAGCCCTCTCCCGAACCAACTCAACCGCCTGTTGCACAAGGTGACCTGATCACTGACTTTTTCGTTCTTGCATCAGATCCATCATGCGAAGAAGTTGAACCTACACAAGCAGAGAGGCTGAGGACTGTACGATGCTCATTCTCGGATGGGACAGGCACTGTTATAGTGGCCTTCCAAGAATGGGTTGCTGAATCAGCATGGAACGACTCGATAAATTCGATGGGAAATGCTGGAAATGTTGTCCTCGAAGACACGTGGAAGGCAGCATCAGAAACCGCAGGTACGCACGGCCCCTATGTCGCATGGCTGGATATGGAAGGGCGTGTTACCCTGGTGTGGGGTGTTGATGGTTATCGGCTAACCGGCATAATGCTCTGGTACAACGGTGATGTTGCTGCTGCAGAAGCTTGGTTTTTCAAAGAAGCCTCGCGCCACACTCCTTAACAAAAACGAAACGCGAAGAACTTAAACTTTCTGGCCAACCATAACAAAGTGGGGGGCCAGCTTTTTTTATTCCCACTCTACCGTCGGAAAAAGAAAACGCCGTATGGTGTGATAAACACAACTAGCCGACGATAGCACGTTCGGGCAAAACTAAATTAATATTCATACAGAAATCTAACATTCACTTGATATTATAGCCGAATAGTTCCTCGCATCTTGAAAAATCTATAGACCAACTCAGACAAGTGAAAGCCATAGGAGAAGCAAGTGGACAAACGATTTAGCACGATTTTAATTGTATTTCTGTTAGTCGCGTTGTTACTGGGTGCCTGTGCACCTCAAAGTCCGTCCCGCCCGTCAAATTCCGTTGGTCCTGTAATCGAAGCAACCGCCCGCCCGCCTTTGCCCACCTCTGTTCCTACACAGGTGAGTGAGGAATCTGGTGGCGTTGAACCGGTGCAACGTCAGCTAACGGAAGAGGAAATAAACGAAATTGTTGGGAGGATCCTTACCGAACTTGAAAAAGGCGAACCGGCAGCTCCCGATTCTCTTCCTCTTGTCGGTGCACCTTCTGTCCAGAGTGGGTACCGCGAGTTTGCCGAGTTTGTAGCCGCGCGGGTAGACATGTACTGGAAGGATCTGTTAACAAGATCCGGTCAAATTTCCCTGTACCAGTCGCCGACCGTAGAAGTATGGTCAAGCACGGATATGATAACGTATGGGTTGGGCAAAACTAAGGATCCGCGAAGTGGCCCATTCTACTACGTTTACGATGAGACCATCTACCTACCCGACCCAAGTATCTACGAGGAACTTTGGCGTGTGGAAGGGAAGATGACGCCGTTTGCCTCAGCATACCTCATAGCGCACGAAGCAGGCCATCACATTCAAAACCGGCTTGGTATCTGGGATGCGTACGACAAGATGTGGCAGGAAGCTGAAAAGACTAAGAATAAAACAGCTCAAAATTTCCTTTCACAACGGGTAGAGCTTCAAGCTGATTGTTTTGCCGGAAGTTGGGCCAATTCAGAGTACTACCAGGGTACGCTCGAACCGGGAGAATTGGAGCAAGCAATCGCTCTTTCCGGTGTAATCGGCGACGATGTTTTGGGTAATAAAACCAACCCGGCTGATATGGACCATGGAACAGGTGAACTTCGAAAATCCTGGTTCCTGTACGGTTATAACACCGGCGACCCAAGCAAATGTGGTGAGGTTTGGAACGAGCCCTCTCAGACAACACAAACCCAGCCGACTCCGACGCCCGCTGTGGTTACTCAGACGGATACTTTGGTTGAGACCTTCTTTGTGCTGGCTTCGGATCCGTCGTGTGAGTGGGTAACTGACGAGGTCACAGACACAGTACAGACCAGACGCTGTTCTTTCTCGGACGGTACGGGAACTATCGCTGTTGACTATGACGAGTGGGTAGGTGAGCAAGCCTGGCTGAAGGTAATATTTGATGCTCAGGAGGCCGGTAACCTGGTTTTGAATGATACATGGTCAGCGGCATCGGAGACAGCCGGAACTCACGGACCTTACATCGCCTGGGTTAACACTGAAAACAAGGTGATCTTGATGTGGGGAGTAGACGCGTACCGCTTAACAGGAACCCTGTATTGGTATAACACCGATGCAGCTGCCGCCGAGGCCTGGTTCTTTGAGCAGGCATCCCGTCACTATGCACCGTAAGTAAGAACTAAACAAAAGCAAGAAGCGAAGAACTTAAACTTTCTGGCCAACCATAAAAAAGTGGGAGGCCAGCTTTTTTTATCCTTACGTCTCACGTCGGAAAAAAAACTCTGTATGGTGTGATAAACACAACCAGCCGACGTTCGCACGGTCGGGCAACACTATATTAATATTCATACAGAATTTTAATATTCAACTGCTAATATACACGAATAGTTCTTCGCATTTTGAAAAATAAGTGACTAAAAAACTTAAGACAGCAGAGGGAGAAGCACGTGAACAAGAAAAGGAGTTTCATCTTAATATTTCTGGTAGTGCCGTTCATACTTGTTGTGTATGCCTTACAAAGTCCGTTCCAGCTGTTGAACACTGTTAGTTTTGCAAAAGCTGCAGCTGAGCACCCATTTTCTCCGGTGAGCGATAAACCGGTTGTGGTTCCTTTAGCCGAAGCTTTTTCTGCACATGCTTCGGACCCGTTTTGCGATAAGATTGAGGATGGGATCACAAGTACATCCCGTACAGTGCGCTGCCTTTTCGACATTGGCGGTGATGTCATCGTCGTTGATTATGACGAATGGGTGTCCGAAGAAACCTGGAAAAACATCATTTATGGAATGAGGAAAAAGGGGAAGATACTTCAAGGCGGTAAATGGGAGAGTGGGGCAGAGATTTCAGGAAACCACGGACCATATATCGCTTGGCTCACCGAAAATAACAAGGTGGCTGTGATGTGGGGTGTATACGAACAACGCCTTACCGGAATTCTGTACTGGTACGATGATAGTACAGATGATGCAGTAGCCTGGTTCATTGAGCAAACATCGACACACCGAGTACCGTAATTCGTCACTAACGGAAGCGGAGAACTTCAACTCTACTGGCCAACCATAAAAAGTGGGCGGCCAGTTTTTTTATCGCGAACTCTAGGGTTATATATATTCCTGATATACTTAATATATGCCCAACGAAACCACTCAAAGCTGGGAAAATGCATACACAAGATCAGAGGCTGCAAACCCCGAAAAAACCGTGTTCAACGAAGTTGTTCCAGTCGAACAAAGCACGGGCTATAGCTGCGGGGCAGCTGTTTTTACCTCAATACACAATACGGTGAACAAAACACCTATAGAGGAGCCCAATGTGATTGAAGATTTCAGAAAAGTGCTTCTGAAAGTAAACCTTGATATTGAGAATACAGGAGTTCCTCCCAGATTTATTATAGAAAGACTGCAGATAGAAAATATTAAGTTTTCAATAAAAGAATCAGATAATACCTATACGGACGAACAAGTTATAAGTGAGGCCTTGTCAAAACTGGAGGAAGAACTAAAACGGGGAAGAGTTTGCCTGACACCTATTCAATACACACCATCCAGATGGATGATACATTCAGATACACATGAAATTATCAACGAGAACCGTACGAGGGTCCTGATGCGGTGCTTGCTACAACAAAAAACGATGTAGATTATAACGGACATTACGTATTGGTTGTGGGCATGGTAAATCACATGGGGAGGGAGTTCTTTATCACAATGGACCCCTCCTATTTATGGATGCAAAGCGAGGCTATGAAGAAAAAACCTGAAGCGTTAAGAACTATCAACCCCGAATATTATGGATACAGGTTTATTGAGAAGCCGTTGTTTGGGCAAAAGTGGCACGATGTTTCCGGTGAGGGGGAACCGTTCAATCAATATTATATTTCCATTGAAACAAAATAATTAATTTTGTTGTTATAATTTTATCATGGTAAAGAAGGTGTACCTGCCCGTTTTGTTAGTAATCTTATACCTGTCCATTGTTTATATTAAAAATAAACCCCTATTTCCGACTCAATATGATAGCGATTGTCCTTATTACGTTGATAAACTTGGAAGGTTTTATAAAAGATGGGAAAATTCGTTCTTTTTCACAGTAGACTTTGGGCCGAATTTCACCTGGCATCATGAAAAGGATGTAGATATAAAGAACTTTTCTATCATCCGGAAAACAGCGGATAAAAAGTGTGTGGCTTATGACGGAAAATACTTATTCTATGAGATCTACAAAATTGAAGATACCGATCCTGAAAGCTGGGAATATATTTATAACGGCTACTCGAAAGATAAGAACACTGTTTATTTAATATCGACTCCATTTTATGATGCGGACCCAAAGACTTTTGAAGTTTTGAAACCCGAGCGCTGTTACCCCATCAATAAATACGCAAAAGATAAGAATTATGTATACTACGAACACCAAAAAGTAGAAAACGCTGACCCATCTACTTTTGAAGTATACTGCGAAAATATGAACTTTTACGGTAGGGATAATGACAACATATACAAAAGCGGTCAAGTCTACGAGCCATAAACTCATTTACAATTATGGGTTAGTTTCCCGACTAACCTTTTTTTGTTAAAATACCCAAGTCTAGATCCGGTAAAAAACCAAAAATAAGGAGATGAGAATGATAGTTCAGTTACGTTACGTGTATTACCTTGGCAGAAACCGGCGGGTAACAAACTTTTTGCTTATTGGGGGTTCACTATATGCTTTAAGCGTTATGTTGATGTATGTCTTTAGTGAGAGCTTGAGTATGCAAGCAAATCAAGCGTATTTAAGCCAAACACTAATAACATACACACTACAGTTTGTGTTGAACGCACTGATAACATGGAGGGATAGGGAGGCAAATAGCGTTGAGAATCTAAAACGGGTGGCAAAGTTCATTCCGTCTAAATTCATTGTGTGGACTGTAAATCAAGGGGTGTTTGCCTTTTGGTCCGTGTTGGGAGTTCATTATCAGGTAGCTAATGCTTTATCGGTTATTCTGATAATGGGCATCAACTACTTCTTGTTCGACCGACTGATATTCACTGAGTGAGGGGAGAAATATTGTATTTTTCCTCTCACCTTTTTGATTTTTAGGTGTAATATTTAATTGTGAGAAGATTTTTATTAATAATAATTGCCATTTTCCTCGTAATATTAAGTACCAGGTTACCCATACTCAAAACTCAAATAGGCAGTGAAGACTACTACTTTAAGGATGTTTTTGGGTTTGTGTACGCGAGGCACGGTAACTGCGGCTTACTTGGAGGTTGTACTTATTGGGACGTTCCTCTATACGGCGTACATGCCTCGTTTTTTGAAGTTCTTGAGTATAACGGCCACGGTTGTTCTAATGTTTATGCCAAAACCCCCAACTCGGTTTACTACTATGGCGAGAAACAACCGCAGGTCAAAGACCCGAAAACTTTTGAGATATTAAATATTACATACGCCAAGGATAGTGCAGGAGTATATAAGCTGTGTCGTTTGGAACCTACGGATGATGACGCCAGTTCATTTGTTTTGATAGGCCCGGCTTGTTCAAAAAGCTCAACTCAAGTTACATGTCTTGGAGGTGGTGTGGAGGGTGCCGATCCGGCAACGTTTGCACACATTTGGAGAGGTTACTACAGAGACAAGGACCGGTTATATTTATTAGGAATGGAACTTAAGGGGTTGGATCCAAATACATTTAAATTGCTTTCATGGGGTTACGCGGAAGATACGAATGGAATTTATTTTATTGATGAAAATTATAAGACTTATAATAAAGTAACAAATGCTGATAAAGCTACGTTTGAGGTTATGGAAAATTATTCAGCCCGGGATAGTAAAAGGATGTATAGAAAAGGTCTAGAGGTGGAGAAAACAGAGTAACCTACTGGTAATTATTGACATAATGTTCATTGTATGATACATTGAGGCTACTAACAACGCCTTGTCTGTGGGGGAACGATCCCGGGATGGTTGCAAATGCACCCGGAGGAGTTTTGAACCTGCAGAATTTATAACCGGCCAAGTACTTTGAATCGGTTGTATAAAAGGGCGTGTTTTTGTTTTTAGTTTGTTTCCGGCAATCCGCCCGTGTTCTATAACGTAATGTAACCGACCTCAAAGGTCGGTTTTTTTTTTGCACGTTGATAATCGAATAAACATAAGAAAGAGAGGAGAATAATGTATACCAGAACGCGTTTCTTAATTTTCCTAGTCGTTATGGGTGTCTTAACCGCTTCTTGTGGATCGGCACAAAGTGAAGTGACTAAGAAGTTTGAGTACGAAATTCCGGGTAATCAAAATGGCATTGACGTACTCAGCTTCGAGGAACCGGTTTGCATCGCAATTAGCAACATTGAATCTTACCAGTTCGATGAGATGCAGATTAATAAAAACCGGGGTATACCCATTACATATGTAGTGGCCGATGGGAATGTATATTTAGCACCTTATACGTTGTATCCGGAAAGTGGGGTATACGTACTAGGTGTAGGTAGTGACGGATGGTGGATTAGAAGCAGAGAATATCTTGTCGGCCCTTTTTCTGAGTGTCCGCTGGAAACGAACTAAGTTCATCTCAACTACGGGCAGGTTCCTGTGAACCGACCGGATGTTAGGTATAACCTCAAGGACGTTTGTCATTATGATAAACGTCCTTTTTTTATTTAACCCATAATAAATCCAAAACCTTTTTACCTTGTATTTTAATATCAAACTCTTTTACTGCTTTTTCCTTCGCCTTTTTTTTCATCAAATCAATTTCCGGTCCCGGATTTTTTAGCATAAGATCAGCCAGGATTTGTGCGGGTTTTATAGTATCCGTATTTTCAAACACGAACCCGCACTTTCCCGATTCCGTGATTTCTTTTGGACCTTCAATGTCAGGAACGACAACCGATGTGCCAACCAGCATACTTTCAGCTATCGCCAATCCGAACGATTCCGTCAAAGACGTACTTAAGAAAGCTTTTGAACGGGCGATCTCTTTTGTCAGATCGCCGTTACCAAGCTTTGAGACTATCTTAATATTTTTTTCAAGTCCGAATATCTTTATTAGCGACATAATTATATCTTTGTCATACCCTTCACCAACAAGTACTCCTTTAAAATCCGGTACGAGTTTCTTAAGGTTTGCAAGTACGGCAACAGTTAAAGTACTACTCTTTTCTGCACTTAAACGCTGTATGCATATTACATCGTTTGTTTTTTCAGTTATGTCCCTAACGTCGTTCAAGATTTTTTCCACATTCAACCCGTTGTATACCACGCGTACTTTTTCCGGATCGACACCAAACGAAACAACTGATTCCTTCACAGCGCTGCTCACTGCTATTACACCCCGGCACATATTTCCTTTCAACATCTCTGATGTCAGGTATAATGCTGTCTTTTGAACATAGTCATTTACACCAAAGATATTATTGAACTTGCTGTTTTGGATCGTTGTATGGATCCACGGTACATACGGTTTATTGAGTTTCTCGCACATCAGTCCGACAGTAACACCAAAAGGTTTGAAGAACGACGAAAAACTTAGCACATTTACAATAATATCCGCTTCCAGGATATTGTTTTCCAGATCTTCGATGGATTCAAGTTTTACTACGTTGACGCCTTCTACTAATCCACAATTATTCTCTCCGGAATCTGAATACGAAGCGAATGTCACTGAACACGCCTGTTTTGCCAGTTCTTTGGCGATACCGAAAGTTGCCACAGAAATACCTGTCCCTTTTAAGGGGTCATAGTCTTGAGTTATTAAGATTTTCTTAATTTTTTCATTCATATATGTCCTTATCGGGACAGGATTTCCATGAGCAGATTCAACTTAACCGCATAATTTTTCATGATCTCAAAGCTTTCCGCATATTTCACACGCATATAATAACCAAAGTATTTAGCCATTCCTTCGTCAAAATCAAATACGGATGATCCAAGCTGCGAACCATACACCTTCGCCATATGAACTTTCTTATCCCGGTATTTTGTTATGTCTACCAGAATGTCAGACCGTTCATTCTCTATCAGTGAACCCATGTACAAACCCACCGGTGTCCTGAACTTTTCACCAAGTTCTGGACTAATACCCCATCCGGCGCGTTCCACCGCTTCCGTTACGATCAGTCCTACCTGCTTGTGGTCGTAGTGATAATCGTTAGGATTTTCACATATCACTATGGTGGGTTTCTCCTTCCGGATGATACTTATAACTTTATCCAGGAGTTTCGGTGTTCTGGTTACATTGCTATCAGCTTGTCCGAGCGTGTATAAATTCTTTGTACCCAGGATCTTTGACGCCTTATTTAGTTCTTTTTGACGTATGTCTATCAAGGACGAACTTTTATCCCCCGACAGATTTATACTTTTTTCTCCACCTGTGAAGACCGCTTCCGATATCTCAAATCCCTTGTCTTTGAGGAACAGAGCAGTTCCCGCACATGACAAGTTGTCATCGGGATGCGCGCTGAATATTAATAATTTTTTCTCATTTTCCTTTTTCATAACTTATAAATCCCGTATAATGCTCGGGGAAGCCTATCGCCACGTTCTCACAGTGTACGGATAGGCTTCCCTTTGAGATTATTTAACTAATTACTTCTATCGAACCGTTATCGTTCACTTTGACAACGACTCCCGTTCCCACTTTCTCCGGTTTTAGGGGTACTCTTTCAAGTGCCAATTCCCATAACCGGGTAAGAACTTGCTTTTTTCTATTCGACCTTTCAAGTGCATGGAGGAATATCGTAGGGTCCACAACCTCATAAGGCGACTTTGCGTTTGTAGAACGTATTGAAAACGATCCAGCCGGGCATATCCACAATCCATAAGGATCTTTCATCCATGGCCTTGCGAGTTTATGCACACCGCCTTTTGATCCGTCATACAAAATAGCAACGAACTTTTTGGCTTGAGCTTGGGCGTAGAAAGCCCAATATATAGGTGCGCCGCCGAAACGGAACCGTTCCGTATGAAGCTCGCTGGCGTTTTTATGACCGTGCGAATTAAGCCAGGAGTAAGAGTTCGTTGAGACCTGACCTGTTCCTGGATAGAACCCTAATCCAACCGAATGTCCTAGTGTCCGCTCTATCTCCCTTGCCATCACATTTGCAGACTCCCGCATTTTTTCAAGGATGTCTGTTGCCGTTGACATCAGTGTCAGGTTGAACTTGACTCCTACTACACCTGATAAAGCTTTAGCGAACTTTCCCATCATTTTCTGACCTTCCAACGTTTCTTTGACTGAATTTCCGTAGTTATCAAATCTAGCAGGAAGACCCAGTTTGTAGGCAGCTGCCATAGTTAACAAAAGTTCAGCAATGTTTGTGGCACCCGAAGTTCCGTACCATACATACTTTGCGCCGTTAACTTTGACTTCACCGGGGTAAACGACTCTTTCTTGAGGTAGAGCCGTATATGCTACATACCCCGCACGTTCCTGCATACCCTGAGGTAGGGAAACTTTAGACATCGACGCAAGTTCCGATTTAATGCTGTAAAGGTCAAAGCTTTTGATGTCGGTTTCCCGGTTGATTGCCACAAAAATATCTGCGGACTGTAGAATTTCCGGCGTCAATCGGCGGCGGTTTGCTTTATTCCATGCTTTTGTACTCAGCTCCCAAAATTTCTGCGCATCACGTTTTGGATCCATCGAAGAAGCAACAAAAATACTGATTGCCGCCCGCGGGGAGTCGGGTGTGGCTGTCCGTCCCTGCCCGCTATCCAGGAACATTTCCTTATCGGGTAAGCTGTATACAGCAACGGTTTTTGGCCCTCCTGTGGATAGTGACCAAATCAGGACCTTACCGCTCCGGGATGGTTTTTTATCCGGGTTTAAAAGCGCTTTCACGAATTTCTGAGCTTTGCCATCTTCTGCCAGTGTGATGACGTTCATTATTCCTCCATTTTTTAAAGGTGCTGCCGATATTTTCCGGTGCAGTTCGGCTCTGCTTTGATTTACCGGAGATTTTCAATAAACTCGCTTAAACGCAAAAACTTATTAAAAAAACCGATAAAACAACTAAAAAACCCGCCTTTTAGCGGGTTTACCTGGTTCTGTTTATAAAATGTTTATTTAGACAACAGGTATAACGCCCGCCTGGGTGGTGGGTCTGAGATGCCTATAAAACCATCTAAATAAACTAATACTCATAACAGTTATATTAATGAAATATTGCTTTAAAGTCAAGGTATAGCTTTGCACATCAGGCACATCATCTGTATCATTTACTAATACAAGCATTGGGAATATTAACTAAGAATAGTTCTATGAAGTTGGTTTCTTCTCCAAATCTAAAGATACTAAAATTTGTGTTGTTAATGGTATTACCTTTTATTTTAATCCTTGTGTATGCAGTAAATGTGGGCAGGGAGGCCGCGGACAAAAGAACGGCAGAGCTTGGCAGGTATATGGTCAAAGTAATAACTGTTGAAGAGGAAAGGATCATCGATGAGACAAGAAACTTTTTAACGGGATGGAACCAGTCTTCTCAAGGGAGTATCGAAGAGGCATGCAATTACCCGCACCTTTCAAGGATAAAAGATATGCCGATCTATGCGTATTACGGTGTAGCTGACGCATCCGGAAATTTAGTCTGCGGAACTTTTTTGGATCCGTCCGCGACTCCGGCACCCCCGCCGCAAAACGTCGCAGATAGAAAATATTTTAAAGATGCGTTTTTTGGCAAAGCTTTTTCGATAGGGGAATACCAGATTGGAAAGGTATCAGGAACACCTTCAATGAATTTCGGTTATCCGCTGTTGGATAAAGATAATAATGTTACAGGTGTTTTATTCTTGGCGCAAAGTTTGGATTGGCTTGATAAATGGGTTGAAGATGTTCATTTGCCCGATGAAACGGTAATTACGATAACGGATAGGAACGGTGTGATTGTTGCACAATATCCGAAAGGTTTGGAAGAAGTTGGTGAGCAGGTCACGGACCCTCAGCTTTTTAGCATTATTCTCTCAAAAAGAACAGGTACTACTAAGTTCAAAAAGGAAGGTGATATTGAAAGAATCTACGCCTTCCGTCCCCTGTACGTAAATGAAGAGAATAATGCTAATGTTTTTATAAAGGTAGGTCTATCTAAATCCATCCTTGCTGAAGATCCTACTAGGATAATGAAAAATATTCTTTTTCTTTTTACAGGGGCTGTGTTGTTTGACGCTGTTATTGGCCTTTACTACATGAGACGCAAGTTTCACAGCTAATACTCATACATTCAGCAAAAAATCAGAAAAGTCGTGTTATTATTGCCACGATGAGGATATTAGTTGTGGAGGATGAACATAAGATCGCCCATGCCTTAAAAAAAGGTTTGGAGCAGGAACACTTTTCCGTGGATGTAGTTTATACAGGAACAGATGGTTACGACTTTGCTTCAACAGGAGACTATGATGTGATATTACTTGATGTAATGCTTCCGGGAATGAACGGTGTTGATGTAAGTGACCGATTAAGAAAAGACCGCGTTGATACCCCAATATTGATGCTAACTGCAAAAAGTGAGTTGGAAGATAAAGTAGCCGGACTTAATTCCGGCGCGGATGACTATTTAACAAAACCGTTCGCCTTTGAAGAACTTTTAGCCCGTATCAGAGCACTATTAAGAAGACCACCCGTAGCCGTTGAAGACGAACTTATGTGTTCAGATCTTAATTTAAATACACAATCATATTTTGTATCGAGAAATGGAAAAGAAATTAGTCTGACACGTAAAGAGTTTGCGCTTTTGGAATATCTTATGCGGAACAAAGGAAAGATATTAACAAAAGAACAGATCATCACTCATGTGTGGGATTACGATTCGGATATACTGGAAAATACGGTTGAGAAATACATAGGATATTTAAGAACAAAGATCGATTCACCCTTTCCTAAAAGTAAAAAATTGATACAAACCGTAAGGGGGTTTGGTTATAAAATTTTCGTGTAATATTTAGAAATGTTCAGATCTGCGAGATTAAAATTAACAGCATGGTATTTATTTGTAATAATGCTCGTAACTATTTCTTTTAGTACGGTGGTTTACGTAAGCGTCGCCAGGGCAACCCAACACGCGTTGGTAACTCAGTGGGGAAGGATGGAAAGGCAGTTTTCCGGATATGGGGGGCCCCGAGGAGTGCCTATGTTTGATGCAGAGACCCTTAACGAGGTCCGGCAGAGAACGCTGTGGGTCTTAATAGGTATCAATTCTGCTGTTTTGGTGATCTCAGGAACACTAGGGTATCTTTTGGCAGGTAAAACGCTCAAACCCATCGAAGACATGGTGGGAAAACAGAAACGCTTCATTTCCAACGCCGCCCATGAAATAAAAACGCCCCTAACGGCAATGAAAACGAACTTGGAAGTTACGTTGAGAGATAAGGACCTTACCGTGGCAGATTCACGGAAAGCGTTTACGAGTACGATCGAAGAAGTTGATAAACTGTCAAAGTTTACGAACAGGTTACTGCAGCAAAGTAAATACCAAAATGGTCTTGCGCACTATACCGCAGATATAGACCTTGAGAAATTACTACAAAAGGTTGTAGAAAGATTGAAACCACTCGCCGATAAGAAATCCCAAACATTTGAGGTACGCGACGGGAAAGCTTTGGTCAAAGGGGACCGGGATGAACTTTCGGAACTCTTTACTAACCTTATAGAAAATGCGGTAAAATACAGCGAAACCGGTCAAACAATTAAAATTTTATTGTCAGTGGAGAAGAGCTGCGTTTTATTCATGGTTGAAGATTCCGGCAAGGGTATAAATAAGGAAGACCTTTCCCACATTTTTGAGCCTTTTTACAGAGCCGATAAATCCAGAACCGATTCCGGAAATGAAGGTTATGGTTTAGGATTGGCAATATCAAAAGAGATAGTACACAGACATAAAGGACACATATCCGTAGAAAGCGTGCGTGATAAAGGTTCAAAATTCATTGTACGTTTACCTAAACCACCACATTCCGCTTAATAATATCAGTTTACTTTCAGAATAATTAGGTAAGTTATAAACGGTTAATTAACCATATAAATAATTTTTTAGGAGGAGGTGTCTAAAATGATAAAACAAAAAGTAATTATGACTGCTTTGGTTCTTAGCGTTGTAGGCTTGACAGGTTATGCGATGTTGAACAACGCATATGCCGTAACAGCGGATAAGTACTCCCCGCTTGTTCAAAGATTAGCGGAGCACTTTAACTTGAACGAGAACGAAGTTGATGAGGTGATCGCTGAAGTGCGGGAGGAAAGGCATCAGGAAATGATGAGTACTTATAGCGAAAAGCTGGACGAAGTGGTAGAAGAAGGAAAGCTTACAGCTGAGCAAAAGGATAAAATCCTTGCGAAAATAGAGGAAATGAAAGACGAGCACCTTGGCTTTACCGGTCTAACTCAGGAAGAGCGCAGGCAAAAAATGGAAGAACACCGTGCTGAGCTTGAGCAATGGGCAGAAGAGAACGGAATTGATGAAAGTTACTTATTTGGGTATATGGGCGGGTTTAGACATGGAATGGGCGGCAAAGGACCGGAAGGTTTTGGTATGGGTATGATGAACGGACAGGACGAGTAATACTTCTTTACTCTTTCACAGAAAAAGCCCTCTTTTTGAGGGCTTTTTTGATAGAATTTGGTAAATAATCATTCATAGGATAAAATATCCGGGTTCAGCTGATTATCAGGAATCACCATATAATTGGGTGATATAATATATAGATAGGGATGAATAAGATAAGACTAATTATTGCAATACTGACATTAATTTTTATAGCTTCCGGTATTTATGCTGCCTATCGAATATCCGGTAATACAGCTCGGTCTGATATTGCAGGTTCCGCAGGCCCTTTTGAACTATTCAACCCCGCAGAAGAGCTGGGTGACGTTTTATCCGATCAAGAAAAAGTACATCCCTTACAGATATCCCAAATGCGAAAAAATGAATACCCCGGCAGTGAGATCATTATCGAAGAGACTCTTAGCTCCGGCAGTAATTACGACCGATACATTACATCATATAGATCGGAGGGCTTAAAGATATACGCTTTATTAACTGTTCCCCGCAGCGAGAAACCGGAAACAGGGTGGCCGGTGATAGTTTTTAACCACGGTTATATTCCTCCCGACCAATACCGTACTACTGAAAAGTATATCGCTTACACCGATGCCTTTTCCCGTAACGGATATATCGTTTTCAGGCCGGATTACAGAGGGCACGGCAGTTCCGAAGGCACCCCCGAGGGGGCATATTACTCTACGGCTTATACGGTTGATGTATTAAATGCCGTTTCATCCGTAAAAAAATATAAAGACGTAGATCCTGAGAAGATAGGTATGTGGGGGCACTCGATGGGCGGATATATCACACTTCGATTTATGGTGGTATCCAAAGACATAAAAGCAGGTGTAATATGGGG
>Ga0075586_116_pt1 | contig 18763 bp, 19 predicted proteins | sample RifGroC1_FD_68196 | JGI IMG/M metagenome (GOLD analysis project Ga0075586, IMG submission 68196) | candidate division WWE3 bacterium GW2011_GWC1_41_7
TCTTCAAGCGTTATTTCTTTTTGGAATTTTCCGTAAGCGGTATCGTACTTTAAAAGGTGCGCCAGTATCTTTGGATCTGTAAGGTCGTTAATGGCAACAATTTCCACATCAGGTTTTTCTAATGCGATCTTGTATGCGGCCCGGCCAATACGGCCGAATCCATTTATTGCGATACGGGCAGTCATAAGTTCGTGCGAAACGCGTTCTTAGAGATTAGCATCGAGCCAGCTTTTTAGAACATCCTTTGGCATGGCGCCGATCTTTCTTGATACTTCTTTTCCTTCTTTTAGTATAACAAATGTAGGTATGCTCATAACTCCGAATTGAGCGGCTTGTGTGCCGTCGGTTTCCACATCCACCTGCTTAAATTCTACTTTTCCTTCATAGTCTTTCTCTATTTCTTTGAAGACCGGTTTCATAACCTGGCAAGGCCCACACCAGTCAGCATAAAAGTCCAATAACTGGATCATAGTATTAGTCCTCCTAGACGAATTAAATTTTTTGACATTAAGTATGATAACATAATTTCTGTCTTTCAAAATATGAGCCTCTCTAACAAGTATTTAAAGTTTATCTTTATTGTGGTGCCAATTACAATGGTTTTGGCACTGTTAACTTCCCCAAAGCCTGTCAGTACATCGGAATACGTGGTTGGGTTTGTTTCACGGTTTGGAACGGATTCCAAGAAAGCTTATATGGAATCTACCCTTGATTTTTATGAACCTGATACCAATTGGGTTTTTGGCGAGAGATGGGGAACCGCAACGCAGCCTGGGATATCGGGAAGTTCGGGAATTTTGGTGGATATTAATAGCGGAAAAGTGCTGTTCGAGAAGAACTCCGAACAACGTTTAAAAATAGCAAGTCTGACTAAGATCATGACGGCTGTGGTCGCCCTCGAGCATAAAGACCCTGATAGTAAGATAAGGGTGAGCGAAAAGGCTGCAGGGACAGGTGAGAACATAATGGGAATAACAGAAGGAGAGGTGTACACGCTGGAAGAACTGATGTACGGATTATTGCTTCCTTCGGGAAATGACGCTGCTTATGCGATTGCAGAAGGGGTAGCGGGAAGTTCCGATAGATTTGTTGAGTGGATGAATTTTAAAGCAAAGGAATTGGGTTTAATGAATACCTACTTTGCCGACCCCAGTGGTTTGGATGATACTACATACAGCACAGCCCAGGATCTTGCACGTTTAGCACGATACGCAATGAAAAATCCAAGGTTCAGGTCCATTGTCGGAACGGTTGATATAGAACTTCCCTTTACGGAAACACACAAATATTTACCTTTATATAATCAGACAAATCTTTTAGCCACATACCCGGGAGTTGTCGGTGTAAAAACCGGTTATACGGAAGAAGCCGGGCTGACTCTTGTAACTTACGCATCAAACGAAGGTTACGAACTGGTGGGGGTTGTTCTAAACAGCACTGACAGAAAAGGGGATATGGTCCTGATGCTGGACCACGGCTATGGGACTGTAGGCGTGGCGATAGAACATAATTTGTTGTAACAGTTGCACAAGATTACTATTATTTATATAGTATAGTTTCCAATAAAAATCCAAATAAATGAAAGGAGAAACCATGTTACCGGACGGAGTGTTATCAACAAAAATGGTTGTGTTTCTTGACAGTATTGAGGATGAGCTGGATTGGGGGCCCAAATTGGCACACTGCACGCTAGCATTTCTTATGGGACAAGCGGCAGCGCGGCAGAAGAAATTTACCTATGAGGAGTGGTTAAATTTGTTGGTAACGAACAAGGTAAACCTGCGTGAACTGATAAAACGATCCAAGAACTTCCGTCCTTGTAATACGAATGGAGGGTATTTGGTATTCCGGAACTTTAATACTTGGCTTGTGAAGTATCTGAAGACACAGGTATCCCGGCATAAGGCGCGGTTTCTTAAATCCTTGCGTGCAGGCTGATACCAACAGATAAGGAGGAAATATGGCCGTATGCGATATACACACACCAAACGGTCTTGTAGATTTTGCGAGCCGGTTCCGCCACCCGGGAGCAAAGCACCCGGAAGCAGCGCTTCATCAGTTGATGGGCGAGGCTTACTATAACGGGAAAAAATTTTCCAAAAACGAGTGGCTGGCACTCTTGGTTTCATGGGGAGTGAAGAAAGAAGATTTCTTAAGCCTAGCGGGGAAGTATTTTACATATTGTCTGCACCCTGCCACCCCGAAATTTGATGACTTTGTCAAGTGGTCTGAAAAGCAGAATTGGACAAAAATAGAAGTCAAGTGAGTAGTTAGGCCGTAATACAGGCATACCTGCTTTCATGGCTCAACATCCCTCATTTTTACACAATGGGGGAATTTTTTTATCTCGTGATATCATACTTTCATGTCCCAAACTGAACCCGAAATTTTTAAAGGTTTGAACCCCCAGCAGGTACAAGCGGTAAAACACGTGGAAGGTCCCGCACTGGTCGTTGCAGGTCCTGGTAGCGGAAAAACACGTGTCCTTACGCACCGTGTCGGGTATCTTATTTCCCAAAGCAATGTCAGCGAAAATAATATCTTATGCGTGACTTTTACAAACAAAGCCGCAGGCGAGATCCAGAACCGTATCCGCGTTTTTCTGGGCGGAGGTAATTCACTGCGGTTAACGTGGGGAGGTACGTTCCACTCTATATCTTCGAGGATCCTAAGAAAAGACGGCTATCTGATCGGTATTCCTCCATCATTCGTTATTTATGATACGGATGACCACCGTACTGGGAACGATTTCCGGCGCTAAATCCGAACTGATCCTGGCCGGTGAATACCCAAAGTTAGCCCATGGTTATTTCCAGAAAACCGTAGCAATGATCTACCCCGAATATCAGAAACGCCTGCGCAAGAACGACGCCCTGGACTTTGATGACCTCTTGGTTGAAACGGTAAATTTGTTCATTGGAGTTCCCCAGGTCCTGGAAAAATACCAGGCGCACTTTAGGTTTATTTTGGTGGATGAGTATCAGGATACGAACAAAGCGCAGTACACTCTTACAAAACTACTCTCCGAAGCTCATAAGAATTTATATGTGGTAGGTGATATGGCTCAGGCAATTTACTCTTTCCGCGGGGCTGATTACAGGAACATCCTGAATTTCCAGCGCGATTTTCCTGATGCAAGTATCTATAACCTCGAACAAAACTACCGCTCAACCCAGGTTATATTGAGTGCAGCTACAAACGTGATCAAAAACAATGAGTCTCATATTCCTCTGGATCTTTGGACCGAAAAGGACGGAGGGGATAAGATCGTAAGTTTTACGGGCGCCAGTGAAAAAGAAGAAGCCGAATTTATTTCAGACAAGATCCTGGACGAAATATCTGTCGGAAAGGCCTACCGTGATATGGCCGTTTTGTACCGCACGAACGCCCAGTCCCGTAACATTGAAGAATCTCTGATCCGCAACAACATTCCTTATCGTATCATCGGAGGTCTAAGATTCTATTCGCGCAAGGAAATAAAAGACGTAATTGCGTATCTGCGCGTAATCCATAACCCCAAAGACACTGTTTCTTGGGAAAGGGTCATTAATGTTCCTCCAAGGGGGATAGGACAGAAAAGCGCCGAACTTTTAAAAGCAGGAGGATGGGATTTGACCGAAGTTGATCAAAAAACAAAGCTTCCATTCTCAAAATGGATCGAAGAAAAAGAAAGCTACTCGACATTGGAGCTAATGGACAGGGTGTTGGAGGGCTCGCGCTATATTAACTGGCTGAACGACGGCACGGAAGAGAATAAAGCGCGGATCGAGAACGTCCAGGAATTAAGGTCGGTGGCACAGCAGTTCGTAGAGCTTGAGGATTTTTTGGAGAACGTTGCATTAATAGAAAGTTCGGACAAACCGAGTTCGTCGGATATGGACGCGGTTACACTAATGACAATACATGCTTCAAAAGGTTTGGAATTTCCCGTGGTATTTTTGATCGGAATGGAAGAAGGCTTGTTCCCTCACTCACAGTCTTTGATGGAACTTAGCGAATTGGAGGAAGAGCGGAGGTTATGTTATGTAGCGATCACGCGGGCGATGGAACGGGTTTTTCTTACACTGGCAAGATCGCGTTTATACTTTGGGAATATCCAATCGAACATGCCCAGCCGTTTCCTTGGCGAGATCCCCCAGGAACTGATCGAATATGAAGGTTTGTACAACCGTAACATCACGCCTAAGAAGGTTGACGATTTTATGGATGAGCTTGATTTCAGAAGAAAAAACTTTAACTGGTAGATTGGATATAATATATAAGTAATGCATAGGATACTATATTTGTTTCTCATTGCACTTGCCTTTTTCAAAATTGCCGTTCCTCCCGCTTACGGTGAAGTATTAGGTGTATCTACCGCCGCTGAAAAAGAATTGGAACCTAACGGACCCAAAGCTCTGATCGCCCACCCTGTACTTATTACAACAACCACCGCCTTTGATCAAAAAGAAACCGAAGAATCGGTTCCTATCCCATACAGCACGGTCTATGAAAAAGACCCGGAGGTTGAGTACGGAAAAGAGGAGGTAAAGCAGGAAGGAGTGAGCGGAACAAAGACATACCATTACCTCATAACTTTCTGGGAGGATGAGGTAATAGATAAAAGACTTTTATCAACCGAACAAGCGGACCCCGTCGAAGAGATCATTTCAAAAGGTACGAAAATAGTATGGCGCATGCTGGAAGGAACTGAGAGCGGCAGACTGAAATATTGGTACAAGCTAAAAGTATGGGCGACCAAATATGACGGAAACTGCATCGGATGCACAGGGCGGACTTATAGCGGAACTCTTGTGAAAAAGGGTGTTTGCGCCACAGACCCTTCTGTTATTCCGTTGGGAACTAACTTTTATGTGGCGGGATACGGTTTATGCCGAGCTGAGGATATAGGGGGAGGGATAAAAGGAGACATGGTCGATCTTGGTTATGAAAAAGCCTCTGATGGATCGTGGAGGACGGGCTGGACGGAGGTTTATTTATTAACAAACGCCCCGGAGTAAAGACTATAATTGTATAATATAAAAAACCTAATAAGGAGAGAATGAAATGGAAGAGCAGCTATTGGGAACTTTTGTAATGTGGTACACAAGCGCGAGTCTTTGGGATAAGTTTCTGCTGGTAATTTCCCCGGCGTTTTTGGGAATACCGTTGTTCTTTTTTGATTCACGGTATCAGTGGAAGAATCTCCCATGGTCGTTGATCGTAGGTATCCTATGGGTCCTGTTTGTAATAGAGGGCACGATCTCCATGTTGTTATTCTTGTTCTTCCTACTGACAAAAGCAATGTTACTCGCAGAAATTGTTGTGTTTTTAGGATTACCGTTAGCTTTCTTATACTGTTACTTTCTTATAAGTGAATATAAATACTTTGAGAAAGCAGGCGAGATTGTTTGGAAAGCGAGTAAGGGTTGGAGTTTCCCGGCACCCAAAAAACACGATTAAACCTGTAATGTGAAACATCAGTGCTTCAGGTATATGCTTGAAGCACTTATTTTCTTACACCTAACTACGAAGTATAATAATAACAAATGTATACTCCCCACAAAGAGCTAGGGCAGAACTTCCTGACCGACCGGGAAGTGGCAAGAACAATGGTAGCCGGATTGGAGCTTTCGCCCGGTGATGAGGTAGTTGAGATAGGTGCGGGTTTGGGTGCGGTAACGGAGGAACTTGCCGAGCAGGCTGTGTCCGATGAGACGGTGGTCCATGCCGTTGAGATCGATATCAGGTTTGTTGAAACTTTAAAGACAATGTTTCTGCAGAACATGAACATCAATATAGTGGAAGCTAATATTTTAGACTGGCTGCCAACTTTTATTCCAAAAAATGACTTCAAGGTTATCGGCTCTCTTCCCTATTACATCACATCCCCAATAATCCATAAGATTCTTGAGATGGAACGTTTGCCACGTATATGCGTTTTAATGATTCAAAAAGAGGTTGCGGAAAAAATTGCGGCACAAGTGCCCGATGCATCATACATGTCCAGTGTGGTTCAAACCTTTTATGATGTGGAATACGTAGCAAAAGTTCCCAAAGGAAAGTTTGTTCCTTCACCAAAGGTGGACGGGGGTATTATAAAAATGGTCCGGAAAACCGGGCAGGCTGTCGTGCATGAGGAAATCAAGAAGTATGAGGGTTTTTTGCACCGCGGTTATGCGAGTCCGCGTAAGAAAGTAAATAAGGTACTTGATAAGGATGAGCTGGCAAGGACCGGGATCGACGGTAATCTGCGCCCGCAAAATCTTTCTGCTGATGACTGGGTGCGGGCATATAGGATATTGAGGGCGGATTAAATGCATTTTTTGGGAAGTATCGTATGAATCAAATTCCCCGTAAAAAAATCGCAATAGTTACGGCGTTGGCTGGCTCAGGTCACATTACTGTGGCAAAAGTGTTTGAGTACTGGTTTGATGCGTGGGGATACAAGAGTGACGTTCTTCTGATCGGTTCCTTACTTAACACTATCTATACTCATCTGTTAAAGATCCCGAAAACATGGGAGTCTATCTACAGAATATCCAACCGCGGCTACGTCTCGCACTTTCCTGTCCGGAAATTTACCCAAGGGGAAGAAAAGAAATTGATGAAGCATGTTTATGAGTATGATGACTACGATCTGATTCTTTCCACTTATCCTATGTTTCACCCGAGAGCCGGGAAAATCTCAGCGGTAGTGCTTGTTGATCCTACAACGCACGCGTCTTATTTTTCACCGCCGCATCCCGATTATTATATTATTCTTTGGGAGGAGTCCTTAAAAACTCTGCCCGATTCCGCAAAAACCAAAAGTAAAATAATATCCACAGGCCCGCTTGCCCGCCCTGCATTTTATGATGTAGCGGAGAAACTTAACAGTTTTAAAGATAAAATCTATTTCAAAGAGAAACTTGGCCTTTCGCCTGACAAGAGGTATTGTCTGATCATGGCAGGCGGTGCCTGGATATCAAGGGCGGAGAAATTCATTCCTTTGTTTGACAAACATCTGGATGGCGACATAGAGTTCGTTTTTGTCTGTGGCAGGAACACGCGGTTTTGCAATAAAATGACAAAGAGGTACGGGAATAACCCGCGGTTTAGATTCTTGTCGTGGCTTAATGAGACCGAAATATCCGAGTGGATGGGAGCATGTGACTACGGAATATTTTTCTCGGTTGCTCAGACGCTCACCGAAGCAGGACTATGCCTGCTACCGGTTTATTTGTTTAGTTATATCAAAGGGCAGGAAACAGCTTATAAGGACATAATCATAGATAGAGGATTAGGGCAAAATCTTACGGGAAACAGAACTGCAAAAGTTCTGGCTTTCAAGAATCTTATCGGACAGAACGACCCTGCGTTGGAAGTGTCGATGTTAAACTTTAAAAAATATTTGGAGAACAGCAAGAATTCGTTAAGGGATTCTCTAAAGGAACTTCTTTAGTTCTAATTGGCATTTACAATAACGGAATTGATAAGAATATTTTCGGTTGGTGTTGATGGCTCACCGGATGGTCCCGCCGTTACGGGAGTGTTCGCTATAGCATCCACGATCGCCATACTTTCGGCATCAGCTACTTTCCCAAATATAACATAGTTTTTTGGCAATTGAGTGTTTCCATGCATGATAAAGAACTGGCTTCCATTAGTATTGGGCCCTGCGTTAGCCATGGCAACGACTCCCGGTTCGTATTCTCCATCGAACGGTTCATCATTGAACCTGTACCCGGGCCCTCCGCTGCCTGTTCCCGTAGGATCGCCAGTCTGGATCATAAAACCTTTCATTATTCTGTGGAATTTCACGTTGTTATAAAAGTTTTCACGTGCTAGGAAAACGAAGTTATTTACCGTGATAGGTGTTTGGTTCTCAAAGAGATCTATTTTTATATCACCCTTAGTTGTATTAAGGACAGCGCTGAAGTCCTTTCCTTGTTCAAGGGTATTTGCCGGTGCTGAAGGATATTGTTTTTGATTTTGCGTTGTTGGCATATTACTGCTTCTACTATCCTCTAAATCTAATTCGTCTTCATTTATTTGCGTGTTGTTCGGGTTCGACTGCGTCGATCCCGCGCTCCTCTCAAGTTCTTCCACGGAAAGCCCGGAGTCCGTGGGGGTTCTTTTGCTTAGGTAATAAAGGGACCCAGCCATTAAGATCAGAACTACTATTCCAATTATTAGCATGTCTTTGGTTTCCATATAGGTATTTAAACCCCCGTAAAAATCGGTTGAGAGTCCGTACACGGTCCATTTTTCAATAGTGCACGGACTCTCTGGCCCGGCATTGGGAAGTACCGGACGGTTCTCTCTTTTTTCACCTCCGCCCTAAAGCGGGATGTTCCCACTTTGAAAATATCGTATAAAGTGCCCGAAGTCAATGATATACTGGGATTATGGCTCTACATATAGTTCAATCGCCCGAATGGGGTAAGTTCAAAAGCAGTTACGGAACGCCCGCGGTTCGGGTGGGGGAGGTTCAGTACACCATACATAAGATCCCTTTCACCTCAATTTACTACGCTTACTGTCCAAAAGTAGATCCGCTAAGGATAGATTGGGAGCCTCTCAAAGCGTCATTATCAGAAAATTCCTGTATTGCCATTAACTTCGATGTTCCGAACATTATAAAGGGCAGCCAGCAGGAGTCTGCCGCAACCGCAGTCTTATCCGATAAATGTATTCCCGCTCCCCGTGAAACATTCGCCTCAAGCAACATTATTTTGGACCTTACCAGTACGGATGAAGAACTTTTAAGTAACATGCACAAGAAGCACCGTTATAATCTTGGACTGGCGCAGCGCAAAGGTGTGACTGTTAGAACCGGAGAGACCGAAGAAGATTTCGACGCTTTTTATACTTTACTAAAAGATACCTCTGTTAGGCAGAAATACTATATTCATCCAAGAATCTATTACAAAAAGCTTTGGGATATGCTGCACCCTGTAGGTATCGTTCATATGCTGACAGCTTATTACGAGGAGAAGGTCCTAGCCTCATGGATGTTGTTCATTTATGATAACGTAGTTTATTATCCTTACGGTGGGTCTTCCGAGGAACACAAAAACTTATTTGCGAGTACCCTCGTTGCCTGGGAAACAATAAAACTGGGCAAAGAAAAAGAGTGCCACACCTTTGATATGTGGGGCGCTGCAAAGAACCCGGAGGATGAGAGCGATACGTGGCATGGTTTCACCAGTTTCAAATTAAAGTTTGGAGGAAAGTTCGTTGATTATATAGGTTCTTATGATTGGGTTCTAAACAAGCCCCTTTACGATACTTTCAACTTTGCCCAAGACGTCAGATGGAAAATACTAAAAACTCTCAGATAAACATTCCCGATATAAGACAATCGCCCAATTGGAGCCGCTATCTTAACTGGATAGGATGGAACTCTTATCTAACGAGTTTCGGAGTGAACGTTGAGATAATGAAAATCAAAATCGGCGGATTGGTAAAAGTCCAACACCCCAAGCCCCTTACCTCCGGTGATCTGGAGGAGATCGAAAAAATTGCTCTAGAGAATAATGCAATGTTCGTCAAGATAGAACCACATATCAGCCAGGATATTTCTTTGCTGGAAAGTGCCGGATACATAATAAGCTTGAGCCCTCTTTCCCCTCCCTCGACTATTTATATAAATCTTGCTCTTGATGAAAAAAACTTATTGAAGAAAATCTCAAAAAGCGGGAGGTACTCTATAAGGCGTGCAGGTAAAGAGGGGGCTGAGGTAAAGTTCTATCCAAACCCTGATCCGGAAATACTCGAAAAATTCTACGAACTAATGCGGAGGTCCGCAAAAAAGCAGGGGTTTTCCGTCCAAAGCTTTGAGGATCTTAAAAAGAAAGCGGAGGTTTTCGGTGAGGAGTGTACGGTTGTGCTTGGTTACGACAGCCGTGGGGAACTCACCGGGGGAAAATTCTTTTTAACTTACGAAAAAGCCGTATGGTATGTTCACGCCGGAACGACGGAACTGGGAAGAAAGCTTGATGCAGGACATAAAATGATGTGGGAGTCGCTCGTTCGTTTTAAGAACTTGGGCTACACAGTGATGGATATGGACGGAATAGACGATGACCGCTTTCCTATCTTCACGAAAAAGTGGGGAGGATTTTCCTATTTTAAAGAGAAATTTGGAGGTGAGGTTATCAGATTCCCTTACCCTTATATCAAGTATCATAGTAAGTTTCTGAAATTTCTTGCGAAGTACCGCATGCTGCCGCTTTAAACTATCCCCTATATGCAAACGGACAAATTTCTTTGTAATCACACCAGTTGCAGTGCATTCCCGGCGTGCTCTCAAAGTCACCGGACCTGATCTTTTCCAGAGTCTCAGCGATTTCCTTCTTCTTGTTCTCCAGGTCCGCCTCAGTTCTTGTGGTAGTGATCTTTTCCCCGTTTTCTACGTAATATAAAGTAAGTTTTTTGGGCTTGAGATTTAGCGCCTCTATCGCCCCCAGCGCGTAAAAGGCAACCTGGGCATCCTTATCCACATCTTTTTGTGATTTTGCCCCGCCGGTTTTGTAATCTATTATTTCTACGCCCCCATCTTCCAGCGGGTCTATGCGGTCGATGCGGCCGCCGAATTTTATACCGTTTATTCTTATGTTAAAGCTTTTTTCGATCTCAAGAGGTTTTACCTTCAGCGGCATATTTTTACGGTAGTAATCTTCCAGCAGTTTCCTGCCGTTTTCAAAATATTCCATACGGTGCTGTTCGTTTATAAAACCAAGAGGCTGCCAATTTTTAGTGTAAATATCTATGAGTTCGTCATAAGTAGTTTCAGGCCTAAATCTTAGCTGAATATGGAAATCCCTCAATGTATTGTGTATACATGAACCGAAGCTTAATGCGTGGTTGGGTGGTGTGGGTATGTTAAGTATGTATGAGAACTTGTACTTTAACGGGCACGTCAAATAAGTAGAAATCTGAGTATAGCTTAGAAATGTCGGTGAAAAGTTCCCTGTCTTTATGATCTTGGGTTCCCTAAATCCCGATCCCACCCCGAACAATCCGGTTTGCGTCTGAGTTCTTAGAAGTTCCGATGAATCAACCTGCTCCGTCTTGATGCCTGTCTCGGTTAAGAATCCGCTTGGCGTACTGTCCCTTTTCCCGCCGTAATTTTTTGCGTAAGTAAGGAACAAGTACTTTTGCGCGCGTGTCATTCCCACGTAGAACAAACGGCGCTCTTCCTGGATATGCGGATCTCCGGCCGGCAGCGTTTCTTTTATCAGGTCTTCAGGTATTTCTATCTCGTCGGTGCGGTTGCGGGTAGGAAAGCGGTTTGAGATAAGGTCGACCATAAAAACGACCGGGAATTCCAGACCCTTGCTTGAGTGAACCGTCATCAGGTTGATGGTCTCAATATCTTCGATCTCTGCCTGCGCCGGGTTGTCTCCCGCCTGGATCATAAGTTCAATATAGTCAATGAAGGCGACAATGGTAGGAATTTCTTTTGTCTCGTTACGGTAATCTATCTCAAATTTTTTCACGCGGTTCAGGAAAAGATCCATATTCTTGATGGTCATCTGATTCTCAACCGTTTCCATTTCAATATAGGGGTTAAGGTAGTTTATATTACTTACCAGTTGGTAGACGATCTGAACCGGAGTGTCTTTTGTGATCCTCCCCCTAAAGTCACCCAAGACTTTTTGCAGTGCCTGGATCTGAGGGTGGGTACTTTCGCTCAAAACTTCCCAAAGGTGTGTCTTTTTATACCGCGCTGAGGACAGCAGCCGTGATATCTCATCATGTGGGATGTTTAGAACATCTATGTTCAGGACCCGGTAAAGGCTTATCGCATCCAGCGGGTTGACCAGAACTTTTAGAAGCGCGAGGATATCCCGCACTTCCTCCCGGTCATACAGACCGCGGTTGCCGACAAGCTGGTAGGGAAGTCCGTACTTTCGCAAGCCTAGGACGAACGGATCCAAATGGCTGTTCGCCCGGGCTAAAATAGCAAAGTCTTTGTACGTGTATTGGGGCTCGGACGCAACTATTTCCAGGATCTTTTGCATGGTCCATTCCACTTCGTCTTCGAGCGTTTCCAGCTCGATAGCCCGCGGTTTTACGGGACTTTTCCCCTTCATGCCGACAAGTTCCTTTGAAATGCCGAGCTTTGATTCGAGGGTGTCCGGATTGTTGTTCGTAACTAACTTGTAAGCGGCATCCAGTATAGGCTGATTCGATCGATAGTTTTGAAGGAGCGTTATCATTTCACACCCACTGTAATTTTCTTGGAATTCGAGTATGTTCGAGACTGCGGCGCCACGGAACTTATAAATTGATTGGTTATCATCCCCAACCACCATTAAACTTCTCTTGGCGAGGTTGTCTGCCGGAGCAATGAGTTTGATCAATTCATATTGAGCGTAGTTGGTGTCCTGGAATTCATCTATTAATACATGCTTGAACTGCTCCCGGTACTTTTTCAGCAGATTAGGTCGTTCTTTAAAAAGTTTTATTGTCCATGTAATTAGGTCACCAAAGTCCATTTTCGAACCCGCCATTTTTAACTCACCATATTTTTTGTAAGCACCCGCAAGTTCCTGCCAGCGTTTTTTCTCGTCTTCATCGCCGTCAAATTTATCAGCAAAATCCTTGAGTTCTCCGAGTGAGATGTTCTCATCCTGCAAACGTGATATGAACTTGAGCATAGCCGAGATGAATTTTGTGGGATTGCCGAGCGGCAGATAGTATTTTAGATCCAGCGAAAACAAGTTCTGTCTGATAAGCAGCCACTGTTCCGGATAAGGTAAAATCTTGTATGACGTATCCAAACCGATCTCAAGACCTTCCGTTTTTAGGACACGGTCGGCGAACGAGTGGAAGGTATAGATCCAAGGTTCTTCGTAACCCAGCGGCATGATGTCCCCCACACGGTCCAGCATCTCCTGGGCTGCCTTTTCAGTAAACGTTAAAGCTAGTATCTCCTGCGGTTTTACTTTTTCCTTTTCTATGAGGTGTTTTATTCTTTCGGTGATGACGCGCGTTTTTCCGGTGCCCGCACCTGCAACTACCAAAAGAGGCCCCGCCTTGTGGTTGACGGCTTTTTGCTGATTCTCGTTCATTAAAATTGATTTTTTGGCGGACATGTGCGTATTATATATCAAATTGACCCATTCTGAAGTCTGGAGTATAATAGACCTATAGTATCCATCGACCCTTTCCTCAAATTGCATAGGAGATAGATATGATTACGTTTACTGTAATAGTCATTGGCGGATGGATCATTTTTTCCGGATTCATCCTGTTAGTTCTCTGCAAGGGTTCTTCGATGTGGACGCAAAGAACCAACCGCTGATTTGAAGAGGGGTCATTACAGATTTCCTGTCGCTCCGAGAAACAAGTTTAGCAAACAAGTTTCTCGGATTTTTTTTGTAAAAATGTAATTATTTGAAAAGTTTACTGATCTATAAAAGCGGTGTTTCCTCTATCTTTTCAACTTTTTCGATCAGGATAGCCTGTTCTTTAACCTCAATGGACTGGGCACTCTCGATCTTACCGAACAATTTTCCATACTTCACTTTCACGTTATCCATTGATTTATAAGTATTTGATATATGTCTTTCCAGAACACTCAGGTCTCCGTCGAACTTTTCCGCTTCGACCCTTATTCCTGCAACGGCTTTTAATATCTCGTTGGCATGTTTGGCAAGTTCGTGCTGCTGGTAGGCAACTAAAATAATCTTCAGCAAATAAGAGAATGTATTGGGTGAAGCCATCACAACGTTCTTATGTTTGCAATACTCCTCGACCGTGGGCATGTTCACAATCACTTCGTAAAATACTGTTTCGGATGGGATGTACATAACGGCTTGTTCGGTATTTTGATGCTATTTCATCCACCCTTCTTTTCACATCCGAGATAAACATTTTCCTGGCTTTTTCCCGGTCAACCTCAGTTTCCAATGTCACCATAGCTTTGAAGTTTTCCATAGGGAATTTTGAATCTATGGGTATAAGTCCCTTTTCGGTGAGAATGACCGCGTCACAAGTCTCACCGTTCTTGAACTTGAACTGGGTGCGGAACAGATCGTGGGGGAGGGTGTTCGCCAAAATATCGTACAGGAATTGTTCGCCCAAACCGCCTCTTAATTTAGGAGATTTTAATACGTTACTTAGATCTTTAATATCTTTTCCAAACTCCTGAATTCCTCCAAGCTGGTGCTGTACTCCTTTAATAACTTCCGATGCGCTATCAAGACGTTCCCAGATCAATTTTGTCTGTTCGTTCATGGCCGCTCTCTGATTCTTAAGCTGTTCCTCCAAGGTTGTGCGCTGACCGGTGAGCTGGCGTTCCAATGTGTCAGAGTTCTTTTCCACGGACGTTTTCATTTCTTTCAGCCATTCCATCAGAACGGTATTTTCTCCGTCCGCCATATCGGTTTTCAATTTTTTCATTTGGGATATGATGAAGAAGACTATTACAAAAACTGCAACTGCTAAAGCTAAAATTATAAGGATAAATGTTTCAAGGGACAGCATACGCGTATTCTAACAGAATGCTAGAATTTATTCATGCCAAAGTCAATTTTCACCATGATGCTGATAGACGCCTTATTATGGTTTTACTGGATACGGGAGCTTTTTAACACCCGTCCGGAAACTACGGAGAGCGTTCTGAGATTTTTATTATTATTATTTTTTGCGCTTGGTTTGGCTTTGTCGTTTCCGTTCTATTTTTACTTTTTTAAGAAGGCACCCGATTTTACTAACCTCCGCCTGCTTTACCGCAGATGTTTGAAGTGGGGGTTTTATTTAAGTTTTGGTACGGTATTTTTGTTTGGTCTTAGAGCATTCCATGCACTGACTATTTTGAACGTGGTGTTGTTCCTGGTATTATACGTTGCTATTTTTCATCAGATCAGGGGTAGGGGGTAGACTATTTGTGATAGAATGAGCCTCAAATGACAGTTAACAACAGACCTAAAACTTTAATAACCACAGCAATAGATTACACGAATGATGTGATCCATATAGGACATGCTTACCAAAAGATCCTAGCTGATTGTTTAGCCCGTTACGAACGTTTGAGAAAAGGCGAGGATAATGTATATTTTTTAACCGGAACCGATGAGTATGGGACAACCAACGAGAAGGCAGCTATAAGAAACGAAGTCACTCCCGCCGAACATGTTGAGGAAATCTCACAATTGGATAAAGAGCAGCTGAGTGCACTAAATATCTCCTATGATAGGTTCATAAGAACGACAGACGAGGATCATATAAGAACCGCACAGGAATTTTTTCAAAAAGCAGTTGATAACGGGGATATTTACAAAGGCATTTATGTCGGTCTGTATTGCGAAGGCTGTGAGGCTTATAAAACACTTTCAGAACTTAATGAATCAGGTCAATGTTTGCTGCACCAGACACGCCAGATCCAAAAACTGGAAGAAGAAAATTACTTTTTTAGGTGGTCGAAGTACACGGATTTTTTATGGGACCTATTAAATAAGCCTGGGTTCGTTCTACCCGAAGGAAAAAGAAAAGAGATGCTGGCATTTGTGGAGCAGGGTATCTCGGACATTCCGGTCACAAGACCAAAGTACAAAGTTTCCTGGGGGATCGATGCACCCAACGATCCGGATCATGTTATATATGTCTGGTTTGATGCGTTGATCAATTACTATACAGCGGGTGTACAGAATGGATTTTGGGATGAAGATACACGAATCGTTCATATACTTGGAAAAGATAACGCAAGGTGGCATGCATTGTTATGGCCGGCAATGCTGAAAAGTGTCGGTTTAAGAATTCCCGATACTGTGTATGTCCACGGGTTTATTAACTTAAACGGCGAGAAGATTAGTAAATCGCGGGGGAATGTTATATTGCCGTCGGATCTGGTCGAAAAATTTGGGGCGGACGCCGTTCGTTACTACTTCTTGAAACATGGACCTATAAGCGAGGATGTTAATGTTTCCGAAAATCGATTAAAAGAAGTTTACAATGCCGACCTTGCGAATGGGTTAGGTAATACGGTGGCGCGTATTGCGAAACTTGCTGAACGTTCAGGATTAAGTTTTCCCGTTACGGAAAATGATGTAGTGGGTTGGGGAGAGGAGTGGGCAAAACCATTTACTGAGTTCCGTGTGGACCTGGTCCTGCATAACATATGGAGTGAACTCGCAGATTTGAATAAGCACATAAACGAGAACGAGCCTTGGAAGATAACAGGTAAAGATAAATTGCAGGAAGTTCTTGATTATGAGGTGAACGGGCTGAGAAAAATCTCAAATAAAATAATTCCTTTTATTCCCAACTCCGCCAAAGCGATCTCAGAGCAGGTCAATGTATCTATGATCAAAAGCGGAAGCGTGTTGTTTCCCAGAATTGATTAATTAAAAATAAAAAGCAGACAACCGGTAGGCGTGTTGTCTGCATGTAATCTGTATTACTTTTACGGCAAAAGACCCAACATGCTTTTTAGGCGATCAATTGGGTTGGAGGCAAACAGCTTTACTTGCACATAGGTTCCGGGTTGAGTCCTGCTTGGGAATTGATACCGCATATATTCGGCATTAGTTTCGGTGCTCATATCTTCCCGCGGCACTCCATCTCCCATCCAGAAAACGTCCCCCGGAGGTAAAACCCTCGGTCTTTCAGAAGTGGTAAGCACAATTCTGACCACACCCTCTTTGCTTTCAGTAACGTGAACAAAGGCAGCCCTGTGGAAAACCCTGAGGAATTCCCGCTTTCCTGCTTTCGTCGATACGTTCAGCATAGCCGCAATAGTGGCAGGTCTTGTGTCAGTAATGGCAACGTTGGGGCTACCCCCTAAGTTAAAGACAGGGTAACCTTTCTTTGAGTTAATTTCTTTAAGCGTAAGCGCATCCTCGTCGCCGGTTACAAGTAAAATAGCATCTCCGTTATGGATTAACATTTTTGTCCCTCTCTTTTTATTGTAGTTGCTTGTTATATAGTGCTTGTGTTGTAGCACGGCGGGGCAAGGTTGTCAACTATAGGCTCATATGAAAATAAAAAACCAAGCTATGTGGGTTAGCTTGGTTTGGATCATTATCTGATAGTGATTTACCCACCTGCTCCAGTATTCCGGCGCGGGACTAGTTTCGTCGGTTGGCCGCATTTAGGGCATTTACCGCCAACCCGCTTGTTGAACCCTTCTCCGCACTTCTCGCAAGTGAAGTTGGGGATTTTATCCGGAGGTGCTATCTTATCAGCCGGACCGATTTGGAAAATAAATTCATCAGCCATATTAACTTCTCTCATTTATAGGGTACACAGATATATGCGCGTGTTCCCCATCAGGTAGCGAGTAGCTTTGTAAAAGTACCCAATTTCTCCATCCCAATTGGGATGTCCCTACCAGGATATGCAGCCTGTGTGTAAGTTTTGCCCCGGGTAGTGGGATTGAAAGACGGATGCGCGCTGTTCTCTCTGTTACCTCGATCTCTGCCTGGGCTCGGTTTGAAAACATATCGAGAAACTGGCGGTTGAGCATCTCGTTACCGGGTTTTTCTAAAATCTGGGTAATTACTTCCAGAACGAATGGCCTTGTCTCTACAAGAACCAATTTTTTGTTTTCTCCGATGTGGATAATGCATTTATTGGCTGTGTCTCTTACAACAGTGAAAGCACGTTCCCCGCCTGTTTCCTGGAGGTAGGGTAGCACTACGCCACTAAAAGTGGTTTTTAGATCCTCAAGAAGTAATCGTTTTTTCATTTGTCCCTCTCTAAATATTAAGCAGTTTTGTACTATAGGGTTTATATACACTTATTTTTGAAAACAGTCAACCTCAGATAATAAAAAACCGAGCTAAGTGGGGTTAGCCCGGTATTGGTTTTTATTTTGATTTGGTTTTAGCTAGAACAAGTTCTGTTCTTTTCCCGCATATGGGACAACGACCATTTTTCCGAACGTAGAATAGTCTACCGCACGCTTGGCATACATACTTCCCACGGTCGCCAGATCGTATCGAGTCGCCTGAAATTTCTAACGGCATGGTCCTACTCCTTAGGGATTCGATAAACGTAAATTTGCACGTAGTGATTGGGCATTCCCTCGACCTTATGCCATGTAAGGACCTTGGTATTATCGTAGTCAGGGATGCCCTGGCCACCTTCCCACTCGCTGACTGCCCACAAACGGAACTCGGGGCTTTTCTTTGATCGAGGGTCTGATAAAGTTATCTCTACCGTGTTTGGTTTAACTTTCACGACAGCGTGCGCTGCTGTATTGAATACCTTGTGAAAGCTATCTTTTCGCAAATTATTACCCCAAACGCCTTTGAGAGCCTCAAGGACTTGAGGACGGGAATCCAGTAATATAACGTTCCTGTTGCCTCCAATGTAGAATCTCGCAGAGCCATTTAAAATACTCTGACATAAGAAAGCTCTCTTTCCCTGGAAATCCGGCAGGACATCGCCTTCGAAATTGTTACCACTCTTAATTTTTTTCATGTCTTTCTCCTTCGTTTTTTGACTATTTAAACAACGCTCAATGTACGTTACTATGGGGTCTTTATACACTTTTTTATTTTATAGGTCAACTATTTGGAAATATATTACGGAAAATAAAAAACCGGATCTAGTGGGCTAAATCCGGTTAAATTACTGGTTTTTTCGAAACTTTATTGTTCTGGACAATCCCCGGCTTTTATTCCACCAAGGAAGTTCTTATAAATACAATTGTCCAGTTTCAGCCTCTCGTTCATTTCAGCGCGGAACCCCATCAGCTCGTTTCTGTTACCGCTGACATGCGTTTCCGCTACGATTGGCTCGCTGCCGTCAAGAGCGTAGTATTCCATAGTGGCTACTAATCCCT
>Ga0075586_129_pt1 | contig 17315 bp, 21 predicted proteins | sample RifGroC1_FD_68196 | JGI IMG/M metagenome (GOLD analysis project Ga0075586, IMG submission 68196) | candidate division WWE3 bacterium GW2011_GWC1_41_7
GATCGAGGAAGAAAAGAAAAAGGAAATACCACAATTTACTCTGGCAAATACGAATATGTGTCCCGAATGCGGAAATTCCTCGCTCGTGCTGGAGGAGGGATGTTCAAAATGTTACTCATGCGGATATAGCGTTTGTTAGTAATTAGACAAAGCGCTGTAGACGTAGTATATAAAAGTTATGTCAAAACCAATATATACAAAGAACGGTGACACGGGAGATACCTCCTTATATTCAGGCGGCAGGTATTCTAAATCTGACGAAGTGTTTGAAGTTTTGGGTACTCTGGACGAACTAAGCGCTTCTTTGGGATTGGTAAAAGCACCAAAGAACAAAGAGATCAATACTATCATCAACGATTTGCAGGAAGACCTGTTTGCAATTGGTGCCTTTATTGCTAATCTTAAATCTCCGGACGTTGAGCTCATTGACCTAACTCAAAAAACCGAAGAGATGGAAAAAGAAATGGATGAGTTTAGCAAACTACTTCCCGAACTGACGAACTTCATTCTTCCCGGAGGCTCCACTACATCTGCACAATTACATTTCTCCCGCGCGGTATGCAGGAGACTGGAACGCTCCCTGATAGCTTACCTGGACAGGAACGAACTCGATAACGATAATGAACTTAATAAATACTTTAACCGTTTGTCGGACCTGTTATTCGTTCTGGCTAGGTATTCTAATAACAAAAGCGGCGTACATGACATAATCTGGGAAGGGAAGTCTTAAGTGTTTCTTCCTATTGAAATATCCATCTATAACTGATTAACTGTTCTTGTGAAAAAGTATTACTTATTGCTTGCTATTTTGGTCATATTCGCAATTCTTGTTGTCGGGGTGCTAATATTCCGTGCCTATACTGCCGATATATTCTTTAATGGTTGACCCGAAACAGCGCGAAACCTATGAACTTATTGAAAAAATTTAATGTTCCATTACTGATTTTACCTGTTCTTATTTTCTCTTTAGGATATATTACGCTATTATCTACTTCCGGTGAGCGGGCTAAAGACCAGCTTATGTTTTTCGCTGCAGGATATGTTCTATATATACTGGTTTCATTTGTAGATATTCACATATTTAAACACTATTGGAAATCCATCTATTACGTTGTGTTGGCGTTGCTTTTCATGACGCTTTTAATCGGAGAAGTAAGGTATGGTTCTGCGCGGTGGTTTGACCTGGGGTTTTTCACCATACAACCGTCGGAATTTGCAAAGATAGCGTTAGTCCTATCTCTCTCCGCGGTTATAGTTTCGGATATAGGTATTCTTCATAATTTTAAGAAGTTCGTGCAGATCCTGATGATAGTATTACCTGTTCTTGTTGTTGTTTTTTTACAGCCTGACCTTGGTACAACGCTGGTTTTGCTTGGAGCGACTGCAGTTCTGTTATTTTTTGCGGGATTGAATAGAATCTATTTTATTATTTCTTTATTGGTGTTTGGCACATTCTCACGTCCCATTTGGGAATTGTTAAAGGATTACCAGAAAGAGCGTATCCTTGTATTTTTTAATCCCGGCTTGGACGTACTAGGTTCAGGTTATAACGTGATCCAAGCTTTGATAGCTGTTGGTTCGGGTGGGTTAATGGGCAAAGGGTTTGGGCGCGGTACGCAAGCCCAACACGATTTCCTTCCCGTAAACTGGACGGATTTCATTTTTGCTTCGTTTGCTGAGGAGTGGGGTTTTATTGGCGTACTGATAATGATGACGCTTTTCTCGTTGCTGCTTCTCTCACTTTTGTTCGTTTCATACAGGGCTAAGGATTCATACGGATCTTTGGTGGCAGTAGGTGTTTTTACTATATTCTTTGTTCAAATTATTATCAATGTAGGTATGAACTTAGGCGTTATGCCGGTCACAGGTATTCCCCTTCCTTTGGTATCATATGGAGGAAGTTCACTGCTTACTTCAATGATACTTTTAGGAATAGTTCAAAGTGTTTGGACTGGTAATAAAACCTAAGTTTCTGGTAAGATAGGATTATGCAAAACCTTACGCTCTCTCTTAACGAAAATATAGTCAAACTTACACTAACAGTTGAGTCCGAATTCAGAACAGCTTCGGCTAAGGTTGACATGAACGTCGCCAACGACACCGAGGTGTTGGATACACAGGCTTTTTCCGAGGTAGTACTTGGACTGATCAAAGAACTGTCAATAAAAGCGAATAAAAAACCTGTACTTAACTATCTTGTAGAGCCCGCTGATATAATGGTGCGGTTTGTTACCGTTAATAAGCGAACCGGAGATAGCGACGAAAATATACTCGAAGATATTAAAAGCAAGTTAGATAACCATAATCTCGACGATATATATTTTGCATATCAGAAAATTGCTCCTTTCGTTTATCAGTTCGTTGGGATAAAGAAGGATAAGATGGAGAAGATTCTGGAAGTTTCAAATAATTTAGGTTTATCTCTTCAAAGCGTTATTCCCTGGATTCTGCTGCTACCTAAACTAGTAGGAACTAGTGAACCTTGTATCTTTATATACAATACGAACGGAAATCAGGTTGTAGCTTTATCAGAGCTTAACGGAATTTATTTTTCGGAAACATTTGATACTGCAAAAACACCAAAAGAGCTTGAAAAGCTGGTTTCAGAGCTATCCGTTTATAAGAGGGCAGCTCCTATAACAAGAATATATACAGTGTCAAGCGAAAGTTTTAGCTTGGATCCCAATTATACTGTAATACCGCTTTTGCCAAGCGGTGAGGAGTTTAAAGACATCAAAGATTTTGAGATGCACGCATTGTTAAACAAGCTGATGGAAGAAGATCCTTCTTTATTGGTCAGTCAATTGAACCTTCTGAACTTACTCCCCTTACCTGTAGAGCAAAAAAAGAACGCGTCCTTAGTTTTGGTAGGAGCGGGTTCTGTAGCAGCACTTATGATATTCCTCGGTTTAATTTACACGAACCTAATCCGTGACAACAGTACAAATCAACCTGTTGTTACACCCGAAAATTCTGAAGTATTAAGCGAAACTGTAGAAGCAACACCGTCAAACGAAATTGTGGGCGAGGTCGAAGAGCTTAAAAAGGAAGACCTTGTCATTAGAATAGAGAATGGGGCAGGTGTTCCTGGTGTAGCAGCTCAAACTCAGGAGTTTGTAGAGGGTAAGGGTTATAAAGTTGCGGAAATAGGTAATGCTGAAGAAACAGGCCGTGACAATACGTTGTTGAAAATCAAACCATCGAAGGCAGCTTATAAGGAAATGTTATTGGCTGACTTAGGGGATGAATTTGAATTAGTTGTTGAAGAGAACTTGGATGAGAACTCCGAGCACGACCTGCTTATCGTTGTCGGTCTTAACTAGTGTGTTTAAATGCATGAACTGCGGGAAGAACGTTCCCGAAAAAGCCCCCGGAACAAAGAATAGAAACCACTGCCCATACTGCTTATATTCATTGCATGTGGATGAGGAAGTAGGGGATCGTAAGGCGCATTGCGGGGGATTAATGCCGGCGGTTGGGAAAATGATCAAAAAAGACGGGGAGGAAGTTTTAGTTCATATATGTGACATTTGCGGGATGGTCCGTAAGAACAGGGTAGCCGGGGATGATAGTATTGAGCTAGTTGATAATTTACCCGCTTTATTGTAGTATTCGTAAGTCCATTGTCGATGGATTATGGTTTAGCCTGAAAGGGCGCTATATTAATGAAATACGCAATTGTAAGATTAGGTGGAAAACAGCATAAAGTAACCGAAGGGGAAACTCTTAGGATTGAACGTCAAGGTAAGTTAAACTTTGATATTTTAATGTATTCCGATGGCTCTGAGATAATTCTGGGTACACCTCTTTTAAAAGATATAAAAGTGAAGGTTAGTCTTGTCAGTGAGGAACTTGGTAAAAAAGTGAGGGTAGCCAGATTTAAGTCGAAATCTAGGTATACAAAGACCAAAGGCCACAGACAACCGATTAGCATAATTAAAATAGATGAAATATCCAAAGCAGGAGAAACTAGTAAAAAAGCAATGGAGAAGTCAGCGAAAGAAGAAAAACCTGTCGTAAAGGCCGAAGTGAAGAAAACAGCAGCTGCAAAAAAGCCTGCAACTAAGAAAACTACAAAACCTGCAGCGAAAAGTTCTAAAGGAAAGGAAAAAGCATAAGCTTATAAAAGTATATGGCACATAAAAAAGCCGGAGGTTCAAAAGCCAGACAGGGTGGGAATGTAGCAGGCAAAAGACTTGGTGTTAAAGTATTTGGCGGATCAAAAGTAAAGCCCGGTCAGATAATCCTTCGACAAAGGGGCAGGACCGTTATACCGGGAAATAATGTAAGTATGGGAAAAGACTTCACAATATTTTCAGTCATTGACGGGATAGTCCAGTTCGTATACGCCGACAGAAGAAAAAGAAAAGTGAACGTCGAAGAACTGAAATAACGATTCTCAGATAACGTATTACCCAATCACCCTCACTTTGTTGAGCGGATAATAGATCACGAACCCTTTTCCTACTATCAGGTCTCTTTTAATTGCACCCCAGTTCCTGGAATCTGTACTATTTTCACGGTTATCTCCTAAAAGTATGTATCCGTCTTGAGGAACCTCGTATTCCGAGTTTTCCATGATAACCGTACCTTCTTTGGTTGATGTATTTTGGGGAATATAAGATTCGATGAGTTCCCTCCCATCAACGTAAATTCTTCCACCATTTAAAGATATTTTTTCATTAGGAAGTCCAACGACGCGTTTTATTACTAACCGGTCCAGGTACGTCGGATGTTTAAAGATCACTATATCTCCTCTCTCAATCTCTCCGGTTTTAATAGATATTTTCTCGGCGATTATTTGCTCACCATCGTAAAAGTTAGGAACCATGGAGTCTCCTGTCACTCTTAGAGGTTGGCCGGCGAAAAGGTAAACAAAGAAAATAACTACTAAACCTATAATTCCTACTTCTACTATTTCTGCGATTGTTTTTGCAAAATTACTCTTCATTAATGTCTTTGTTATTGTAACAGTTGATATTATTTTATGGTATATTATGAATGTTTTTGATACGTTCAAGGGCTTGTTACGACTACGTCGCGCAAACCCTCTCGTTTCACTCGAGGGCTTGTAGCTCAGTTGGTCAGAGCGCTGTGTTCACATCGCAGAGGTCCCTGGTTCGATCCCAGGCAAGCCCACCATTGACCTTATATTTTCTACGGTTATCTTCGAACTTCTTAAAAATTTATTTTCGGTTGCTTTTTATTCAATTACGCCATAAAATCGACTCAACATACAGGAAAGGAAAAAAAATATGACACAAACTTGGGAACCAACTCTTAAGTACACCACAGAGGTGACGTGCAAAATCACTCTTGTCAGAGCATGGAAACCTAACAATATGCAAACCGGAATACATTTATCCTTTGATGTTTTTCCTAATCTAGGTTTCACCCGAACCAGTGTTGACCAGTCGGTCTGGGAGCGGAAAGTTCAAGAATATGTGTTTTCGCTTGGTGCGCGATTAACCGGCCTCAAAGCAAAAGACTTCTTTGAAGTTGGCTGGGGTGTGGGTCCCTGCATAACGATTGGGACTGCAAAAGCCCCAAAAAAACAAGTTCAAGTGTGAAAAGTTATAGTTATTTATTACAAACGAGTCATATGAATTGAATTTCATGGGCTCGTTTTATTTTCTATATAGGTCAAAGTTCCAACATTGTCCAGAACGGTCCGCCATTAAATTACGCAACGTACAAACTTCCGATTTTATTTTTGTTACAATATTTACGTGAATAATAATGAAACCATTCCCGTAGAAGAAAATGTTGCATGGAAATCGGAGAAACCAAACGATGTAGTAGTGTCGCTTATTGAATCGAAAATTGTTAATCCCGGAGATAAAATATTAGATGAAGGTTGCGGGTTTGGGGCAAACTCAAACTTTCTAGCTTCGGAAGGTGTTAAAGTTTCGGCCATAAATATAAAGTATAGTGAACTTCAGGAAGCTAGAAATAGAGCAAATACGCTTGGTGTTAAAGTCAATTACGACCAAGCCGATGTAATGGAGTTACCATTCCGGGATGAAGAATTTGATACGGTGCTTGATATAGGTTGCACGCACATGCTAGAGACACAAAGCGATCAGATAATTGCAGCAAGAGAAACTACCCGTGTTCTAAAACCGGGGGGATATTTGTTGTACTTTGGCTTTAATAAAAATCACCCTGCCTTTCAAAGAGACCATGATTCTCCGAGGTTTAGGAATGTGGAGGATGTCCAAGTCATATATCCTAAGTTTAGCGTGATACGATCAGGAGAAGTCAGATGGGAAACAAAACCTGAAGAAAATTCGCTGGATCCGGAACACGTCGGAACTTTTATTTTACTTCAGAAAAAAGAATAGAAATCAATATCAAAAACGGGAAAGTATATCGCAATGAAGATAAAAGACTTCGTTATGCCCCTTCCGGGGGTTATAGTTATCACAGTTCACGAACCACTTGACCAGGAGATGGGATCTCTCCTCGAAAGACATACATGTTGCTTATATGCGAGAATAAGGCCGTTAAGTGTGGTCACAAGGACAGATTTCTGGGTTTTGTTGCTTACACGCCTGTTTTCGTATCAAGATTAGCTTTTGTGTGAAATTATAGGGAAAGTTTAGGTTATACCAGGCTTTCCCTATTTTATTGGTTCGGCACTTACATTCAAATGATGACAGGTTTCAAGAAGTCTTTCGCTTTTATGGCCTTCCGAAGTTTTCGAAAGAGTTTGACCTCATGCAGACGGGCAGTTGTAATACTAACGGCTTTCCTGCCGAAAAATTCCTTCATATGAGCAATTTCTTTGTGTGAGTAAATTCTTTCCCTAAAATGGCACCTGAGTTCAATGAATTCCAACTCCAGTGGCGTGATACTGCCGTTTTCAATAAGTTCGCTGAGCTTTTCACCAACTATCGATCTGTATTTCGGTAAAAGCCATCCATTGCTTTTTGCAGCAATATACCATTCATCACTAAATAACCTGCATAAGAACACGGTCTCTGCGTCATAGTAATCGTAACGTGGGTGCATTTTGGTCTCCTTCCATTTGCCACTTATGTTTGGTAATAATTATATCAGATATCGTAATGAACATTATTACTTCTGTCTAATATGTTATTCTATATGTATGAAATACAATGAACTTCCCCAGGATATCAGGGATCTTGCAGAAAAAACAATTGAGATAACAAACAAGTTGGAACCTTCTTGGAAATCCTCACCTGATGTGCCTTATGGGGTTAGGAGGTTTAACCCTAAACACACAGAGGATACCCAACGTTTTGTAGATTCCGATAGGCACCCCGAGACCTTAAAGGGGATGGTTGAAGATAAAAAATCCAGTCAGAAGGATATCGATTGGCTGGTTAATATTGACGAAACGGATTCTACCGACGCCCGGCTTATGTTGGCAATCACAAACGATGAGAACGAGGTTGTTGGTTGGACACAGTTCTATATAGATGAGCATTTGACCCCCGAACAGAAAAGAGAGTTGAACATACCTGAAAACGCACTGATCATGGAAACCAGCTATGCCAAAGTTTTTAAGGAGTGGCCAAAATACAGTAGATTTATCCGTGAAAGGGATAATTTGGACGATATGGAGTACAGAGGGGTAGCGGTAAACGGGCTTAATGAAGCTATGTTGTACTTTCGTCATAAAGAAAATATCATCTCCGAAGAGATGGGCGTTACACCGCGGCATATATTAATAACAGCTTATACCGTCCCGGAAAATCCAGCATCAGAGATAGTTTTAGAGAGAAACGGTTTCCGCGTGGTAGGTGAGATAGATTATTACGGTGAAGTGAATAAAGCTTGGGTTAAGTGGATCTAAATATCAAAAGGGAAAGCAAAGACGATGCTTAGCTTTCCCAATCTATTATTCTGCTATGTCTTGCCGCATAAACTCGTTCGGATGGATCTCTTTTCGTAACTTCTTGAACAAACGTGCTTCTTTTGAGCGGACTGCGGGCTGAGTAACTGTTTTACCTCCAAAAAACTTTTCCATTTGAGCTATATCATTTTGTGTATGTACTTTACCAGTAAATCCACAGCGAAAAGGAATAGATCTTACGTCTGACTTTTTCACGGTAATCCTCTGAAAAAGCACCACCCGACTTTTGTTTTTTGAACCACTGTTCGCTGAATAGCCTCATTAAGAAGACATCTTCTGGATTGGTGTCTTTAAAATGGATAGTCATCATCTGCTCCTTTCTTTATATTTTCTTTTTGTTTGATTTTGGATTATATCAAGAGGATTTGATATTTACAAAATATTTCCTTACAGAACAAACTCATCGTTTAATAATTTCCACAGTTCCTGATAACCGCCGTCGTACCCCAATGCCCATATGCCAACACCCGCGAAATTGTTGTTTTTTGCAAGTTCGTACTTTGCTTTAAGAGATTCTTCGTTCTCATAGTAAACTTGACGTACTGAGCCGGTTTCTGGACTAACATATGAAAAATAAGGCGTTAACCCAAGAACATCCCAGTTAAGGTTAGGCTTGGCTCTTAAAATAGTTTCCATAACATTCTCATAGGTTTGGGATTGTGAGAACCCGATATAATCGTTTCCTGGTATACGGGCTGAATTAGGGTTAGATGAAGTTACAACCCAGTTATATCCGTAATAGGGAACACCTAAAATTAATTTACTAGCCGGAGCGTGAGCCAGATAATCTTTTATCATTGTCTTAATATCGTATTCTGCGTGAACACCTATTCCCCCGACGGGAGCAACCGGACCTGACTGATCGGAACTTGGCCGGTGGAAATCATATGCCATTATAAATATTCCGTCGACTACATTCACAAGGTCCTGAACTTTTGTCACACGCGGTTTTACAAGTGAGTCTGCAAAGGTCGATACGACCGTGTACGAATCTCCGTATTTTGCGTCAAGTTTCCTGTTTATGAAATCTGAGAATTCGGTGTATTGGTCCGCCTTATCCCCGTCCGTATAGTCGGCATATTCGAAGTTCAAATGAACCGAATTGATCTGATGGTAATCGAGTTCTTTGATCACCTCGTCCGCCAGTTTATCCCAACAAGATCTGCATCCTAAAAAGTAATCTGATGTATCGGATTCGTGGGATATGACAGTGAGAGATACTCTCACACCTTCTATTTTGCTTTTTTCGATTACCTCTTTCAGATCTTTATTATTTCTCCAATTATTGTATCCTGGGTCCACAATTCCGTCATCCTGAATCTTCTTAAAGGTCCCGTCTGCATTAATATTTAATCCGAAATAGGCAAGATCAGTAAGCTTGTCGAATTGGAGATATTTCGCCTTATTTATCGTCCAATAAGGCAGGAAACCGTAAACTGTGTACTTTGGTTTTTCTTGCTGCTTAAGCATCGAAAAAACGCTAAAAGTATCGCTGTACGGCGTAATGAGGTTCTCAGATGCTTCTATCCGTTGAAGGTATGTTCCTGAAATGCCGAGGAATATTCCCAGAGTTAATAGAAATGAGGCTATTATTACTTCTTTTTTCACTTTGTTATTGTATAAGAAATAATTAATCATTACTAATGATAAAATTGTACCAGTGAGAAAAAGAAAACGTAAAATATCATTTTTAATAATGTCACTCGCTGTATTTGTAGTGATTGGTTTTCTTATGTTAGATAGTGGGTTGTTAACGAACTTGTTGCGGAGGGGTTCAGTATTGGGAGACGAAGCGTCTATTTTTGGTGTGGATGAAGCTGTTCTTGGAAAGAAACCGGATCAGTGTGAAATCCACGGTTCTATAGAGTATTTGTACTATGAAAATACAGGCTTTCAGAAGGTCAAGAATAACAAGGTTGGTTTATACATTTATGCTGAGAAAAAGAGTTTTTTTGAACTAGCGCAGAAACTTGTTAACTCGAACGGCGGTGACTGGGGTTATGTGTTGGTTCCTTATAACGTGAGGGACCGGGACGTGGATAAATGGAAAGAAGTCTTTAGGATGACAAACGATAAACACCTGGTTCCCATTATTCAATTACACGAGGTAAATCCTGATAATTACGAGAAAGAAACCAATGAAGCCGCCCAATTCCTTAATCAGTTTATGTGGCCGATAAGGAATCGGTATATAAGTATTTATAACGAACCAAACGACTCGCGGTTCTGGGGCGGCAAGGTTGACCCTAAAGAATATGCTGTGATCATGAGATATACGATTGCCGCTTTCAAAAAGGAAAATCTGGATTTCTTTATGATAAATGGAGCATTAAATACAAGCGCTTCAACAAACGAGGTCAGTACGGACGCAGAGATATTTATGAAAAAAATGAATGAGAAAGTACCGGGTATATTTAACCAGTTAGATGGGTGGGCATCCCATTCATATCCCCAACCTAATTTTAGCGGTAAACCGGACGGTAAAGGCCGTTTGAGTATTAGGGCATACGAATCGGAATTGGATTTTTTAAAGAAAGAGATGGGTGTGAAAAAAGAATTACCCGTATTTATCACCGAAACAGGCTGGGCACACGCTGAGGGTGAGTCTTATAATAGCTCATATTTAACAGCAGAATTTGTGGGTAAATACTTTAAACAGGCATATGAGAAAGTGTGGATGAAGGATGATAGGGTATGGGCAGTGACACCGTTCACCATTTGGTACGAACCTCCTTATGACCACTTTTCTTGGGTGAACAGAGACGGCGTTCCCTACGAGCACTATGAGGTAGTAAAATCAATAAAGAAAGTAAAAGGTACTCCGGCTAAACTGGAAACAGGAAATGAGGTATCTTTAGGTTGCCCGCCCAAGAGTTAAAAAATGGTAAAGCCCTCCGAGACTTCAATAAAGATTGCCAGTAATACTATATACCAGATAGTCGGGAAAGTTGTCAGTATGACTATCACTATTATAGCCACGGTCTTGGTTGTTCGGATGTACGGTAGAGAGTTTTACGGTGAGTTTAATCTTATGCAGACGTTCCCCGCTTTATTTTTTATAATCGTTGATTTTGGATTTAATGCCATTGCTACCAGGGAATTGTCGGGAAATTGGGAAAAGGTGGAAAAATATTTGGGAAATATTCTGCTACTGAGGGTTGGCCTTGCCCTATTAGTCATGACGTTAAGCGGAATTGCTCTGATTTTTTTTCCGTATGCAGCAGGCTTGAAGTTTGGGATATATCTCAGCCTATTTCTGATCCTTACACAGGCTTTGTATGCTACTACAAATGTAGTATTTCAGGTCAAATTAAGATACGATCTGTCGACTATCGGGTATGTTACCGGCAGCATTATCATCTTTTTATCGGTATTGTTACTTACTTATTTTCGTGCCCCCGTTATGTGGGTGAATTTTAGTTATGTGGTTGGTGGTTTGGTGACGTTTGTAATTAACGTTTTTTATATCAAGCGCCTTGGTGTGAGGGTAAAATTCGCTTACGATAAGGATCTGGTGCGTTTTTTGTTCATACAGTCGCTGCCTTTGGGGTTAATGTTCATATTCAGTCAGGTTAACTTTAAAGTGGATTCAATATTTATATCGATTTTGAACTTACCTGCCCGGTATGGGTTGAATAATACTGAATCGGTTGGTGTTTATGGACTTCCGTATAAGGTATTCGAAGTTTCGCTTGTAGTTCCGACGTTTTTTATGAATGCTGCATATCCCGTTCTTGTCCGCCATATGAATGAGAGTAGGGAGCGGCTTAAAGAAACATTTTTTAAAGTAATAACTGCGTTGTCGGTGGGAGGTATCATTTTTGGTTTGATAGGAATTGTAATCGCTCCGTTGATCATTAGGTTGCTTGGGGGGGAGCCTTTTTCACAATCAGTTCCGGTTCTAGGTTATTACCTTGCTTTCCGAAGTGATAATTCTTATATTGCTTGTTTATTTTGCCCGTAAGGTTTGGAAACAGAAATATGCTTAAGTACCTTTTTTATACTTGTATAGCTATATTAAGTTTAGGTCAGCTAACAGCGGTCAGTAAAACGGGTGAGACGAGCCTGTATCTCTTCGACCCCGCCATCGCGGGTTTTTCTCTGGTAGGATTATTCTATTTTCTTGCGGTAAAGAAAAGTCTGAGTATCCCCCGGTATTTTTACTTTTTCTTACTATTTACTGTTATTGCCGCAATGTCGTTGGTATATAGCTTAGACAGATTGAATGGCAGAGAGTTCTTACTGTCGTCATTTTATTTATTGCGCTGGATATTTTATCTGGTTTCAGCAATAGTTGTATTTAATATGTTTGAGCAGAAGATGCTGACGGTAATAGAAGTGGTTACCTCTCTTATTCTATCAGGTATATTAATTACATTGGCCGGTTTTGCTCAGCTAATTATCCTGCCTGATTTTGAAAACTTGAGACCTGAACTTGGTTGGGATCCGCATAAGAATCGTCTTGCGTCGACATTTTTTGACCCGAATTTTACCGGTGCATATTTGGTATCAGTTCTCATTCTTTTATTTGAATTCCACAACAATCTTTTTCTTAGATTTAAAGACAATGTTAGACAAATAATCTTATACAGTGCATCGGTTTTATTTACCGTCGCGCTTGTTCTAACATTTTCCCGAAGTTCGTGGGCAATGATGTCTGTTGTGGTACTAATATACGGTGTTTTGAGATACCGCCATCTACTACTTCTTGCATTTTTAATTGCGTTTCTTGCTTATTTTGCAGTTCCCCGTGTGCAGACCAGAATATCCGGAACGACAGATCCTGCAGACTCGGCTCAGTACAGGTTTATATCGTGGAACAATACGCTAAAAATTACCGAAGACAACCTTATAACAGGTGTGGGTTTTAATGCCTACAGGTATGTTCAGAGAGATTATGGTTATTTAACACCTGACACTTTTGAAGGACACTCGGGGGCAGGTTCGGATTCAAGCATACTTTTTGTTCTTGCCACGACAGGCTTGTTTGGCTTAACCACGTTTGTTCTAGGCTTGGTTTTTCCGGTTGCTGATTATTTTTTTAAGAAAAGAAAGTTAAATATTCTAATGATTACACTGATCGGGGGTTTATTGGTGCATTCATTGTTCGTAAACTCACTGTTCTATCCGCAGATTATGTTTTTATGGTCAACGATGTTTGGAGTATCTAACTACCTTTTGCGTACTTGATGAAGATCTTTTCGGTTTTCGTATTCCCGGCTTCGTCTGTAGCTTCTACTTTTATTTCAAGGTCACCTTCTTCAGCGCCAATAACAATCTCATATGTGTTATCGGATTTCTGAACAGCCAAGTTCCCGTTAACTCTTACGGTAGATAACTCGCTGACAGTCCCTTTGACTAGAACACGTTTATTGAGATTTCTTACAGTCTCGCCGTTTGTGGGAGTATCAATACTTACATCAGGGGCTTTGTTATCAAGCAGAATAGAAACAATAATGGATGCGTCGCTTTCCGCACCTTGCTCATTTACTGCTTTTGCAAATATCTTGTTATTTCCTTCGATCAGTTTTACGTCTATGAATGTAAATAACCCCTCATTATCGGATATTGTACTTTGTGCTTCCGGCCCGTTCACGAACAGCTTGATCGTCATACCCGGTTCGGTAAAGCCGTTTAAAGTTAAATTCTCACTCTTTGTTGAAGGGGGAATATCCGAAAAGACCGGTGATGCTGGTGCTACTACCACCGTTTTATTATTGTCATTTCTGCGGAAGGAAAGAAGACCGAAGAAAGCTCCAAGTTTTGGAGCAAAGAACATTAAACTACCTAGTATAACAACCAGAAAAACAAATGTTCCTAGTACGATTTTCATCAGATGCTGTGTAAGCTGCTCGTCTGACAACTGGTGCAATGCAGGTTGTCTTGATGGTCTTGCAGTTTTTGATGTCCGGCTATATTTTCTCTGTGCCACGAATGAATTCTAACATAAATTTATTACTGGAGCCGATGGTCGGAATCGAAGACGCTCGTTGCACTCGCTTAGTTCGATCCCGGTTTATAGAATCCTGGAGCCGATGGTCGGAATCGAACCGACGACCCGCGGTTTACGATACCGCTGCTCTGCCAACTGAGCTACATCGGCGAACAAAGTGAGACGATCCTCAACGTAGTTGAGACATCGGCACATACAATCGCAGTTTATCATTATTTTAAGTGGAAAAAAACGGGTTAAACCTATTGCCTTTTGAAACACGTTCAATATACTTAAATAAGATAAAACCAATGCAGGAGGAGGCAGTCATGATAATCTACGGAGTGAACATTCGAATTCACTACGAGCAAGGATTATCCCACAATTTGGTAGATTTGCACGAACAGTGCGGTAAATTTAAACTGCTGAGTATTTTGGATAATACTAACGGCAGTAACGGTATACCGTCTGTTTTGTTTTACACAAATTGGGAGAGGTTATTTGCTCATAGTCATTCAGACCATGTTTGCCGCCTGTTACGCGGAGGTAATTTTGTTCCGTGGAATACAGGTTTATGTTTAAACGGCGTACACACGGCTGAAATATCACGTTCTGAGAAAACCGGTATTTATCATATATGCTTTGTGTAAGGAAGTAAGCAGGTTAACCTGTTCTTAGGGATTTTCCTTAGGGGCAGGTTTTTTAATATAAAGTAAATATAAAACCGGCTTTAGTATGGGTCCTAAAACCGGTTGATCGAATTTATCCTACGTAACATGTGCTATAACTGTCTGTCTTTTCTACTTTAAAGCGTTCAATCACTTTACCTTGTTTTAATTTGAATAATTCTACTTCTAGTTCATCAACAAGGGCGTTTCTTTCAGGAATTGGGTCTGTGTAGGTGTTTCCTTTGATGCATAGAGAGAAAACAATTAACACCATTTTGCGTAAATTACCGCCGATATTTTTGTAAGAGAGCACATTAACATTCCTCCCTTTAGCAATTTGTGTGACAACATCCTTTGCTCTTACACCTTCAAAATCACCACTTGGTGCATTTTCTCCAATAACGAAATTGACAACAACGTAAATCGAGGGTTTAGACATGTTCGTCTCCTTTGATTAAGTCTAATGGTTAGGAGGAATTGTACCATAACAAGCTATAAGGTAAATATATATAAATGTACGGTTATACCTTTTTCGTAAGTATAACCGTACCTTGAGTGATGGATTTAACCGTTGGCGATCCTCGACATCTGAGCCTGTGAGACGTGAGGATTCCATCTTGATTCGTCCGGTGGATTGAGCCCCAAATCTATCGCTTCTTGCTGTGTGATAATCACACTGCGAAGGTGACACGGTGAAATAACATCACGGGCGCCACATCGGAAAATATTCTTTTGTTTTTCATTGAGCAGTATATTGTCTGTAAGTTTAATTGTTTTGTACATTTGTGAGTATGGAACACCAGTTGAGTCTGGAAACCCCAAGTAAAGTATACTCTCCAAGCTAGAAATGAGACAAATGAGACAGTATAAAAAGAGATTTAATTTGTCTCATCTTATACCATTTTGGTAATAGTCTAATGCTTTATAAAGTAGGCTGTCTTTTCTTTATAGGCATCGTGTTTTTCTGCGTACCCTTTGATGTATTCATATGTTTGCGCAGAAAACGATTGTTCTCTTAGGCCTTTTACAAAGTCCAAATCCTGTAGGAGCTTTATAAAACCGTCCGTATAGACACACATCAGATCGTTTGGTTTTAATGCAACTTTACCTAGTTGAAGGTATTTCATAAAACCTTCTCTTCCATCAATAACGCCGTAGCCATATTCATTTCCATCGTGAATATATGTATTATTTCTAATTTCCTTTCTCCATAATTTTCTTGTTTCGGGTTTTGACCAATTGTAGTTATCATCCAGTATCTTTGCAGACTGTTCGACATATGATTTGAGCACCGGATGATCTTTGTAATCATCACTAAATACAGATATGAAGCAGTCATCTAACACACCGTATAATAGGTTGTTGCCCTCAATCCAAATTGCTGCTGTTGTAGCAGCGCCTATTGTATATACGTTAGTTTCGCGCGCTTTGTATAAAGGTCTTGTTTGGTTGAAATCTTGTACTTGTTTATTCGCCTCAAGGTAGGCGAGCTTAATGTTGTCAAGCGAGGGTGGTTTTGAACTTAAGTACTTAGTAACTGCATCACAAACTATCTGAGCGACCTTTGATGCATCAGAAGGATTGGGATACATGCCATTTTCGTCCACGTCATGAGTAACACCGTCTGCCACTACATAAGTATAGTCAGTATTATCGTAGGCATCTTCCTGTGGTTTGTACGGCTCTTTTCTGTTATTTTCATGATATAGGATGTGTTTAATCATAGTTTGGATAGTTCCGAGATGTACTGTTTAATCTTAGAATTCAACGCCTTGAGTCTAGAAGCATGGATTTCTCTAGATATATCGAAGTTATACATACCAGGCATTTTAGGTAACCACTCATTATAAACTTCTACGGCTGCTTTATAGAAATATTCCTTACTCATTAAACCGGCTTTTATTGCATCAATAGCAATTCTGAACCTTTCGTCAGATAATATTTCTAGCTTATCAGCATCTTGTAGAATCTTTCCCTCAACGTATTTTGGAGATGAACCGAACTCATGGTTTTTAATACTATCTAGAACAATGTTTCTGTCTTCTTCGCCAACCTTATTTGAAAGGTATTCTGCGATTACGTGTGCCACTCGTTTATTTTTGTAATCTACACCTGGAACTTGTACATCATGCCACCAGCAAAGTAACTCTACTAAATCCGTATTAAATGACTCTTTGACCTCGGGCATAATTTCTTTTGCGGTTAGCCAAGTTCTGTAGTGATGCGTTATTTCATGAGCATAGTTTTGGGGGTTATTAACAAGATTTGTTTGTGCTTCTTTTATTAATTTTAGTAACAAGTCTTTATCCATATTTCTATTTTACCTCAAAAATGCCAACTAGACTTATATTTGTTATTGCGTCATCAATGTGTATAGATGACAGACTTTGAAAACCAACAACTTAGATACTGCCTTTATGCACGAAAATCCACAGAAAGTGACGAGCGCCAAGCGATGTCCATTGATTCGCAGATTAAGGAGATGATGGAACAAGCTACTAAAGAGAATCTTAACATTGTAGAAATTCGGCAAGAAAGTCATTCAGCTAAACTTTCGAGGGCGAGACCAGTATTTAAACAATTAATAGCCGATATAGATAAGGGTCTCTTTGACGCTATTATTACATGGGCACCAGATAGGTTGAGTAGAAATGCAGGTGATTTAGGGGCATTAGTAGACTTAATGGATCGAAAACAGCTTTTACATATTAAAACTTATTCACAAACATTTTCCAATAATCCAAATGAAAAATTCTTGCTAATGATTCTTTGCTCTCAAGCAAAATTGGAAAACGATCATAGAGGTGAAAATGTAAAACGAGGTATAAGAGCA
>Ga0075586_109_pt1 | contig 16811 bp, 22 predicted proteins | sample RifGroC1_FD_68196 | JGI IMG/M metagenome (GOLD analysis project Ga0075586, IMG submission 68196) | candidate division WWE3 bacterium GW2011_GWC1_41_7
TCTGACTGCGAAAGCTTTCATTCTTCCCATCTATCAAATACAGCCCGTCCTAGCTTTGCCCTTTTTATACAACTTTATTACATCAAGTCTCTGAAAAATATATTCAAATGAAATATCTTTTGATAAAAGGACACGGAGAAGTAAACTATGCAAATAATGTAGTACTGCATAATCAACTTCTCCGTTAACAAGGTGGGAACCCAGCCTCAGGTTAATTAATACTATTGTCCTTATCTTCATCAAGTATCCAAAAAAAGCGTAAAAAAACCGCTTGGTAGCGGTTACGATAAAAAACGATATAGTCTATTGATTTTTAGACATTTATAATTGGACACTAAGGTAAGTATTAACTTACAAATGAAACTCGTCAATGGTTTTCTAAACTTCTTTTATTTGTGGCAGCTCCAAGCTAGAATAACTCTATTGTTATACATATAGTTATATCAATAAATTAACTATTGTTAACCAAAGGAGAGAAAACAGTGAGCAAAAAACCAGTACAAATAGTAGAGGTTTGGCACGGACCCAAACATAACAGAAGAAAAGTACGATTGGGTTGCCCTCCCGGCGGATGTGTCCGCCACTGTGGCGGGGGTTGGGGCGGCACTAAAATGACAGGTGAGGCTATGAAGATCGCTGCAACAAAGGGTAGGTTAAACCCAAATAAACTTGGCTGTGCTACGACTATGTTTCACGGAGAACTCGCTTACAAAAAATTCACACCTCTACATTTGAAAGTGTGGATATGGTTTTCCAGAAAGTTACTTCCTGCAGTGTTTTGGTGGATTCCTGGTAACAAGCTAAAGAAATGGTAAAAAATGTTACCCCTGTTATATAAGAAATAACAGGGGTATTTTATTAGCTAAGTTTTTGATCTAACGTAGAAAACCGTTGTCAGCAGAACCAGCATTCCTCCCAAAGTCAGCGTTACTTGGGGCGAGTACACATCTGCAAGTTTTCCCATAATCAATAGAGAGGCAGCTCCGCCTAATGTACGCGTAGCGCTTATCATTGAGTTTACGGTCGACCTATGCCTGGGATGTATCTCATTAAATAAGTGTCCATACATCACAATATTCACTGAGCCGTAGGCAACTTCGATCAGAATCAACCCCAGGAAGAACATTGAAAGTTGACTTGCTGATCCTGAGATGACCATACCTATACCTAGCAGTGTGAGAATCCTCAACAACCCCCGCTTATTCCGTGTAAATAGCATGTTATGTCCGGCAAGCAGTCCCCCGAACATCGTAGGTATCGCGATCATCAAAATAGCCCACCCACGCTCAGCTTCGGGCATCCCAAGGTACTTCACAATTTGAGGCCAGTACATGAATACAGGTTTGCTTGCGAAACTATATGCAACAATCAAGGAAGTAGCCCCCACGATTTTCCTATTTTTAACCGCAAGCGAAAAGATTTGTTTCAAACTTGCATCGGGTTCGTTCATGTCGGGTTCAGAATATTCCGCAAGGTCATCCCCTGCTTTTAAGAGAACTACGCTTCCTAATACCGTTGCGATCAGGAAAAAGGTTCCGGACACGAACCAGGCTATTTTCATTCCAAATACCGCTGAGATATATCCGGCCAGAATACTTGTTGAAATCTGCCCAACCGTGAACAACATTCTGGACCTTCCCATCACCCGGCTTGCTTCGACTTCACCTAGTCTGTTTTGCAGCCAACTTTCAAGGGCATCGCTTTGTCAGCAATATGCCCCGTGAACGGATCGAATACCGATGTAGAAATATGGTAAAAGAAGTTCACTACCCCCATTCTCAGAAAGTTCAATCCATGAAATTCCAGCCAGGGTGTGTATATCGGGAAGAACGACCCCATACCAAGACCTTCAAGGAACTGGATTACGTAAAAAACCAACTTTGGACTCATTTTTGTCTCTCCTATCTGATTAGATTCTCAAAGAACTTTAGTTCTAGCTTCTTTTTGTGAAGCTATAGAGACCTCTAAAGTTGGTTTTTAAATTTTGTAAAATGAAAAATGGCCTTGTTTAGAGGCCTTTAAGCTGGACAAAATTAATGGTTCTGCGTAAATTCCTCAAACAGAATATTTTGAAGTGCAAAGACTTCCCCTGCTTTATAGGGTTTTGCGCCGATAGTATTAAGTTGAGATTTATTCATTACGTTACACATAACAATGGGGATTATATCATTACAGAAAGAAAAATAAAATAGCGCTTGTTCGGTAATAAACAAGCGCTTTACAGATGAACTGGCCTTGACCTATCGATACAGGTCCATTTCAGGGCTTATATCTTCCCATCCCGGAGTTCTGGTCCTGGTCTGGATTTTGTAATTCATTTCCCTATGCAGACCCATCAGACCATATAGGATAGAACTGATGATTTGGCGGGCGTAGGGGTCGTTTTCGGGTAAAATGCCATACGAGGTCAATTGTTTTTTCACTATATTCAGTGCGTTGATAAGTTCCACATCAGTTAAGTATTTGGTGTCGACCATGATCAGGGAAACGTCCCAATAGCGTAACCTTGTTACCTTGTTAAAAACCCTTTTGCCGTGCAGTTTCTTTAGAGTAGACAGTATATACCAAAGATACTGTATAGATACTTTCGTGTAAGCTAAATTTTTGACTCTATCCTCCCAATCGCTCTCAGCCTGTGCAAACGTAAGCAGAGTCGCTAAATCTTCACCCGAGAACACCGCATAGTCATTTGGTACCAGGTCGAAAAATGTCGTTTTCTTAACCATGCCTCTTTCCTCCTATCTGTTTTTGCGTATTATACACTTTCAGTTGGGTACGAATAAAGTTAATTGTGGCGAAAATGACTTCTATCTCAATTCAAATCCGTTAACTTATAGCTATGCTCTGATATAATCGTATTGAACAAGAAACATATGAAACTTAAAAAATACGATAAAAAATATGATTTTTCCTATACATTTGGTGTTTCACCGACTATTGAGTTGTTGCTAAAAAAGCCGGAAATAGTACGTTTAGTTTTAATACATTCGGACGGTGAGAAAAGCGACGGAGGGAGAGCATTAAAAGAACTTTGCCGAAAGCATAGTATTAAATTTGAGATTGCATCAAAAGCAATTGATAGGATATCTGCAAAAGAAAATACCTACGCGATAGGAGTTTTTAAGAAATATAGGACAAGCGTCGTACCAAATGCTAATCACGTGTTATTAATGAATCCAAGTAATCCCGGCAATCTTGGAACAATAATCAGAAGTATGGTTGGTTTTGACTTTAACGATCTCGCTGTTATCCGCCCCGCCGTTGACGCCTTTGATCCTAAAGTCGTCCGTGCATCAATGGGTAGCGTTTTTGACCTGAAATTTGAATATTTTGACAGCTTTGACCAGTATGTAAAGAGATTTACCGGCCATAACTTATATCCATTCGTACTACACGGCAAAAATAAATTAAAAGATATCACATTTAATAAACCGTTTACTTTGATATTTGGTAAAGAATCAAGCGGACTTTCCTCCAATTTCAGCAATATCGGAACAAGTGTATACATCCCTCATTCAAAAAATATCGATTCGCTGAACTTACATGTGGCCGCAAGTATTGGAATGTACGAGAGTCTAAAGTAAACTACTAAAGTTAAAAAAGAGCTATTCCATTTTATTTACTGGAATAACTCTTACAGATCAAAAACTACTATTACTTTTCCGCTGTCACTTCTCCCTGTCGTGGACGAAAATATCGTACACCCCGTTATTGTCGCCCTCGACGAGGTTGCTGGCCTGGGAACTAAATGCAACGAACCTCCCGTCGCCCGAGATCGAGGTGAAGTCCGAGAAGCTATCCGCCTGCCCCTCACTTTGCAGATCAGTATAAGACATGTTCACACGTTCTGTTACGCCTGTTACCAGGTTGTGAACAAAGATATCACTGATTTGGTTTGTGTCCTTCGGAACCAGATTGGAAGCTGTGGATACGAACGCCACGATCGTGCCGTCGTAATTCAGCGACGGCTCCCATGACACACCGTTACCCTGTTCACCGGTTGAGGATACCGAAACCCTTGTAGTGATGTCGGTCTGCGTGTCGTGTACGAACACATCGTTAGTGCCGTTTGTGTCGGGCATGACAAGATTACTCGCACCCGATACGAACGCAACGTAGCGGCCGTTTCCGGACATGTCTGGCTGTGCCGGGTAAACCTCTCCCGCCTCTCCGGTGCTCGATCTGGAAACGAGAGTTGTATCTCCAGTCAACCGGTCGTGTACGTAGGCGTAGAGACCACTTGACCCAATGCCACCTAAATTACTTGAGGTCGATACAAAAGCGACGAAACGTCCATCGGCATTTATCGACGACAAACCGGAATAACCGTTTCCCTGCTCACCGGTTGAAGATACTGAGGCGATGGTCGTCTCACCTGTTTCAAGATCATGGACGTAAATGTTACTATCTTGACCACTTGCATCTTCTGCTTCAACGTTCGAAGTGAACGACGTGAATGCCACGTACCTCCCGTTTTCGGATATTGAGGGTTCGTACGAATATACTAACGCCTGTCCCTCTGTTGTTGACACTGATACCATACTGAACTGGTGTGTTTGAGTGTCGTATACAAACACATCGAAAGTATCATCGGTGTCACCGGGCACAATATTAGCCGACCGGGAGCTGAACGCGACCAAACGGCCATCCCATGAGATGGACACGTTGTAGAAAATGTACTCATCTAACGGCCAACCATCAGCAAAAGGAATTCCCGTAGTTGTGCCCGTGTACCTGTCGTGAATAAAGAGGTTGGGAACTTTCTGCGTACTTCCTGTTACAAGGTTGCTTGCTTCGGAAAAAAACACCACAAACCGGCCGTCAGCGGATATTGCCATGCGCCGGGATGCTGCGTTTGCTTCCGTACCATCTGTAGCGACCGAAACCCGGTCTATTGTGAATACTACAGGTTCCACCCATTCCCCAGGATTCGATACAATCGGTAGGAATATATTGTTCGAACCCATCTCACCAGCCAGGACTACTTCTGACTTAGGTAAGAGAATGGAAAGTGTTAAATAAAATAGAACGAGTACGATTCTCTGTTTCACGTTGCTCTCTCCTCGCCCGAAGGCTTGTCTAGTCTGATGATTTATCGCCGTTCTTTGATAAGTTCTATAAATGGATTATAACAATATAGGTTAATAAAAGTCTAATTTTAATACTGTAAGGGAAAGAATAAGTTAAAGTTCCCAGATACTATATGCTTTTTCATTGTATAAAGCTTTATTGAAAAAACAAAGTTATATAGGTTTGTCATGCTAATTTTTAATATAATTCTAAACTTTTACTACGGAAAATTCTTCCCCGGGTTCCAAAGACACTGCAGAACCCTTGTTTTTAATATCTTCACCGAACATTTCAACAGCTTTTCTGTTTTCTGGTGTGTCTTCGTATTTTACTGATACTGTGTCCTCCACGCGCAAATTGTTCTTTTTTCTAAGAGCTTGGATTGTTCGAACCATTTCACGCGCAACACCTTGTATTTGAAGTTCCTTGCTTATATCCATATTAAGCCAAACTTTAAAGTTCGCGTCTTCCATAAAAGGTATTTCGCCGGTAGGTTCACCAAGTACTATATCTTTTACATTTACCTCATCCCGGATAATTTCAACCATTAAGTCTTTTTCAGCGAATATTTTAGACTGTGATCTTATGTATAAGGTTTGTAATGGCTGTCTCACTTTGATCCCCTCTGCAGATCTTATAGCTAGTGTTAAAGAGACAATCTGTCTGGTAAATTCCATTTGTTTTATCAGGGTTATTTCATCCTTAGATAATTCCCCGTATTCTGTTAGTTTTTCGACATGAACACTTTTTAACCCGGATAGCTCGCGAACATTAAGGTGTTCGTATAGTGCTTCTGACAACAAAGGTGTTACAGGTGCGGATAATTTAGCAAATTCGATAAGAACATAATATAAAACATCTAGCGCTTGTTTATCCCCTTCACTGATCCTATCCCTGGACCTTCTTATATACCAAGTTGAAAGGTCACTAACGAACGGTCTTAACTGCCTGGCCGCATCCATAACATAATATTTGTCAAAATTTTCACTCATTACGCGTGATGTTTGTTTCAATCTAGCCAGTATCCACTGGTCTAGTAAATTATCTGACTCAGGCATTCCTAAAGAAGGCTGATAATTATTCGCATTAGCGTAGGTAATAAAGTATTTGTAGCTATTCCAAAGCATTGTGAAGTATTCCTTTTTGGTCTCGGTTAAAAGATCGTATGAGAACCTTGCCGCCTCCCCCCGTACGATCGGAGATATCAGTAAGAAATACCTTAACATATCGCTGCCGTAATCATTGAAAACTTCTTCGATTGGCGGGTAGTTTCCTTTGCTTTTGCTCATTTTCTTACCGTTCTCATCACCGAGCATACCGATAACAACAACATTTTTATATGGCGTCTTGTCAAACAAAGAGACTCCCAGTACGAACATCGTATAAAACCACAGTCTTATCTGGTCGTCACCTTCGCTTATATAGTCAGCAGGATATCTTTTTTCAAAGAGTTCTTTATTCTCAAACGGGTAATGGTGTTGGGCAAACGGCATTGCGCCGCTGTCAAACCACACGTCTATAACTTCCGGAACTCTTCTGTATGTTCCTCCGTTGGGGTCTTCCCATGTTATCTCATCAACATAAGGTTTGTGTGGGTCAAATTCATTTCCAAGGTCTTTGCCGCTTAATTCGGATAGTTCAGCAAAAGAACCGGCGAATTTAATCTCAGCTGTTTTATCGTTTATCCATAACGGCAAAGGAGTGCCCCAAAACCTTTTTCTGCTCAGTGACCAATCCCGCGCTTTTTCTATCCAGGCTCTAAATCTTTTGCCTTCCGATTCAGGAACAAATTTAACTTTTCCTGTTTCTTCCAATAATTTTCCTTTAATTTTTTCCACGTTCACATACCAGCTTTTTATAGGTTTATATATCAAAGGTGTTTTAGTACGGTAATCCAATGGCATTTGGTGGGGGTAATCCTCGTGTTTGAACATTAGTCCTTTTTCAGCTAGCAGTTCCACTATTTTTATGTTCGCTTTCTTGTAAAAAAGCCCTTCCAGTTCTGGAACCGATGAATTGAAAGTTCCTTCTTCGTCCAGATAGTCAAAAAGCGTTATACCGAGGTCCATTAAAATATCAAAATCTTCCATGCCATATGGCGCCAGATGAACAATACCGGTCCCTTCCTCTGTATTCACATGATTGCCATGAACTACTACAAACGCGCCTTGCTCTTTTTTGTCGACGAAATTGTCAAACAAGGGTACGTATGTTCTACCTACAAGGTCAGAACCTTTGAACTTTCCGATAATCTCATACTTTTCGTCACCTAAAACATTTTCAATAGTTTCCTCAGCTAAGATCAGAAATTCATTGTTTAGTTCAACTTTCACATAACTGATATCATTCCTAACGGCTAAAAGTAAATTACCCGGTAATGTCCACGGAGTTGTTGTCCACGCTAGAATAAAAGTATTTTCTTCACCAATAAGCCTGAATTTAACCGTAACAGCAGGATCGACAATTTCCCCATAACCGCCTTCAGCTACTTCATGTGTAGACAACGTCATCCCCGATCTTGTAGAGTAAGCGACAACTTTGTGACCTTCATATAACAGTCCTTTGTTGTAAAGCTCTTTTAACGCCCACCACATGCTTTCTATATATTTAGGTTCCATCGTGGCGTATTCGGAGTTATGGTCAATCAGTCGCCCTAAGCGTTGTTCGTATTCGATCATCGCAGTCCGATACTTTAAAACAGATTCCTTGCACTGGTCATTGAATTTTTCTATACCGTATTCCTCGACTTCGTGTTTATTTTTAAATCCCAGCTTTTTTTCGACCTCGTACTCAACGGGAATTCCCTGGCAATCCCACCCCATGTTTCTTGCAACATAGTAGCCTTGCATCGTCCAAAATCTGGGTATTATATCCTTCATCGTCCAGGTTATCGCGTGTCCATAGTGAGGGAGGCCGTTAGCGGTTATTGGACCGTCATAATAAACCTTTTCTTCACTGCCTTCTCTTTGTTTATAGGTATAGTTTAAAATATCAATCTCGTTCCAGTATTTTAAAACCCCGCTTTCGAGCTTAGGTAGCTCTAACACAGGTTCTAGTTCTTTAAATTTATTTTTCATTTCTTCCGTCATAATATTGTTATATAAGGATTATCCGTAATTTATCACATTTTAGTTTGGAATAACATTAGAACCGTCATATTAATTACTATACATGCTTTGATACAATTATGGTATGGAACAGCCGTAAAAACGTACAAGATCCATTCGAACAACCCTATGCCCTACTACACGTACATCGTCGAATGTTCAGATAAGACCTACTATTGCGGTTATACGAATGATTTGGATTTACGGATAAATGAACATAATCTATCAAAAACAGGAGCTAAATATACAAAATCACGAAGGCCTGTAAAACTGGTATATTCAGAGGGCATGAGTTCGAAAAACGATGCGATGAAGAGGGAGGTTGAAATTAAAGGTTTCACAAGGAAACAAAAGGAACTGTTAATCTCTACAATTAACCGAACCTAAAGGAGAAAAGCATGAGCATTAAAAAATGGCCGGTATGGCGGACTGTCGAGCTTGGAATGTACAAGAATGCTGTGGAAATGATAATCGCAATACAAAATCGAGAGATCTTTGTTTCAGATGTTGGCATAGAAATGCTAAACAATATTCCGTATTTAGACTCAAGACAAAAACTTTGTCTGGCTGTATTGTCGGTTGAAGAGCTGGGTATTTTTGCTAAAGTAACGACAACAAAAAGAGTATATACAGTAGCAAAAAAACTCGGTCTTTCGCTTTGTCCTGAAGAAGTAGGTCCCCAACTTCGCATTGAATACAAAGACCAACCCGATGGAGAGACGCTTTTTATTGCCATGGAACCGGTTCTTATTAGCAGTGGTTACGAGAAAATGTTTGACGTGAAATGTCAGGGTGGTAAAAAATGGTTAGGTTTTACTTCAGGAAGCTCTAACTATACGTGGCGTCCTTTTGATCGGTTTGTATTTGTAATACAGTAGTTTAAACACTCCCGTTGGTTTATTACTAACGGGGGTTTTTATTGTGAAATCTAAAAAAGGAGGCGCCATTATAGTTAAATAAGGCGCCTTTGTTATTAAAAATCGAACCCTATCTGGTTCTCAAACTTACGAGTTGGTTCAGGAACTTTTCCTTCTACCTGGCATGGTCCGCGGAAAGCGCAGTTTCTGCACTTTATTGCGGTAGGTTTTTTGTCAAACATTTTAGTGTTCAGGCTGGTCACAGCACCTTTTACTAGCATTTCCAGTGCTCTGAAGTGAGTTTTATCCACTTCCACGAACCTGAATTTACTATCAAGCAGATAATAAAAATAAAATCCTACCGGCATCTTACCTTTTCTCTCGTGATAGAGCCATACATAGAGCAGTGCCTGAAGATCCGGAAGATCAGGCCATGGATAACCAAACCACTCTTTTTTCTTCGACGAATACTTACTTGTTTTCAGATCTACGATCACCTCATCCCTGTAACCGGGTGTTAATTGACCGTATTTTATTAGTTCAGGTCTTATTGTAGATATGGTTCGTAAATCTACTCCCCTGATCTGGTCAATAGATGAGTAGAGCTCTACGTTCCCCAGTATATGACTCCAATACCTGGCTTCTATTTCAAGCGGGGGATCCTTACTCCTGTTTTGTTTGAAATAGTTGAGAACGCAGGTAGCACCTTTATCCCTCATCTCCTTTTCGAACTTCAAAAGAGATGGGTACCTCTTTATTTGTTCCGAATAAAAATCATCCCAGGCTTGACGTACTGTACCGCCAACCCGCACATTCCTTGTGTATCTCCCGCTTTTTGTGCGTCTATAGGAACCCCAGATAAACCGGTGAACGATTATTCCCGTCACCAAATGTTTTGAAAGTTCATGTTCCTTTTTTTCAGCCAAGCGACTAAACCCGAATTCGGCGGGACATCGTTGGTATCTCTGTAGATCGGTAAGGCTCAGTTTTAATGAAGCCATAGCCCCTCCTCCTTTTTGTATATGGGATTGTTTGTTAGGTGCAGGTTATCAAATGTAACCTATATACACAAGAAGATTGTTTAGTTATATATAAAATAGGAAAAGTACGAAAACCGTAAAGTAAAATATACCCCACCCCACAGTCCAACCAATAACCGTAAATGATTCTTTGTACTTTTTCTCCCAGAAAAGAACGCCTGCACGACCTAAGACTAATGTAGCAGAAATTACCGCGGAAATTACAAAAAGGAGAAGCATTATTAATGGTGCGTAAAACTCAGCGTTTGCTTTATCGAGGTGTGGTGTAACAAAAGTAAAGAATGATGAAATTAGAATTATATATATTACAAGACCTGTAGTTTGTAGAAAAGATAAAAAAGGTGCAGAGAGCTTTTTCATAATATACCTGTATTATACCAAAAAAGATGCATGTGTTCGAAATCAGTCTAATTTTACCCTGAATATAAACTATTATTGTGGAAGAACTTAACGGTCTATCTGATAGTAGTAGTTGATTAACAGAAATAAAAAAGCGCCTGTTGGTTACGTTTAGACCAGGTACCACTTTCTAAGATCCATGTCAGGACTAATATCATCCCATTCAGGTAACTTTGCCTGTGCACCGACCCTATAGGCACCTTCCGGATGAAAATTGTATACGCCGTAAAATACCATGTCCGCTAAATTCGGTGTATTTTTTTGGGATTAAGCTATACAACTTAACCATACTATTGTCTCCTCTCAAGATCAGTTTTTACTATTACACACTATAATTTGAGTGATATGTAACTTTATGTCGTAACACTTGTTAGTACTTTGGAAAATAAGAATTGAGGATTCGTTCCAAACAGATACTGATATATGTGAGCAAATCTGGTGCTACAATAAATAATATGCACCAAGTGGAAGCGTCAGAAAATTCGCTCGGACAAGAAAAACACTCTGCTGAAATAATTAACGTTGAAGGACTCAACGAGCTTCCCAAAGGTTGTTGTTTACTTTCGGATGAAGATAATGGGCGTGGCATTTTAGCAGTTGGAGAAAATATTGTTGATATTGTTAATACACTGGGAGATAGAGTACCAGGTAGTTTCCGCGAGGAAGTTGAAAGACAAGCTAATTACCCTAAATATCTTATCGGGCGTGTAATGTCTAATTATCCGTTGCGTCCTTTTAACCTCATAGCCGAACAGCTTTTAGAACGCTATTCTGCCTTATGCTGGTTTAGAGGTACGGAATATTTCGAACTTGATAATGGTGTGCCTTTTCCGAGTAAATATTATCAGCATGCGAACGGTTACCTCGGGGATCTGGAAGCATTGTCATATGCATCAAAGCCCTATAGAGGAAAAAACACATACCCTGTGCTTTATATCGCCTCTTTAGAAGGAATACTAGAAGGTATAAGCTCGGGGACTATCGATATAAAAAGTGAACAAGGTTTCGATGTCGACATCGGGATTGGGGATGGTGACTATGAGTCCTGGGCTATTAAAAATTGGATTATTTGTGACCTTGGGGTAGATGGCAAAGATATGGATAGGGCGTATGAGATACTTCGTTCCAAAGCAATAGTTGTTCCACGAGCGTATCGGGTTTAAGATTATATAATGCGCAAAGTTGTATTAATAAGCGTATTTGTTCCCGTGATATTTCTCGGTGCTTCTTCCTATGCCTTATCCCACTGGAACACGATATTTATTGACCAACAGACTGTTATAACACCTCTTGCAGAGATTAAAGAAAAACCAAAACCCTTATCCCCTCTCGAAGATAAGGAAGTTCTTAATGTTTTACTGATAGGAGTAGATCGTAGAAGCAAATTCGAGCTAGGATTTAACACAGATACTATGATTCTTGTTAGCTTAAATCCAAAAACTCATAAGGTGCTCTTAACATCAGTTCCACGGGACCTTTGGATAAATGGGAATAAAATAAATGCCTTATATACAGTGAATGGCCCCGAATCATTAATAGATGCTTTTAAACAAATTAGCGGGCAGGATATAGACGGGTATATTCTTACCGATTTTTTCGATTTTAAGTGGGTTGTTGATTCATTTGGCGGAGTTTCTGTAGATGTCGAACGTACATTTACGGACTACACGTTTCCAAATGATACTGATACGGATATCGTAACCGTAACTTTTACTGAAGGAATAGAAGTTTTGGATGGAGATAGGGCTTTAACTTTTGCCAGATCTAGAAAAGGCACGAACGGCGAAGGAAGTGACCTTATGAGAGCTAAGCGCCAGCATTTGTTACTACAGGGGTTGGTAGAAGCCGTCAACAATCCCGAAAACGTGTACAAACCGTTCGATATAAAAACTTTTTTTGAAGCAGTTACTTCTGTAGGGAGAATGAAAACAACATTAAGTTTGTACGACGCCCTTTATCTTTGGGATTTTTATAAAGATAGAGAGCAATATGAAATAGAATCTTTTGTGGTTGGAGATGATTATATTTATCATCCCGGAACGTACCCTGAAAGCGCATATTCGGCTTGGGTTTTTGTGCCAAGGGATCCGTTGTGGGAGCAGCTTCATTTGGATATTGAGTCGAAGTTGGATGGTACGTTCGTGGAGGAAACCAAAACTTTATCGGAGTAAAAAAGACCCATGTCTCGTGTAAAGACCTGGGCCTTTTTATTAATTAGTCACCCTCTCTGAGCGTACTTATTTTTTGTCACGGCATCGGAGTTGGAGGTGTTAATCCGTTAAATTCCTTACGCCAGGCAAGGAATTCCTCCTCGGTGGCAGGACGGACATCCCGCGATTCATTCCATTCACCGTCTTCTTCTTGCCACACCAACTTTATATTAACGTGGAAGAGTTGTCTAGTCTTGTCGTACAGAGTAAACGCTTTTTCAGGACCACCCCAAAACGCCGCTACGATCAAGTCAACAACTGCTCTCCTATCCTCTCCGTTTTTTCTAATCGTTATTTTCTCTTTGTAACGAAGATCTTCAGTTTTCATGCCCTTTGGTAATTCGATCAACGCCTGATTTCCGTGTGGTGTTGCACGAGTGTGGTATGACATTTTGTCTCCTATTAAAAGTTTTTATTCTGATTTGATTTTGATTGGTATTATAACATTTAATATAAGTGTATTGTTATATGGAGTTTACTGGTTCCCTCGTAAGTGTTGGTTCTAATAAACCTCAAAAGTTTTTATTTTTGATTTACTACCTGCTACTAGTTTTATGCGTGATTTAGGTACTTTGTAAAGTTTTGAAAGCACGTTTACGACTGCATTATTCGCTTTTCCTTCAAGAGCCGGCTCTCTGACATAAACATGTGTTACGTCAAAAGCGTCTTTCTCGATCCGGGGGTTTTTAGAGTTTGGGTGTGTTACAAGGCTTACTTTCATATCCGTATTTTAACATTATGTATAATATATTTATGAACGTTGCGCTAGTCACGGGAATATGCAGAGGAATTGGTTGGCTAACAGAGGATTGGGGCTTTGTAGTGCCTGCTGGAGAGCTTTTTGAGCTTGCTAATACTGATTTTAAACCTGGTCTGTTCTATAAAGGTTTGGAGGTTAGGGATTGGTGAGATGAGAATAATCACGTCTCTTTTACTTGCGATAATTTCCGCCTTATTTTCCTTTGTTATTTCTACATTCCAATATTATATAGTTACGAGCTGTATCGATCTTGCTTACCTTGGGGCCGCCAATATGCTAATTGTTCCTTTGATTACATTTCCAGTATTCTTAGTCGTTTTTATATTTCTCTCGTATAGGCAAAACGAGGTTTACAAGTATGTCCCCTTTTTACTAACTTGTTTAATGTTTATTGCAGCTGTGGTGGTAGGTTTGCTGTTCTACTATCGTTGATCATAAGTTAAGCCACCCTTTCGGGTGGCTTAACTTAACTTAAATTAATGTTCCTAAAAGATTATAAGATTATCTTGTTACTGCTATGTCAGCAGGCAGAAGATCGCTTGTATCGGGAGCAGATACCGTGACTCTTCCGTCGGTATCTACCATAACCTGGTAATGTGTGTCATAAGCGATTGTACAGTCAATTACATCCCCACCTGTTAATGAAGGATCTTTCGGAAGCGCCGAAATATATTCAGTAGTAATATCATCGCAGATATCTGCGCCAGCCGTGGCTATATTAGTAGCGATGCCGGTAATACCACCGGGAATTGCCCCTTTATTATCAGCTGCGTACTGATGGATAGCATCTAACAAAGCAACTACGTCACTTCTGCGTTTAGTATCGTTAGCCTGCTTAAATTGTCTTGCCGGATTTATTGCAATTAATACAATTGCTAAAAGTATTGCAAGAATGCCAATAACTATAATTAATTCTATAAGGGTGAAACCTTTGTTGTTTAATTTTTTCATACAAGCTTTTTAACACAAACTTATAGTGTTGTCAATAGGGGTATTATGGCAGTTATTATATAGACCCTATAACGTAATTACGACATCGTAGTCACTAACCTCACTATCCTGGACTACTGTGTCGACAAATATTTTATTGGTCTCGCCGATTAACTTATCTCTTAATGATTGAGGGTAGTTAGTCGAAAAATCTATATATGTTTTTGATGTGTTGCTTTCACTCCCTGCTTTTTCCAGTATAACGGAATTAAATCCTAGCGATGATAACCCCTTTGTTAATAGAACCGCCGAATCCAGATTATTATCATAAACAACTTTAATTGTTGTGTTCTCCACGGTTTTTCCTGACGTCTGCTCTTGTTGATCAGATCCGATAGGGGCGATCAAAGGCATGCTTTGAGGAATTTCCGGTGCAGTAAATTCCTCAGGAGGCTTGCGGTTCATAAACAATACTAATCCAATTAGAACAAAAATAAGGGCTATAAATATTGATAACAGGACAAGCGGCCTTTTACTTTTTGGATTATTCTCGCGTTCCTGCAAAAATAATTGTCTTTTAGGTTCTTTTTTGGGTTTTTCCGCTGGTTTTCCGTTCAATACAGTGTTTTCCGTTAACAGGTTGTAGGGTAAGAGCTGTTTTAATAATTGATCAAGATCTTTTTTGCCGTTAACTTCAAGTATATTTTCAGTGTTTAGGCTGTGTTTATCCAACGCGAGGTATGGAATGACAAGTTGAATGTCCAAACCTTCTTTTTCCAGGATATCTTTAATTGTTGTGACCAGTTTTTTATTTGTGGACAGTATCCTCGTTTCCCCATCAAGTTGGATCGTTCTTGAACAAACTTCCTCAAACGGTGTCAGTTCAATAAAATTACTAATTTCTTTATAGATATCCCCTGAGTCTTTAAGTATCTTTTCAAAGAACAGGTTCGAATTTAGTACCATAATTATATTATTAGAGGTTATCTTGTTTTCTTTAATGAACTTATGTAACGCTTCATTAAGGTTTTCAAGACCAACAATTTCCAGGTCGTTAACAGTATTTTTAGGAAATTTAAGTTCAAAAAATGTCTTATGGTCGAAAAATACCAACGACTTACTATCCAACACGACTAATGCCGAACTAAAGATCTTTATACCTTTTTTCTTATGTTTTGTTTTTTTAACTATCTTTGACATTAAAATACTTCTTTCCATGAACTAATTGCCATACTGGTTGTGTAATCAATACCGATCGTAAGTGTTCTTTGATGTTTTCCGGTTCTCCCTGTAGATGTTATGGATTTTCTATCCCCGGAGACAGTGATAATGATACTTCCATCGGATGTGTTAATTGTTTCGCCGTTATAATTGAACGGATCGCGTAGGAACCTAATAATTGCATTCTCCAGACCGCTTTCCGCAAGATCGGCGGCTACGATCCCACGCTCAACTTTACTTGTTGCCAAAGAGTTTATCATTATTACCGTGGTTGCTGCAAACGTAATTGTCATGGCAATGACAACAAAAACTATCATAGTTACTGCCGAAAAGCCTTTTTGGTTGTTAGAAGTGTTATTTATCATAAATTTGGCCGTAATCCTATGACTGTGTTTACATTTTTTAATTCGGGTCCTGAGGATAGGTTTACTAAACTAATAACAGTAAAACCAATTTTTATCGAATTGTCCCCGCCCGGATTTCCAAGCCTTTGGAAACTTAAGTTCGTAATTCTTGTGTCGTGGCCATTTAACTTATTAGGTGTGCCGTTAACATCGAGTATCAAATCTGCACCACTCAAAGTAAAAGTATAATCATTTCCTGATACTCTGATATGTAATGTATTACCCGGGGCTGCACCGAGTGTAGCCGGTATGACGATATCACTGGCATTTTGGATATCATACATCATTCTGGCAAGTATGAACCTGCTGTCCTGCTCAACATTTGAGGTAGACTCAGCTGATAGTTGAACTTTTAGTGTACTTATAAACATCTGTGTCATGACTACAAGTAATATTGAGAATAAACCCATATAGATCACGAGTTCTACGATAGTAAACCCACTATCGACTTTTAATGTTTTTTTAATATTTAATAGTGATCGGTTCATCATGGTGAGTAATTGACCGTGAAATCATATAAACTTGGAGTTTTCGAAGTGTCGCTTGTGTATAAATATACTTTGTATTTAAAGCACCGGGATGGGTTTTCATAATCTAAGCCATCGTTGTTCCACGGAATAAATCCTCCGTCGCTGTAGTAGGTGCTTGTAGTCCCGTCAGGACCGATAAACGTATATAGCGCGTCGCTGCAGCCGGTACCTCCCGGATCTGCGCCCGAAACTTGAAATTTAATATCCGTATCGGCAGGGTTATCCTAGTTTACAAAAAAAAGAAGTGAATGATCTTTTAAAAAATAGTCAGTGATTATATTTA
>Ga0075586_111_pt1 | contig 15767 bp, 6 predicted proteins | sample RifGroC1_FD_68196 | JGI IMG/M metagenome (GOLD analysis project Ga0075586, IMG submission 68196) | candidate division WWE3 bacterium GW2011_GWC1_41_7
CCCGGGGCGGATAAAATACGTGATTTCATTGGATGCCGATACTGAACTTCCCATGAATACCGCACGGAAACTTATAGGCACAATGCTTCATCCACTGAACAAGCCCGTGATAGACCCGGACAGGAAAATCGTAATAGATGGCTACGGGATAATCCAACCCCGCGTGGATACGTCCGCGCCGTCTGCAGCAAGATCTCTGTTCTCACAGATATTTACGAGGGAAAGCGGCTTGGACCCATATTCAAGCGCAATCTCAAACATCTATCAGGATCTTCTTGGTGACGGAATATTTATCGGTAAAGCAATATACGACGTAGAGGCCTTTAAAGAAATTGTGCAGGAACGGTTTCCGGAAAATACCTTGCTGAGCCACGACCTGCTTGAGGGCGAATACGCAAGGACCGGGCTGACCACCGATGTCGAGCTATTGGAAGATTTTCCTTCCGGATACAATATCTTTGTTCACAGGATGCACCGCTGGGTTAGAGGAGACTGGCAGACGGCTGACTGGGTTTCCCCTATAGTACCTGACGCGAAGGGTAACGGCGCGGTAAACCCATTGCCCTACTCCTCCCGCTGGAAATTCTTTGACAACCTCAGAAGAAGTCTTGTCCAACCGGGAATCGTTGCCTTGCTTATAGCCGGCTGGACTCTTCTGCCGGGCGATCCCTTATTCTGGACTACCGTTGCCTCGTTATCACTTCTCTTTTCTTTAATCGAGGGATTTCTAAACGCTATTGCTTTCCACCCGCCGGGCGAATCACGGGCAGGTTATTTGTGGGTGGTGGGTAGAGAAACCAAACAGACCATCCTGCATGCACTGCTATTAATAACACTTCTGCCTCACCAAGCTTATATGAACGTACATGCTATCGTTCAGGTTTTTTATAGACGTATCTTTAGCAAAAAAGGCTTGCTTGAGTGGACCACCCACGCTGAAACTGAGCAAGGAAGGTCGATGTCTATAACGGATTATGTGTACTTTATGTGGATCTCAATTCTTCTGCCTATTGTGCTGGTTGGGCTGCTTCTGGTTTACAAACCACTTTCCCTTTATTCGGCGCTCCCTTTGACAACTCTCTGGCTGCTTGCCCCCGCAGTTGCCTATGTTATCAGCCAACCTATCAGACTCCGCCCGGAGCCTGCCTCTGAAGAAGCGGACGTGGAACTTCATAAAATATCCGCCCGTATCTGGAGGTTCTTTGAGGATTATGTCCAAAGCGAAGATAACTACCTTCCCCCAGATAACTTCCAAGAAGTACCAAAAGAAGTGATAGCACACCGGACTTCTCCCACTAACATTGGCTTATACCTACTTTCTCTAATTTCCGCCTACGATCTGGGACTAATTGGTTCCGAAGAATTTACCGGCAGGCTGGAGAATACGATCCGCACACTTAGCAAGTTACCGAAACATCAGGGACATTTGTTCAACTGGTACCATACCCAAACACTAGAACCATTCAGTATGTATGTTTCAACAGTAGATAGTGGAAATCTTGCCGCAACGCTATTAACGGTCAAGGAGGCGTGTGCCGATATACCCACGGATACGAGATACAGGCAGAAGATTGTTAAGGGCCTGTTGGTAATATTGAATATTTTAGAGGAACTGGAAGTGCCTGAGGAATTATCTGAAAATGTAGCACTTTTTAACGATACTATTGTCAATCTATCCAAGCAGGTCCTTATAACCGACGAGAGCGTAAATATAATAAAAGAGGCGTTTGCCAAGCTAAATGTTCTTAAATCAGAGCCGGACGGAGAAATAGCCCACTGGGTGAACAAAGCCAACAGACTTATCGTAGAGTTAGAAAACAAACCGGAAAACTTCAGGAACACTCTCAAAGTCCTGGGTAAAAGGTGCCAGACCATGGCGGAATCCATGGATTTCACTTTCCTGATAGAAAAGAACCGGGGAATTTTTTCGATCGGGTATAACCTTAACCTGCATAAACAGGACGACAGTTATTACGATCTTTTAGCCACCGAGGCTAGGATCGCAAGCTATTTTGCCATCTCACAAAGACAGATCGATCCTCGCCACTGGTTCAAACTAAGCAGACCATTAACACGAATATCAAACAAACTGACTTTGTTGTCATGGGGAGGCTCGATGTTCGAATATCTGATGCCCTCACTACTTATAAAAGATTATGAGAACACCCTGCTTTATCAAAGCATCGAGGCATCCGTTGAAAAGCAGATCGACCGCGCCCGTAAAAGAGAGCTTCCGTGGGGAGTTTCATACAAGCTTTTTGGGATTTCTGAACTGGGGCTCAAATCCGATCTTGGCGGAGAATCAGTTGTCGCACCGTACGCGACGTTCCTTGCGCTTAGCATAAAACCCAAAGAAGCCTGGAAAAACCTTTCCATTCTGAGAGATATGGGAATGACAGGCAAGTACGGTTTTTATGAAGCGATAGATTTCACACCATACAGACTCTCAAAAGGAAAAGGGTTCGGCATCGTGCAATCATACATGGCGCACCACCAGGGAATGAGCCTTGCGGCAATCAATAACTACATAAACAACGATATCCTTAGAGAACGTTTTCACCGGGACCCCGCTATTGCATCTGCGGAACTGATCCTGCAGGAAAAAATACCAAGACACGCACCTGCCCTGGAAACACCTGACCGTAAACTATTTTTCAGAAGAAAAACCGATATAAAAGAAGAACCGGTAATTTACCGGATGTTCAACACACCCAACACATCCGTCCCGCATACTCAAGTGTTATCTAACGGCCAGTACACAGTCGTGTTCAGCAACGCGGGAGGAAACTACAGCAAGTATAATGACATATCGGTCACGCGCTATCGTGCCGACCCCACCCTGGATAATCAGGGAATGTTCTTTTATATAAAGGACATGAACAGCGGACAATTCTGGTCATCCACATACCAGCCTGTCCTTAGACAACCGGCTGACTACACCGTATATTTCTATCCTCACAAAGTGGAAACCTCAAGAAAAGATGATGGTATAGAAACTAAGACCGAAACATTCGTCTCTCCGGAAAGGAATGTGGAAATAAGGAAAATTACTTTAACGAACCTTTCCAAAGTTCCAAAAAGACTTGAGGTCACAAGCTACGCCGAAGTCGCATTAAACGGGCACAGGGCGGACGCCTCCCATCCGGCTTTTTCCAAAATGTTCGTTGAATCTGATTATGAAGAACACAGCAAAGTACTTTTATTCAGACGCCGCCCCCGGTCTGCCGATGAGGATAGCAATTATGTTTTCCATATGCTCACTAGCGCAAATCCCGATATCAAGCCCGATGAGTTCGAAACTGACCGTCTTAAATTTCTGGGAAGAGGAGGGACAGTTCTAAACCCCCAAGCCTTATCTAAGCCTCTTAGTGATACGGTGGGTCACACACTGGATCCGGTAATGAGCATAAGAAGTTACATTATTCTGGAACCTGATTCGTCCGAGAATTTATATTTTGTAACAGGCATCGCTCCTTCGCGTGAAGAAGCGCTGGTTATCGCATCTGAATACGATACCGAGAGAGAGATCAACCGTACTGCCGACCTGGCACGCATATATAGCCAGATCCAACTTCAGCATCTTGGTGTCAGTCCGGAAGAAGATGCACTCTTCCAGAAGTTAGGCTCGAGGGTCCTGTTTCCCGAAACACCGCTGATGGCCAGGAACACAATTACGGTGCAGAATAAACTCGGACAGAGCGGCCTCTTCCCGCTAGGGATATCGGGGGACCTTCCGATCGTACTTGTAAAAGTCAGGAAAAAAGAAGGTTTGGACCTGGTAAAACAGCTCCTCTTAGCGCATGAATATTTCAGAATGAGAAACTTTATGTTTGACCTGGTTATCTTATCGGATGAGCCTGTCACATACACTGATCAGATGTATCAAACCGTGCAATATCTTATAGAAACATCACTGTCACGTCCGTGGACGGATGTTCCCGGAGGTATATTTTTAAGACGTTCCGAACAAGTCACGCCTGAAGAAAGAACCTTGCTTCATACGACAGCCAAAGTGGTTCTGGATAGCGATCTTGGATCACTTACAGAACATATGCAGTACACCGCGCGCCCCGACGAAACAACGAGTTTGCAGATCAGAGACCGCCGGGAAGTTGAGACCCAAGGCCGGCTGAAAGACCCATCCACACTACCGGTTCAGGAAGAGTTAAGAAGTCTTGAGTACGGGACAGCACTGGGGGGATTTGACGCGGCAAACAAAGAGTTTGTCATTAACCTGAACGAAGACACTGTTACACCAATGCCGTGGTCGAATGTGATCTCTAACACCGACTTCGGCACTGTGGTCACAGAATCGGGGTTGGGGTACAGTTGGAACTTTAACAGCCAATTGAATAAACTAACTCCCTGGTCCAACGACCCGGTCTCGGACGACTCGGGGGAAATAATATACTTACGCGACGAAGAATCCGGAGAACTATGGACTCCCACTCCCCAACCTTTGCGCGACAAAGAACCTTATATTATCAGGCATGGGCGCGGATATACAGTTTACGAACATACCAGCCGTGGAATAATCCAAACATTAAAAGTTTATATACCGGAAAAACATCCTGTTAAGATCATGAAACTCCGGCTGCACAATACCTCATCATACAAACGTACTGTATCCGCGACTTTATTCACAGAATGGGTTTTAGGAACAAGTAGCGGAGAAACCGGACCCTACATCGTCACAAAATTCCTACGTGATGAAGGAATACTTTTCGCGCGGAATATTTACACGGAAGATTTTAAAGAACAAAGGGCTTTTATCGGTTCAACCGCACGCATCTTGTGGGCAAGTGGTGACAGAAAGGAGTTTCTTGGCAGGAATGGTTCTAAAAAGTTCCCTAAAGCGCTGGCTGAAGGGACTGCTTCACAATTGATAGGGTATTTCGGCTCACGTCTGGATCCTTGCGGTGTGATCCAGACAAAACTGGACCTTGAAAGCGGTGAGGAAAAAGAAATTGTGTTCTTCCTTGGACAGACAGCGTCAGAAGAGGATGCGGTAAACCTTATCAAATATTATACGGGAAGCGGTGAAGAAGATACAACCAAAGATTTCTGGACGGAAACATTGGACCGTATCCAGATAAGTACCCCGGACAGAAGTTTTGATCTACTTGTAAATGACTGGCTTTTGTATCAGGTCTTTTCCTGCCGTTACCGGGCTAGAGGAGCGTTCTATCAGGCGGGGGGTGCTTACGGTTTTAGAGACCAGTTGCAGGATGTGATGGCTCTGGCGCTTACAAATCCCGATATCACCAAGGAACATATCATAAGGGCGGCCGGACATCAGTTCCGGGAAGGAGATGTTCAGCACTGGTGGCATCCCCCCACAAATAAAGGTGTGCGGACCCGGATTTCCGATGATCTGCTGTGGCTGCCGTATGCGGCGGAATATTACATTCGTGTTACCGGCGACAAGAATATTTTGGATGAAATGGCCCCATTTCTCCAAATGCCAGTCTTAAAACCTGAAGAACATGAGTTATACGGTGAACCGGAATTGTCAGAGGAATTGGGCTCACTTTATGTGCACTGCATAAAAGCAATTGATTATTCCCTAAAGTTCGGAGAACACGGACTGCCCTTGATGGGAACCGGCGACTGGAATGACGGAATGAACAAGGTCGGTGAAGAAGGAAAGGGAGAAAGTGTATGGCTAGGGTGGTTCCTTTATAGCGTACTCAGTTCGTTCATACCTATTTGTAAAGATAAAGGTGATAGAGAAAAAGCCGGGGAATATAAGCAAACTGCTGAGAAACTGAAGGAAGTCTTAAATACAGCCGGATGGGACGGACGGTGGTTCAAGAGGGCTTACTTCGATAATGGGAAAGCGATTGGTACTAAGGATAACGATGAATGTATTATTGATTCTATCTCCCAATCATGGAGTGTTATCTCAGGGGCAGGTGATCCGGAAAAGCAAAAGTCGGCACTAAGAGCTGCGGAGGAATTGCTTGTTAAAGACGAGGAAAAATTGCTTTTGCTACTCGCCCCGCCTTTTGATAAATCGGAACCTACACCGGGCTATATACAAGGCTATCCGCCGGGAATCAGAGAAAATGGCGGACAATATACACACGGTGTGGTTTGGATGGTCCTTGCCAACGCTATGAAAGGAAACGGCGGGCGGGCGTTTGAACTGTTCCAGATGCTAAATCCCATACAACACAGTTTGAACCAACAAGCTATAGAAAAGTACAAGACAGAACCTTATATAATGGCGGCAGACGTTTACAACAATCCTCAACATATCGGACGGGGCGGGTGGAGTTGGTATACGGGATCAGCCGGATGGATGTACAGAACCGCGATAGAAAATATTTTGGGCTTGAAGGTTGACGGCAGCTTTTTCTCACTCGAACCAAACATTCCCGGAGATTGGAACGAATATAAGATTACTTATAGATATGGAAAAAGTGTTTACAATATTCAAGTGCTTAACCCTTTAAAAAACGGAAGTAAGGTGAGTGACCTGGTACTGGATGGAACAAAAACCGTGGATAAGAAAGTACCTTTGAAGGATGACGGTTCAACACATGAGGTTGTCGTGATATTAGGGTAATAGTTCCTCTCAGGAAGATTTACCTTAGTGAAGTTATATCGCCCTGGGTTGGCCCGCCTAATGAAAAGCCACCTTGCGACTCTTCTGTTGAAGGGGCGGGAGGAGTTGGAATAGGCGTAGGATGCGGAGGTTCCCGAACAGGCTCCACCGGGGCTGCAGTTTCCCGCATGGCAGGTTCCTCGATAGTGGGTTCCGAAGTCGAAACTCCGGCAGGTGGTGACTGAGGTTGTGCAGACCCCTGGCCGGGCGCGAATCTTTCCAGAGGACGGTACTGAGGCTTCTCTATCAAATCTTCTTCTCTCAACGTAACTTTACCCTGCTCTCTCATCTTAAGAAGTTCCTCAGGATTTGTCGTAATAAGTTTATGTTCCTCAGGCGATGCTGATACCTTGATAGCAACATGGTTCGAACCTGCAAAGAACAGGCCTTCTCCTTTATCGGCGGCAAGAAGTAGCCTTTTTTCTCCTTCGGAGAGATAGAATGTCTCGGCTACCACATCTATCGCGGCAGGGTGCTGCTTAAGCAGGATCTGGATGGACGAGTTCGTAACAATTGCTTTGCCGTATTCAGACCTTAAGAACTCATCCACATCCTGAGAGATCGTGGTAAGCCCCAAATAATACTTACGCGCTCTTTTTGCAATACCGTAAATGAACCGCGCACTGTCCTCGTTTTGCAAAAGATACCAGGCCTCTTCAACGATCAGGATCCTCTTTTTCAGGTCCTTTCTGATCTTGGTCCAGATAAAGTCAAGGATTATATAAAATGCGACCGGACGCAGAACATCTTCAAGATTTTTCGTTGAGAATACGGTCATCCTGTTGTCGATATTGATAGTAGACTGCGAGTCAAAAATCCCCGTAAGTGATCCCCGGATGTACTTTTCAAGCCGCTCGGCCATCCCTTTAGCTTCCGGTTCCTCGGCGCCAAGAAGCACTTTATAAAGATCTTCCATAACCGGAGGTTCTTTCCCTCTTTGAGTGTCGGGATCGTTCGTAATACCTTTTATTCTGTAAGTCTCGATCAAAGCACGGTCAAGGATCGCTTCCTCAGTCGGAGTAAGACTCCCAAGCATTAATTTAAAAAGAGTGTGCAATGAAAGGATCTTCTGCCCAAGTTCATTTTCACCTTCAACCGCCATACCCGCCAGATCGAACGGATTCATCTTGGAGGGAGAGTTCGCGGAAAAGCTGATAAAATCCCCGCCCACCGCATCACACATCGTTCGGTACTCTTCTTCTACATCGATAATGATTATTTCAGCACCAAACACCAGGGAACGCAAAGCTTCCAGCTTAACCATATAAGATTTACCTGCACCTGACTTTGCAAAGACAACCGTATTGGCATTCTCCAGCGAAAATCTGTCAAAAATAACCAGCGAACCGTTGTGCCTGTTCACCCCATACATGATCCCGTCATCGGACGTAAGGTCGGACGAAGTGAACGGGAAGGTGGTAGCTAGGCTGGTCGTATCCATATTCCTGGTAATTAATAGTTTATCCAAGGCGGCTGGAATTGTGGTCTGGAACGCTTCTTCCATCTGGAGGGTAGCCGATTTTGAAATCAGGAGCAACGAACCCAGTGTAGATTCAAGCTTTGCGGTAACGTTCTCAAGCTCCTCCAAACTTTCAGCCGGTATCGTTATATAAAAGGAAAATTGGAAAAATTTCTCAACACCTTTTACAAGTTGTTCCTGAAGATCTCTTGCATCCTCCAAAGCAGCGACGACTCCCGGGTCCTGAAGACGACCTTTTTCCTGGTTGGACATGACCGTAGCTTCCATTTCCGTCATCTTCTTCCTAAGATCTTCCAAAACTCCTTTAGCTTTAACAGGGTAATAGAACATGGAAATATCCAGCGTATGGTCAAAATTGATCACAGGCGACAGCCAGTTCGCTCCGACAAACCTAGGATACCCGGAAATAAAGACGGTTCTATAATAAGTATTCCCGATCCTGATATGGCTGAAGTCAACTTCCAGTGCTGAGGGGGCGATAATATCCCGGACATTCACCATTCCCTGGGCCAATACTTGTCCGGGACTTGCTTCACCGGGTGCTGCGGGAACCTCAGGCTGGGCCGTAGCTGCCTGATTATTTTGCTGTTCCTCTTTATTTTTCTTTTTAAATAAGCCCATAAATATTATTCCTCCAATATAGCTGGATTAACGATCGCCGTCTTGTAATCTTCTATGCTTGTCCTGATCCTTTGCCCGTGTATCGAACTTGGGTTGTATATATCAAAATAAAGTTCCACCAGTTCTTGTGTTGTCATAAGGCGGGCTTTTACACCGATTCTGTTGAACTCCCCGATAACGTGGTCCACCTTGGGCTGAAGGCTTGTCTGAGCCTGCTTAAGTGCTTTATTGACATCCACATGTATTCTTTTTGTATGTTTTCCGGTCAGTTTGTTAACAAAATCGAACGGGTTGATCCCCGGTTCGGTAGGCGAAGTTCCGCCGGACGGAATAACCACAAAAAACTTCTTATCCAAAACCTCATTCTGGCGTATAAAGTCTGCTACAAACTCCCTGTATGCCTGTGCCTGCTGTTTTAAAAGAGGGTCTCTGATCTTACTTTCCACTCTCTGAATTTTTTCTAAATATTTAGTAATATCAAGTTTTTTGGAACGGAGCACGATCTGTATCGGAAAAGATATTGAGTTTAAAAGCATTGAAAAAGCCGCAATAATGGCGTCCTGCTCAATCTCGGACAAAAGATCAAAATTTACCGCAGTCGTCTGGAGCACGGCACAAACGGCGCCGTTTTTTAATACAACGAGATTATTCTTTATATCTTCGATGTCCAGATGATCTTGAGTTGTCGCTAATACGTTTGAGTTTTTGGGCATGTTAGTTAGTTCCCCTTCCTGTAAATTCTATCGGCGGTATAATCTCCCCTTTCGCTTCCACTGAAATTATATCAAAGGAATATCCGCTTTTTCGGAACTGGTCTATCTCAATATTATACATGCCGTTGGACAGAGGCGTTAGCAAAACAAACTGTCCTAACGCATTTGACTTAATAGCCCTGACGGTTTCTCCCCGGCCGTTCTTTATAACAACCACGATGCCTTCCAGTCCTACCCCATCAAATCCTTTTACAACACCTGATAATACGTTTGGATTGCTTGTGAGAGGCTGCATCTTTGCATATCGTGCGGCTGCCGGACCCATTCCCGGTCCGCTATCAACGGGCGCCTGAACGGGAACTGCAACAGGAACAGTACGTGTCTGAGTCTCTTTCTGCCTTAGCATTTCCTGAAGTTCCGCCACACGTCTCTTTAGGATCTCATAGTCCTCCGCCCTTCTCTCTTCTACTTTCTGTGTGTATGCCTCTGAAACTCTTTCCGTTTCTGACCGCTGTTTCTTTTGCTCATCAAGCTTCGCTTCAAGTTCTTTGGTCTTTGCCTGAATGGCTTCGTATTCTTTTGTAGCTTTCAGTTTTTCCTGTTCCAGTTTTTCAAGGAGTTGTCTTTTTTCGGAGTTAGTGGCAATATCCATTCCTCCGGTATCCTCAATGTCCGCACGAAGCCTTACTATCTTCTTTGTCAAACGTTCAAATTCTACTTTAAAGCTGTCGATTAGACTTAGAACTTCTTCCCGATCTTCAGACTTTTTAGGTTCGGCTACAGTGATGGAAGGTTTTTCAATTTTCTCTAAAATTGGCTGCGCAGGTGCTGCGTTTTTTCCGAGTTTGGAATACAAGTCGCGTTGTTCTTCTTTTAGTTTGCCAAGATCTTTGGAAATATTCTTTTGAACGATCTTATCGCCTTTTATCTGGTTTATTAGGATATTCAGTTGTTCCGTTTTAGATTTCAAATCCTCATCAAAATTGTTATCCTGCTCGGTTTTTAGAACTTTTCCTCCTCTTAACGGGAGAACTAACTGACCTTGTTTAGGTAACAGGCTCATGAACCTTCTTCCCGCGTGGCGGTCGGGAGTCATTGGCGACACGTACACATCAGAGTAAGACGATTCGTGAGAGGACCCATGTTTTAGTTTAGAATGTTTAATCTCTAATTGTGCACCTCCCGGAACGCTTGTGGATACAACCGGAGGTTTTTTTATCTGAACGGCTGGTTGTTGCGGGGGAGCTTCAGTAACCGGCTTTGGCTGAGCGGGAGTCGGTACCGGCGGCGGTCCTGCCATTGCCATTTCTTCTACTGATGGCCGGGAAAACGGCCCGGCAGTTTTTTGTATATGAGGTTCTTGTGCTTGTTGAACCGGTGCGACTGGAGTGGGTGCTGGTTGAGACGGGAAGCCCGTACCCAAATTCCCTGGTGTCCCGGGAGCAAAATCCATATCAAACTTTACTGGTCTTATCGGTTCCTGCTCGGTGCGGACGGATCCGGCACTTCCGGAAAACGCCTGCCTGACCATTTGAACGTACTCCTGTTCCGGTATATCCAGCTTATCTACTTTAGGAAAGCTTTCCTCGTACATCAAATATTCCTCGAGTTTACGCCTGCTGGATGTGGGAGCTAAAGTTATAAGTTCCTGCCTTACAACAGCCATATTCTGGTATAAAAATGCCGAAGGCACCACGGGATCCTTTTTCCAGATTTTCTGGTTTGGAGTGTACATTGCTTTAATAAAGTTTATTATCCACTGGTCCATGCCACGTTCCTGAACAGGGACAAAAGCCAAACCCAAACCAAGCAGTGTACAAAAAACCACTAAAGGCCATTTGAAAATACCGGCCATGTATACCGCAGCAAGGTATGCCGTCCCCCAGAAAACCAACAGATATGCGAATTGACGGAGTGTAAGCTCGCCAATGACTTTGAATTCCACATCCATGATGTTTTGAGGTACTGCGTGTTGTGTATTAGTTTTTTGAACGTCTTTGATTGGCATAGATTACTTCGGATCAAGAGCAATATTGAACTGCTTATCACCGGTTAAAGTGCCATCGAATGATGATTGCCCTGTTTCCAAACCGAATGGAGGTTCAAACTTAAAGCTGAACTTGTCATCCTGGGTTCCGGGTTGTTTCTGCCAGAACAGACTGTAATTCATGTTATTAGCGTTAATGGACAACCCAATAGGCAGATCATACGTGACTTTTAATTGTACACGTTTTTGCGGTTCTATCAAAACGGGCGTCTCGAAAGAATTATATTTACCTGCTTTTGTAATGATCATATTTCCAAAAATATCTTCTTCCCTATCAGGGTATACGATCCTCGCGCCTGTCAGCTTGGAACCCTCCTGGGTTAATATGCGGACATAGTTCGTATATATTCCTCCCGGCCACGCAGTTCCTTCACCGGCATGTTCATATGTAAGGGTAAGATTACCCCTAAGTAGGCCATCTCTGGTTTCGGACATGATATTGTAATCCACCGTGTTCCTGACAAAGTAGTTTGCTTTGTTTCCCCCCAAATTCGAATTGACTATATAAAGATAGTCTTTTGCTACACCGGCCAAACTGCCGTCCCAACCTTCTCTTTGCAAAACTGCACCGAATGGGTTATTTGTCAGATAGATCTGCATATGCCTTTGCTCTAGATTCTCATACATCTTGGACCAGAATACCGGAAGCTGTCCGGAAGGCAGGGCGAACATCTTCTCTAAAAGCTTGCTTCCCAGCACGGTTAAGAACGAACGTTTTTGGTCCGAACCGTTCTCGTAATTGAATTCGCTGTGGAACTGTGTGCGTTCGTATAAGTTACTTGCCGAGATTTCTTCATTGTAGGCAGTCAGAAAAAGAGGGCCGGTTACGTCAAGCATATTCTTGGCAAAGTAGAGATCCACTGCTATCACTCCGTCAGTCTTTGTTCCGGTTATCAAGTAGTAAAGGTCCTGTATCTCTCTTGCGCTTTGCGGAAAGCTTGGATTCCAGTTGGCATTTCTAAGATACAGTTTTTCCTCTTTCAAAAACTCTTTGATAGGTGCAGGAGATTCAGGAGTTTCCAGCTCCCTGACATCGATCTGACCGTCAGGATTGTAGATATCGTCGATAGATAAGTTCTTTATTTTTCCTTTTTCAAGTTCAAGTAACGCGTACGAACCAATGAAACCTCCGGTTGGCCTTAGTTCGTTATTGTTCTGGAAAAGTATCAGATATTTTTTAGACGAGTCTATGCCGATAATATCAGGAAGAGAGTTCATGCCGTCCGCGAAAAGGTCAAGATTTTGACCGGCGGCAGATAAAATATTTTCATACTCCGTGATCTGCTCTTTTAACGGACCGGGCAAGTCATCCTTATCCACATTCTTGTATTCGGCTTGCGCAAGCTGAAAGCTGTTTCTTGCGGTTTGGAAATCGGAACGGTATTTCTCGAACTCCTCCGCGCTAAACTCTTTCTCAGAATTAGGTTTTATCGTTTCCCACATGGAACTAAAAGGAACCGCAGCTTTTGAAAAATAGTAGGCTGCCCTTGATGAATATGTCGCCGAACTCAGCACTTTGCTTGAAGAATTGTACATATCCCTATTACCCGTCAGGGAAAATGCCCACCCAAGCTGAGAGAAAAACCTTTGGCTTTTTGAGAAATTCTGAAACGCTGAGTTTGCTTTTGTCTGTGCCTCGGTTGTTTTAAATTGAGAAAGCAGAACCGGAACTTCCCTAATGTCACTTGTCGCTTTTTTAGCATACGCATAGGACATGAACGATGGTATGCCCACCGTCAGAAGTATTAGCGCAAACAAGACAGCAGGCACGATACTTAACATTATTTTGTTCCTGCTTTTTCCTGCAGGCGGTATACTTTGAGGTTTTGTTTGAGATCTACCCTCTTTTTTGAAAAGGTTTTTAAATATCGAGATTTTTCCTTTTATAGCTTCAGCGAGTGGAAAGGGCTTCTTTTCCTTTTTCCCCTTGATCTCCTCCGGAGTATGGAACTCGGCTACGTTCGACAACGAGCTTATCAATTCGTTTTCTGCTTCCGGTGAAACTTTACCTTCTACGGTGGTAAGTGAATCTATCAGGGTTTTTTCACGGTTCTTCTCCTCTATGAACTTTGCAGGTTTAAAGCTGTGCTGGTTCACATCATACCCATACCACATGAGGGTTTTTATTATCCCATCCTTAAACGAGGTTTTGATTTCCCATCTTAGATCTTTCAAGTTGGATGTATCTGGGTAAGCTTGCCTGGGCTCCATTTCCTTTATTTTCTGTTTGAACTCGACTTTTATTTCTCTGTTGGCAAGCGTCTTTAACAGAAAGGCGATTTCCAGAACAGAGTACGGTTCGGGGGGAATGAGGGAATATATTTTTCCGACAGTCCTGTCGTTGAACAGTGCCCGCACGATCCCCGAGACGACATCGTTCACATAAACGTAGTGTTCTTTCTCAACTCCTTCTCCGTAAATATTTAAGTCTTTCCCATCCATCAATTCTTTTAACAATCTTCCGAGGTTCCCGCTTGCTTCCAGGTCCATCTTCGGCCCATAAACTTCCGGAAGCCTCATGATCCTGACGTTCGTGTCATTTTTCTTGTAATATTCCCAGACCAACGCTTCCGCGTATCTTTTTGCCTCCGTCGCCGAATACTTCTTTTCCTCGATGTTAGTACGTCCAAAATAAGAGTCGAGGGTTATCTGGGACATCATGCCCTGATAAACGTAAATGGAGGATGCCAGCAGAAATTTGGCGTGTGAACGGTTCGCGAGATCAAGAAGGTTCTTGGTTCCTACGGCGTTCGTTAAAAGAGCGTCCAGGTTGACCTGCTCCTCACTATATAGATATTCCTCAAGTCCGGCCAGGTGGATAACATAGTCCACACTTTCGATTTCGGGGGGAAAACCGACATTAATATCGGCATCGTAGAGGGCAAATTTTGGGTGGGTAAGAAGGTGGCCGATATAAAAATCCCTGCCTGTCTTAAAGTTATCAAGAACTATAACCCGTGCGTCCTGTAATAACAACGCTTCCGACAAATGGGAACCGATAAAACCGGCGCCGCCGGCTATTAAAACGGTTGGAGAAAGAGCAGATTTTCTAATAACATTTTTCCTAGGCATTTGGGCAGATTTCCTTTCCTTAAGTATATTTTCTTATCACCTATTTTACAAGGTTAAATCGTACGATAAACCTTGTATAATGCTCTTATGGAATTTACAGAAATAGTTAAATTTTTCAGTACTTATTCAAAACACATACTTAAGGCAGCATTAGTTGCAGGCCTTGCGGGAATTATCTTGTTCTTTGCAGTTCCTGTTAAACATATTGCTACAGGCTCTTTTTATATACACCGCAATGTCGAGGGAACCACGGGAAGATACTTTACATACGAGGGTTACTACGGACAGCAGACAGCCCAGGCATACACCAACACGGTTATCGCACTGCTCGAAAGCACGGACATTAAGAAAAAAGCTCTCGAAAATATAGGTTTACCGGTTAATGAAAGGAGTCTGAGAAGAGTGTCAAAACAGATAGACGTAACAAAAGAGGCACCTCAGCTTATAACTCTTAAAGTAAAAGGAAATTCAGAAACAAACGCAGCAGCATTATTTACCAGCATATCGAACAATATGGTAGACACTGCAACCGCATTGAATAGCGGGGGTGACCCTGCTCTCCTCATATCACCGGTCGGAGATCCGGTGGTAAATACAGCCTATCGGAGCTTGCCTGTGAATTTCTTACTGGGTGTATCCCTGGGTTTTATAAGTGCAACATTGTGGTACGCGTTTAAAAGATACCTAAAGGGGCAGTTATGAAAATGGTGTTAAACACAGACGGAGGCGCGCGCGGCAACCCCGGCCCGGGTGCATTAGGTGTCGTGTTAAGAGACAGCTCCAACGAAAAAATATACGAGATGGGCAAATATCTGGGTGTCTGCACAAACAATGAAGCAGAATATCTCGCGTTGATCGAAGGCATGGCAGCCGCTCATGACAAAAAAGCCAAAACTTTGGTCTGCAAACTTGACAGCGAACTGGTAGTGAAACAGCTGAAAGGTCAGTATAAGGTTAAGAACGAACGTCTTAAAGTTCTTTACGCTCGGGTAAAGGAACTTGAAAAGAACTTTTCTTCCGTCGGTTATGAACACATCCCCCGGACAAAAAACCATGAAGCGGATTCTCTGGTCAACAAGGTGCTTGATGCCGAATCCCGTTAAATATGAATGTAAAAAAACGAACAGTTTGTGCTGAAGCAATTCAAAATACTCTCGCCTACAGGTCAATATTCAAATATTCGTTAAGCTTGTACCAATTAAGAACTATGCTTGTTTGCGGTTA
>Ga0075586_119_pt1 | contig 14987 bp, 14 predicted proteins | sample RifGroC1_FD_68196 | JGI IMG/M metagenome (GOLD analysis project Ga0075586, IMG submission 68196) | candidate division WWE3 bacterium GW2011_GWC1_41_7
CCATTTTGGAGGTGTTCGACACCTTTGCCCACTATGAACCTGTTAGATACTAACAAAGTGTTGCTGTAAGAAATTTCCAATCCCACCCCCTCCGCCATGTATCAAAATCACCACTTTTAGAGGCTAAATGCACCCATTCAAAGGGAAGATTGTTTTTTATCGTTATATAACTTTTATCTAAATTTCCCTCAATTTACACATCCAAAAGGTTTGCTAACTTTGTATCTAATGTTTTAAGTTGTGGTTCTAGGCTTTTCTTTTATGTGGTGTGATAGATTTGGCGCTGCACCTATAGTATGTTAAAATCTGCATATTCCAAAATAAAGGAGTTTTCCATGCAATATAAATACTTGTTGCCCGTGTTTACTCGGCCAGTTTTTATGGAAGATACGCCCAAGGTCACCGAAGGCACCGTAACTTTGGCCGAGCGTCCGCATGTTGGTGAAGAGGTAGAAGTTAATGGCGTTTGGCACAAAATCTCCTCTATTCGCCACACTGCTTCTGGGTTAGTGCTTGTTTTTGAAGACTATACCGAAGCTTAAATACCTTACAACCCAGCTCAAAAGACCCCTCCTTGGTTGACAACTGTAATTAAAGTTGACCGTGCGAGGGGTTGTTTTTTTGAAGGAAAGCTCGGAGAAGGAGTGGTATCGGCGTCCGTAAGCTACAGACTTACATGTAAAGAAATTCCACATACTCACAAATCAGGATGGTTTTTAGTATTCAGTAACTCTAAACCCGGAACTCTATTAAAATGTTTAGCATTAAAAGTGTAAAGAGTGATGCTATGTTCCAGGCAGCTGGCCGCTACAAGTAGGTCATTGTCAGGAAGTGGTTGCCCTTTTTTATTAAGTTCAAGTTTAAGTCGGGAATGCTAATACTTCGATACCACATTCGTCTAAGAACGCTACTAGAGCTTTTTCAGGCTTTTTAACGTATAGTAACCCATATAAAACTTCTGAATAAACGACTGGGTTTATATAATACCTTTGGCATAGGATCCAATTTGACCTTACCTATGATCAGGTCTATTAATACGTTCGAATCAAGTGGAATGTTCATTTATTAATATGAGAACTTAAATGTTTCTCGAAACTCCTTAACACCGGCTATCACTTTTTTATATTCACTATCTGTTAGCGAGAGGGAAGGGGTGGGGTCTGTTTGTTCGTAGCTGTAGATAGGGGATATTCTGGCAATGGGCTTATTGTTTTTGGTAATTGTTATAGATTTTCCCTTCACATACACCTCCTCAAGAAGGTATCCGAAGTTATTTTTAGCTTTTGATGCTGATATTGTTTTGGCCATATGTGTATATAAGACATATTAGCTAAATTAGTCAATATTTGAACTGCCGGGTCTTTAACTTAAGCATTTCTCTTTCTCAAAACCCCAATAATATGAGGCTGCATCAACCGGCTAAAACCTCCCGGTAATTTTAATAGTCCTTTGGTAATCAAATAAGAAGGTTCGTTAAAAGAAGTATAGCTGACGTCCGAGTTCAACTTTAGTTCATCTATGTCAAACAACCCCTGAGATAAGCCGGCTATATCCTTAATAGTATTGGCTTTGTAGTAAGCGGGGAATACATCCTGTTTATCGCGGCCGAACAGTGTTCTGTTTAACAAATGATTAAACCTGGACAACTTGATAGTGTGAACAATTTTCAACGGTAAAAAGCTCTTGTTAGGGGTAGCGAACATGAACACTCCTCCCGGTTTAAGCACTCTATGGATTTCTCCAAATACTCTCAACGGGTTTTCCAGGTGTTCTAACACCCAAAGGCTGGTAACCATGTCAAACTTATCCGACTCAAAAGGAAGTTTTCCCAGGTCAGCTGTTTTGATGTCATCCAGACATATGTTTTTTGACGTGTAATCGGCGGATACATCCACTCCTACAGCCCAGGCGATATTACCGCGGTTTTCATCTATGATATAGTTTCCGTTTCCGCACCCGGCATCAAGCACAACTGCGTCGTTCCCGCAAAGTTCGGAAAACCTATGTGACAAGTACACCATTGTCTCATCCCAGGAGGGATTTTCCTTTTTATAACGTCTCTTATATGAAAGTTGGCGTTTTTCTTTGGGGTTAAGTTCAGAGTAGACATTTATATAACCGTGTTCCAGTATTACGGATTTTGGTTGGTGTTGTAGCGGACTTGCCATTCCACCATTGTACACAAAAGCGTTGTAGTATCAATATCACTTTTTTATATCTACAAAAATAGGACAGTAGTGGGGGATACTGTCCTATTGATAAAACTTTAGGGGCAAAAGTACTCTACCGGGTATGATTGACCAGGAAGAGCTGTGAACGACTTGAAACATGTCTCTTTTGTTTCCGGAACCTCAACTGTGTAGCTTACTGTTCCGGGCGCGACCCACCATCCCACAACCTCAATGCTTTGGAATTTTTCTTCGATGAGTCCTTCGGTTACTTCAACCGGGGGAGACAACATGTTGCCGTCCAAGTATGCAGGTTCTTTTTCTAAACCCGCACACCCAGCCAGAAGCAGGAGGATAATTAAGGTTAACAGGCTGAATGTTGTGAGCGATCTCATAGTCTTCAGGTCTTTTTCCTTTCTGTATTGGATTTTGCTTAGGATTATAACCCTCTTTAAAGGTTTGTCAACTATAGGATATAATTACTACCCTTCCTTTTTATTGATATGTAACTGTTATATAATGCTGTAGCCGCATAAGCTCCCATAGCTTAAGAGGATAGAGCAAGGGTTTCCTAAACCCTAGATCCCAGTTCGACTCTGGGTGGGGGCGCCATGAACTTAAAGGTATATAATGGGTTTGCAGTTAATGTCAGGGACTGGCGCAATTGGTAGCGCGCCGCATTCGGGTTGCGGAGGTTCCGAGTTCGAGTCTCGGGTCCCTGACCAAAAAGTTATTTTACGGTATCGTAAATACGGGACGGTATAAAGCTGTCTTTACAGAATTTTTCCGAAACTTCCATCTCATTAGCGCATAATTTATAATTCTCTCCGGTGCCTGTAGTTGCCGAATAAGTATATGACTTACCCGAAAGGGGATCCACAGGTACATAGGAAAAATACCTAGGAGTTAATTCATAAAGGCTAGCCGGATATTCTTGGTTATCGGTAAAATATGTATTAAGCGCATTACTCATCATTAAAATATCGCTTTCTCTCTTTGAATCTCTGGCTTTTTGAAGCTGTTCATTAGGATTTAATGTGGATAATAACAGACCTCCAAATATTACCGGCAGCGCCACAAATCCAATTAATGCAAGCAATGCAAACTTAATCCTTCTTTTACGGGTGGGGGCGGGTATATACGAACCTTTAGCAGCTTTTAATGCTCTGAACATTAAGAATGCGAATATCCACGGTATCGGTGAAATAAGGACGCTAATAAGTGAAATTGCTATACCGTAAAAAAACTCACCGAAACCTGCGAAAAGTAACATAATAGGTACAAAAGTAACTAATGCTAATATTGTTAATACTATAAAATTTCCTATGACCCAGAATGCTTTGCCTTTAACGTAATCCATACTTTTTATTACGGCATTCAGACCTTTAATATTTTCATCCACTAACACAAGGTGTGACATTGATAAATGAACTGCCAAAATAACGCCGGGTATAATTAGCAAGAAGAAACCCGGCAAGGCTATGAAATAGACCAGTAAACCAACCCAAATATATGGGAATAAATTTCTCAAAGTAGATCTGAAGGCTTCTTTTATAATGACATCTCCGGTATCCAAAGCTTGTTTAATGGCGAAAACCAGCCACAAAGCCACAAAGATCCCCACAAGATTACTGATTAGCTGGGTGGTAATAAGAAAAGATATATTAGGGGTAGATCCGCTTCCTTCCATGCTATTAAAAGGGAGTAATAGGAATGCTAATGCTACCAATACTAACAATACGAGTATACGTATAAACTTGAAAAAGTGTTTCTTGTATATATCTAACGATTGCTTAAGAAGATCCTTAAAACCCGGGTATGAAGAGGTTGCCGGTGGGTTAAGGGGTACATGAGGGGGCGGTGTTGTTTGTTCAGGTGTTCGCTCTGCCAACGACTCTGTCTCATCGATGTTTGATTGACTGTTAAGATCGTCGTTCATCTTGTATAAATTATATACCTATCCATGGTGTAAGATAAAGCGTTAATTAATTGTATACTTTATATATGTCCGGAAGTATCCGATTAATGTTCTCTAATATTTTGATTATCGCCGGCTTCGTTATTCTTATTTTGACGTACGGACCTTTAATAAAAGACGAATTCTGGTATATGTTAAAGGAAGCCAAGGATCAAAATTATCAACTGAACGCTTCAGGAGGGGAGCAGGACAGTGCGTTCGCCCGGTACCTTAGCAACAAGACCGTATCATTAAGACCGGTAAATACCAGCTTTTCCATTGTTATCGAAAAAATCGGTGTGAACGCACCCGTAGTAGCCGATGTTCCCGTTACGGATAAAAACGCTTATCTAAAGGCACTAAAAGCGGGTGTGGCACACGCGGCTGTTTCTGAGTACCCGTCAGAAGGTCCGGGAAATGTTTATTTATTCGCACACGCTTCGATAGATTTCTGGCGCCTTGGTAAGTATGCGACCGTTTTCAACTTGCTGAGGAAAGTGGAGCCGGGGGATGAGGTTCATGTCTTTTATAAAGGTGACGACTATGTGTATCAGGTTATCAATAAAGAAGTACTTAAAGGATTTGATACGTTCCCGCTAACAAGAAGTACCATCGAACCCATACTTACTTTGCAAACGTGTGATCCTCCGGGAACTACGTTTAACAGACTGGTTGTCACAGCGAAACTTATAAGAGTTGATGATATAAAGTAACCCGGGATCTTATCAAACAAATGATTATCTAATGCTTACCGTATATAGGTCGGTCTGTTCACCCGATTTAAATGAAGTTAAGATTATGATAAACCTGATCATACATTAGTGTATTGTTGTAAAGCTCGGTTTTGTTTGTACCATCGATCCTTATCAGGCTAACCACACCTCTTTTATCCGCATTAACATCACCTTCTGTAAGGATCAGGTGAAAACTATCCGCGTACCACGAGATCTTTGGTTGGGGATCGGCAGCGGCTGTTGTAAATACGGTATTCTCCACTTTTTCCCCCACAGGCAGTGGTTTTTCCAGGTTGTATACGCGGTATTCAAGTTCAGCGCCGTTCTGTCTTGTGTATAGGAATTTCTTTTCGTCAGGGGACCACACGGTCTTTGTGGACATTGCCAAAGTTTTAATCTCATCGGGTATGTCGAGTTTTTGTATGAAATCCTGTCTGGTTTGGTTTAGTTTGTCCTGCCAGATCTGTTTTATTTCCTGCGGGGAAGTGCTGACTTCTGCGGCTCCCTCAGCTATATCGATCAGATAAAAAGTTCCGTTCTCAGACTCTACCATTAGGTTTTTTTCATCGGGAGACCACTCTATGCTCTTACCGTTTGAGTAAATAATACGCGGTGTGTCCTGTATAACAGATGACGGTGTCGAACGGAAAAGGCTCAACCCCTCTCCTGCTAACGGAATGATCCTGATACCGGGAGTTTCACCGTCTTTGGAGAAATATGCGAGCTTAGTAAGCGAAGACGATATGGTGGGGTTTCGGGCTCCTGAGTTGGTCAGCGGTTCAAGTCGTGGGCCTTGGGATACCAGAACAGCGGTGATGTCGGTCACAAGTTCGGGGAAAACCTCAATATCTTTTGACCATGTGACAAAACCTTTTTTAATTATTTTTAAGTTGTGGGTGCCGGGCTCGATACCGGATATGGTATCGTTCGTTGCTGTGAGGAGGATACCGTTCAAATAAACACTTGAACCCTCCGGGATCGATTTGGCACTTATCATACCGGTCTTGGAGAGGTCAATAGTTCTATCTTGCTGTTGGGTAAGCCGGTAACCGGCACTATACAAATAAAGCAGAGTAGTGATACCAATTAGGATAACACCGCTCAGAAGCGATTGATACCAATTCTTCCTGATCATAAATCTGATTATACCAGAAACCGTTTTATAATACCGATATATTGTATAATCCAGTTATGTTTTCTAAGAAAATTGCCGTAGACCTTGGAACAGCAAACTCTCTCGTATACGTTTCAGGAAAAGGTATCGTGCTTAGGGAGCCTACAGTAGTTGCGGTTTCGATTGATGATGAGAAGGTAGTGTCTGTAGGTATCGAAGCAAGGGATATGTTGGGAAAGACTCCTGAAAATATCGTCGCAACCAGACCGTTGAAAAACGGTGTTATCGCCGACTACGCCACGACGGAAGCTTTATTAAGATATTTTATTAATAAGGTCACCGGTAATTCAAGGCTGACAAAGCCTGACGTTATTATTTCTATTCCCGGTGGAGCTACTTCGGTGGAGGCACGAGCTGTTCTGGAGGCTGCTTATTCCGCCGGAGCGAAGAATGCATATTTAATACCCGAACCTTTAGCCGCTGCAATTGGTGCAGGACTTCCAGTTTCGGAGCCGTCCGGGAATATGATAGTTAATATTGGTGGGGGAACTACAGAAATAGCCATAGTTTCACTGTATGGCATGGTGGTTCATGGAAGTGTCAGGGTAGGGGGTAATACTTTGGATGAAGCAATTTCTTTATATATCAGGAGAAAATACAATCTGATAATAGGTGACAATACTGCTGAACGTGTGAAAATTGAGGTTGGGGCGGCTCTTCCGTTGTCCAAAGAGAAACAATTGGAAGTAAAGGGCAGGGATTCGGTAAGTGGGTTTCCTAAGACAATCAACATTTCTTCGAGCGAGATTGTTGCATGTCTTTCACAGTCTTTGTCGCAAATTGGTATGTCAATTAAGAACGTTTTGGAACGCACACCGCCTGAGTTATCGTCAGACATTGTGGACAAGGGGATTGTGTTGAGCGGAGGAACCGCCTTATTGCAGAATTTGGATAAACATGTCACACAATTCACAGGAGTTCCCGTTCATATCTCGGACGATCCTTTGCTGTGTGTGGTTAAGGGGTTGGGGAAGGCGCTGGAGAATTTTGATATATTTAGCCGAAGTATGATAAAGAGATGAAAGAAACATATATTTTGGGTGTAAAAGTAAATACCGGGCTGACAATGAGTGGCGTAATAAACCATATAGACGGGATGTTAAGTGACGGCGGTTTTCATTATATTTCAACAACTAATCCTGAATTTATTATGGATGCCCAGAAGGATAGGGAATTTATGAGTATTATAAATGAGTCCGACCTGTCGGTTCCGGATGGTTCGGGCGTGTTGTATGCGGAGTATTACCTTGAAAAAGCTGCCGGACTTAAGCGTGACACTCTGTTGCCGTTAAGGGCTTTTGTGCTGGGATTACAGACCGGATTTGACCCCCGTGTGGTTAGACAATTCCCACCGAAGATAACCGGAGTTGATCTTGTATATAAAATATGCGAGTACGCAGAGATGAATAATAAAAGCATATTCTTATTAGGAGGAAGAAAAAAAGACAGTTACGGGAGGTTCATTCAGGACGGTGATGATATAGCTACACTTACTGCTGACGCTCTAAAAATATTGTACCCGCGATTGAGAGTTATTGGGTCTACATCCTCGTATAGTTGTGAAGACGAAGATGATGCGGATACGGTAAGGTACATTAAAGGTTGCATGGTTGAACATAGTGTTTCTTATATTGACTTTTTATTAGTAGCATATGGACATGTTCGTCAGGAAAAATGGATAGATAGAAACGGGTACAAAATACCCGCCAAAGTGTCGGTAGGGGTAGGCGGGACGTTTGACTACGTATGTAGTAATAAGAAGAGGAGTGCTAATGTGTTTATAAAGGTGAATATAGAGTGGTTGTATAAATTAATTACTCAACCGTGGCGTATTAAGCGCATTTACAAGGCTTTTCCGGCGTATCCGTTAAAGGTATTCATTACCTCAATAAGAACTTCTTGACAGGTCATAACATATATGATTTGCTTTATATATGATTATGAATTTAGAAGATAGACTTTATACGTCTACAGAAGTTGCTGAGATACTAGGTGTAAGTTTAAGATCTGTTTACAGATACTTAGACGAAGATAAGTTAAAAGCAGAGGTAAAGACTGCTACCGGAAGACATAGATTTACAAAGCAGAACATATTAGAATTTTTATATCCCCAAGGTGAAAAAGTACAAAAAGAACCAATCCAAAAACAAAAAATAGAACCGGTTATACAGGAAATTACCGTTGAGACAAAGGAAGAAAAAGAAGTCATTGCTGAACCAGTACAGGTAAAAGAAGAACCTGTACAACCACAGCCGGAACCACAACCTCATCCGGTTACTCAACAGCCAACTGTTGAAGAAGAACCTGTAGACTGGTTAGCAAAGTTTAGAGCTGCAGCAAGTAAATACAAAGAAGAAGATATGACATTCCAAGAAGAAACTACCACTAAACCGGCCGAAACGGTTGGTAGTATGACGGATGTATACGAGCAAAAAAGACAACCGGAAAAAGTATTCAATTACTATAGAAGTCTCATCGGGGGATTAAAGGACATTGCACAGAACATTGATAAAAGTGCAAAAAAAGCATCGATAGATTATGCATTCACAATGAACGCAGGTCTCTCACTGCATAAACCGATAAAACCATTTTCAATATTACATGTATATGTAAGACCTGAAGACAGGGAATTTTTCGAAAGAATGCTAAATCTTGTTTCAGCTGACGAAAAGACAGCCCAACTATGCCTCATAACCACAACTAATAACAATGTTTTCGATAGTAAAAAAGAAATGCACAGTCTTAGTGTGGTTGCGGACATGCAATTAAAGCAAGATCTTCAGGAACTTGGTGAAGAACAACTGGCCAGGGAACTTGAAGAAACTCTAAACGCATAGTAAAAAGTATATAAAGCGTATCTCTTATATTGATTACGCAAAGAATTCCTTGTGATACAATATTCGTATGAACGTCCTGTTAGTGGCTACAGAAGCTGCTCCCTATGCATCCATCGGCGGTTTCGCCTCGGTGGTAGGTTACTTATCCAGAGCCTTAGTAAAAAGGGGTCATGACGTACGCATTTTTATGCCAAAGTTTGGTTTCTTGAACGAAGAACAGTACAAGATCGAAACTATTTATGAAGGCTTGCAGGTTCCGACAGGGGATGAGAACAACCCGTTTCTTATCTGCAACATCAAATCTACCGAATATCCAAGTGGAGTAATAACCTACTTTTTAGAGAATCAGGAGTATTATGAAAAACGTGCAAACGTTTACGGTTACAGCGATGACCCCACACGATGGGCGCTTTTGTCTCGCGGAGTATTGGAGTTCATAAAGACCCGTATATTTGTTCCTGATGTTCTGCATACGAACGATTGGCATACCGGGATCGTTTCCAACTATATCAAAACCGTATATGACAAAGACCCTCTGATCAGTCAGGTGGCTACGGTCTTTACTATACACAATCTTCAATTCCAGGGAATGTTCGACCATAAGCATGTTTCGGAACTTGATTTTGATGATGGAAAATCACCAGTAGCTTCTTTTTTTGATGAAAGATTAAACAAACAGAATTTCATGAAAAGGGGAGTACTTTATTCCGATGCTGTAAATACAGTATCAAAAAAATATTCGAAGGAAATACTGACTCCTGAGTTCGGTGAGAATCTTGATAAATTACTCCTTGAAGTAAAGGGGAAAATGTTTGGAATTGTAAATGGTCTTGACTACAACGAGTTCAATCCTGCTACCGACAATCTAATCGAACAAAACTATTCCGTTTCTTCGGTCCACTTAAGAAAAGAAAACAAAACAGCATTGCAAAAAGAATACGATTTGCCTTTAAGAGAAGAAGTGCCGGTTTTTGGCTTTGTAGGGCGGCTTGATCCGATGAAAGGTGTGGACTTAATAGTGAACACACTTCACCAAGTTATGAAAGATTATGACGTGCAATTTGTGCAGGTGGGAGGCGGGGATGGGGGTTTAGCAGCCATGCTGACCGATCTGAGAAATAAATACCCGGAAAAAGTAGGAATTCATCCTTATCCAAATTTCACATTACCGCGCATGTTATTTTCCGGATGTGACTGTATCTTATATCCATCCAGGTTCGAACCTTGCGGTATCGTACAAATTGAGTCGATGAGATATGGTGCTATACCAATCGTAAGAAAAGTAGGGGGATTGGCGGACACGGTAGAGAACTTTGATTCGATAAAAGGTAAGGGAACCGGGTTCGTTTTCAATGATTTTGATGTTTTCTCGTTGTTTGGACAAATCGTAAGGGCTATCGAACTTTACAACAATAAGAAACTTTGGAGACAGTTGGTGGTCAATGCTATGAGAGCTGATTTTAGCTGGGAATTCAGTGCGAAAGAATATGAAAAGTTATATGAACGTTCAATTGCCTTTAAAAGCAAGGCGAATCAGGTGCCTAAGCATATGGCTATGTTGTTGAGCTAGATGTTAACTCACCTCGCTTCAAATCCCCTAATTTAACACCCCGTACGTTTGACAAACCTATAACAAATTGCTATACTGTCCACATAACGACCCAATGTATGAGGGGTTCTGTTTTCTTATTCTGTGGGCAGGAGAATATGAAACAGGCTCCTCTTATATTGGGTTGTTTTTGTTTTGTGTTGATAAAATTAAGGTGGTAAAGCACAAAATATGATATAATTTCGACTGTGAAAAATGAGATTTCACCGAAAATTGGTTTGTTGTTACATCTGTATCAACCACTCACACAAGACCCAGGGGTTTTTCATGACATCACGTCTGCAAGCTATCTTCCTCTATTAAAATTCATAAAGAACAGAAAAGACTTTAAGGTTACTTTAAACGTTCCGTTAAGCCTTCTTCAACAAATGGAGAAGTACGGATATTTGAGCTGGGTCGATCAGTTGAGAGAGCTGGTAGATGCCGGTAGGGTAGAGCTGACGGGAAGCGCTGCCTACCACCCTTTGCTTACAAAATTACCCTTAAGTTTCATAGAAAAACAAATAATTCTAAACGAATACGGTCTTGGCTACTATGTAGGGAGAAGGGCGGGCTTTGAGGGGGAGCCTTCAGTCATGCTAAAGAACCTTAATGGTTTCTTTCCTCCCGAGATGGCCGTAAATGAGGAGCTGGTGAGTTTACTTGATGAACTTGGGTACAAATGGGTCGTGATGGATGAATGTGCAATACCGGGCGGCTTGGTGAAGAAGGGCGGTCTGTATAAACTTGGAGATAGTATGATCAAGCTCGCCGTCCGTGAACGTGAGATCAGTAATGTTCTGTCCTTTAAGCGTAACGGCAGCGTGGAAGACATTATGCACCTTTTATTAAGCAGGGATAACTACATTGTCGCTTTGGACGGGGAAACGTTTGGCCATCACAATAGAGATGGAATGTATCTTCTGGAGAGCTTTGTTGATGCGATGCACAATGCAGGAAGGGAGTTTGTGACGGTATCGGAATTGATCGAACATGTTTCTCCCACGGATATAGAGCATATAAACGAATCCACATGGGCTGCCGTAGAGGAGGGTATTGAAAATGGGGATGCCTATCCGATGTGGCATAGGAAAAACAATGAATTACAGAAAAAAATGTGGGATTTATATAAAGATTTTATTTCTTTATATGATGGCAGGGAGTTTGCCGGCTCAACAGATGATTACGAAACATTGCCTATCTGGAATGAGGACAAACTTTCTGTTATTGACGACCCTACGTTACGGGAATCACTTAAAAAGGACATGTATATCAGTCAGGCTTTGAGCAGTGACCAGTTCTGGTGGGCTTCGAACAAGGAAATGCCTGACGGCAAGGTCTTGTTTGATGCAGGTATGATCAAAAGAAGCATGGAGGCGTATAAAAGGGTGTTGGATCTTGAAAACGATACCGTGAAAACTGAGTCTATAAGGCAGGAACTGGAAAAGGTTTTGTCAGCAGTAAGGGATATGGATAACAGGATTTATTAGTTATTTGTGATCATATGTATTGGGCGAATTTTTTACATTTATACCAACCGGCCGACCAGCAGCCGGACATCTTGGAAGCTGTAGTAAAACAAAGCTACGAAAAGCTTATTCAGGGAATCGTAGACAATCCTCATATTAAAATTACATTAAATATTAACGGGTCCCTGCTTGAGCTGTTTGATAAATATGGTTACCACAGTTTGATAGATAATTTGCGTTTGGCCGCCAAGAACGGTTCACTGGAATTTACAGGTTCGGCAAAGTACCACGCGTTTTTGCCACTGGTTTCTGATAATGAAATACATAGACAAATTGAGATAAATAACGAAACCGCTAGTTACTTTTTGGGCGATGCTTATGCGCCGAAAGGATTTTTTCCTCCGGAGATGGGGTACGATCCAAAACTAATCCCTATACTTGAGGATTTCGGCTTTAATTGGGTGATCCTGGATGAGATAGCGCATTCCGGGGGGAGTGAGCCCGTGGACTATAGTAAAACATATAAGATAAAAGATTCTAATTTAAATGTTTATTTTAGGGATAGGAGAATAAGTAACTTAATCATGAGTGCAGTCGTGCGTACACCCGGGAGTCTTAAAGAGGCTTTAAAAGGTGATTTGGAGCAGAACAGGTACGCTGTTACCGGTATGGATGGGGAAACGTTTGGGCATCACAGGCCGGATCTGGAGAACTTATTATTCAAGATTTTTAATGATACTTCTTTTAAATTTATTAAAATATCAGAGATACCGCAGTATTTTAGTGAGGTTATTGACGTAGAACCTGTTGCATCAACGTGGGCAAGCAGTAAAGAAGACATTGAGAAAGGTATTCAGTTTTTGTCATGGTATGACCCGAGCAACGATATTCACAAATGGCAATGGGAATTGCTCAATATAGTGCTTAACGAAGTGTATCAAGTAGGCAAAAGCAGTAATATATATGATACTGTGCGACACAGCATGGATAAAGCCGTGGCGAGCGATCACTTCTGGTGGGCGTCTGCTAAACCATGGTGGAGTGTTGAAATGATCGAGGATGGCGCGCATCAGCTTCTTGAGACCATCAAATTAGTGCCAAACGCGGACAGCGAAAAAGTAGGACAAGCATACAATTTGTATCAAAATATAGTATCAACAGCTTTTAACTGGCAAAGGACTGGTAAAATAAGACAAATGGCCAAGTCACAGTCGGAGATGTTACGTATTCCATTTAAAGATAGAACCATCGGAGCAGGTGGTGCAGAGGAGGGAGTTTACTACGCGTTTATGGAAATGATGAAAAAACTAGAGAAAAAAGCTGCCGAAACAGGGGAATATGAGAAAGCGGTACTTTGGAGAGACGCGATATATAAACTGGAAAATAAACTTGATATTTACGATATGATCAATGCAATCGACTTGTTGAGAATAGAGATTCCATTTGAAGAGGTTGAGCGAACTATCGAAAAGTATAAGGAAGCTTACCATAAAATGCGGGGAGGTCAGCCTGAGCAGAGAGGTGCGTAGAGAATTTGCAACTATTTTTTACTTATCCCTCATGTGATACCATAATAATATGAAAGTACTTCTTGTTGCCTCGGAAGTGGCTCCCATAATAAAACTCGGTGGTCTCGGTGACGTCACCGGATCTCTTCCCATAGCTCTGGAAAAGATCGGGGTCAATGTCGATGTAGTAGTTCCTTATTTTCCGATAGCCAAATTCACGGAGAAAGTTTTTAAGAGTCTTGAACTTAATATCCCTTTTAACGAAGAGACTGTCAAAGTTGAAGTATATAAAACAAAACTACCAAATTCCAACGTTGATACATTTCTATTAAAGAATGACAAATATTTCACCCTTGGCGGGACCAACGCGTTTGCGAACAACATTTCCGAGACCGAGATGTTCACATTTTTTGATAGGGCAGTGGTAGAGCTGATAAAACAGCAGTTCAACACATATGACATAGTTCACTGCAATGACTGGCACGCCGGATTGATCACGCACTTATTAAAAGACGAACTTCCTGATTCCCGTCCGCACACGCTTTTTACTATACATAATCTGTTATACCAGGGTATTGCAGGCTCCAAGTTGGTGCAGGAGGTAGGAATAGTTCCCGGAGCTCATCCTTTGATTGACTGGGACATTCAGGACGGGGATATTAATCTTATGCTCCAGGGAGTAACCTCAAGCGACTACATTAACACTGTCTCACCGACCTATGCTAAAGAAATACTGACCGAGGAGTACGCCCGTGATATGGCCGATGTTCTTAAAGCACGAGAGGGAAGATTGTCAGGTATTATCAATGGTATTGATTATAACCAACTTCCTAGAAATTACGACGTCTCTAACTGGAAGAAAGAAAAAGCCATCATCAAGGAAAATGTCAGGAAAAAGTTGGGCATGGGTCTTTCGGACAAGCCGTTGTATTCGTACATATCCCGTTTAGATCCTAATCAAAAGGGTACGGATATATTGTATGCGGTTATTCCAGAACTATTAAGAGACGGAGGCCAGTTTATTTTATTAGGAACAGGTGACAAGGGTTGGGAGGAAAAGTTCGCTCAACTACCGGAAGAGGTAAGTTCTAAGTATGACAATGTGTCAAAGGGTGACGTTTCTGTGAATATTAAATTTGACACAGCTTTGGCCAACGAAATCTACCAAGCCAGTGATTTCTTTATAGTACCGTCAAAATATGAGCCTTGCGGACTGACCCAAATGATAGCAATGTGGTATGGAACTCTGCCAATAGTCCGAAATACTGGTGGTTTAAAGGATTCTGTCAGTAACGGGGTCACGGGGTTTGTTTTTGATGACTATAGTGGGGAAAGTCTATTGGAAGCGATGAAAAAAAGCTTTAAAATGTATGACACAAGGGACCATGATCTCATGGTTCAGAACGCAATGCGTACGGATCTGAGTTGGGAACGGAGTGCGAAGGAGTATAAAAAGTTATATGAAAGGATGCTTGATGAGAAACCGCACGTTCAGACAGGGTCAATTGTAAGTCTATCGTAAGTTTGGCGTGTTCTATAGGTTTGCCGGTTT
>Ga0075586_114_pt1 | contig 13017 bp, 14 predicted proteins | sample RifGroC1_FD_68196 | JGI IMG/M metagenome (GOLD analysis project Ga0075586, IMG submission 68196) | candidate division WWE3 bacterium GW2011_GWC1_41_7
AAAGAAAAAGGAAGAAGAAATGGCCGTGGGCGGAACGGGAGTTGTGGAAGATACCTCAGCGTTGTTCCCGAGTGCTATTACCCCCAGGAACAGAATTGTGAGCAGTGCGGCGGCGGCCCCAAAGATCAGTAGCAAAGTGCCAAAGGTACTGTCCGTAAACTTTTTCCATGCACCGGGCTTTTTTTCCTGTGTTTGCCTGGCTGATGCCAGCACATCGATCAAAGTCCTGGGTTTGCGGCTATGTGCGTGCCTTTCCCTTTCCCTGAGAATAGGGGGTTTAGTTGGTTGTAAACGTCTGGGAGCCATTTGTCCCTCCTCTCGATTCTAGTTTGTATTTGTCCGTCATATTACACTATAGGGTCTTTTTTGTAAACTAAAACCTTATCTTGCTGAATAACTGCTGTTATTTGAATTTAAAGTGATAAAATCTAAAAATGCTTATAGATTCGCATTTGCACTTTCCTCATGATGAAAACAAAGTCCGTGAACAAATATCGGGTGCAGAAAAAGAAGGCATTGTTAAGTTCATAAACATAGGAACATCGTTGAAAGACAGCGCAAAATCAATAGAAACAGCGGAAAAGTTTGAAAACGTATACGCGACGGTTGCTGTTTATCCTCACGATGACAAGGATAAGGATACGTATACGATTATGGAGCATTTAAAGGAACTGGCATTATCCTCAAAAAAAGTTGTTGCAATAGGGGAATGCGGGATTGACCTTAGTGAATGGAAGAATGGGCGTTCGTTGGACCAACAGACCGAGCTTTTTGAAGCACAGATAAATTTGGCAATAGAGCTTAGGCTTCCCCTCATAATTCACAACAGGAACGGGGATGAAACCGTTCTCGAACTATTACAAAAGTACAAGAACACAGGCTTAGCCGGTGTAGCTCATTGTTTTGTTTCATCATGGGATACCGCACAAAAACTACTGGACCTGAACTTTTACATCTCATTTTCGGGAATTATTACGTATCCTTCCGGCAAGTATTTGTCTGAAACCGTTCAAAAAGTTCCGAACGACCGGTTCCTGGTAGAAACGGATGCACCGTACCTCCCGCCGCAAGGCCACCGCGGAGAAAAAAATGAACCCAAATATGTTAAAATAACGGCACTAAAAGTGGCTGAAATAAAAGACCTGCCGCTCCAGTCGATAGAAGACTATACTTATGAAAATACCACTCGACTGTTTCATCTATGATCGCGTTTATTTTAAGTAGATACGAAAAACAAGTATATCGAACTTTAGAAGTGATACCGGGTATTTTGACCTGGTCACTTCTACTCTCGCCTATCTGGCTTGGCCTTTTATTTCCCTCAGCGATCGTTTATCTATTAACCTTTTTATGCGTTTACTGGGCTTACTCGGGTTTCAAATATACGATAGGCATGGTTCTTGGATATTTTAAATATAAAAGTGAACTGAAAGAGGACTGGCTTGCCCATGTAAAAGAGTTAGATTACTCCGGTTTGCCTGACCCGGGAACGTTACCAACATCAGAGGAGGGTATTAGGCATATCCTTCTCATCCCGGCTTATAACGAACCTTATTTGATCCTAAAAGATTCGATAGATAGTATTCTTAACCAAACTTACCCAACCAGTCAAATACTTGTGGTTTACACCGTTGAAGAGAAATTTGCGGAACGTGTAACTGCTGATATAAGAAAAGCTTTTGACGGCAGGGAATCCCGGCTGGCAGGTTTATCGGTGTATGTCCATCCCTCCGGCATTCCGGGAGAAGCTGTTGGTGCGGGGGCGGCAAATCGTACTTGGGGGGCCAAGCACGCGGTTGATGAGCTTCAACGTTTAGGGGCTGTAATTAAAAACTATATCTTTAGCACGATCGACGCCGATCATATCCTTAATCCTCAGTACCTTTCCAGGCTTACCCATCTATATCTAACATCTGATAAACGCAACAACCGTTTCTTTTCGACGGCTGTTCATTTGTTCGACAACAATTACTGGCAGGTGCCTACACCAATGCGTATAGAAGCTGCTTGCATCACTTTAGGAGCTATGTCCGACTGGATAGTTTCTGATATGGCTATTAAGGATACTTTTTCCGCTTATTCATCTTCATTGCAAACACTTATTGATGCGGATTTTTGGGATGTATCCCTTGGTATTGATGATACAGTTTTCTACTGGAGGGCGTTTTTTGTAAGGAACGGAGATTTTGTAGGAACTCCTCATTTTATTCCTTATTCTGCGGACGCCGTTGAGGGGAGTTCTTATTGGAATTCATACCGCAGTCTTTATAAACAACTTTTGAGGTGGGGCTGGGGAGTCATCGTCTTTCCGCTATCTATGAAAGGTTTTATGACGAACAAACTCATACCGTTAAAATACAAGATCATGTGGACACTGGAGCAGTTCAAGAAAAAAGTTTTACTCGTTAGCATAGTCTTTTTGATCACGTTCGGTTTTACGATACTGACGTTCGTAAACACCGACGTTAAGCAGACGAACTTTGCCTATAGTCTGCCTTTCATTATGAGTTTTATACTTACATGTACCTTGGTTTTCCTTGTTCCAGGCACGATAGTCCGGTTCAAAATGACCACACCCATTCCTGCCGGCTGGCCTTTTTGGAGAAAGGTACTCGCATTTTTTGAAGGTCCTTTGATCATTATCAACTTGCTGACTTTCTCGTTCTTTCCGTTCATCGAGGCGCAGACAAGAATGTTGTTCGGAAAGAAGATGAAAGACCTCTACTACACTCCGAAAGTTAGATAATATGAAATACTTGGAAATTACCAGACTTATCAAGAGATATTACCTTACACTTCCCATTCATTTAAAAGATTTGAAAGAGAGTTATTATTCTCAATTCATCAATATATTAGTAATAAATACAGGATTGGTTATAGGACAGCTCATATATGTCTATTTAAGACTGCCATATCTTAACGAAAATATACCTTTTTGGTATTCGATGCCGTGGGGATCCGGTCAGCTTGCCCCAAAATCCTACTTGTACCTTATCCCGGTTCTGTCGGTGGTAATTTTCCTGGGTGGGGTGTTTTTAACGACCTTGGCTAAGAGATTTTTTATCAAGTATTTGCCTCAAATGATGGCTTTGATCGTAACAGTTACCAATATTATGCTCACCTATTCATTATTGAGGATAGTGTTTATCTCCTCAATTCCATTCCCGTCGTTGATAAACCCGCTTCATTTACAGCTTTTCATGCCATTCATTATTGCTTTTGTAGTTGTGTATTTTATTGCACCTTATTTCATTGAGTTTGCGAGGGATAAAGGCATTGTAACTAATCCGTCTTTGCACTCCCATCCCGCAATGGTGCTTCTCCAACCGTCAACAAGAGGAGGAGGAGTGGTATTCACCGCGGGGTTTTTATTAGCCTCGCTGTTTTTTGTAACATTATCAAAGGAAATCTTAGGAATATATCTGGTTGCGTTGCTGCTTGCAATACTGGGTCTAGTTGATGATTACCAGAACACGCACCCACGTTCGTTTTTCAGATTTTTAGAAACGCCGGTTTTGAGGTTAGTTCTGTTGTTTGGTCTTGTGTCCATCCTGACCTTTTTCAATGTGCAGATAGATTTCATAGGGAATCCTTTTGGGGGTATTGTTCAGCTTACTCAGTATAGCCTGATACCTGCGGTTATTACGGTGGTTTGGATCGTGTGGATCCTCAACCTTTTATCGTGGTCGAACGGAATTGACGGCCAGTATTCAGGCATAATAGGGATCTCAAGCATTGTTATAGCTTTCTTGTCTTTGCGTTTCATTCCCCTGCTTCCCGAACATATGGATTACGCCAAGCTGGCGATTGCTGCGGCGGGGGCAAGTTTTGGTCTCGTTAAATTTACATGGAACCCGTCAAAGATAATGTGGGGGTTTTCAGCGATGTCGGCAGGTGTGGTTTTGGCGGCTTTATCCGTTTTGATCAGTAGCAAGATCGCGGCCTCAATACTGATAGTCCTTATCCCGTTCCTTGACGCGGTGGTTACGATCATCAGGCGTTTACTACAGGGAAAGAACCCGTTAAAGGGTGACAAGGGGCATTTGCATCATCTGCTACTGGAGAGAGGCTGGAGTATCAGAAAGATAGCAGTATTTTACTGGGCATCCACTGCGTTTCTCGGGCTTGTAGGATTATGGGCATCGGAGAAATATGCAGTGCTCATAACTCTTACCCTAACCTTAATAGTGGCATCTTTTATCGTATTATTGAACTGGAGATCACTAACAAAGAGACGAGTATTACGATTAACTGAGTGATCATCCCCCAAGGCAAAGGCGCCTGGAACTGCATTTTCCTTTGTATATTAGTCAGAACATTCAACACACCTGTTTCCTTTTGCATAAAAATGTATGGACCTTCCAGCGCGTCGGGAAGGACAGCAGCAATTCCGGCGAGAAAGATGCTAGTTGCGGTGTTTGTGTCTTTCAACACCCAAAGAGCATAGTAAGTTGCGGTCAATCCGACCGCGACAGCTATGATCAGATCAGCCATTACAGCTAGAGGCCTCCATCCTTTTAACCTCTCTTCCCGGGTAGTGTTTGAGTAAAAGTCCCAGTGCGGAACCGCGTCACCAAGGAAATGCATGGCAATAGAAAGCGGTACTGCAACAAAAGGATTTGAGATCGAAGCGCCTATTGCTACCCCGACGAATGTGTGTGGTGTTAATAGCATATTGTGGGACTAACTATATAACGAAATATTTCGTTGTTCAAGTCATTGACCGGATGGTTAGTTTTAACTGTTTCCAATTTAATTTTATTTTAATAAGATTCTGATACAAAAAGAGTTGGGTAATTTATCTATAGTAGTTAATGTGAGGTTATTGATAATTTCCGCTGACAGCTTCATAGCAAGGGATACTAGCAGAAAGGTTAGAGACCATTATGTGGTTGATGTATCTTGTAGCGGTGATGACGGCTTAATGTTAGCTAATACTAATTATTATGATGGCATCATTATTGATAACGGTCTGACGGATATCAGTGGATTGGAGATGTGTGGGATTATCAGGGAGGATGGGATCGCTTCTCCTATTCTTATGCTGCTGGAAAAGGAATGTGCATGTAAACGTGGGTTGTATTTGGATACGGGCGCGGATATGTGTCTGATCAAACCCGTTGAGCAGCTTCTTTTACTATCAAAGTTGAGGGCTATCGCAAGAAAAAACTGCCATCATATTTGTTGTAGTAGTCTCAAGATCGGCCATCTTCATATTGATTTTCAGGACAAGATCATATTGCGTGATGATACTGAAATCACTCTCCGCCGCAAAGAGTACGATCTGTTCGAATACTTGATCCGAAATAAAGGAATTTCTGTATCAAAGGAAGATCTTCTGGAACATATATGGGATAAGGGTATGGATGTTGCCTCGAACACGGTTGAAGTTCACATGACGCGTTTGCGGAAAAAGATAGAGAGCGATCCGGAAAAAAAGTTGATCAAAACTATACACGGTTACGGATACAGAGTGGATTGGTAATTTTTCTCAGCGGCTCTTGCGGTTGCAAATATACGGTTTTGCTTTTATTATCCTAGTAATGATCAATTTTATATATCAGCTTCTCCGAACAGCGCGTCCCCGTCAATGGCTCAAAAACTTCAGTGTCTTTGCCGCTCCGGTCTTTTCAGGGAGTTTATTCGATCCTGATATTCTTATTCCTTCCGTCCAGGCCTTTTTTATCTTTTCAATGGTTTCTTCCGGGGCATATTTTGTGAACGATATTATCGATGTTGCAAAGGACCGTACCCATCCCATTAAGAAAAACCGCCCCATCGCCTCAGGAAAGATCTCTGAAACTACTGCCTGGCTGGTAGCATTTATACTGATCATTGGCTCGGTGATCCTGGCAGCGCTTTATGTAGGATCGTATTTTACGCTGGCGATAATATTCTATATTCTTCTACAAATATTTTATTCACTTTATCTTAGGAATGTTATTATTCTGGATTCTCTGGCAGTGGCAACCGGTTTTGTCATCCGGGTTTTTGCGGGAGGGTTTGCTGCACTTACTTCATTATCTTCGTGGCTGATACTTGCGACAATCGGACTTTCTTTGCTTCTGGCTTTTGGTAAAAGACGTTCTGAAAAAACTATTCTCCGCAGGCATCTAAAGTCGGATCAGGAAGGAGACACACGTAAAACACTGCGCCACTATCCGGATAACCTTCTTGATAGTATGATTTCCATGTCGTCTACTTTCGCGATCATTACATATTCTTTATTTGCTTTTCAGGTATCGCCGCAGGGAGTGAGTCCCGGCTTGAGCGTTGTTCTCCCTTCAATATTAAAATCCCCTAAATGGATGATGCTTACGATACCTTTGGTAATATATGGTGTAGCTAGATATTTGTATGTTATATACGAACGGGAGGACGCCGAATCACCTGAACGCGTTTTGCTCGGCGATAAGCCACTGCTTCTTACTGTAGTACTTTGGTCATTAACTATTCTCTTTATTGTTTATGGAATACCGGTGTTAGGTTGATATTCGAGTTAATTTCCCGCGAACATATCTTCAAGCAGTTCCTGGTCAGTTAAGTTCGAAGAAGTTGAAGATGATGTGGTTTCGGGTGTGTCCGTGAGAAGCCCGGCAGGAATCTCATCCATGTAACGGTCTATCTCTAACGGAACTACACCCTCCTCAACTCTGATAGTACTTGAAGGTAATACATCCCCGGACACTTCAGAACCGGGTTTTTCCACGCCGCCGATCCCAAGAGAACTAACCGGTAATATTATTACGCTAACCAAAAACACAACGAGGAGGGAATCCAGTGTTAGTTTTACAAACTTATTGTTCTCAAGATTATTTTTCATTCTTTGAACTCCAAAATAAATTCTTCGGTTTTATCCGTTGTGCTGCCCTTGTGGAGATCCAGTTCGTTCTCGACGTCAAATACAAAAAGCACAGATGTCAGGATCGTAAGTATTAATGAAACATAAAAAACCCATGTGTATATCAAACCGTAATAAGCCATAACCCCTGAAGTTAACAGAATCAGGTATAAGTAAGATAACCAAATAGACCCTTGTGAATAAAGGTCAAAAGAGTTTTGAATGACGGACGATAGTTTCAATGAGAATAAACGCGCGGTTAGGTGAGGCGCGATGTGAGTTTCATGGAACAGGAGAGCTTTAAGAAGGATGTACATAATTCCGACGCTAAGTAATACCACCATGATAAAAACAGAGTAGGAATTTACGAGTACGTAACCTCCGGCATCACTATAAACAATTCCCTGACTGCCAACCGTATACTCTATACCAAAATAACGGGCTACAAGTACAAGTGATATAATCCTTGCAGTTACAAGCATTATGGCAGGAACAATCGACTGGTCTATAAGTTTTATTAATATTCTAGAGAACATAGAAGCTTGGCCGATACCGGCCGGCGCTTCCCGTCCATCATTTTGAGCAGATGGTTGGGCAGGGCTGTTATGATTATAATAGCATGAATAAAGTTATGTCCGTCAAATTTTACCCCCGAAAACTTTTCCTGTTTTTACTCGGGCTAACGCTATTCCTGGTTCCGTTGATATTCGGGTCCAGCACACACGAATTATTCGAGTTCCCGAAAATGTTCTTTGTGTATCTTACAGGCACCGCCCTTATTTATCTGTATCTTCTGCATTTGCTTATGAATCCCGGCAAGGATATTTTTAAGCGCCCTGCTTACCCTCTCACTGCCTTTGTAATTATCTACGTAGCTGCCACTTTGCTATCTTCACATTTATACACTTCCTTTTGGGGTTACTACAGCCGTTTCAACGGAGGACTGCTTTCCGTTCTGATTTTTTATGGAATCTACATCTCTGTGATAAATATAATAAAGAAAGAGAACATAAAAGATTTTGTGAACGTTGTTGTACTGTCAGTATTGCCTGTAAGCATTTACGGTATTTTTCAGCGGTTTGAACTTTTCGAGGATTTTTGGAAGGTGAACTCATCAGTAAGAGTATTCTCAACATTAGGGCAGCCCAACTGGCTGGCCGCTTATTTAGCCATGACCTTGCCTGTAGTTTTCTACAGAGTTCTGAACGAAAAGAAGTTGAAGTTTTTTATGTCGCTTGTATTTATTCTTGGTTTTGCGTGTCTTTGGTTCACTTACAGTTTATCAGGGCTATTGGGTTTTACTGCGGCGATGGGTGTTCTTATTTTTCTTAACCGGATGCTAATAAGGGAGAACGTCCGCGTAATAGTTGTGATCTCTTTATTATCTTTAATTATCGCAATCACAAACCCCGGCATATTTTCCGGCAAGGTCAATGATGTACTTAAAGATGTGGGGAGAACGTTAAGCTCGGTTACGGCTGTCCGCGCCCAGGAAACACAGCCCGCCTTTGAGGCGATTTCCGACACAGGGTTCATAAGGGCAGGTTTGTGGAAAGGTACACTTTGGTTATCCTTAAAAGACCCAAGGACTTTATTATTAGGTACAGGACCGGAAACATTTCCTTATGAATTTCCCCCGTACAGGGAGAATTCATTGAATTACTCATCGGAATGGGATTTTATTTTCAACAAGCCGCATAACTACTATTTAGAACTACTCTCACAGACAGGGATTTTAAGTTTGGCAATCTATTTACTGATCATCAAACGTGCCTGGAAATCAAGGCATCCATACCTCACACCCTCCCTGACAGGGCTGTTCGTTACGAACATTTTTGGTTGGCCTGTTGTTGCAACGGCGTTGCTTTTTTGGATATTCCTGTCTTTTATGGAGGTGGAAAATGAGAAAAATTAGACTGGTTCTGATAGTAACTTTAACTATCGCGTACCTGATGCTGGCGATAAAGTTCTTTACTCTTTATAACGCTGATGTTCTATTCGAAAGGGCTGATGACCTGCTTTCTGAAGGCGAGATAGCATTAAGCCTTGAACGCATGAACCGGGCGGTAGAAAAAAATCCTAATGAGCCTATTTATTACCGTGGTCGGGCTAAAGCCTATTTAAGCGCAACCGTTAACCAGGATATGGAAACGGAAGCGGTTCTGAAAAAGCTTGCTCTGGCGGACCTGGAAAAAGCATATTCGCTTAACCCCAAGAATTTGGCCACACTGCGCAACTCCGTTCCGTTGTATTACTTTCTGACGGTTGACGACCTGAGTCGGCCGGGAAATCCGCAAAATGTTGATACGGAATTTTTGCCCTACACGATAGATTATTACAGAAGAGTTGAGAGTATCGCCGGGAACGATGTGGGTATTTATGTTCTTTTAGCTAAATATAGGAACAAATTAGGTTTGGAACAGGATACACTTAACGCACTGGAAAGGATTAGAGAGTTGCGACCCGACCTGCTTGATTGGCATGATTCATTGAGAGATATCAACGTAGGTCTTTGATACCCACCCTTGTACCGTGTCCGACACCATGATCTTTACCCATTCTTCCTGTTCTTCCAGCAATTTATAGCTGCCGCCGACATCCACTCTTGCGACCTCACCTCCGGTCAGTCCGGCAACATCGCGGACCCTTAGCCACCCCGTGCCGGTCTGTTTGATCGTGACCGTCTTTTCCCCCGGTGTGCCGATTTCGCCGATGTTCTGCAAAGTTTCTTTAGCCGCCTGGCTCAGCCCGTTTCCGTCGGACGTTCTGCCAAGGTACGCTCCCCTTTCAGCGTTTTTAAGTTGTTCGTAATCTGCTGGGTCCTTGATAAGTTCCCCGTCTTTATTGTATATATCACCTTTATAATCCAGGTAGTAGTCGAATACCGGTTCTTTGTTAATGCCTGTTCCCGCAAGATTGATACCCCGGGTTTTATTCCAGTAAATCACTGATTTAACCCAGCTTGGGACATCCGCGTATATGGATCCGGTACCTGTAGAAACGTTGTATAAGTTTTCCGAGCCTTCCATCAGGTTAACTTTTGCGGGGACCGGTATGGGAAAAAGTTTTAGGGAGATGTTCAAATTAAACCCTTTTTGTATCTTGATCCTTGCGATGTGAGATTCATAACCGGGTGCTTCGACTCTTAAGTCGTACTCTCCGGTGGTCAGGTTGCTATTGGAATAAGGTGTTGTTCCAATTTCGGTCTCGTCGATAAATACTTTTGCGTTGTTCGGTTCTGAGGTTATGCTAAGCACTGTTCCTGCAGCGCTTTTTTCTATCCAAAAGTTCTGTCCCGATGAAAACATCTCCGAAACTCCCATGTCCTGATTTACTACGATCTGGGTATTCTGAAAGAATTGTATTGTAGTATCGTACTGTCTTGACGGAGTTTTTAAAGTGATCTTGTTTTCACCGGCGGTTATTTCATCAGTTTGGATTGGTGTAACACCAATACTTTTTCCGTTCACCAGCACTTCGGCCTCCTGGTATTGGCTTATAGCTTGGAAAGCAGCCTTGCCCTTAAGGTTACCAATATTCTTGATGACATTCCCACCGAAATAGACTATAAAGACTATTCCCAGCAGAGCAAGGAAATAGACAACTATGTTTGAGAAATTAAGCTCCTTTTTCGGTGTAAGTGTATTGATCGGCATGTCTCCAAATTATCACGGTAGTGGTAAAATATCAACAGAACGAATGCAAAATGTTAATGGAGATCCGGGCGGGAATCGAACCCGCGCGTAAGGGTTTTGCAGACCCTCGCCTTACCACTTGGCTACCGGATCGTAGTCACTTCAAAGCTTATTTTATCACGAATACGAGCATTCCCTAAAGTTAAGAAAATTATCGACCTTCGCATAATATTTGGGTATTAATATTATAGTGCCTAACCTCGTGCGAAAGTATAAATTAAATGAAGAGTATTTTTCTCACTGGACTTCTCAAATGGCATATGTCCTTGGGTTTTGGTATGCAGATGGGCATATGCGGCACGAAAAATCATATAGGATTTATTTTACTTCTAAAGATAAAGAGCACCTTATTAGCATAAAAAAACTATTAGAAACCAACTCTCCATTAACTGCTTATGGAGGTTCCTGTGTAACATTGGTGGTTCACTCGAAACGTTTGTTTCAAGACTTGTTACTTTTAGGCGGTGTTCCAGGGAAATCGAATGTAATAACATTTCCAAAGATTCCACCCCAATTCCTTCCCGATTTTATCAGAGGATATTTTGATGGGGATGGAAGTGTTCATAGAATCGTTTATAAAGCAAGTAAGAAAAGTTGTTTACTTCACAGCTATTTGTTGCACCAGCCCCACTTGAGGTATGATTAAATTGTGAGAAAACATCAGTTCGCTCTCTTTTTGATCATAGCTTTTATTTGGTTCTTTTCACTTGTTCCTATTGCCTTCGCAGACCTTGTTAACTATGACTTTATAAACTCTACATGCAAGCCCGGCGAACAATGGATTTCCTGCACGAATTATATAAAAAGCACCGATCTGGTTACGACAGATAACTGTAAAAAGCTGGAACTGGACCCACACTACACTTTACTGACCGAAAAAAGCTCAATACTTGGCGGAGAAAGGACATACTGTTATCGGGAGATGTCTTCCTCGGAATTCTTTCCCCAGTATCTGAGCAGATTGTACAAGTTCATCGGTGAGGTGATCGCTCCCTTGGTTTTTCTTACGGTGATCCTGGAACTTCCGGTGTTTTTTGCTTTGGGGCTGAGGACAAAAAAACAGCTGATGTCCGTTATTTTTGTTAACTTTATTACAGTTCCTCTTATAAACGTTACTTTGTTCTTAATTCCTATTGGTGGTTTAATGATGTTGCTAGCCGGTGCGATGTTCGCGGTGTTTTTTGAATCCGGTTCACTTGTAGCATTTAATAAGACCTTAACACTTCCCCGTATTTTTGGTATCACGTTTGGTGCGAACGTCCTGTCGGCCGTGGTTGGGGGTTTGATCCTAAGCTGGATGTTAAGCTGACCGGTTGTAGTTGTATAGTATAATGCCAAAATATATGACTTCTCAGGAAATTCTGGAAAAATACATAAATTTTTATACCGTGCGCGGACACCGTGTTATCTCAAATGTGTCCCTTGTGCCCGAAAACGACCCAACATTGTTATATGTTAATTCGGGTATGTTCCCATTGGTTCCATATTTATCAGGCGAATCTCACCCGATGGGAAAAAGATTGGTGAATGTGCAGAGAGCTTTAAGGTTTTTTGAGGATCTGGAAAATATAGGTATTACTAACAGGCACACAACGGCGTTCCACATGATCGGGAACTGGAGTTTGGGGGATTACTTTAAGGACGAGCAGTTGCCTTGGGCATACGAGTTTTTGATCGAGCTTTTAGGACTGGATCCGCACCGAATGTTTGCCACTGTTTTTGAAGGGGATGAGTTCGCTCCAAAAGATACATAACTGGTGGCAGAGGGGTAACGCGGTAGGGGAGCTCGGTGGTCCGGATAGTGAGGTTTTTTATTATATCGGAAGTGAAGGTACCGGATTGGGAAGAAGCCCCTCTGAGTATCAGGATGAATTTATAGAACTTGGCAATTCTGTTTTTATGCAGTATTTCCGAACGGAAACAGGCTGGGCTGAACTTTCGCAGAAGAACGTTGATTTTGGGGGAGGTTTGGAAAGGATTGCCATGGTTGTTCAGGGAAAAAGCGATATTTATCAAACCGATAACTTTTGGCCGATCATACAAAAGATCCGAGATATAAGTGGCAAGGAATACGGCACAGATGGTAAGACTACAAAGGCTATGAGAGTCATCGCAGATCATATGAGGGCATCGGTGTTTTTAGCGATGGATGGAGTTGTTCCGTCCAACAAGGATCAGGGCTATATCTTAAGAAGATTGCTTAGAAGAATGGTACGCGCGGGAAGGGGTTTGGGGATGGAAAAGAATATTTCCGTTTCGCTAGTTAGGGTTGTGGTAGATAGTTTTACATGGCTATATCCGTTTCTACAGGAGAAATGCGAAGATATCGAAAAAATCTTTTCCGATGAAGAGATTAAGTTTTCGAAAACATTGCAGGCTGGGAGCGGGGAACTGCTTAAACTAGTAGATTATATTCGGAGTGAGTCTCCTTCAGCTCCCGATATATCCAAAGAAGCCTTTCGTTTATATCAGTCGTTTGGT
>Ga0075586_154_pt1 | contig 10069 bp, 10 predicted proteins | sample RifGroC1_FD_68196 | JGI IMG/M metagenome (GOLD analysis project Ga0075586, IMG submission 68196) | candidate division WWE3 bacterium GW2011_GWC1_41_7
AGTATATATGATCAGGCGGGCAACCAGGTTTGAAATTATCACGCTTTTTTGGTCATACGGCTGTATCAAGTCTATCCGTGCTTTAACCACACCTGCGACTAATAATGGATGTGTTTCGCGCGCATCAAGGCTGTTATACCAATCCATAAGCTGTACCATTTCCGAAAGGATCTCCTGAGGGCTAACAAATCCCTCGCTTTGATTTTTCCTGTAGCTTGGCTGGTGAGAACCTGAATGGAGGATATGATATAAGTTTCTAATGTCTTCTTCGTGCAGATCGTTGCTCCGCCTTTTTTCATCAATAAAATCAAACACCTCGTTCATTTTTACCATTTCAATATTGTTTTTCTCGGACAGCCCTTCAATATATTTTTTTACATAGTCCTGTGGCACGTTCAATCCTATCTGTACTAATGAACCTTGTAGTGCTCGTACCCGTGCTTCTTTTTGAAGCTGTTTTTCCCATGAGGAGAGGATTGGTGTGTTTTCGATAAGCGCTTTTGAGTATTCCACTTGTGTGATATTACGTAGTATTTTGTTGGTTATGGTGAATTCCGGGATGAACATCTAATTAATTCTTGCATATTTCCCGCAAAGAAGGAACGGGGAAGATTCTTTGTAGGATAGGAGAAACGCCTGGCTTTTTGTACACAAGTTGTGATTTTTGTAATGGGCGATATAATACAAAACATCGCACTCTGTATCACCTTTACCCGATTATTTCAGTTAAACACTATAACTAGACCAAGAAAGGAGACGCATGTGGCAATAAATGTAAATATCGACGTGTTGTATATGACTGAGGGGGATAGAAGAATAGTGGCGTATGTTACTTTCGAAGGTGACCCGCCCGAGAACCTCCGGCCACAATACTTATTGCGCCGTGATCCGGAAGGAGAAGTGCTGAGTAGCGGACCCTTGGTCATGCTTGATAGACCTGACGGGACTTTGAGTGGTGTAATAGAGATGAACAGGTCGATAGAACCTGGTAGCTACACATTAGCTGTAACGATGTGCAAACCCCCTATTCCTCCCGACCGTTCTATGGACTGGGTTAGTGCCAAATTCATCCGCATCAAGAAAGACAAGCCGATACAGTGATAGTCACTCCACTTGATGCTCTTTTCTGGCTAAATTATCCGGCTAAACGAAAGGAGCATCATCTTCTTTCAAAGCATCGCTTTGTAAAAGATGGATCTCAGCGGTTTTTTGTATGGTATCCGTAGGTTTTTCCGTGCAGGTTATGATGGTTTGTTGAAGCTGTATTGTTTCCATCAGGGCTTCCTCGTGCTTAGCGTCCAACTCCGAAAAAACATCATCCAGCAAAAGAACCGGCCTATTCTCTGTTTTTTCAATGAAATAGTCTATTTCCGCCAGTTTCAAGGCCAGAACAGCTGCTCTTTGTTGCCCCCTTGATCCGAACTGGATAATATCAAAGTCATTTAACATGAATTCAAAATCTTCCCGGTGAGGGCCGATCAAAGTGCTTTTTGCCGCAATCTCCCGCGACAGGTATTCATGAAGTCTGTCAAAGCTTATCTCGCTTTTATGGTAATTAAGTACGATTTCGGTATCGTAATCGTTCAGTTCCTTTCCATAGAACCTGACCTGTTTTTGAAGGAAAATTGCCAATATTTCCCGTTGTTCCTGAATATAAATACCATTCCGGACAATCTTTGTGTTCCAAAAGCCCAATTGGTCAGATCCACGGCCAATATTGCGGATATTTTCCAGTACTTTATTGCGCTGTCTTACTGCTTGGAGATACTCGGTATGTGTGTGTTTGTAGTTAGGATCGATCTGGTAGAGAATAAGGTCCATATACTTTCTTCGACCGGCGGGGGAGCCTGTCAGTACTTCAATATCTTCGGGTGAAAATAGTACGGTATTAAGAAGTCCTGTAAACGCGTAAAGTGCTTTGGGAACTTTGTTAACTTTCGCTTTTTTTATGGAAGCGTTTTCAAAGTTAGGGTTTTTCTGCACGAACATCTCCAGTTCCTTATCCTCGTCACCGTTGTGGATCTTTCCTTCTACCCGTGCGTAATCTTCATTGTGGCGGATTACATCGCGGTCATACTTTGCTTTGAACGAACGTCCCGTAGAAAGCATATGTGTAGCCTCAAGAATGTTTGTTTTTCCGGAAGCATTAGGTCCTACGATAACGTTAATATTTTCGCCGAATCCGATCCGAAAGTTCTTATGGTTCCTGAAATTTGTTAATTTAAGATCTTTTACCAACATAAAATAATTAGAAAAGTTGTTCCTGTACGCTGAGGTTTTGGCATTTAGGGCAGAAGTACGTGCCCCTTCCACCCACCTTTTTGAACTCAAGCTTTGTTGCGCAATTGGGACAGTCCTGTTTCCCATAAACACGGAAATAGTTTTGTTGTGTTCCTTCTTTGCCGTATATATCGACATACATCTTGTCGGCGAGAGTGGAACCGCGATGCTCTATGCCTTCCAAGAGGATATTTTTAGCGGATTCAAAAAGGCGGTTTGCCATGTCACTGCTCATTTTTTGTGTTGGGGTTTCCGGATGGATCCTAGCCAGAAAAAGCGCATCGGTTGCGTAGATGTTTCCCAATCCGGATATCACTGCCTGGTTGAGGATGGCATTTTTTATGGAAGTTCTTTTTGAGCGGATACGTTCATAAAAATCGGCAGGATCTGCATTGGGGTCTATAGGCTCAGGTCCGTACTTGTCTTTTAATACCTGAAGTTGTTCTTTGTCCATCAGCGTAATTTTACCGAACATACGCATGTCTGTATAGTAAATAGTCTGGGTGTCAGTATTAGAACGTAGTAAGAGTATGATGTGTGTCCAATTAGGCTGCTTATCATTGCCGTTACGGACCAAAATCTGCCCGGTCATAGCCAAATGCAACCCTATATTAAGATTATCGCCGAGTTCTATTATAATATTCTTAGCTACCCTTGTAACTTGTGTTATGGGTTTGCCTTTTACCTGCTTTATGAAAGTATCCTTATCGGGGAGAATTCTGTAATTCGAAAGAACTTTAACATCATCAATGGTGTAGTCTTTCACGAGATTATTCAGATCGTTAGATATTGTGTGTACTTCAGGTAGTTCCGCCATGAGTTGATTCTATCACGTGGAACTTTATGGCGTGATCTCTCCATTTTTCGTTGACGAACAGCTCAAACTCTTGTCTGAACTTGTCTTTATCGTAACGGAGAGTTAACCTCCTTATCTCACCGGAATTATATGTACCACGCCTGATTTCCTCGTCAAATTCCTTTATTTTTTGCACCAGATGGTCGAGATTGACGTTCTCAAAGAACATCCCGGAAACACCCTCCTTAACCGTTTCCAGAGTTCCTCCGGAGCGGTGGGCGAGAACGGGTTTTCCGTGAGCCATTGCCTCTACAGGAACAATACCAAAGTCCTCATCAACCACGGGATTTATCAGTGCGATGCAGTTTTCCAGATACTTGTGCTTCTCAACTTCAGATACCTGGCCTGTAAAGGTGATGTTACTTTTGGCCAGTTTTTTTAGTCTACTTTCTTCAATGCCCGTGCCTACCATTATTAAAGGCATTTCCAGTAAATTGAACGCCTGGATAAGAAGGTCGAAATTCTTATATGCTGACAGTCTTCCAACTGCCAAGTAATAAGGTGAGGTGAGGTTGTTCTTATCGGTATTTCCCTGAAAATACACATCTACAGGAGGATAGATTATTTGAGATTCTCTGCCATAGTATTTTTGTACCCGTTTTTGAACTTCCGCTGAGTTTACCAACAAATAATCCGGTCTTTGCGCGGCGTGGTAATCCCAAACCCTTAATAAATGATCAATAGGAGCCACAAAAGGCTTAAGATACCACTTACTTCTCTTGGCGCTTTCCACGGAGTACCTGTATAAGAATCGGGGAGGGGTGTGTATGTAGCTAATGTGAAGCTGATCAGGGCGCGTTAGAACTCCTTTTGACCAAGCCGTTCCATCCGATATTATCAGATCGTATTCCCGTAGATCCATGTTCTCAAAAACCAAAGGCATCAGGAATGTAAGTATCTTGGGAAATGCACCAAGAAACGAGTTTTTGGGGGCTATTATGATCCTTTTTGTAATTTTCTCGGGAAGACGCGCCGGGTTATAGATACCGGTATATATAGGTGCACCAGGAAATATATCCATGATTTCTTCAAGCGTTTTTTCACCGCCTCCGTATTGAGTGAGGTATTCGTGGACTATTGCAACTTTTGGGTTTTCCATAGTGTTATTATACAACGGATTGACTTGTAACCTATAGGATGTTATAATTAGTTCAGTCTTAAATATTAGTGAAAAATGCAATTATCTCCCGCCGTACCGGGTAGAGGCGAGAACCCACAGCATACAACACATACCTTAGAGAAGAAGGGGTGTGTGAAAGCCGCAAGGCTCGGTATGAGAGGTCCGTACGGGGACCGGGTTCGAGAGGATACTTCTTCTTCTTAACGCGACCTTGGGATGCTGTTCCTTCTGCTCTATTCCCTGAGCAGGTAAAAAAAGGAACCCGCAAGGTCAAGGGAAGAGCGTGCTGCGTAGAAATCTTACGGTGCACTATTCGGAGACGCTCGGCGGCAACGCTAAAAAATCCGAAATCGTCCTTGTCGGCTCCTTAACGGTGTTTAACATCAATAAGGAGCCTTAGTTTTTTTGATACTTTTTATGCGCGTATTTGCTAACAAAACCCTTGACGAAAACCAGTGCCCATGAGTACATAGAGTTATGCAAAAAGGAATAAGTATGCCCCTTATCCTAATAATTGTTGTACTTGTAGCTTTTCCTGTCGGATACTATTTCTACACGCAAAATATTAATAGTGATAATGTCAAAGGAATGTCAGCTGATGTAACCAGAAAACCCGGATTTGGTGTTGAAATAGTTTCTTTAGGGGGAACTTGGGATCTTGTGGAGTTCTTATGCACTACTCTTGAAGAGTGTACAAAATCAGCGGTTTCCGGAAAGAGATCGGGAAGTGTGAGCGGAGGAACTACTCAGTCCCACGAAGTCGTAGTTCAGGCGAAGCCCGAATGGAAAGAGTATCAGTATATTAAATATTTGGTCCGACCCGGCTGGTCTTCGGTTGATAGAACTTTTAAAGTGTTAAGCGAAGGTAGCATTAATGGAACCGTAGTTAAAGTTTTGAAAGATGGCCTTTCCTCTTATGAAACTGTTATCACTCCGGTATCTGAGGTTCTCTCTGTCTATAAACAGTCCGCTATATTCTCAGACAATTAAGTACTACTTAACAGATTGCAGGTAATATTCCACTAATATAAAAAGTACATAGACGCCCAAAAGGACAACCGCCTCCTTTTTATCCAGTTTTTCCTTGGTCTTTGCGACTCTCAGGAAGATAGCTAGAGTAATGATCATAAAGATCAATGTTGAGGGACCTATGTTCGATTTGTTTACGACAATTGGGTGAATTATTGATGTTATACCCAAAACGAAAGTAGAGTTCGCTATAACGCCTCCAGTTATATCACCCAGCACCTCCTGAGGCTTTCTTCGTTTCATTGCGCTTATAGTGAACGTTAATTCCGGTAATGACGTACCTATAGCGGTTAAAGTAAGCCCTACGAACCCAAGACTAAGCCCAAGGGCATCACTGATACTTGTCGCGGAGCGGACGATAGCTTCGCTTGAAGCCACGATTAGGAGTAAGGCTAATCCAAATACAACCGCTTGTTTCCATATATTTATATAACCGATTTAATAGCCTGATGTGTTCCAATGTTTGTACCTATAAGTATTGGTATAGCCAGTACAAGTGTAAGCATTGCTATGTTCGAACCAATAGCATTACCGAATGAGAGGATAGGGTTTTTCTCAAGCGCGGATGTTATCCCTACTACAGTTTCAGGCAAAGATGTGGAGATGGCGATCAGAAGGAAGGTAACGGTATATCCGGATAGACTGAAGAACCTTGCAATTTTTGTCGAGGAATTAATAAATAATGCGGTGCTCTTTATTAGAAGATATGAACTTATGAAAATTACGACAAAATATAGCAAAGAGGGCATCACTATTTATTATACCGTAAAAGAAACTTTTCAAACTCTACTGTGAAGAGGGGAACAAAGGAAACCAGTATCGAAAGCATGAGCAACTCTTTGCTTACAGGTGTGGTTTTCAGAAGCGTATTTCCCAACGCGGTGTATACCATCACAAGCATGATTAGGAAAGATACGAATAAGGTTATAAGAAGGTGTGGGTTTGGCAACAACTTGCGGGAGAATAAGGAATGCAGTTCGGAACGGTTGTTAAGTGCGTGAACTAATTGAGTGAAAGAAAGGGTTATTAGTGCCAATGTTTGGGCAACCGCTAATGAAGTTTTTAAACCGATCATGAACATAGTTAAAGTGGCAGCAGAGAGTATCAAGCCTTCCAGGATCATGCGCGCCCACCTGGCTTTTGTAAGTAGTCCTTCGTTGTTGGCACGCGGTTGTCTTAACATAATATCCTGTTCTCCGGGTTCCAGTCCAAGTGAAAGTGCAGGCAGTCCGTCAGTTACCAGGTTAATCCATAGTATATGGATCGGAAGCAAAGGAAGAGGTAATCCTGAGAAAATTGCGATACCAACTACAAAGATCTCGGAAATATTACAGGAGATCAGATAGCGTATGAATTTAACCAGGTTATCGTAAACAATACGGCCTTGTTTGATAGCTTCCACGATAGTTGCATAGTTGTCGTCTTCCAAAACCATGTCCGCTACTTCCTTCGATACATCAGTACCTGTGATACCCATTGAAATCCCGATATCCGCTGCCTTGATCGCAGGAGCGTCGTTGACCCCGTCACCCGTAACGGCAACTACCATATCCATATTCTTGATCACGCGAGTGATCTGCAGTTTTTGCTCAGGTGATACCCTTGCAAATACTTTCACTGTCTTGAGGATCTCTTTAATTTGGTCGTCTGTGACGTTTCCAAGTTCGTTACCGTCAGCCACCTCATCGTCAGAAGCTATCAAACCCAAGTCTTTTGCAATAGTAGCTGCTGTAAGTCGGTGATCTCCGGTTAGTATGATCGTATTTATGCCCGCCGCCCTAGCCTTGTTGATCGCATTCTTTACATCAGGCCTTAGCGGGTCCTTTTGAGCTACAACACCAAGGAAAGTGTGGTGTGTTGAAAGTATTTCCTGCGGGTTGTCGAGTTCCTTAGCTTCATCCAGCATCTCTACAGGTATACGTTTTGCGGAAAACGCCAATGTTCTAAGACCATGCTGAGTGTAAATGTTGCTAAGGTTTGTTACTACTTCATTGTCTTCCTTGACCATCCACTGAATTACTTCCGAGGCGCCTTTTGCCAGTATGTACACGAACCTGTTGTCGTCCGGGTCTTTAACTACAACGATCATTTTCTTGTGTTCGGAGGAAAACGGGATCTCATAGATACGATGGTATGAGTTACGGAGTTCGGTAATGTTCATGCCCGTTTTATGGGCCATTTCCAGAAGCGCCACTTCTGTTGAATCTCCCATATAGTCGCAAGGTTCCATATTGGAACATTCCTGAGCATCATTGCATAAGGAAGCTATTTTTAAGAGCCATGCCAGCAGCTCATGGTTCTTAGGGTCAATAATATGCCCTTCCTCGTTGGTAATAACATTATCAAATGATATTTGATATTTTCCATCAGTTAAGGCAATATCGGAAACGATCATTTGGTTCATTGTAAGCGTGCCCGTTTTATCCGTAAGGATATAGTTCGTGCTTCCCAACGTTTCTACAGCCTCAAGCCTTCTGATTATCGCTTTATTCTTAGCCAGCCTAGATACTCCTATGGCTAGAACGATGGTTACGATCGCGGGCAGTCCCTCCGGGATGGCTGCTACCGCGAGGCTGACTGACGTGAGGAACGATGTTTTCAGATCGAATTCACCTAGGATATAACCTACAACGAAAATAATAGCTATTACTATACCTGCAAGGAGACTAAGTTTTTTCCCAACAATGTTCAGTTCTACACTCAATGGTGTTTCATCTTTTGTTTCTTTTTGAAGCATTTGGGAGATCTTTCCTATTTCAGTATGTTCTCCAGTATCGGTGACAAGGGCTTTACCGCGTCCGTACAGAATGGTTGTGTCTTTGAAGACCATGTTGACCCTATCGCCTAATGGAACGTCTTCCTTATCCAAGATATCGTATGTTTTTTTGACCGGATTGGATTCGCCGGTAAGAATGGATTCCGACACTTCCAGGTTTACTGCTTCCACTAAACGGGCGTCGGCAGGAACTTTGTCTCCTGTCTCAAGAATAATAATGTCTCCCGGAACAAGATCCTTTGTGTCTATTTTAATTAGATTTCCTTCGCGTATAACTTTTGCCGTACTTGACGATAAACCTTTCAAAGCATCGATGGCTTCTTCTGCTTTTGATTCCTGGATATAACCCATCGCTGCGTTGATGATGACTATCGCGAATATCACCGCGGCATCAAGCACTTCATGGAGAAAAAAGGATACTCCTGCGGCACCGATAAGAACGAGAACAAGAATATCCGTGAATTGCTTGAGTATCTTTTTAAAAACAGAAGGTTTGTTGGTTTCGGTTAATACGTTTTGCCCGAATTCTTTTAGTCTTTTTTTTACTTCATCAAATGTGAGGCCGTTGGATAGGGAAGTGTTTAATGACTCTGCGGCTTTTTCTACAGGCAGGTTGTGGTACATATAAATATTGTATATCATATTGTAGATATGCAGGTAATGTCCAGAAAAAGTGCCCTTTGGAACTACCTTTCCCCCGATCTGCAAGGCTTGATAGCCGACGGTGAGGTCCTTATGGACTTTGCGGAGGATTACAGGGGGAAAGTCTCCGATTATTCATATCTTGTTTTCCCGTTTGCAAAAGCTTATGAAGGCTTTTTAAAGAATTTGTTCCTTGATCTTGGATTAATGCGCGAAGATGAATTCTATGGAGACGAGATAAGGATTGGGCGCATATTGAACCCCAATTTTATGGAAAACAACTCCTCATTATATAAAGACTTGTGTACGCACAAAAAGGGCGGAGAGGATGTATCGAAAAAGCTATGGAAAGCTTGGAGAAAAGGACGTAACCAAGTATTCCACTATTTTCCTCATAACTTTAGAAGATTGAGTTTGAATGAAGCATTGGAAATCGTTCATGAGCTGATAACGGCGATGGATCAATCAGTGAACAAATGCAGTCTGGATGTAGGTCACGAGATAACTCACCGTAAAGCCTCTAAAGCAAATTAATCTCTAATTATCTTGATAGTGAAAAAAACGGGAGAGTGCTTCGGCGTATCAAAGCAGCTCCCCCAGGAAGTTTAACTTGCATTTTGCTTTTCAGGCGCCAACTCGAACCTGCCACGCCGGAAAATAGTTTGACCATTTTTACCCATCAATTCGGTGGCAGAGTACAATTCGTCTAAGGTAGCTTGGTGCGGACTACCCTTAGTCGGGTTCAATTCATCGTATAATTCTGCCATCGTTAAAGGCCCGGCAAGGGTTAACGTTGCCAAAACACTATTCACGACATCATCCATTCTTGAATATGCCATAATTGTCTCTCCTTATAAGTATGCGTATAGGGATATGCTGATATAATCACCTTGTTATGACAGATATTGAGACTAACTTCGTCAGTCCAATGAAATACATTGTAGCAGGAAAAGTCAATAAAAAGGTAGCAGTAGGCCTTAGCGGGGGTGTGGATTCCTCCGTATCAGCATACCTTTTAAATGAACAAGGTTATGAGGTTACCGGAGTTTACATACAATGTTGGGAGGAACGGGCAGATGGATGCCGTGCCGATGAAGACCGCGCGGATGCGGCAGCTGTAGCCGGTGTGTTAGGTATTAAGTTCGAGCATTTGGATTTTATAAAGGAGTACAAGGCGAAAGTAATTGACTATTTTTATAAGGAATACCAAGCGGGCAGAACCCCGAATCCTGATGTGATGTGCAACCGCGATATAAAGTTTGGGATGTTTATGAAATGGGCGGAGGAGAATGGGTTCGATATGATCGCAACCGGACATTATGCGAGGATCTCTGAGAAAGATGGAAAATACAGCTTATTAAAAGGT
>Ga0075586_130_pt1 | contig 9813 bp, 11 predicted proteins | sample RifGroC1_FD_68196 | JGI IMG/M metagenome (GOLD analysis project Ga0075586, IMG submission 68196) | candidate division WWE3 bacterium GW2011_GWC1_41_7
AGCATCAAAACCGACACGGAGATTATAATTGGTTTCACCGGTAGCATCTGTTAGTCTAATACGTTTAGTAGTGCCGGAAGTGAAGTTATATGTACCTATTGAAACCCATGCGTTGTAGTAGTTGTTTTGGTTAATACTTCTTACTGTTGACCCGCCGTTATAGTAAACTGTGTATTTGGCATTTGCTGTGGTGGCGTAATTATTAGGTACGTATACGTATACTTCGTAGTTTCCCCCTGCAAGATTTGCCTGCCACTCACCCCAGCTGGAGACCGAGCTTCCGTTGACATATGTCCAGAACATATGTGAGTTGTAGCCGATACTGGCTTCCCACCAATAACTTCCTCCTTTTGTAAAATAGCTTGATTTATCATCAGTTATGACCTCACTTCTTGTGCTTGAACCTGTAGTTGTTCCGCAGGCTTCATTTGAATATGGTGAACTTCCCGAACTGTTCGTCGCCTTTAGTCTGTAACAATATGTTGTATTCGAAGCTAGTGAAGAATTAATCCAGTACCAGTTTCCTGTTCCGGTAAGCGTCCCGAAAGATGCAAGAGAAACCCACGTTCCTCCCGTACCGGTTTTTCGTTCTACATATATATTTGTTTCGTTTGAAGCGTTATCTGTAAAATTGTGCTCCATGCAGGAACTAAATTATATGAGGCATCACCAAAACTACACCAGGTTGTGTAACATCCACTGGGTGTACGGTGGCCGATTTGTGCCTGGACTTTAAACTTATCCGCAGTATCGTTTCCAATGGCAGTTCTAATATATGTGTAATAATTTGTATTAGCTTTAATGGCATTTGCTTGCGCGGCACCAATCGTATAAGATAATTCATCTATCTCGCAGAAAGAAAGACTGTCGGAAAATCTGGTATCCAGATAGGGTTTTGATTCGGATGGCCAGCTTGTAGCGGCATACGTTGTTGTAGGAAAGCATCCGGGGTATGCGGTACTGGCGCCGTTTAAATATGTTTTTCTATCGTAATTGTATAAGAAGACGTCATGTTCATACGTCTGGTCGGCTCCAAAGCTGACTGAAGGCCAAGTCATATTCTGCTGGACGTAGCGTCCGCCTGCTGAGGAAGTATAAAAATATGAAGTTCCGCTCATAGGAATTGACGGAACAACAGCAGCTGATGTAACCGATTCCATTTGTGATTCATCAGGTGTGGGAACCTTTTTTGGAGCAACTTTATCTTTTGGTTTTATCTCCCCCAAATCTTTTTCGTTAAGATTTTTAACTTTGATATTTTTATTGGAAATATCTTTTTTAATAGCCTCTACACTCTTTCCTTCACCAATGAGTGTGACATTAGTGAGAGTAATGTTATCGAAAGTAGGAATTTCCCCGTTTTTGCTTGATGGATTATTTTTGTTGGTATCAGTAATCAAGCCTTTTCGGCTTTTAATATATTCGGATTTTATATCCTGAATTTTATTTGATTCGTTTATTATATAAAAATCGTGTATCGGTGTACCGTCATAAGTAAATTCACCTTCGAGAATTTGCTGTTTAAATTTATGATTCTTTTGAAGTTCAATAAAAACGTCCAGATCAACAGGTGTATCAAAATCGATTTTTACGCTTTTTATATCAAGTGACTGCCTTGCAGGTCCTGCGTGAACGGATTTTAGGCCAACAATTGATAGAACTGATAAAAGTGTGATGAGGGCTATGATTAGTTTATTTTTGGTATTGACTAACATCTAATCTTACCCATATTGATACAATATGTATTTAAAACTGTCAATAGGGATGTTTTACAGGTTATGTAGTGGTGACCCTACTGTCCCGTTTTGTGAGTACCTCTTCGAGAGCTTAATATGCACTTTTGCAAGTGTTCGATATATACTTTTGCCTCAGCTAGGGCTTCAGGACTATCCGAGTACCAATGAAAATTAACATAGTCAGCTCCGGCACTTTTATATCCTGTTAATAACCCTTTTCCACGAGTAAGTTGCATTTCAACTTTGGTTTTTTGTGACTTAAATTCTGTGAGTTTTTCTGAAGTTAGGGCTTTGTCTAAAAACTGCTCGGCTTTTTGTAATTGGCCATTTTGAATATAATTATCATAGACGAGACCAATAACCAATGAACTGACTAGTCCACCATTGGTACATTTGCTGTTTTTTGAATGCGCTAAATCACAGGCAATTTTTAATTCCCGGTGATACTCCTGCGGTGTGCCCGTGTAAAAAAGTTCCATAGAATTTTCTTCGTTTTCTACAACAAGCACCTCTGGTTTATGGGTATCCAAAATTTCGCTAACTTGTTGCAAGTAAGCCTTTTCGTCTTTCGGTGGAGTGCTAGGATTTCCATGCCCACCACCGTTTCGTATCGTGAGAATAAGTCTTAAGCCATTCCTGCTTGCTGCAGCACATTCTTTACAAGTACCGTTCCATTTATCAAGGAAAATTGCGGTTGTTGGTCGGTAATACGTAACGCCAAGTTGCTTGGCCGCTTGCATCTTTGTGTTCAAACTCATCCCCAAGGGCGCACCGATCATAACGCCAAATGGATTATCCGTCGTCAATTCAAAACGTGTGTTATTTTTAGATAATGTCGTCTGAGGATCAGAAAACCTAGATATTTTAAACAACGCAAAAATAACTATAAGAACAAGTAAAACAATTATACCGATGCGTGGTCGCTTAAAAAGCATTTTTAACATTACAAATAAAAACAACAATGACTAACGATAGAGTAATGATTTTAATCATTTCCTTATTATGGCATAAATCTGTTGTTGGTGACCCCAGCGGGATTCGAACCCGCGATCTCTGCCCTGAGAAGGCAGCGTCCTGGACCGCTAGACGATGGGGCCTAAACAGTAGGTGCGACAATAAGCCGTTCGCAACAACAATAGCGCCACTCATTATACCAAAACCAAACACAATTTTGAGAACATAACCTTATATAGAGTATAATGTTCTCACTCGGCATTATCTCCGGGTAGGAATAGTTCGTACAAAAATATGAAAAAAATACCGGTAGTCTACATTTCAATCGCCGCCGCCCTGCTTATTGTGGCTATAGGAGCGTATGCCAACTTTTATCTATACCGTCCAAAAGCGTTAAAGCAGGTTCGCGAGGTAAGAGGAGTTACCAGCACAACGATCCAGGAACTTCCTTATATGCAGGGAACAAAGGAGCTTGGAACTACCGAAACCGATCTGGGCAGGCAGGTTACACTTGAGGTGGCGCGGACACCTGAGGAGGTTCAAAGTTTTTACAAGAACGTGCTGATGGAAAAGGGTTGGGAGGTTGAGAATAATATTGAACGTTCCGACCTGATAATTGATAAATATAAGAACGATAAATTCCTTGCTACTATAACCATCTCAAAGGAAAAGGAAGCGTCATCTACGGTTGTGGGGATAAATCTAAGAAACCGCTAATCCTCTTTGGTTCCTACCAGATAAACCGCTCTCCAGGGCTGGAATTTGCTGCTGTACGCGTCTTTGAACAGTGTTTCTCCGTCCCTTTTAACTTCTCTCGTAAAGTACACGTTTGCTCCCCACGCGGGAAAATCCACCTGTTTTGTTGTGCCTTTGGGTAAGTTCGGATCATCCTGGTATAAGGGTGCAGGCGGCGGTGACACATTGCTTACGACCGGTTCGGTGATCGAGACCTCGCGGCCGTCCGGTGTTCCGTAAATTCTAAAAAGTAGAGTACTTTCTTCGGGAACGGGTAGTGCCTGGACTAAGATGTAATTTGGTGTGTCGTTCTTGAACTGAAAATCCACTGAAGGCTGGAAAATTGTTGCATCTATACCGGGAGGACTCCCGATCTCATAATAAGACACGCGGTACGCGTGGGCATATCTGGTTACAATAGGAAGTCCGCTGTTCAGAACCGCTCTGAATAGTGTTGTTGATGTTTGGCAAACCCCTCCGCCTTCTCCTAAAACCGTGCGTCCTCCTGAGATTATATAAGCAGTGTCATATCCGGTTTTTCCGCTGATCTCTCCTACCGATTTGTTGAACGAATAAATTCCCCCCGGAGGAACAAGTATTCCATTCGTTCTTTCTGCGGCGAGAGAAAGGTTTTTTATTCTGCCTCTCGCAGAGCCCGTAAACTTTGAAACACCTTCCCCAAGAAGTGCTAAAATACCATATTTTTCCGGATCACTGTTCCCGGATATTTCCAGCATTGCGATGACCACATCAGGTTTTATCTCAAACAATGCTTCCCTAAAATCCTGTGTGAACTTCTTGGTATCTAACTCCTTACCGCTTTTTGTGATCTCAAAACCTGTAACCCGCTTTCCATCCATACCGGTAACTCTACCGCGGGGAAGCTCGCTTACTTCCTGGCCGAGACTTTCGAGATACGCTTCGAAGCGTGCTTTGTTTAGTCTTAGTTCGGGATTTCCATTTTCTCCCTCCACGCTTATAAGATCGATTATCTGCTCAGGTGTAAGCTTCCAAGTTTTCTGCTCGTGCTTAATTACAAGCGGATTAAAAACCACTTTTTCTGCCTGTTCCTTCACCGGTTCCAGATCCTCTTTGTGAACATCTGGTTTGCGGACTTCGGGTTTGAGCTGCTTTGCCGAAAAATCCAGGTCATTGTATGAATCGACTATCAAGTCGTACAGTGTCTGGTCATCAAGCTCTAGTCCTTCTACCGACGCCACTATTTCCAGTTCTTTCTCGTTCAGAACGAACTGCGCGTTTTTGGCTTCTTTATTCACCTCACCTTTCACCGTCAGCAGTATATTGCTAAGGCTGTTATTATCCAGTTCATAGAAAGCGGGGATATAAAGAGTTTTTAAAAGTCCTGCTAATTTGTCTTTATTGTCGGTTAAAAAGTTCCCGGAACGTCCAACTTCGAAAGCTCTGCTTACGGACGCACCCCAGTTGTATTCAAGGTTTATGTTTTCGGGTTTGATAGTATATGTGTATCCGTTGTATTTCAATTCCAGCACGCGGTCCGTACTTTTTTCTTCGTTTTCCAGAACATTCAAGGCCTGATCGTAGGACATGCCGCCGATCCGTGTATTTCCCACCATAACACCCGGGACAATTCGGCGGGCGAAGTATACGTGATAAAGAGAAACCAACAATAGTGTGGCAACGGTAATCAGGAATGCGGGTTTTATCAACCCGGTATTGATATAAAAAGAGGACGTTTTGGTGCGTGTCCCTTCTTTCACGTGTTCATGTTCGTGATGGTTATTATCATTTTCATGCTCTTTTGCAGGTCTTCTTCTCATGATGAATTTTGGTCGGCAGTCTTATTCAGCCGGATTATCCGGACCTTCAGGTACTACTCCGTTGATTGTTTCTTTGTGTGTCTCACCTCTGTTTTCTCTATTGCTGCCGTTGTTGCCGTGTGTTTTTTGCTCGGGAGATGTGTTGCGGACCGGTCTTACGGACCGGATCAAGAACTTTTGAGGGGATTGTGACATATCAACAACCTCGTCCGCCTTATCAAATAACCTTGCCGAACCCGTTTTTCCAAACGCTATCACTTCCGTTCGTACACCCTGACTGCGTGCGAACTCCAAAAGATCGGTATAATCTCCATCTCCCGAAACAAGCACCATCACGTCAAGTTTGGACATCATTCTCACCGCGTCCATGCATAAACCCACGTCCCAGTCACCTTTTTTCGCCCCACCGTAGAAAATTTGGAGCTCCTTCTCGCGCACTTCAAAGCCGATCTTGTTCAGTGCCTCGAAAAACTCCTTTTCCGCTCCGACATCCGCTCGGATAACGTAGGCGAACGCGCGTACAAGCTTTCTGCCCGACACTGCGGCGTTCATGATCTTGCTAAAATCTACTTTTGACTGGTATAGATTCTTTGCGGAGTAATACATGTTCTGTACGTCTACAAAAATACCTACCCTTTGTTCTTTATGTTGTGTTGGATTCATACGATAATTGTAACAAATCGGAGCTGCAACGTGGTAAAATATGCGGTGCAATGGGGGATCGTCTAAAGGCAGGACACCACACTCTGGATGTGGGAATTGGGGTTCGAGTCCCTGTCCCCCAGCCAGCCTGGACTATTTGGATATAGGACTTTCTTCCCATAACTACAATATTTGGCTAGAATTCTCTTGTATGGAATTCATTGAATATCCTGAAATTAATAGCTTTTTGAATACAGCGCTAGACGAAATGAAAGTGATACTCGGCGATAATCTGGTAGGCCTCTACCTGTACGGATCTTTGGTTTGGGGAGACTTTGATGAAAATATTAGTGATGTTGACCTATTGGCTGTGACTAAGACCCCTCTGAATGGTTCCGAATTTGCACAACTAGAAAAGTTGCACAATGAGCTGGTTAAGTCCTACAAAGAGCTAGACAACAGAGTAGAGATTGCATATGCCCATCTTGCAGCACTAAAAACCTTTAAAATTCAGAAAAGTGAAATATCAGTTATAAGCCCAGGTGAACCATTTCACAAAAAGGAGGCCGGTATTGACTGGCTAATAAACTGGTACATTGTACTGCAGCAGGGCAAAACATTATTTGGGCCAGACTCCGATAGAGTTATTGAGCCGATTTCAAAGGAAGAGTTTGTGCAAGCGGTACAAAGGCAAGCAAAAGAGTGGGCTGATTGGGTAATACATACGAAAGGGTCTCGTCCATATCAAGGCCATGCAATATTAACTATGTGCAGGGCATTTTATGCTCAGAAACATGGCGAGCAAGTCTCAAAGAAACAGGCTGCATTGTGGGCAATGATAGAACTGCCCGAATGGACTGCTCTAATACAACAAGCTCTTCAATGGAGAAGAGATTTTAGAAACAGAGAAGTTGATAATGAGGCAACCTACCCTCAAACGGAGAAGTTTGTAAAATATATGGCCGGTAGAATAGCTGGGTTCTAGATCCGTATGCTCAGCCAGAACGGGCACGCTCCCTTTACGACTTTATAAATGTTATTATTTATCTATGAGTAGATTTTTAATCGAGGCTCCGCATGAAGGAACTAAACAAGCTTGTGAGTTAGCAGTTCAAACTTTTCTTAAAACAGGTTCTCATTTTATGACAAACGCCGATTGGGGCTGTTCCGACGGTGAGCACAAAGCCTGGATCGTAGTAGATTTAGATACAAAAGATGAAGCCATGCTTATAGTACCACCGGAGTATAGAAAATCGGTCAGAATAATTCAGCTTGAGAAATTCGCACTGGACGACACAGGCAAGAACCTTCTTGCAAGCCATATTTAAATTCTATGCCCAAAGGATTCTCTACTCGGGCAGGGACGCGAACTGCCCCGGGGAATACGATTGTTCCTGACCGACATGCTCAGCCATATAGCCTGGATATTAGGAATATATGAAATATATAGATAAAGCTCAGAAATCACTTTCTGAGCTTTTTAAGTAACTTCTTTCCCAAAATATACATTGTGACTTCAAGAGCAAACATTCCAGTCATTATAATTTTGAATAAGCTGGGATAATCTTTTATGTATATCCATACGGATATGATCAAATAAAATAATGCGAAATAAGGTAAGTGCGGAATGTGATCATGCAGTATTTTTGTACGGATCTTTGATTTAGAATCCAACTTAACAAAAATCCAGCCAATTCCTGCTCCACCAACTAACCCAACTAAAACAAGAATCGTATTCATGACTACTTCTCCTTTTGACTGTTGTCGCTCATTCTATCATAATCTTTGTTTTTAAGTTCCTGACCGACATGTTCAGCCACAGAAAAGAGGATAGTGGTACCACTTTTTGTTATTGGAACCATTGATGAACACGCGAGCGGGAGCGTAACATGTGAGCGAAGCGAACCGTCCCTTTCACCGGATACACACTATAGATCGACTACTTTGATGCTGCAGCATATAATCCCATATCTTGCGTTTGCAGTGCTAGAGTTTATACTTTAAATTGACTTTTCTTATGATCTTTTCTTTGCTGAGAAAAATAAAAATATACGGATTTGGAAAATTTCTGGAATATGTTTGGATAGAATTAACCTACTATCTGCCAAACCGCCTGTTTAAAAACTCGTTCAGTCAGTTGGCTGAGGATTTGATAGTACACAAAGCCCTCGGAAATATAAGCAATGGTTTTTATGTTGACGTGGGAGCTAACGATTCAATGAGGTATAGTAATTCAGAACATTTTTATAGGTCTGGTTGGTCCGGAATAAATATAGAACCCGATCCCACAGCCTTTAAAAAACTCGCATCAAGACGGTTACGAGATACGAACTTAAATATCGGGATTTCTTCTCAAGAAGGTACTATGAACTTTTATAAATTCTCCCCAAGCACCCACTCCACATTTTCCGATGCTGACGCCGAAACATTTTCGAAAGCCGGATTTCAAATAATTTCCAAAGAACCGGTAAGAGTTGCAACATTAGCTAATGTTCTCAAGGAATATTGCAAAGCAGACAAAATTGATTTTCTATCGGTTGATACCGAGGGTTTTGATCTGGAAGTATTAAAAGGTATGGATTGGAACTTATATAAACCGACCGTGATCTGTGCAGAGGATCCGGCCTGTAAAGATGTATTGGAACCGTTGGGGTACAGTGTGATCGGTCAAACCCGTTTTAACATAATTTATAAAGTGACCACGAAGCTTTGAAATATAAGAAGGTTGGCTAAAGCAATAAAAGTTTCTGACCTATACTCCCAACCGCCCGGAGAGTTTTATCTATTGTATAATCTTACTATGATAATAGTCCTGGATCGCAAAATTACACCGGAAGAATTTGAAAATGCTAAAGAAGTATATCCCGATTATATAAAAACTGTAGTAGATACTGAAAAGAGTGTAATGGCGGTTGGAGGGGAGTTTCATATTGATTGCGAAGAAGCTTTGATATCTCAAGGTAGTAAACTGGAAAATTTATATGGCGGAGGGTATAGAGTAAGTACAAAAGAAGTTGAATATATAGCAATGAGTAATTTTAAGCCCGTACTAAACAAAATAACCTATGAAGTCATGGACCATGAAATAAGAAAAAAGATATATAGCTTAACAAAGGAGTATTTAGAAATATGAGAGATAGGAATTTCTATATTAACTCAATAAAGATGGACCTGTTTAGAGTAGTGACGGCAACAGGAGATGTCTCAAAACCACCTGCAAAAGAATCAGCCCGTGAATTCTTAGATCACGCTTTGAACGACTTTGATAAATTTGAGAACACTTATCACGAAAAAAAGATTAAAGAAGAGCTTAAGCAGTTGTATGAAGAAATGTTTAAACTAGATGAACCAAACCACCGGCTACGTTGGACTGAGAATGTTTTAACAGCGAGATGTAGAATTTCATAACGAACTTACCTGCTAACTACTTTATCCGTGGTCTCGTCGTAACATTCCGGTACCAAGTTGCTTGAAAAATCAGGATAATCTTTAAAAGAACTGCACAATTACGAACCCAATATGTCTATAACTTTTCGGAGAAAAGAAGAAGATTTTATATGTGAGAACTGTGGTATTCCCGTGAAGGGAAATGGGTATACAAACCACTGTTCGGTATGTTTATGGAGCAAGCATGTTGACATAAACCCGGGTGACCGCGCGGCAACTTGTTTGGGGATGATGCAGCCGATCGACATTGTGCTGGATGGTCAAGATACATATATCCTGCACCGGTGTGTTATTTGCGGGTATCTTAAACGGAACAAGAGGCAAGATACCGATAATTTCGATACGATCCTAGCAGTGAGGAAAAACAGTTAAGTTATGAATAATGCCTTTAACGCTTCGATGTCCTGAAATTAAAAATATACTCATAAATTCCCGACCAAAATATTCCAAGAGAAAATGAAAAAACATACTCCTCAAGGGGTAGCTGGAAAACTATAACC
>Ga0075586_122_pt1 | contig 9428 bp, 9 predicted proteins | sample RifGroC1_FD_68196 | JGI IMG/M metagenome (GOLD analysis project Ga0075586, IMG submission 68196) | candidate division WWE3 bacterium GW2011_GWC1_41_7
CCCTTGATATAAAGATCCAAACCTTCCTTGCCGAATTTCAGGAACGGCTCGAGTTTGGGGCTTTTAGGGTCTTCTTTTTCTATGACAATGGACAAATTATGTACCTCCTTTACCTGACCGTACATTCCTGGTATTTCTACGCCGAACCTATTAACAACTTTTAATGCATCCAGCCATGCATCTGCAATTGTTTCCCTGCGCAGTTTAAACACGGAAAGGTCGCTTGGGTACTGTTTTACTTCATCCTTAGCGGGTTCGGGGAAAAGTACCGGTTCGGCATAAGGAACTTTCTTCTCAAGAGATGCGATAAGACCGTTCACCTCTCCCAGGGGTTTCATTCTCAGATCAAAAACCTCAACATTTATACGTATCAAATCGAGAGCTTCTTTTGTGATCTCTTTATCGAGCAAAGCTTCATCATCACCTAAAATTTTCCAACCTTTTAGCTCCCCTGCTCCGCCACTCTCCTCTGAAACACCGTTCTTAAAAAACTTTAGTAATGCTTCACCACTTCCCTGCCTGTCAACACCGCATACAATAACATACCTAATAAGAGTATTTGCTAACAAATTGCGTAGTAGCGGGTTAATACCACGTTTTGTGTACAACTGACCGCATACGCTAAAACTCCCCTCGTCCAGTTCCGAAACAACACTTTCTTTTGGCATCCATAGAGTCGCTACACCGACGTTAGAAGATAAATCTCCCATTATTAAACGTTCTTTAAAATATAATGGCCAATCTTTTGCCATTCCATTTTGCATGGGTTTAGTTTACCAAATTTTCCAACCGGTATCTCTCGTAATCGCTTTGTATATATGTTAATATATGACACCTAAATAACCTATGTATAAGAAATGGAGGAAGATATGGTTCACGGTTCTGCGAGTGACTTAAGCAACAACCAGCAAGTCAAACTACTGTTGTTGATCAGGCTTTTCGACTCGTTAATACGGACCTCGAAGAGCGATAGCAAAAATTACCATTGCGCTTTCGCCATCAACACAATTCTCGAACGTGCGAACAAGACTAATACTTCGGTCTCGTACGAGCTTCTGGATGTTCTAATCAGAGAGATCGAAGTAACTCCAACCGGTTTCATTGAAGGCGTAACAATGCTGAAGAAAGCAGGCGGTGGTACCAACGAACACTTTCTGCATTATGTCACAAACTACAAGTCCCGCCACGGGGTATGAAATTCATACCCCTTCTTTATACCCATAATTCTCATACATAACACTCCAATGCCCTACCCCCAAACCTCGGATTCACTTATTTGCCAAACCGGAATCCCCACTTCTCTAAAGAAACCCTCCGCAACATTACCCAATGTATACATATCAAACATATAGTAAATTTCCTTGATACCCGCTTGGTAAATCAACCGCGCACAATCCAAACACGGATAACGTACTGAATATAAAACAACTCCATCCAAAGGTACCTCTTCTTTTTCCGCTTTAGCCACCAGATTCGCCTCCGCGTGTACGGAATAGTCTCTTTCAGGTAAGTCTGTTCCCACTTTACTTATATCTTCATCCAAAATCACATTCCACGCTCTCAGGATTATCTTTCCATTTTTTACCGCCGCACAGCCTGTTTTAGTGACACAGTTCGAACTGTCACACGCCCAACAGGCCTCTTTCATATTATTTATGTGGTTATTTTGTGAAATAGTCATTATTGATATGTTAATAAAATGTTATCCCTGTAACCGGCCCACCGCTTTCCGCATCCTTTCGGCCATTTTCAACGGGGATACTTCCAGCTTTTGGAACTCCCAAATAAAATGTGTCTTATGATACTGCATAAATTCCGGTGTTATAGGCAGTATATGAACGTGTAAGTGTCTCAAACTTATCCCGGAACTTCCCCCCTCACGGTATAAGATGTTCGTATTCTCAACCTTAAGTTCGTCTTTAACAATTTTTATTCCGGTATCCAATAAACTCTTCAGAGCGTGCCATTCCTCATCGTTTATCTCCTCAAATTTTTCGATATGCCGCCTGGGAATAACCATCAAGTGACCGTCAATATAAGGAAAGAGGTTTACACTCAGAACCACTCCATCCTTTTCGACAATAATATACTTATCTTTAAGGTCGCAGAACGGGCATTTATCCAAGCTGGACGTTACCCTGTCATACCACTCTGATACCCTGGCATTAACCATACTCTCATCAGAGTAGAGATCCAACGGCTGGTTTATACTGTTATCATCTATGTGCTTATCTGTCATTTTCCGTTCTTTGGTTTCTCCAGAAGGATCTTTTGATACTTTGTTTCGTCCATGCACTCTTTAAATATATCACGAACTTTTTCCTGCGCTGCCCTGTCGATTATTGTCGATGCCGATAGGAACGGTGCCTGGCGTTTGACTCTTACTATCTTTCCTCCGTATTCATGGACTAATCTGTATTCCGGACTGTCCTTATAACCTTTATTCCACGCCTCATCGACCGTAAAAAATATATCAGGTTTAAGTTTTTCAAGCGTATCCAGGACTGAATGTTCGGAAAAAACCGTAACATAATCCACCGGGTCCAAGTGAGACAACACATACGCTCTGGAGTGTTCGGTAATAACAGGCCGCCCTATACCTTTCAGCTCCCTTAACGACTTATCTGCCGGTATTACCACGAACAACACATCACCCAATAAACCGGCTTGCTCGATAAACCTTGCATGGCCAACATGCAACAGATCGTACGAACCGCTCACTAAAACTACACTTCTCCCCTGAGAACGCAGTTTATTGCCCAGTTCTGCCAGATCGTCAGTTTGGACCAGCATCCCATTACCGTCGTATGCTTTTTTGTCATTAGGAATTTGCTTGCCAAAATCAGCAGGAGGAAGATGTTTGGATGGGTCCAGCGTAAAATCCCCTACCCTATCCTTCAGATAACTCTCAAGGATTTGAAGGACTCTAATATTTGCGATATGCTCAACCAATGCATCGTTGCTAAAAAAAGGTTCATGTTTAGCACGTTTAATGATCTTACCTCCATACATTTTTAAAATAGTTCTTTCCTGCGGATCGCGTAACCCTGTACCCCAATCGGTATCGCTCGTGAAAAATACATCAGGTTGAAGAAGTATCAGAACGGAGTGAGGCCGGTCCTCTTCAACTACAGTCACATAATCCACTGTCTTGAGGTAGCTCACAAGTTCCGCACGAATCTCTTGTTTAACCAGTGGGTACATGGAACCTTTAGTTCGCATGTCTGATGAATCCGAAGACACCCCTACAACCAATACATCCCCTTTTGCCTTAGCTTCAGCCAGATAGCGGCAGTGTCCGGGATTTAGAAGGTCGAAAGAACCAATCGTAAAAACGACCTTTTTGCCTTCCTTTTTTAATTTAATAGATAATCTTTGGAGTTCTTTGAAATCTACAACTTTTTTGTGGCGTGTCCTATATCTTTTATCTTTAACCGCGTTTACCGGCATAGGGTGATTGTATCAAATCGGGGTGAGAGAATAAAAAAAGAACACCGCTTGAATGCGTGTGCACAATGCAACGTTACTATTTTTCTGTATTATTTTCGGAATTTTGTTCCGGTAGAACGCTAATAGTCTCTTCAATACCAGCTCCTTCAACAACCGGCTTCTTCCAGCTTGAAAAGTCACAGTCCGGGTAACGGCTGCACCCGTAAAAGATGCGTCCTTTGGCTTTCTTGACAACTACATCACCTTCGGTGCATTTTGGACATTTTACGCCTATCTTCTCAAGGAACGGTTTTGTGGTCTTGCATTTGGGGTAATTACTACATGCTAAAAACTTTCCGAATTTTCCTTTTTTAAGAATGTATATCCCATCCTCACATACTTCACACTTTCCAAAATCGGTAATTTCCACACCGTTCTCATCCATTACTTTATCCTCCAGTAGCGGTTTAGCATATTCGCATTTAGGATAATCCGAACAGCTTAAGAACTTACCATATTTACCCAGTTTAAATACCAAAACCTTGCCGCATTCGGGACATCTCTCGTCACTCTCCCCAAGGTTAGTCACATCCACTTTCTTTAAATCCTTATCTTTCTTTTTAACTTGTTTTTCGAACGGTATGAAGAACTCTCTTATAACAGGCACCCACTCTACCTCACCTTCAGCGATCTTATCCAAACCTTCTTCCAGGATGGCTGTGAATTCATAGTCAACTATGTTGGAAAAGTGCGCTACCAAAAGATCGTTCACAACATAAGCAACATCTTCGGGAACGAAATACTTCGCTTCCTTCCGGACATATCCCCTCGCCTGGATCGTAGATATGGTGGGAGCATAGGTTGAAGGCCTTCCAATGCTCATCTCCTCAAGAGTTTTGATCAAAGTTGCATCGGAATATCTGGCAGGAGGCTGGGTGAAGTGCTGCTCAAGGTTAAAGAAGTTGTTCTGAAGGGACTCCCCTTCCACAAACTCAGGAAGTTCGCTCAAAGATTCCGGGTCTTCGTCAATATTCAGGAACTTGGTCACAGCCATCCATCCGTCGAATTTAACAATTGAACCGCTGGTTTTGAATAAATACCCTTTACCGGAGCGGATTCCTAATGACGTTTGATCGTATATTGCGGGCAGCATCTGGCTTTCTATGGAGCGCATCCAGATCAAAGAATAGACTTTAAATTCCTCGTCCGTAAGGTTTTTTATCTCACCGGGTATTTTATACAAATCTGTCGGTCTGATAGCTTCGTGAGCTTCCTGGGCGTTCTTGGACTTGGTTTTATAAAGAACTCCAGTTTCAGGCAAATAATTTTTCCCAAACTTCTTTTCCACAAATATGCGCGCGCTTTCAACAAACTGAGGTGCAAGTGTCAATGAATCTGTTCTATGATATGTGATGTATCCCTGTTCGAACAATTTCTGCGCGGCGGACATTGTTCTTTTTGCAGTAAGACCGAAAACATTGGACCCCGACTGCTGAAGCGTCGAAGTCTTAAAAGGAGCGTATGGTTTTCTCTGCCTCTCGGATTTTTTGACGAATTCCACCACAAATGAGTCCTCTTTTAACTCGGACTCTATATTTTTAGCGTCCCCTTCATTACCAATTTCAATCTTATTTCCGTCTTTCTCAGAAAGTTCTGCTAATACCTTATATTGTTTTTTATTTTCGAACTCACCTTCAATTGACCAGTATTCCACAGACTTAAAAGCGTCACGTTCCCTCTCACGTTCAACGACCAGTCTTACTGCCACACTTTGCACCCTTCCGGCTGAGAGCCCATACCGCACCTTTTTCCATAGTAACGGCGACAGTCTGTACCCAACAAGTCTGTCTAATACCCTTCTTGCCTGCTGAGCATCCACCAAATTCATATCCAAAACACCCGGATGCTCAAAAGCTTCCTCAACCGCGGACTTAGTTAGTTCGTGAAACACTACTCTTCCAAATTCATACTTATTCTTAGAACTTTTTGTGGGTTTCAAAAGTTCCTTTAAATGCCACGCTATAGCCTCACCTTCCCTATCAGGGTCTGTTGCAAGCAATATTTGATCTGTTTCTTTTAAGGATTTCTTGAGTTCGGTTAAAGTTTTCTTCGCTTTATCGGGAACGATGTATTCAGGTTCAAAGTTATGTTCTATATCAACACCTAACCCGCTTTTTGGCAGGTCTCTGATGTGTCCCATCGAAGCTTTTATTACGTATTCTTTACCTAAGATCCCGTTCAAAGTCTTCGCCTTTGTAGGTGACTCCACAATAACTAACTTAGACATAACTTTGTGAGTATATCATAAGGAATAATTCCAATGATAAAATTTGACAATATGTACACATTATAATAACATGTGTACACCGTGAATAATGGCTTTATAAACTACAAAATAAAAGAGGCGCGCACAAACTTTAGCTACCTAATAAAAACAGTTGGCAAGAACACAGGTGCTTATATAATAAGGGATCGTGACGAACCTAAGGCTGTTCTAATAGACATCAAAACAGCCGAAAAATATCTTCCGGAAGAATACCTGGCACAAACTTCCCATAAAGAACTGCCCAAACTAATAAAGGAAATAGAAAAAAGGCAACCAAAAGTTAAAAAATTGGAAAATATTTCCGGCAGTGTAGACAAAATTCTTTATGGAAAATGAATCACTGCTATTTGATACCAGTTATATCGTTTCTTTTTGCATTGTGAACGATACCAATCATGTAAAAGCAAAAGAATTGGCAGAATATCTACAAACATTCTCAAGAAAATACACCTCAAACATGGTGTACGCAGAAACTGCTACAGTTTTGTCACAAAGACTTGGAAAAAAAGAAGCAAATATTTTGCTGGATATTTTCTGTCAATCGGGGGTTGTTGAACTTTTTGTTGATCAGCCATTCCACGAAATGTGCAAGGTAGAATACAGCACATGGAAAAATAAAAACGTAAGTTTCATAGATATGACATCAGCTATACTTTCGCGGCAGGAAAAGATTGCATCTATAGTTAGTTTTGACCGTCATTTTATAGAACTTGGCAAAAAGTATGGATTTAAAGTAATCGGAATATAAACATATCGGGGGAACATTTCCCTATTCAGCATTATTTAAACCAAAGATCCAACAACTCGCGGGCGATAGGAGCAGCGTCATCAGAACCCCCGCCCCCGCCTTCCAGGAACACTGTCAATGCTATAGTTGCGTCATACTCCCCTTCTTCGTAAGGACCGAACACCGTAAACCATGCATGGGTACTCTCCTCCCCCTTTGTATTGATATATTCCGATGTTCCGGTTTTTCCCGCCAATTTTATTCCATTATGTTTTAGAGGAAAATCGAACACCGGATAGCCCGTTCCTCCCGGTGTGACGGACATATGCATGCCTTCCCGCACTACATCATAATTATGCTTACTGGTGAGATTTTGAGCGAATATTTCCATTTCCGCCTCCCCTACCCCATCAATCGACTTCACAACCTGCGGTTTCATCAAGTACCCACCGTTCGCAAAATAGGAGGTTATGTTATTAGTTTGCAAAGGTGTGGCCAGAACATCTCCCTGCCCGATAGATGTAATATAAGTGTCACCAAGATACCAGTCCCGGCTTACCCCATCAGGCATATAACCCGATACTTCCCCGCTCAGATCAATTCCCGTTTTAGTCCCAAAACCAAATTTCTTACCCCATTCCGACAGTTTTTGTATACCCAGCCCCTTTACACCCCCATAACCTCCACCAACGGTATAAAAGTATGTGTCATTACTCACCTGCAATGCTCTTCTCAGGTCAACCTCGCCATGTCCCCCTTCCTTCCAGTTCCTGAATACATAACTTCCAACGGCGATATAACCCGGATCGTTAATCGTATCACGCTCATTTACTACACCTTCTTCCAGAACTGCGGATGCCACCACCATCTTAAAAGTTGATCCCGGCGGGTATGCAGCCGAAATGGCCCGGTCAAAGAAGGGGAATCCAGGGTCGTTGCTAAGCTTTGCAAGTTCCTCGCTGGAAATTCCGGAGGACATCAAGTCAGGATCAAACGCCGGAAAATTGACCATGGCCAAAATACCCCCCGTCTGCGGATCCTGAGCTACTACCGCCCCCGCATCCGCTTTACCCTCGGATACGGTCTTTTTAAGCAATTCATATGCTTTGTTCTGCAGATCAAGATCTATGTGCAGGGTCATGTTCGTACCCGGGTAAGGATCCTTTTCGGAAAGAGTTTTCAATGGTTGTCCCAAAGAATCAACCTCAATGACTTTGCTTCCGAAATTCCCTGCCAATTTGCTGTCATAACTCTCTTCAATACCCATTTTTCCTTCGATCGTAGGATATTCCTTGCCTCCAATTCCCACGTACCCTATCAGGTGTGAGAACGCGTCTTTATACAGGTAATTCCTTTGCGGGGCCGTGACAATAATAACCCCGGGGAACTTACTGATATTAGTCTCCAAAGGAAGTAGCTGTTCCTTGGTCAAACCCGTTGCAAGGATGATATTCGGGTTCTTGGCGCCCAGTTCGTTAAAAATACGTTCCTTATCCAGATTTATGACTTCACCGATCTTGTTAACGATCGAACGGCAATAACCAAAATCCCTGTACCCGAAAGAGCATAGGTTCGTAGCCAGATCTATACTAAAAGCAGGCTTATTTCTTACAATAAATTTTCCATTGCGGTCATAAATGACGCCACGTTCGGGCTGAAGTAAAAGCTCACGGACGGTATTTTGCTGGGCAAGTAACGCGTAGGCATCTTTTTCCACAACTTGGTATATGAAAGCTTTTGCTATGAAAAAAAGTAGAAACACGAATATAAGTGCGCCTAGGAACAGTAAGTTCCATATTTTGACACTTTCAGGAACACGAAAAGTCTTATCCTTAGATTCCAGCATTGTATTCTCCCCCAGCACCAGAAGGTCTATTTTTCTGTTCAATCTCTTGCCTTTTGGTATATACTGTTTGATCTCATTAAAGAAAACGCGGTTCATTTATATGATTAAATTCTAATTAACTATACATTCTTGTACTAAACTTCTATTATCTCCAGAAATCTTCCTTTATCAAATTCGTTCCTGAAAAGGCTGCTGTTCAATAAATAGAAGATAAATACAGCGAATGCCGTAAGCAGCAGGCCGGTAACCGCTTCTATTGTAAAAAGATTTTGGCTGAATCCTACAAACTGTTTATACAGGAACGTGCTTAGCATAACAGTAACAAATTGCAGGCTCCAGTTCTTGAAGATGTATTTTCTGATGAAGATCCCCAGATATATCGAACTTAGAAATATCAGAGGGGACAGGCCGGGAATTGTAAAACCGGACAAATCCAGCAACAATCCTCCAACAAAAGCACTAAACAAAGCTTCTTCTTTTCTACCTAAAAATAGCAAAGAAAAGGAGAACGCCAGAACAATATTCGGGTTCGCGGCGCTCCCAAAGAACTCGAATAAAAATGAGGTTTGGAGCAGAACCAACACGATATTTATAAAAGAAAGACTGATATATTTTTTCATAAAGCCGGACTTGTTAAAATAAATACTTTGGTTTGCTTGTTAAGATCTATCATTGTTTCCATATATGCACTTTTTAATGGCTCCGTCGGAACCTCAACAATATCCGTAACCTTGCCTACGATCAATCCCGGCAGGTATATTCCGTCCTTACCTGATGTGACTATGGTGTCTCCCCTTTTGATTTCTTCATTTGGCAAAATACGTTTCATAGTAATTGACGATCCGTGCTGACCCTCGGCTATCCCCTCTGTTCTATTGGAAACGTCAATATCCCTTACCGCTATCAGCGAGGAAGGTGAGGTGATAAAGTCCGCCAAACTCCTTTGCGTGGAAACCTCCCTGATAATTCCGATCAGGTAATTACCTCTTATTACATTATCCCCTACTTTGACACCGTGAGAACTCCCCTTATCCAATACGAATGATGAACCCGTCAGGTCTTGGGCATTTCCCATAATATCTGCAAGTGTAAGATTTCTT
>Ga0075586_161_pt1 | contig 8711 bp, 10 predicted proteins | sample RifGroC1_FD_68196 | JGI IMG/M metagenome (GOLD analysis project Ga0075586, IMG submission 68196) | candidate division WWE3 bacterium GW2011_GWC1_41_7
TCTTCAAGGATTTGCATGGCTCTTTGATGATGAAGTATGGCTTCTTGAATTTTCTTTTCTCTGGTTTTAGCGTAACTTAGTACCTCTTGCACTATAGCTTCATTACCCGATTCATCGTTACCGGAAAATACCAGGAACATAGTTTTACCGTCGGTACTCATCCATTTTGTAGGAAAGTTGGCTGATTCACCCGGTCCCATGTCCCAATCGTCTGTGTAATAGGCTGTAGTCCACGGTCCCCAGGGGAATTCAGCATCGTATACACCGAACCCGCCGTCTAACCTCTCATCACCGCTGTGGGGTATCCCCTGCCACCATATATACCTATTCAAACCTGCATTATAAGAAATACTGGAACGTCGGGCTTTTCCGGGATTTGTAAATACTGCGCCTCTTTGGGTGATATCTGACGTCCAGACGGGATTGTTGTTGCTGTCCATGTTCTTGAAGAATTCGTAGGAGGATTTGTTCTTGACCTGATCTTTGTTGACACGCATCAAGATAAATCTATCAGCTGCATGGTATGCGCTTGGGTTATCGTGAGATACTATATAAATATTGTTATCCTTGGCACCGTTGTAATTTTGTCCGTAGTTTATAAAAGTACAGTATCCAAATTCTGTAAATACTACGTTGTTTGTGGTGCCTGATCCATTTGCCCATGTCCAGGTGGAAGCGTAGTCAGAAGACCAAGCTAATTGACACCCTTCACCATCCTTATAATTTCGGATGAACATATATAGAACGTTATTTACCATTAATAGACCGCTCGCTTTTTTACCGCTCGCCCCGTCTCCGACCTGTTCTCCGTCTGACGAAATATCCGTACCCGTAAAGTTGTAACCATCACCTGATATTACGGAAAACCCTAAGGAAAGTTTGGAAGGCCCTGATTGGAAACCTGTGCCGTCACCGTAGGCTGTATAGATCTTATTATCGGATGCCCACGTTGTCGGCCAGTTGTCGCTTCCGGTTGCCTTACGTACAACGGAAGATGCCGGGTCCCAGTTGATACCGGATATTACCGGGCTTTCCTGGTAGGGAGCATTGACAGCTATAGCTGCTTCAGTTATATCCTGGCTAATAACTTTTTTTGTGAAATAGTTGGTTAGTGCTGTGTAAGCGGCAAAAATAATTCCTAAAACAATTAATAAAATTAACGGAAATTTAAATTTATTTTGACGGGTTTGAGCTATTGTAATGTTGTTTTCAGTATTGCTATCCACTTATAATATTCTCAAAGATAATACCACTTGTTAATTGTAGAAAATACCATGTTCCTTGTAAACAGACAGTTCTAAAAAGTTAATTGTTCCTGAACAACCTCTAATGTTTCAACTTTCATGAATTTTACTTTTTTAGCCAGTTCGTATATCCAATCTATTGTGAGCATATAGATTAAATACGCGATGGAAGCATAGAACTGGAATAAAGCAAAAGTGAGGATAGCCATGACCGGGTTAACGAAATGCTTATATGGTTCTATAAGTTCATTAAGCTGGTTTTCAGCGATATCTTTGACATTGATAATCCCGCTTGTAAGTGGCACATTTCCTATTGTCGGTTCCCGAACTATTTCTCTGATAGGCTGGTCAAGAATCCTGCCTAGTTCTTTACCAATATCAAGCTGATTAATATTATTTGCGCTTAGTATGAACAACACACCTCCCAATATACTGAACAGGAAGAGCATTCCTCTTGTTGAAAACCGCATGATCATTTTAGGATGGGGTTTAAGAAGCAAGTGCTTTAACCGGTTTGATAAGAAAACATCATACCCCAGTGCTAATAAGAATACTAAACTCATGAATACAGGGTAGATATTCCGAAAAGTGATAGTTCCTAATAACACTGCTACGCTAACCGGTATGGGAATAAAGACATACTGTTCCCACTTGCGCCAACCTCCTAAAGTTAGCGCAAAGGTAATTATTGTTAGCAGCATAAGAGCTGTAATTTTTATTGAAAATAATAGAGGAACATTAAATACGTTTTGGTTTTGTACAAAATCCGCAATCAGGCGGGTCAGTAAAAAACTTTCTATGAAAATGATCATTCCTAAAATGGAGAATTTGAGTAAATTTGTTTTTTGATCAACTTGTTGAGAATGAGGAGCTGATGTATTATTCGTAGTCTGCGGCATTCCTTCTATGATATACCGATGGTAAATGGTTGCCAACATTTTGTTGTTACTTATTTATAGGATGGGTGTAAAAAGTTTGTAAGAATGCTAATGTATCAATATTATGAAACGGATATGGATCGAACAAAAGGTAAAAGATACGGATGAAATTCTGGAAGTTCAGAAAATACTTATTAACAGTATCCCTGTTTTTCGTACGTACGATAAAGACAAATTACATTTAACAGTTTTTAATATTGGGATACCGGATAACCTTTATGAAGAGATAGATAAGATTGTACCTAACCTCTCGTATGAAAATTATATAGATATGCTGTTCGCACTCCTAAAACCTTTTGTAGAATTGCTGCCAAGGGAAACTGTTCTGAAAGCTGACTCTCTGGTTTTACTGGGAAATCCTAAAACTCCCAAGATCGGGATCAAGTTAATTAAAAGTTCAACCCTGAAACGTGCGCGGGAAAGGGTAATCTATGGTCTGGAGCATTTTTTGTTGCAACTTGGTGTCACTGATCCACAGGCATTCATATTAAATAATAAAAATCTCGGTAAAAGCTATAATAAGGATTACATACCTCATATTACGCTTGGTACCATGCTCGTCCCTGAAGATCCGCCAAAAATCTGTCTGGGAGAAAAACTATTTCACTTTGAACCATCTTATATTGTCAATTTTGATCAGTTGAAATTGGGTTAAAGCCTGAATACTTTTGTTAGGATCCTGTTTATCAGATCCTCACCTTTCTGAGCACCCAATCTATAAGGGATCGCGAAATCTATTACCAAAGCGGTCATGCTTGCTACCATCATGGACATTAGCTTCAGCCGTGGAAAGAACATGAAAACTGACAAAAGCACTGTTGTGAATGTAATGAATTTTACGAACTCGTCCTTACTTTCGTTGAAGCTTGTACGTATAGCCTCTTTAAGTTTTTTCTGTTTCCTTTGGTTTTCCTGCAGAACGGTGAACTCATGAACATCCAGCTCTCCGTAATATTTTTTCGCGTTATAAACAACACGCAGTACATTTCTCATTATTTCCGTCATTACTGCTACAGATATTAATATAATAGTTATATTAGAGTGGTCCAGAGAAAAACCTTTTTTCATAAGATCGAAGCCGAATATTTCAGCCTGCAACGGTACATTTAGATCTTCAGGGACGTAGAACAATATCGTGCTATCCATTGTCAGGAAAAATACGAATATCACAACCTCGATCGCGTCTGAGAATGAACTTTTCATTTTTTTCCTAAAATCAGACACCCAGGAGATCTTTTCCGGGTTTTGTCCTTGTGTATTTAGAATACCAACCAGAGTGACCAGAGTGATCGTTAAGAATATTGTAAGAAAGGTCACGTCATAGTGTTTGCCTACCAATTTGTATAAATATAAAAGCAGAAAATAGGTGGATATCCCGATAATATAAGCAAAGACCGGTGCAATAAAGATAAGAAGTTCTCTCAACTTGACCAGAAACAGCTGGTACACCTCTTTTAGAAAGTTAATAAAATCAAAGACCGTAAAAGACCCTTCAAGAAAAACGTCAAGCAGTTTGCTTACCTCGTCTTTTAAACCCATTACTATCAGTACGCCTAAACCTAAGAAGACAACCACAATACTTAGAACCGAGAACCACATCACATTAATGATTATCCTTGTGGCATTTGGATATACGACTTTTTAGTTGTTAATGAATAGTTTAACCCCTTTGGGACAGGTCTAAAGGTTTGTCATCGAGGAACAGTTCGACTTCCGTGATACCGTTAAACTGTATGACTGTGCTAGTTAGCTGAGCTTCGAATCTGGGGCTGTCACACGTTCCACCAAGAAGCATTTTACCTTTGAGGTAAACCTTTGCTATGGAGTTTTCAACACTGACTCTATCCAGTTCAAGATCCGATTGATAAAGCGAATTATAATAACCGCTTTTTCCAACGAACTGGTCAGGTTCTTCAAGCAGAAATCCTAAGGCGGCAGATATAAGCTCTTCGGTACTTTTGCCTTCTGTGGGGGTAGCTCGTGATATTGCAATAACACTATCGCCACATCCAATTGTTTCCATAACTGCGCGTTTATTTTCCAGGTCGATAAAATATACCCTTACCTCGTTCTTTAGAGGTTTTTCTTTTCCCGTTGTTGGTGTATCGTTGCGTTCTGATTCAGATTGTTCGACCGATCCCTGCGGAGTTTCATCTCTTTGTCTGTAAACAGTGAATACACCTGCCAGTATAAGCAAAAGTACAATCACTCCCGCTAAAATAAACTTGCTTCTATTAGGATTAGTGGCTGGTTCGTTCATTGGCAAACATTATAGCGCAAATTTTGGTTTTTTCCATGGTGGCTTATAATACAGTATAAATCAGGCGTATGGTCGTGAAAGGAGAAGTAATACTCATGACAGCACCTGTAGGTACAATCAAGAAGTGAATATACACAAGAGAATAAATAAAAGCCGGGAATCATCTTTCTTCCCGGCCTTTTTTATAAACCGATCAAACTTAAGTGCTTTGCATTTTCATCAATAGCGATCCGCAAACAAATCATTGCTATGTTGAACCTTTCTTCTTTCGCTCGTACGAACCACGAGTAAGCATCATCAACCCACTTTTCTGTAGTCTCAAGGTTTACGAGTACTAGTAGCTCGTAACGGGAATTCGGGTTTTTAGAAAAAAACGATGCAGCTTCGGCTTTTACGCATGAGATCTCGGCTTTGATATCATCAATTAGGTCTAGAAATGCCTCCATGTTTTGATGATGGGCCAAAAAATCTCTTGTACTTAGAATCTTCTCAACCCGGTCTGCCAGTTCGTGTAACTTGTGTTTGAACATGGTGTCTATATCAACTCCTCTCAGTTAATTGTGTGCTTAATATAGGTTATATGTGAGGAAAAATCAAATAGTAATGGTAAATACTAAAGTATTGGTGGGCTCCACAGGACTTGAACCTGTGACCTCTTCAATGTCACTGAAGCGCTCTGCCAGCTGAGCTAGGAGCCCCTGTAAGCGTTATTATACTATACAACCTGCTGCTGTTATTTTTTGGGGGCCATTATCTTATCGATTAAGCCATATTCTACGGCTTCTTCCGCATCCATCCAACGGTCACGGTCCATATCCTCCATTACTTTCTGTATTGTTTGTCCCGTGTTTCCTGCTATTAGGTTTGCGTATTGTTCCCTTATTTTAACGATTTGTTTAGCCTGGATTTCAATATCTGTTGCCTGTCCTTCCGCTCCCCCGTGCGGCTGGTGTATCATTGTATTGGCGCCTGGCAAAGCATATCTTTTTCCTTTGTTCCCGCTGCTTAAAAGTAAGGCAGCAGCAGATGCAGCCAAACCGACATTTATCGTAACTACCTCATTTTTCACATGTTTGATCGTGTCATACATCGCACGGCCTGCGTAAACTTCCCCTCCCGGGGAGTTGATATACACTCGGATGTCCCGTTGCGCATCCTGTGATTCCAGGAATAGCATTTGTGCGATAAATGTGTTTGCAGTGGCCATATCTATCGGACCGGTGATGAAAATTATCCAGTCTTTTAGTAGCCGTGAATATATGTCGTACGATCTTTCATAACCATTGGGATCTTTCTCAACCACGATCGGTACCAGAATGTCATTTATATTATTCATGTTCATGTCCTTGTTCATTTTCATGAGCTACCTCCTCAATTAAACTATTTATTAATTTGTTCTTCTCAAGAGCGCTTTTAATATACCACTTCTCTACCGGATTTTTAAGTTGTTCGAGGGCATCCGGGTTACCGCTAGCCTTAACAGTTTCTTCAAGTTCTTCTTCGGTAACCTCCATTTTATTTTCCTGAACAAGATGACCCAGCACAAATTCTGAACGTATTGAAACTTCTGAGATCTTGCTGTAATCGGAACGGAGCTGTTCAGCGGTTTTGTTTTGTGCCTTTAGATATTGGTCCAAGGATAAGCCTATTGAACCTGCCTGGTCTACAAGACGAGCCATCATTCTTTCTGTTTCGTCCTCAACCAGCATGTCGGGTATTTCAACTTCAGAGTTTTCGTTTATTATTCCTACAACCTCGTTCGGTGTTAGGTGGGTATGCGTATCAGCCAAAGTCTCGCCTTTTGCCAGACGATCCGCATTTAGTTTTTTGTCTTCTTCATCTTTTTTATCGTGAGCTTCTTTTAACGCTTTTCTATAGTCCCCTACTTTTACCTCAGGACGCACAGGGACAACTGCGGTGAATTCAAAATCTTTATCAAGGTGGAATTCTTTTATTTCAACCCGGGGATTTGATACCGGAGCGATCTGATGTTCCTTTATCGCCTGAACGTAGTTTGCCTGAAGAAGTTCGTTGATAACCTCACCGTATAACTTGTTAATATCTGTTTTTTCAAGAACCTTTTCTTTAGGAGCCATGCCCTTTCTGAATCCCTGCACTTCCGTATCTTTAATAAGTTTATCCAATACTTGTTCGTACGTTTTTTTCACGACTTCGTTTGGGACTGTGATGGTGAGCTTTATTGTTGATTTTGGTTGTTTTTCTACATTTATATGCACGAGCGATATTGTACCATAAAAGGAAAGAACCCTTCGGGTGGAAAGGGTTCTTATTGTTGTTCATGTGCAAGTCTGTGACCGTTAGTTCTTGACGAACATGAACACGACGCACATGAGCAGGAATATGCCTGCCCAAGCCACTGCAAACGTGATCAGTGCCGCATTAAATGCAACTCCGATGTCCTTTGTTAACATATATGCAGTGATACCTGAAATAGTACTTAAAAGCCACTTTGCTTCCCGGACCTTGTCCAGTATGTCAAGAACTCTTTCATGTCTTTTTACGCGTACCATGTCGTTCTCCTATTTATAGCTATAGTGTGTTATGTGATAGAAGGATTATACTATAAGTTCTCTGGTAAACAAGTATATAAAAAGGTGAGTGAAAAATAATCCACTCACCTTAGCGGAGTGACCGAGATGGGTCAGGCTGTTGAAGTTACGTTTTGCTGTTTGGGGACGAATTGCTGACAATTACATACTTTGCAGCGGTTTTGATACCCTGTTGAAAGGACTACTTTATCAGGACCGGTTCCCACAACAGTTGTCTGAGTGGTGGGAGGGTCGGAAAAGTGTTGGTCCTGACGATGCCCGCAATTTGCACAGTTCATATCAATATCCTCCTATCTTCATGGGTTGAATTTATGCATTTTATAATAATGTTATTTGATGTAAAGTCAATAGTAGTAAACAAACCTATAGGAACCTAAAGCTGGAAATGATTTTGTCAGAAATATCCCTCACGTTTCTTTCCGGAAACCCTAAGTCCTCCGTTACCGTTATTTTATAAATACGGTTTTCTTTGTAAAGGAAGTAATAATGTTCCAGAATGTTTTCAGTAGCAGCGTCAGACGAGCCTGTGTAGGCTGAAATACTGCCGATTTCAACCTTTTGTAAATTGTTTTTATTCTCGCTAACGACTCCATGACCGTAGTTTAAATACTCTTTTTCAAGTTGAGACCAAAATGTTGATTCGGAAAATTCTCTAGGATAAGTCTGTACCTGGACCTGCAAACCAGCAAGATTACCTCCTCTATTAGGGTTGGTGGAAACTACTCCAACTCTATGTTCAGTTTCGGATGACAAGAACCAGGTGGATGGATAGGAAAAAGTTATCTTCATCGTTGGGCTGGTATAAGTATCCCAGCCTAAGATTTCATCTCTGCTATCTACTTCTACAACGGGATCGCCGTCGTTAGTATTGTATATGTAGAAAACTAAGAGGGAAAAAGTTAAGAGTATAACAACAACTATAATAATTTGTATTGAAGAGATTCCTTTATTTTGAGAATTTCTCATAAGATAAATATATTTGGAATCATTGTGACGTCAACGTGGTGGGCGGAGAGGGACTCGAACCCTCACCCTTTCGGACACGGTTCTAAGCCGTGCGCGTATGCCAGTTCCGCCATCCGCCCAAACCTGAAATCATTGCAATGATAACATAAAACGTGTTGTTTTATTTGGAATTTAGCGCAAATTCACAGATTTTCTCAACCGTTCTCCCGTAATTATATCCGGCCAGTTTTGCTGATTCCAAAAAGCTTACGTGGGGAAGAAATGAAGGATTTGCGTTAACGTCAATTATATAAGGTATCCCGTCTTTTACTCTTAGTTCTATTCGGGCGTATGTTCTGCATTTTGTTGCTTTGAACGTCTTTAATACATTTTCTTCAATGAGTATCGTAACGGCTTTCGTCAAATCTTCCGGTAGTTTTATTTTTACCACATTAAAATCATTTGAACTTTTATCCCATTTTGAATCATAGTTTTGCAGTTTGTGTTCTTTATCCCCTATCTTTGAGTAGTCGATTTCCATTACAGGAAGCATCTCTAGTTTATTATTACCCCACACACTTGCTAAATACTCCGGACCGTCAATAAATTCTTCTACCATAGCGTCCTGTCCGAAGTTTTTATGAATAAATTCGATTTGCTTATCAAGATGTTTGTGATCCTTAACTACGGAACTATCCGTAATTCCCAATGAACCGTGTTCCCCCGTCGTTTTGACTATTAGCGGAAATTCAAA
>Ga0075586_156_pt1 | contig 7740 bp, 10 predicted proteins | sample RifGroC1_FD_68196 | JGI IMG/M metagenome (GOLD analysis project Ga0075586, IMG submission 68196) | candidate division WWE3 bacterium GW2011_GWC1_41_7
TCTTCTCTTCATTATTCTTCCTAATTTTACTCTTTTACGTCCGGTTCTTCCTGTTCGCTTTTTTCTTCAGGAACATCAGTGTTCTCTCCGGCAACTTCAATTTCTTCAGCTACGTTCTCGGCAAGCTTTTCCGCTTCTTCGTCTAACAGATCCTCAGCTTTTTTAATATCCTCATCCCAAATACCGCGTATTATTTTTTTACCTTTGGCCACTTCTGCTGCTTCTGCTACCGTTCCAAACAAGCCGGGTGCTCCTTTTATATCTATCTTCCATTTTGTTAGTTTGTTGGCAAGACGGGCATTCTGGCCTTCTTTTCCGATTGCAAGACTTTGCTGATCTTCAGGAACTGATACGGTTGCTTTTCTCTCATCGTGATCCAGTTCAACTTCTGTCACACGGGCCGGGGATAAACTTGCAGCAACGAATTTCTCGGGACTTGAGGAATAGGGAATAATATCGATCTTCTCACCAAAAACTTCGCTGATAATGGATTGGACGCGGACACCTTTTTGACCAACACAGCTTCCGACCGGATCAACTTTCTCATCAGATGAGGAAACCGCCATTTTAGTCCTTGAACCTGCTTCTCTCGCCATAGCTTCGATCCTTACAACACCTGAAGCTATTTCTGGTACTTCCTGTTCGAAAAGTTTCTTAATAAAATCAGGGTCGGCTCTGCTAACAATGATCTCCGTTCCCCGTGAAGTTTCCTTAATATCTTTTATAAAAACTTTAAGTCTTTGGTTAAGCCTGTATTGCTCGGCCTCAACCTGTTCGGATTGGGGAAGGATGCCGTGGGCTTTGCCCAGGTCAAGAATGATTACTCCATTCTCTATTCTGAAAACGGTTCCGCTCATGATAGTTCCTAATTTGGATTTATATTCTTCGATAATAACGTCTTTTTCCGTCTCGCGGATCTTTTGCAGAATAACTTGTTTGGCGGTTTGAGCTGCAATTCTTCCAAAACCTGCAGGAGTCACGTCTTTTTTATCTTTTATTATTCTGACTTCACCCGTATCGGTGTTCAGATCAACGGTAATGTCTTCAATTTCAACATCCTCTCCGACATCCTTGCGGTCTCTTTTGTACGCTGAAGCAAGCGCTACTCTTATTGACTCGAGTACGCTTTCAACGGGAATTCCCCGTTCCGTAGCAACCTGATTAAGTGCTGCACTAAATTCTGTTACTGCCATACTTTATCGTTTATCGCTGTCTCAAAATGTAGCGATGAGCCTTGCAGGCTCACGGACATTTTTCGCCAACGATAACCTCAATTCTCCGAACAACTAATTTAAATAAAAAGGCGGGATTGCCCCACCTGTAAACCGATACAATATTACATCAATCTAATACTACTGTCGACTCATAAATTAACATAAACCACGCGATTTAGCAACTTGATACGCGTGTGAAAAAGTGCTGTTTATAAGGATTTTTGGTATTCCTCCAAAAGTTCTTTCTGCTTTTTGCTTACTTTTTTCGGTATCTGGACCTCAACCTGGACAATAACATCGCCCTGGCCGCCCGCTCTCATGCGGGGCATCCCTTTTCCTCTTATTCTAAACTGAGTGCCCGACTGCGTTCCGGCGGGGATCTTAAGCTTTGCCGTGCCGATACCGCCCTTAACCGAGGTATCCACAACAGGAACTTCGATAGTATCCCCAAGTATGAGCCGTGAAAAATCCATTTCATATAAAACCCCCAGGTTTTCGCCGATCCGTTTAAACTGACTCGGCATAGGAACCCTTAAAGTCAGGTACAAGTCACCGTTCGGAGTTCCCGTAGGACCGGGCATTCCTTTTTGGGCAAACCTCATCTCCGTTCCGTCATGCACCCCTGCCGGTATTTTTATTGTGATCTCACCACTCTCCACGTTTATCTTTTTCTCCGCACCATGAACCGCATCAGCAAATTCCACATTCATTTCATAATATAAGTTCTTGCCTTTACGGGGTGCCCTGTTGCTGCCAAACCCCCTGAAACCAAAAAATTCCTCGAATACGTCGAACGGATCGAAATCACTGCCGGCACCTTGCGCGCCTGCATTGCCAAACGGGCCTCCCGACGAATATGTGTAACTGAACGGTCCATTTCCCTGCGCACCGGCAAAACCACCTCCGGCATGACCGTACTGGTCGTACATTTTGCGTTTCTGCGGATCACTAAGCACCTGATAGGCCTCGTTTATTTCCTTGAACGGGTGGTGTTCGCGGGCGAGGTTTCTGTATGCCTTTTTTATATCTTCATCACCGGCATTCTTAGGAACACCAAGGACTTCGTAATAATCTTTTCCGTTAGCCATGGAAACATTTTATCACTTCGTGTGCATTCTCGCTTCACTTGAAAGGAGCACTTCGTATGCTTTTTTCCTACGGAAAAAAAGGAGCACTTGGGGGTGGGGAGTGGGAGAATATTAATGTCTCTAAGAATGAGAGGTCTAATTACTTTTACTTTTGTTATATTCGATTGCAAATTGTTTAAACCTCTCCCTTATTGTCTTCATATCAAAAATCTCCAAATCCCACGAGTCCAAACCCTTTCCAAACACAACATAGTTTGGATATTTTGTGTTAAATTTCAAATGGCCGTTCATTGGATCAACACCCCACCACTCATTATTAATTAAGCATTCTGCGAATACATGCCCTCTAACTTTGTCTAAATCATCGATAAAATACTCTTTAGAAATAACTTCAATATATTGGGTAGGTATACCTTTAGCACGAGTAATAGCTATGAACACCAACGCAAAGTCGGTACAACCAGTAGCAAAGCCGTCCTGAATTATTTGATCTGAAGTTCTTGAACGAAAAATGTCGTTTTTTTCAATTTCATCAGGCGCAGGGTATTTAATGTTCTTATTAACCCATCGTAAGGTTTTGATCACAAACTCAAAACCATTACCATCAATTGAATCAGCAATCTCTTGTATTTTAGTTGTTATCACAGTTTGTTTTCCGGATTTGATGAAGTCTTCCATAGTAAACAGTCTATATTAAAACACATCGAATGTAAAATCTATTTACTTAGTACGTAAAGCAAGTTTGCATTGTTATTGCAACGTATTTTATGATATAGTACAATCACCATACTACAGAAAGGAGACAGTACATGAGTGGCAATGCGATCGTAAATGCTGTTCAGGAAGAGTTGCAGAATCGAAACAGCATCACCGTTGGGTACGATAACTACCAGTACCCTGACCGTGGCGATTCTTACGCAAACGACGATACCGACGACAGTCCCTCCGAACAGTAGTAATCTGTGCTATACAAACCTGGGGGTAAAGAAACAAAACCTGTACTTTTAACCTGGTTAGATGCGATAAGTAACCACACGGCGGGAACCGTGGAAGAAGTTATGGAAAAAAGCAAAATAACTCCTATATACTTTGCCGGATTTTATATGGGTATGGCAAACGATACTCTCTATGTTGCTATTGCTTATAACAATGAAACTCGCAAATACAGGGTCATACTGATGATACCCCTTACGAACGTTGTATCTTTAGAATCGCTTAAATAACTATCGACACAGTATTTCCAAAATGAGAATTCAAGATGTATCTGATGTAGAATCTGAACGGGATTATTAAAAAACCGCTTTCTCACCTCGAAACTCTGGAGAAAGCGGAAGTATTTCAGTTTTTGTTTCGCTGTAAGCCCTGAGTACTACTAATCATCAAATTCTGTGGCCGGGTTCACAGCCCAGTCATCATAATCAGACGCGGTAGTGTAACCACTAAAACCTGGATCTTCAACTTCAATCGGTTCGTCGCTAGATCTCGGGTCGGTTTCCCATGTTCCAAGATCCTCGCCCCTAAGGTCGATATCAGCATCAGGAACAAAAACCAGACCATCTCCCTCATCGTCTTCATCGTAAGGACCTAAATAAGTAGACACTCACTCTCTCCTTTTATATAGGTTGGTAGCGTTGAGCTGCTAGAACACTAAATAATTTATATCACGACCTATATCGAGAATCAAATTCTTAGCTGCCGCAGCGCCAAAATGTTACAAACAGAGACTCCTACAAGGGTACGCTTAGTAATCTCTTTGTACATAATAAAATGATTCTCGTAAATGGTAGCTTAAATTTACAATTAGTGGCATTTAAAGGTAATAATTAGAAAACCCCCAATAAATAGACCCCAACAATCGCTATCAAAGCCGTGATAAGTTTAATTTTAATATCCTTCTTTTGTTTGAAAATGAAATACTCTGCCAGGATAACTAAAAATATCTCGGTATTATTAATAGCATCCACCCGCCCTACTTCCCCACCATAGGTATAAGCAGTAAAAGTAAAAAGATTAAAGAACATAAAACCTAATCCTGAAATCATAAGTGGTTTATACTCAGCGATTTTAGTCACTTTTATTGTCTCTATAACAGCACGTGGGTTTAGAAAGAAAGTTCCTAAAGTGACTAAGGTAAAAGACCAGAAAAGATAAGTAACAGGGCTTGTATCAATTACTACTAATTTGTCCATTATATATGAGATACCAAAAAATACCCCTGCAACAAGTCCATACCAGTGATATTTCTCGATTACCGCACTCTTAAAGTTAAGGAACACAAGTGAGGACAAAATAAGACCTACACCGATAAACTTTGTTATATAAAAAGATTCGTTCAAAAAAATAATCCCGAGTATTGTTGAAACCACCGCTGAAAAGGACATAAAAACAAGAGAGAAGCAGATATTTTTCGCATTAAAACTCTTTAAATAGAAGAACACACCTAGTGAAGCTGTGAAAGAAGCAAGTAATAAATAGGAAAATACTCCTTGATCAAATACCGAGAAAAGCTCTGCTCTATGACGTGTAAATAAGATAAATATAAGTACTAATATAATCGGAAAAAAGTAAGTAAGAACTGTACTTGATCTTTCGTCTATTTCATTTTCTTTGGAACGTAATATTTTTTGCTGGATCAGTTCTGCAACCGCTAAAGATGTGATTGATAGAAGGGTAAAAATAAACCAACTCATTATTCGATAATATCACGAACTCTTAATCCGGGTATTCCCATATAGGTTTTTCCTGTGTTAACATAAACAGGATTTTATGAAAGCATCAACCGACACTATAACTAATGTTTGGGATTTCTTAGCTGACCGTTTCAACACCCATAAGAACGGTAATGAAATACACCCGGACGCTGCCGTAAATATATTTATCGGTTGGCCGATATTCCTGGACCAGATGGAAATCCAAAGGAAATACTTGGGAACAAAATCACTTGAGATATTGGACTTTGGTTGCGGAACCGGCAAGTTCCTTAAAGAACTAAGTAAAAAAGGTAATAATGTCACCGGTATGGATAAGTCAAACAAAATGGTTGAACTCTCAAAAAAGAACGCATCTAATGGTATAAAACTCTACAAGGAAGAAGAATTCTACGAACTTGTAGATCGGGGAGAGTTACAAAATAAATTTGATGTAATCACATCCATGCATGTATTTGAATGGATAGAAGATATAAACAGCACATTAAACCAACTGAGTTCCATATTAAAGAAAAACGGTATTTTCTTGTTCGCAGTCTTTCCAAAAAAACATATCATTGATTCATTACGTATTCAAGATCTGTTCGAAGATTTTGACTCCGCAGAAAACCCCTCGGTTGGCTACGCGAACTTTGACGGAATAAAGGTTCAGACATTTATCCGCGATGCGGAATTCTTTGATGAATTTTTTAGAAATTCGAATTTTGATAAAGTTCTGGAATTCTACCCCCCTTATTCACAATACTTTTTAAAACACTACAAGTGGACCGGCTCACTATACCCGGAGATGATGATACTCGCTTATAGAAAACTTTAGACTCTATCAATTTTTCTTTATGGTGTATTTTTTGAGAAAGTATTCAGGATGGTAAGACATTTTTGCTTCCCGCAGTCCCAGTAATCCCGTATCCTGTTGCAAATTCATATAGTAATATCCTGCTTTATTGAACCACCCCGCACCTACCACCTCTAGGTAATAGGAACTTTTTTCGTAATTATTCAACGCTTTGCCAAAATGTCCCATTACCCACAGAGGTTCGTAGAGTTCGTTTAAAGTGAATGCAACTAGTACATCGTCAACAAACAAACCCATAGTTGACGTCTTAAATTGTGCACTGTATTTGATAAATTTTTCTATAGCATCTATATCATCATCCTTCTCCTTTTGATTAAATCCCTTTGAGTCGCACCACTTCTCTGTGAGGGACATTATCATGTCCTGCGCATCTTTTTCTGCCAGATATAGAGCCTTTACATTGCTGTTAGGATAACTGTTTTGGAACGAACGTACGTTCTTCCGTAGGTTCTTCATATTCCTACCATTTAGATCCGACAGACTCAAAGTATTAATAATATAATCAAAACTGTCCCGGTCTTCCGTGCTTTCAAACTTCGAGGCATCCAGTCTTTCCACAACAAACTCCGGTACCATTTTTACCACAAGACCTAATGAAAATAGACTTTCTAATGTCTCATCAAGCCGGTTCTCCCCAATAACTGATAGAGCATGGTTTTCTGTTAAATAATCAGTGATCTTAATTACTAAGTTATCGTTTAGGATGGAATAAGAGTTGTTTTCATCTGCATTCCAGCATAAAAGACTTAAAATATTAAAATCTGAGTAAGGCGGATACTTTTGAGTATAAGACTGTATAACATCCTTATCTTCTATCGTTATTCTTTTAAAATTAGGGAATATGTTCCCCTCAGACGTGAACATATCCTCATTTTAGTATAAACAGCGTAACTCTGAAACCACCTGTTGACAATAGTATCCAAATATATATCATTAAATATAGGGTATTATATGAACAAACGTATTGCGTTTTCAGCTCTCTCCATAGTCCTCTTCTTATTCTATTTTATCTGGTGGCTATATCTTAAACAGTTCGTTCCCGAACCTTACACAGCACTAAACGATTACTACGCCGATACATACGGGATTATGGCGGGAGTAGGCGGACTGATCGGATTGGTGGTAGCAACAAAATATGGATTCCTAAAAAGTTACGTAGGCAAAGCTATAACTTTCTTTTCCCTCGGACTAATTTCACAGTTCCTGGGACAGCTCAGCTATACAATACTTTTTTATGTATACGATATTGAGAACGCATACCCGGCATTCGGCGAGGTGTTTTTCTTAGCTACTATTCCTTTTTATATTTTTGGATTGTGGTTTATCGGAAAAGCTTCAGGGGTATCGGTTTCATTAATAGGATTTAAAAACAGGATCAGTGCGGTCCTCCTTCCACTGGCAATGATCGGTGCATCCTACTCCCTCTTTTTAAGAAATTACGACAGCCAGGACCTCCCATTCAATATTGTTTTCTTAGATTATGTATATCCAATCGGACAGGCTATATTCTTCTCGCTAGCTTTACTTATATTTTACTTAACAAATAATATTCTTGGCGGTGTGATGAGAAGCAGGGTTCTATTTATTCTATTCTCACTACTTTTCCAATATATTGCAGATAGTTTGTTCATATTTGAAACACGGGCTGAAACATGGTATCCGGGAGGACCGAGTGACTTAATGTTCGTAATATCCTACTTTTTAATGACAATGGCTCTAATTAGGTTTGAAAATATCGAGGACGAACTCAGAAAACGTAGAGAAGCTAACGTTTCAAACTAAAACATGGAATTAGTAAAAGAAATTGTAAAAGAACAAAGTTTGATCATTGGAGAAAATCTAGCCAGGCAAATGGCTATTGAATCAGGCGTTGT
>Ga0075586_141_pt1 | contig 6807 bp, 6 predicted proteins | sample RifGroC1_FD_68196 | JGI IMG/M metagenome (GOLD analysis project Ga0075586, IMG submission 68196) | candidate division WWE3 bacterium GW2011_GWC1_41_7
GTAGAGGCGTCACACTTTTCATTGATAAGTTTTCTGATGTTTTTGCTAACCTCAATTACTTCAAAGATTCCTATCCTGCCCGAATATCCGGTCCCTCTACAGACTTTGCATCCTTTTCCTCTAAAAACGGTCACATTTTCTTTACTGCCGAAGTTTTTCTTTATTACGTCTATAGGAAGGTTTTTTGTCAGATCTTTTGTTCTTATTTCAATAGGTTCACTGCAAACTTCACAAACTTTTCTAACTAATCTCTGTGCAATGATCGCGTTGACGGTTGACGCCACGAGGAAAGGTTCGATTTTCATATCAATAAAGCGGGGAATTGCAGTAGATGCGTCGGTAGTGTGTAAGGTAGTTAGGACTAAGTGGCCTGTCAAAGCTGCGTTAACCGAGATAGCCGCAGTTTCATCGTCCCTGATCTCACCGACAAAAATTATGTTTGGGTCCTGTCTTAAAATTGAGCGTAGGCCGTTTGAGAAGTTCAAATTTGCTATAGAACCATTCCGAACGATTTATTAAATGCTTTTGTAACTTTTCTCAGGTCTTCTTCACCCATTCCCAGATCAGCAAGTGACATTCTTCTGGAACGGGATGAAAGCAGTCTCAAAACCACCTTTTCTCCTTCTACCACAGGTATGATAGAAACTCTGATATCCAGATTTTCCCTTTCCAGTTTCATTCTCATCTTGCCGTCCTGGGGAGCTAGGTGTTCGTCTGTCCTTAGATTAGACATTATTTTGATTCTCATAACTATACGGTCATGCAGGAATATTGGGAGTTTAAGAACGTCCTGCAAAACGCCGTCAATCCTAAAGCGAATCAGACAGTGTTTTTCATCAGGTTCTATATGAACATCAGAAACTTTGTCCTGATATGCGTATTCGATCAATGAGTTCGTTATTTTTTCTACAGGAACTTCTTCAAAGATCTTGTCAGTATTTTCGGAATCACCCGATAGCAGCAAATTTAGCGCTTTTTGTATATCTTTTCTATATACCCTTAGAGCTCCCTCAATATCGCGTGCTGTTGTCAGATAGACAACCACCTTTTTACCGGTTTTTTTGGAAATCATTTCCCTGATCTCCAAATTTGACGGGTCCACCATCGCTACATAAACATTTGCTTCATCCTTTTTAAAGACAACAGCTTTCATCTTTCTGGCTATTTTTTCAGGAATAATATGGGATAGGTCTGATGGAATTGCTATTTGAGATAATCTTACAAAGGGAATCTTTAACTCTTTAGCAATAACTGCGCTTAGTTCAGAATCCGTTACCAGATCCCGGTCTAAAAGTGCATCTTCAAGCGAAATATCTGAATTGTTCGAGAAAATTAAAACCTCTTCAAGTATTTCTCTGTCTACCAGGTTTTCTGCCAATACTAAGTTATATAATTTTTCATCAGTTATCAACATATTTAGGTAATTTTAAGGAAGATGACCTTATTACTAATACTATATGTTTTTATACTACCTATGGGGTAAGTTGGCAAGCTCTTGTTTACTGGTAAGATTTTCTATGCGAACGCAGTTCCTAACACAGTCATCATCAGAATAAATACGATCAAGATCGTACCATACTTTTTCACTCGTCCCTTCCTTTTCTGAAAGTTTGGTTTTACAGGCTATGTTAAAGAAATTAGCTAAACTTATTGGGTAATAGTTATGAAGTATGCATCGTAAAGTTGTACGTTGGACAAGGGTATAGTTAGCACATTGTTATTTGGTGTGATACGGTTTTGGCTGATACTTATAGGGGCTGTAAGCGGGTTCGCGTCTGTGTTAGGAATCCTTTTTATATCTACTAAATAAGTAGATCCGGTGGAGTAGAACGGTGCTTGGTTAATATTTATTACATTTATATTAACATCGGTGCTTGCCGCAGTATTACCTATAAGAATGTAACCTTTCTTCAGGTTTGAATCCTTAGAAGCAATTCCCTTGAAAGAATTTGAGTTGTAAACGGAACTCATGATACCGCTCATATCGGCATACGACTTGTACGCCCACCAGGCTGACCTTGGTTTCTGATCCGGGTAGGTGATAGTATTATCCATATGGATCTCGCAGTTCCAGGTACCGCCTTCTTGCCAGCATGCTTTAGAGGCATTTCTGATCTGCGCTCTTTCAATTTCTGACATAAATCTGACAATAACTCCGGGTCTATACCTGTAACCAGCGCCTAAATACTCATTAATTGTTATTTTAGGTGTGGGAAGCCCGTTATTCCTGTAATGAGCCCGCATGTTTATAACATTATTGTACAGATTTGAGCCGTCATTTAACTCGTGCCAAGTTAGTACATCGGGAAGTGTGCCGTCCGCCCGTGCTCTTGTGAAGAACGCACCTTTTGTCCAGCCAACACTTGTAGAGCTGGGTCCGGCGACAAGGAAATCAGCACTAACGCCTTTAATAGCTTTATATGCCCGGTTCCACATTTGGTAGTATCTTTCGTCTATATCCCCCACCCAATATGATTCAAATTCAGGTTCATTCCAGATATCGAACTCAACATTTGTATAACCTTTATTTAAAGCTTCCTGTGCCTTTGCTTTAACATGATTTTCCCACTTTGACCAATCGCCTGTAGCTGTGCTTGGAATTAGACTCATATTGTGAAGTTTGAGCTGGAATCTTATACCGTTCTGCAATGTTCTGTTGACGTTTCCATAAGAAGTATTCCATGAGTGAAGCTTTGGTTTAACTGCAAGGTATAAAGATGATGGTGGTTGTGTATCTGTGAATGCACCGATAAATCCTGTTGCTCTGTTGGTCACAGGTCCGTTATCCTTGGAATAATCAACAGTAATAATTTCACTTGTGCTTCCGGAAGTACAAGCAGTTCTGACGACTAGGCATGTGGAGCTACATGATACAGACCCTTCTGTATACCCTAAACTTTGGCATGATAGCCCTCCGAAATCGCTTCCATCGCACTCCTCAGTGCCTTTTCTTACTCCATCCCCGCAGTATCCTGTTTCGAGGGTTGGTTCCGGAATTGGGGTTGGTTCAGGTGTGGGTACGGTTCCGTCATCATATAAGACATCAAGGAATGGCTGGTTACCTACGCTTTCTTTTGATGCATAGACTGAATAGCCCACTTTTTTAGTGTGCTCGATACCAATTGAAAGATATCCACCAATATTTTGTTTTACTGCATTTGTTAGATCGAGCTTAAGGTATTTCCCGAATTGTTTGGTAGATATATTAGCTATGTTAGCGCCCAGTAAGGGTTTATTGTTGAAATTAAGGGTACTTTCGTTCCAGTTTGATGAATCTACTAGTTTAACTTTTTGTGTCACATTCTTTCCGTTTTCAATGTAAATGTTCAGTTGAGCTGACATCACGTCCTTTCCTGCTAGATTTGCTAGGTTGAATTTTAGATATGTGATCTCTTTAGGATCAGCTGATACATTGAGTTTTGTTTCACTACCTTTGGAAATCTCAGGTGCAGTTGAGGAAACGGATGCATCGTCCGTAGGTGAAAGTTTCTCAATATTTGCACCGAATATTTCATTAGCCCTTTTGTTTAAAAGATATCTATAAGAGAAAAAGAAAACAGGAATTGTAATAACAAGAAGGATCAAAATTAAAGATATAAGACCGGATTCTCTTTTCATAAAGCAGTATGCTAATTGCACAATAATGTGATGTGTATGTCAATGGTTTTTACTCTTTTTTATAATAAAGGAATAAAAGAGACTCTACAAAAAGGTTATAGAGTCTCAGGGTTTAAGTTTGACACTTACTCTATCCTATCCGTACAACTCTGGGGATTTCTGGCTATGATGACAAGAGCAGAAAACAAAAAACTTGCTCCCATCGTCAGTGTTCCCAAAAAGCCAAGTACAAATGAGGTTGATAATAAAGCGTATACCATGAAAATACAGGATGCGCCAAATATTACTGCCAACCATATTCCAAATCTTAACAAGGCATTCCCAGAAAAGAAGGAGCCGATCGTACGTTTACCATACCTTCTCTCTATAAAAAATCCTATGGCGATGTAAACAGCTATTCCTGCAAACGCTCCTGCAAATTGTGGCGTCGATTTGATAAATATCAACGAGACTGCGCTGAAGACCAAAATCAACGCGAAACTCCAAAGAACTGATGTTTTTTTCAACACCGCCTCCTTCCACTATTTGTATTGAATTAACCAGGTCTAGACATTCCGATAGACGGTCCGTGAACCGGACAGTTCGGGTCGATTTCAAGAATTTCCAAGTTGACGCCCGTACCTAAGCAGCCGGTGCAAGGATTTCTAGTTAGCCTTGGGTATCTTCCAGATCCTCTACACTTCCTGCACATCACCTCTCCCTCAGGGCAGATGCATACTTCTTCCTGGCTATTATTAGCCATTTCCCAACTCCTTTCATAAGAGCCACATGATGGAATGAGTATTAAATGGAGTATATATTTACAGATAGGACAAATCAATGTTATAGGGTAATATGATAACCGGAATAAAAAAGGGAACGTGGTGTTTGGTCACATTCCCTTAGGATGCTGAACTCATTTCATAGAAAGGCTGTTCAGATGTCCGATCAGCCTTTTCCTTCGTTTTTCTTTACACTAGTGCTTTTTTTGCAAAAAAGACTAATAATGCTACTAATCGTTGTCTTCATTCCGCTACACCTTACACAGTCCTTATAGATATATGGATCTAACGGCAGCTACAATTCCCAACATATTGTATCCATGTGTCCATGCAAAAACATACTCGTTGGGGTATTTGTCAAACATATAAAAACCTGCTTTGAAGGGACCCTTTGTGTACGATGTTCCTACATACTCAGTAATTCCTTTACCGGTGAACACAAGGATTGTATACAGGTTTCTATTGGTGAAATCCCACGCCGCTGTGGTTCTCAACACTATAGCGCCTGTTGGGATTCTGTAGCGTACGGTTTTGAACCATTGCCAAAATCCAATCGGTTTCCAGTACGATACTTTGATATTTAATCCCGTTAACGCGTTTACCTCACAACCGACGGCAAATTTTCCACGTACGATGATCCGTTCTACAAGTTCCTTTGCCTCGCCATTAATCGGTTCTGTAAACACAACCTTCATTGATGTCCTCCTATCGTATATTTTGTGGCGGTATTCTAGTACAAAAAGCACTAAATGGCAACTTATAGTGTGTCGAAACCTATTCAGTAATTTGGAACTTACACCCTTATATAATGCAGAATAACTCACAAACATTTACAATAGTGATATGACTTCGAACAACACTTTTGAGACACCTCCTATCGCTGAAGTTGTTCAAGCGCTTGGGGATTGTATCCATATGCGTGAGGAGGCATTTAGTTCATTAAAAGAAGATGACCATTTGGATGCTTGGCTGAACTATAACAGGAACGCTATTCAGGATCTTGAGACACATTTTCAGGAACCGGAGGATAAAGCAACCCTTTCTTGGTATAAACTTGCTGTTCTTAACGATATTCCACATAGATACAAAGATGACAGGATATATGAAGAAATTACAGATGCAGGAAAAAAGCTACGTGACCTTGGTATCAGCAACCCACAAGCCTTTGAGACTTCAGTAAGCCAAATCTCAGCTGTGTACAAGGGGTTAGTGTTGGAAATGGGTGAAGAACAGTTCGAAGATGAGATTTCCGGTATGGCCAAAGCAGTTAGCGGTTTCAGGGCAGAGGTGGTAGGTTATCACTTACTATCAGATACTATGATACAAATGACAAATTTCTTAAGAAGCAAAGACTTTAACAGGTACATATCTGTAAATGAAGCAAACCATCCGGGAAAGTCATTAAAAGCATTCGTTCACCAAAGACGCTTTTCCGTAAGAAGTGCGCACTCAATAGAAGATATGCAAAGGAGCACTGATTTATATATAGTTGTAGTGAACCCTCGCGGTGATGATGATGTTTTACTTGGTGTAGATATAAAAACGAACAAAGATTGGCAAAAGTTTGAGTTATTGGATCGGGAGAACACTAATGGCAGAGGTATTCCAACGATCCGAAGATGCGAGTTCCGTATACCCGGTAAATATGTAAATAGAGGAAGTGTTTTGAGTCAGGGTCAGAATCTTTTGAGTAACCGTGACGTTACCGAAGAGATAGCTGAATTGCACCCTATGTTATTTAAGATTCTCGATAGTTCTGCAGAGAGTTTTCTCAATTCCACTAATTTAGAGGCTTCCTAATGGGATAGTTTTTAGATAATGTTGGAACTATTATTCCATTTTGGAAGTCAGAAATTAAACATGGAACACTTAAAAAGAAAAGACACCATAACCTTCAATGATAAAGCAGGTGTCTTTCTCAATTTCCTTACTTCTTAATAGGGTTTTCTGAGGACTCAAAAACAGCTTCAAGTTCATTTAACCCATCAGTAATAATATGCGTAATCGTATTTTGAACAGTTGGTGTAACCCCTAATACAGTTAACCACTGTTTCACCTTTACCATTGTACTTCGTCCCGGATTATTAAAAATGGCAGTTCCCAAAAATCCGCCTCGATACTGCATTAGGTTTAGAACCCACTTTGTTCTGTTTATTGAACCAAAAATCACATACTCCTTATCTTCAGGAACCCCTGTTGCATAATTGTTTAATATTAAGACAGTAGGATTTTGCTTCATGTGTCTCTCCTTATGCTAGGAATATGAAAATGTCAGTAAGATGATTATATCATCGGATTTCTATTAATCGCATAGCTAACGGTGGTTTATTGTCTGGGCACTGTGGTCTAGAACATTAAAAGTTGACAATCAGTTTATAATGTTATAACATGTTATTACTATGACATACAAACAAAAGTTAACAAAAAT
>Ga0075586_164_pt1 | contig 6244 bp, 2 predicted proteins | sample RifGroC1_FD_68196 | JGI IMG/M metagenome (GOLD analysis project Ga0075586, IMG submission 68196) | candidate division WWE3 bacterium GW2011_GWC1_41_7
AAACCTAAACTTATCGCCTCTCCTTCATGAAAGATGCTCAGGTTTTTGGGAAAAATGAGAAGCAATATTGTTTTATAGAAAGTATAGGGGAGACGGTTTAGCCAGGGAGTAGCTTGTGTGGGGTCCAAACCGTACTCACTCTGTAGACTGCTGACTCTTCCTTCTGTTGCGGATTTGAGGTAATAAAAGAAAAACGCTGTACCAGACAAGATAAATAATATGTATTCTTTTAAAGACCTTAAATCGATATTTCTTTTTAGAACAACCTGGTCCATTACGATTATTATTAATGGAAATGTCATTATCAATGTTGGTTGCAATACAAATATTGGAAGTATAAAAAATAATATTGATAGATATAAGTACTTTACATTCCTCGAATTCTTATAAAGAAGATACATTAACATCATGGAATTGAGAAAAACGGTTTGATGAAGATAATTCATACCGCTTATCCACGCAACGGATTCTACAACGGTCGGATGAATGGAAAAAAGCAGCGTGCTTATTGCCGATATTTTTTTACCGAACATCATGTACGAAATTACAAAAACGAATATCACGTTCAATAAATGTATGGTGAGCGAATATATGTGCAGGGGTATAGGGTTGTTTTTAAAAAGTGCGTAATTTAGTGCGAAAACGATTTTTTGGATCACGCCCGATTTTAAACTACCCGGAAGGTCTCTTACTTGGGGGTTTTCTACATACCCTGGAACATCATCTGCGGTTACGAAATCACCCGACAAAGAATAAGAAAAAGCTGCAGCGCTGATGAGGACAAGTAGCAAGATAAACGGAATATTGCTCACCAAAAATCTCTTCAAATCAAACAACGATTTTAAAGTAGTTTTAGTTGGGTCTTTTGTTGCAGCGGTCTTACTTTGGAGTTTTTCCAAATGCTGCTCTCTTCTTAACCTTTTCTTTTCTGACTTTGAAAGTTTCATACAATGGTATTATATTAACACTGTAAATATGCGTAGTGAATTTAATCAATTCTTAATAGAACTTATAGAAACGTTTGTCAGTTCACTGGTGGTGATTCTGGTTTTGTACATGTGGGTCGCACTTCCGGAACAGGTTTGGGGCGCAAGTATGGAACCGAACTTTTACACAGGAGAACGTGTACTTGTAGAAAAGGTGAGCAAGCACTTTAAGGATTTTGATAGGGGTGACGTCGTTATCCTTCACCCGCCTAACAACGAGAGTATCGACTACATTAAAAGGATCGTAGCCCTGCCGGGCGAAATGGTAAAGATTTACAATTGTGAGATATATATTTCAAAAGACGGAAAAACGTTTGTGATCGAAGAACCGTACCTGGATGACTCGGAATGCACTGGGGGAGGCCCTAAAGTAAAAGAAGGAAGGTTTATACAGCTCGAAGCAGGGGAGTATTTTGTTTTAGGTGACAACCGTGGTAATTCAGCGGATTCGCGTTATTTTGGGAAAATAGATGAAAGCATGATCCTTGGCAAAGCCGTTTTAAGGTTTTGGCCACTTAACAAAATTGGGTTTATATGATAACGTTATTTGTTGACAAGTGCCTACGGTTGTGGTAAGTTACCCACTGTTGCTCTTAGGGGGCGTGTGGGTATTTCTATCAAAAGGACGTTTCCGGTTCTTTTCTACTAAAAAGCAACTCAGCACTTAATCAACAACAAAAAAGACGTTTTTTTTATCAAAAAGATTAAAGATAATTATTTAAAAAAAGGTAACATTTTTTANNNCATACAATTAGACTCCTACGAATGGTTAAAAAGAGAGGGTATCCAGGAAGTTCTGGATGAACTTGGAACTATTGAAGACTATTCCGGCAGAGGATGGGTTCTTTCGCTCCACAATCCTACGATCGAAAAAGAGAACATCAGCGTTGAGCAGGCTCTCCATACAGGCAGGACATATGATGCACCCTGGTATTTAACCGCAACTATTCAGGATCCTTTAGCCAAAAAACAAAAGAAACAAGTTATTTATATGGGCGATATACCCTTGATGACTGAATGGGGAACCTTTATCGTAAATGGCGTTGAAAGGGTTATTATCAATCAGTTGATAAGATCCGAAGGCGTGCTTTTCACAGGTTCCACATCCCCGATCACAGGCCAATTCCTTGCAGGTGCAAAAGTTCTTCCCAAGAACGGTGTATGGCTAGAAATTGAAACTGCAAGAAGCGGAGTTATTAGCGTAAAGATAGACAGGAAAAGAAAGATCACCATTACTACTTTACTTAGAGTTTTCGGTCTTGACAGCGATGATGATATAAGAGCAGCTTTTGCTGAAGTGGAAACAAACCCCGAGATCAACTATACGGATGCCACCTTGGCGAAGGACCCTTCTTCAAGCTATGACGAAGCGTCCATAGAAATATACAGAAAAATGAGACCCGGAGAACCCTTAGTCTTGGAAAATGCAAGAGCTCTTGTGGAGTCCATGTTCTTTAATAAGCGAAGGTACAGCCTTGGAGAGGTAGGAAGATTCAAACTCAATCAGGTGTTGGGGTTGAATTTCCCTAACGATCCGGATCATCGTCTCCTTCATCTGGAAGATTTACTCAAGATCATATCAAGAATTATTCAGATCAATAATGGACTTGAAGGTGTTAGTGATGTGGACCACCTTGCCAACAGACGCGTTAAAAGTGTCGGAGAACTTTTGCAGAACCAAGTCAGGATCGGTTTTCTTAGAATGGAAAAGAATATTAAGGAAAAGATGAGCCTCCAGCCAAGGGAAGAGCTTCCGGAACCTTCGGTACTGATATCACCCCGAGCAGTAGCAGCCAACATTCACAGTTTCTTTGCATCAAATGCACTGTCACAGATGCAGGACCAGCAAAACCCATTGACCTCGCTCGACCATTTGAGAAGATTATCTGTCATGGGTCCCGGCGGTTTGACAAAAGAACGCGCTAGCATGGCTGTCCGTGACGTCCATTATTCTTCGTTTGGGCGCATCTGTCCGGTTCGTACTCCTGAAGGACCTAACATCGGTCTTATAAACTACATGGCAATGTATGCAAAAGTTAATCAATATGGATTTTTAGAAACCCCATATATTAAGCTTGTAAAAGATAAAGACGGGCGGGTTAGAGTAACCGATGAGATAGTTTATCTTGCAGCTTACGACGAAGAAAATTGTTTTATTACTGACGCATCGGTAGAACTTGACAGTAAGAACCGTATCACACAAACCCAGGTGCCTTTACGAAAAGGCGGTACGTTTATTTTGGGCGACGTTATACACGCAGAATATATTGAAGTTGTTCCCATGCAGATCGTCGGTATTTCCGCGGGACTTATTCCGTTCCTTGCTAACGACGACGTTGGGAGGGCACTTATGGGTACACAGCAAATGTCCCAGGCTGTTCCTTTGGTCAAACCTGAAGCTCCTATCGTTGGAACCGGTATTGAAGACGCTATTGCCGAACATGCGGAAGCCGTTATCAAAGCAGAAGCTGAGGGAACTGTAGTTTATGCGGATGGTTCTAAAGTGGTGGTTGAATATAAGAATAAGAAAGGTAAATCAGAATATTTACCCGCAAAGTTCCTAAAATCAAATCTTGATACCTGTTACAACCAGTACGTAAGAGTTGCGACCGGACAAAAGATCAAAAAAGGTGATGTACTCCTTGAAGGACCTGGTATTGTTCATGGCGAACTTTCGATCGGAACAAATGTTACGGTAGGCTATATGATCTGGGAAGGGTACGAGTTTGAAGATGGTATTGTAATTTCAGACCGTCTGGTAAAAGACGACGTTTTAACCTCCGTTCATATTTCGGATTACAATGTTTCGGTTCTTGAAACAAAGCTTGGGCCTGAAGAAATTACCCGTGACATCCCAAACGTATCCGAAGAGGTTCTTAGAAATCTTGATGAGGATGGTATCGTCGCTCCGGGATCCAAAGTGAAATCAGGGGATATTTTGGTAGGAAAAGTAGCCCCTAAAGGTGAGGCCGATTTGTCAGCGGAAGAACGCTTGTTAAGAGCGATATTTGGTGAAAAGGCAAAAGATGTCCGCGATAATTCTTTGACCATGCCTCATGGTGAACACGGTGTTGTTATCGGTGTGAAAAGGGTAACAAGAAAAGACAATGAAGAGCTTCCCGCAGGTGTGTTGGAAGAGATTACTATATATGTTGCCCAACAGAAGAAAATCGAAGTTGGGGACAAACTTGCAGGAAGGCACGGTAACAAAGGTGTCATTTCCGCAATCGTGCCTACGATCGATATGCCTCATATGGAAGATGGAACTCCTATAGATGTTGTTTTCTCATCCGAAGCTGTTTTAAAAAGAATGAATGTAGGTCAGATCCTTGAAGCTCCTTTAGGAATGGCCGGACGAAAACTTAATAAATCTTATGCTATTCCTGCACTTGAGCCTATAGATGAGGACAATGTCTGGGAGGAACTTAAGACCGCGGGACTTCCCGTGTCGGGAAAGATGCGGCTTATTGACGGCAGGACGGGAGAATATTTCCACGACGAAATAGTTGTAGGAGAAACCTACATTTTGAAACTTATTCACATGTCCGAAGAAAAGATGCATGCGCGGTCAACAGGCCCTTATTCCCTGATCACGCAACAGCCACTTGGAGGTAAAGCACAGTTTGGTGGACAGAGGTTTGGGGAAATGGAAGTTTGGGCGTTGGAAGCTTATGGTGCCGCACATGTTCTAAAGGAAATGTTAACAATCAAGTCCGATGACTTACTTGGAAGGACACAGGCATACAGCTCGATGATCCAGGGCAAGACTATACCCGAAGCAACTATACCGGAAACATTCAAGCTTTTAGTAAGGCAGTTGAACGGTTTGGGATTAGGACTTGAAACTATTGGCGGAGAAGAAGAGGGAGGTCTCTTCACTAAAGATGCAACCGAAGAATCGGAAAAGTCGGTTGTCGAAGTAGAGATTCCGGGAGAGATTGTAACCGTCGAAAAAGATGTGGCTGAAAAATTGACTGAGGTTGAAGCCTCGGCGGAGGAGTAATTTAGAGGAATCACCTTATGAAATATCTAAACGAACTTAAAAATTTTGACGCGATAAGGATCTACCTTGCAGCTCCTGAAGAGATGCTTTCATGGTCGTTTGGTGAGGTAACAAAACCCGAGACCATTAACTACAGAACTTTCAAAGCCGAGAAAGACGGCTTGTTCGATGAAAAGATTTTTGGGCCTGTAAAGAACTACGAATGTTATTGCGGAAAGTATAAAGGTATCCGCTACAAGGGCGTTATATGCGATAAATGTGGTGTTGAAGTTACCCATTCCCGTGTTCGAAGGGAAAGAATGGGTCATATCAACCTTGCCTCACCGGTTGCACATGTATGGTTCTTTAGGGGTATTCCTTCCAAGATGGCCTTGTTAATGGATATTTCACCAAGAAGCATAGAATCGGTCATCTATTTTTCATCCTTTATCATCACTCAGATTGACGGTACTAAAAAAGCCCAGGCAATTTCCGAAGTTGAGAAAGACTTGGAAAAGAGCAAAAGGATTGTAGAAAAAGAGCGTGATAACGAGACCAAAGATATGGAAAAAGAGATCGAAAAATTATCAAAAAAGACAAATGATCTGGTGGCGCAGGAAGAAGCTTTGAAACTTAAACAAAAGATACAGACTTTATATACTACTTATGAAAGAAAGATGGAAGAACAGGAACGAACTTATAGACTGATCCAGAGGAAGGTCGAAAGTGTAGAATTGTACTCAGTTCTTTCCGATAACGAATACTTAAATCTAGCTAATTATCTTGATATGTTCACAAGGGCAGGGATTGGTGCTGAGGCTGTCGAAGGTATTTTGGGAACGCTTGATCTGAACGCTCTTGCCACGCAACTCCGTGAAGACCTTGAAGTGGCAAAAGGACAAAAGGCATCCAAACTCGCAAAGAGGTTAAAAGTTGTTGAACAATTCAGAAAAGCATCTATCGACCCTCAAAGAATGATATTCGATGTAGTTCCGGTCATCCCTCCTGACCTGAGACCACTGGTCCAGTTGGAGGGTGGAAGGTTCGCGTCATCAGATCTTAACGAGTTATACAGAAGGCTAATAAACAGAAACAACCGTTTAAAAAGATTACTGGACCTTGGTGCGCCCGAGATTATTGTCCGTAATGAAAAAAGAATGCTTCAGGAATCCGTTGATGCACTATTTGATTCCTCAAAGCAAAGACAAAGAACCAGAGTCACTCGAGGAAAAAAAGAACTAAGGTCACTTGCTGATATGTTAAAAGGAAAGCAGGG
>Ga0075586_153_pt2 | contig 6166 bp, 8 predicted proteins | sample RifGroC1_FD_68196 | JGI IMG/M metagenome (GOLD analysis project Ga0075586, IMG submission 68196) | candidate division WWE3 bacterium GW2011_GWC1_41_7
ATAGTTTGTTCTCTATTAAAAATAGGAGTTTGTACGAACTCGTTCCCGTCCGATGCACTGGATCCATTCTCCCCGTCTGTGATCACCGTCATTTTTGGTCCCAATCCCCTTAGTTTTTGATGTAGATCTTCCAGTGGGTTTTCGCCTACGAGTCCTTGCGCCTCCTCTTTGTTCAATAAAAGAATATGTGTAACTGATAAAAAGTTCCTTATAGAATCCAACCCCGCTTTGATATGGAACGTGCCCGGATTAAAAGCAACACCTATAGAAGGATTTTGTTTTACATAATTTATAAGCACATCCTGGAACGCTTCAAAATCCCTCCCGATCGAGGAGTAATAGAGCCATTTTGGTACCGGCCATTTCTGAACTTTGTACTGACGCGGCGCATGGTAAATAAAAATAGTCCGGTCATTTCCGTAAACTATGATGGGATGAATGTCAGTTAAAGTTCCTTTGTTTCTAATGCAGTAGTTGGTATTTACACCATGCGCTTTCATTGCTTGTCCCGACCGCAACGTTTACAGCGTTGCCCGCAATGGAAATTTCAAATGTTTGTACGGGGATCTTGGTTCCGTGTATAAAACAAATCTCCCGGGATCCGCCAATGCTTTCTTCCTGCGCGGAACCGTCATCGATCCTCATCAGCTGGTCGATGCACGAATCTCCTATTGTTAATATGTCAATTTTATTGCTCATGGGCAGTTTCTTTATAGGCAGTTACGATAGCCTTACCTATATGCTCCGAACTTAGTCCATATTTGTCCAGTAATTCATCATATTTGCCGGATTCTCCGAACGTGTCCTTTACGCCAACACGTACTATTTTTACAGGCAGCTTTTCTGATAATAGTTCGCTGACAGCGCCGCCCAAGCCGCCGCTCACTTGGTGTTCCTCAACGGTTACAACTTTCCCGGTTTTTTTTACCGAACCCAGTATGGTCTTTTCATCAAGTGGTTTTATGGTTGAACAATTGATGACCTCACAGCTTATATCGTTATCCTTTTTCAGTTCATTTACCGCTGTCATGACACCGGCACCGATAGGTCCGCAAAATATAACAGTTATATCATCCCCTTCTTGCAGTATTTGAGCTTTGCCGATATTGAAATCACTTTTTTCCTCTGTGATGGGTGTGATACTATCCCGTGACAACCTGATATAAATAGGACCGATGTGTTCAGAAGCGGCTTTTACTGCTTTTTTAGTCTCGTGATAATCGGCTGGTACTATAACTGTAAGGTTGGGGAGGACACGTGTTATTGCAATATCTTCCAATGCTTGGTGAGTAGCTCCGTCACTGCTTGCGGAAAGACCTGCGTGGGTTCCGATGATCTTTACGTTAGCATTGGAGTAGCAAATAGAAGTCCGTACCTGAAGCCAGTTATTTCCCGGACTAAAAATTCCAAACGAGGCCATAAAAGGTATTTTCCCGCTGAGAGCAAGGCCGGACGCAATTCCTGCCATGTTCTGCTCCGCCACCCCTACCTGAACGAATCTTTGGGGGTACATTTTTTCGAACGACTGTACGCGTGTTGACTCGGATAAGTCCGCAGTTAGAACAACGACATCGGGGTTTGTTTCGCCAAGCTCAAGCAAGGCCTCGCCAAACCCGTCGCGTTGAGATTTCTTATCTTTTTCATTCGCATTCGGCATTAGTCTCTTTGGCTACCTCGAAGCTTATCTCGTAGTCAGTCTTGCTGACGGCTACAATATCTACTGCTACATTCTTCTGAAGATCACTTTCGCATTCCTCGGGGTTTTCCATTTGCTTTATAGCTACGGAGAGTTTTTTGTTTTCTTTATTCTCATAGAGTTTTCTTACTTTTAATGTGGTTCCGGTCTTTTCCTGTGTTGATGTAGTAACCCCTAGCAGAAATTCTTTCTCAAAATTTATCTTTTCAGATAAGGCGAGGTTTCCGGATGGATCGACCGTGCGGAGGAAATTCTCAAGTTCTTCCTGGGTTTTGATCACATTTCTTTGTTTATCGATTACCTCGTCGCTGTATACAACGGTTGGGAAGTCTTCAAGTCTGCGGACTTCAGGTTCCTTATTCAAGCTTGGGAGTTTTATGTCGTCTTTCATTAAAAAGTATCCTGCGCCAAGCGCGAGGGCTACCAGTAAGATAACCGGAAGTAAACTGATATACAAAATTTGCGGCTTACTACTCATATTCGCTTCCTATTCGGCCGTCCAGACTTCTAAGCTGTTTTAACGCATCTTTTGCTTCAGATTCGTTAGGAGCCTTTCCGTGCCATGAAAATTTATACTGCATAAATTCTACACCCTTACCGGGTATAGTGTGCGCAATTATCACAGTAGGTCTTTGTGTAACTGCTTTACTCATGTTACATGAATTAATAATTTCTTCAATGTTGTGTCCATCGATTTCAATCACATACCAGTTAAAACTTTCCAGCTTTTCCCGCAACGGTTCCAGCGGCATGATAGTTTCGGTAGTTCCATCGATCTGGATATTATTGCGGTCGATTATCCATGTGATATTACTAAGTTGGCTTGTTCCCGCGAACATTGCAGCCTCCCAGGTCTGCCCCTCGTTCAACTCTCCGTCACTAGTCATGCAATAAATTCTGTGGTTTTCGCCGTTCATTTTTGCTGCCATAGCCATACCTATTGCTAATGATAAACCCTGCCCAAGAGGTCCGCTGCTGTTTTCAACTCCCGGTAGAGAAGCCGCGTGAGGGTGTCCCTGGAGTTTGGAGCCCGTTTTTCTTAATGTTTCAAGTTCGGTTTTGGAAAAATATCCACGGTAGGCTAACGTTGCGTACCAAATGGGGCACATATGCCCGTTTGACAGAACGAACCTATCCCGGTCCGGCTTTAACGGATGTGCCGGATCGATGTTCATAACATCGAAATATAATGCGGTGAAAATATCGGCTGTTCCCAGTGAACCTGCGCTATGCCCGGAACCTGCTTGATGCAGCATATTGATTACTTCTTCTCGGAGACGGGTAGCAATGTGTTCGAGTTCAAGTAATTGAACGTTCCTAACGTATCTTTTTACGGTGGGCATTGGTTTTAAGTATACTTATTTTGGCTTGGCTGGGCAAGTTCCGGGCTATTTCTTAAGCGTGTATTATCTTATAGTATTGACACAATTTAACAACTGTGATAAATTTTTGCCATCGAATACCCCTTTTCACACCTCTGTAAAAAACTTTATCGTAGGCATTTTGTGTAAAGGGTGTAGTCGTTAACGGATCGGAGCAGGGATGCTAAGAAGAGGGTTTATAGATTTTTAGACTCCGATCTTAATCCGTTACGGACGGTGGCAGTTATGGGGACATTTCTGGAGAAATCTCATTTCCGCAAATTATTTTGGGAATCTCTGGAAAATATAGTAAAACTGCGGGATCCGGCCGAGGACAAAAGGGTTGCTTTGCATATACGAAACAAATGCACTGCAACCCTTGTTTTTTTCAGCCTACGGTTTTTAACAGAACAAATACCCACGCGCTAAAGAGACTAAGTATAGTAAGAACCATATAAATGACGGCTGCAATACCCATCGCCCATCCAGGAAAGTTAGATTCATCAGCGGCTTTTGTAATTTTAAATAATAACCTGGACATCCATTCTCCGATTATCAAAGCAGTAGCCGCCGTTAACATGTTTACTATAATCACCAACCCCCACTCCCGTAGAAAATCCCTTATCTTTTCTAACGTCCCGTTAGCCTGCAAGTATACGGTAAATAACGCTAACACAGTCAACGCCAACCCCAGCACGAAAACCCATAACCACAAACGTATGATCCGGGCTTTTCTTTCCTGTCTTTCCCAATCACTAATATATCTTTTGTGTCTGCTCGACATCTCACTCTCCTCTCACTGGATTTAGGATTATAGGTTAACTAGCGGGATTATATCACTCTTGAATAAGGGTTTAAAGTTACCTACCCAAGCTTTCTTAAATACTCCAGGACTTCCTCCGGAGTAGTGCATATCTTAAGGAACTGGTCCTCGCCCGGCCTTAAGTACATATTCTTTTTCAAAGCTGTAATAATTTCATTCCAGAAACTACCATATAAAATTATCGGTTTATGGTTGCCCTCATGTATCCTTGAGCTTGCCCAGGTCATCCCAAACTCGCTGATCGTTCCCGTGCTACCGTTAAAAACGATATGAGCATCGGAATTTTGCAGCATGACCTTTGTTCTATCAAAGTAATCCAACGTATATATTTCTTCGTCAAATTTGTTATCAGGGTCGGTGCCTTCGTAGTTTTTCTTGGGTTTATTGGGGTGATAGGTTACTGCTAAAGCTTTTCCGCCGCCGTCGTGCGCGCCAATCGTGGCTGCTTTCATCACACCGGGACCTCCGCCATTCACTATTTCGTACCCCTCCTTAGCCAGTAGTTTGGCCACGTCGTATGCTCCGGTAAAAACTTCGTCACCCGGTTTCCATGACGCTCCTCCCAAAAAGGCTATCTTGTTCATTTTCCTTTTTGCTTTTTGAACACCGAATATGCCCGATCCGATTATCACGTCATCAGCGCCTGCTTTTATCACATCCGCAAGATTTGTGTTGTTCACGGCCCCGTCTACCTGGACTCTCATTTTTGGGTATAGCTTTTTGAACTTTTTTATATTATCCAGCACTTCAGCGTGAAAATCCCTTCCCTGTCCGCCGGACAGAATGGTCATGAACTGCACAAAATCAACCTTACCAACATAGGGAATAACTGCGGTCAATGGAGTATCGAGGCCTAAGGATAAACCGACCTCATACCCCTGGCCGGTAGCTTTTGTTACAAACCCGTCAACATTAGGTATTTCGATCTGACTAACGACCCGCGTAACATTGCTTAATTTCTTTCCCATGTATTTGCATGGATCTTTAACAAGGAAGTGTATCTCCAATTTAGAATGGGTGTTTATAGCATTTATTTTATCTATATCCGAGAAAGTTTCTCCTTCCACCAAAGTTCCATCCAGAACATCAATCTGAACAAGTTCGGCTTCTTTATCAACCAGGTCGATTTTTTTAACTATTTCTTCGTAGTCTTTTTCAAGTATTCCCGGAATTATCATATGGAAGGATAGTAACACTTGCTGGTTTCAACAAGTAGATGATAACCTGAATAATCCATCTCCAGCCCATCCGAAACAATCTTTTTCTCAACTTTAGTGATAGGGCCGTCTATCATCATTACTTTGCAATCGGTTTCTCCGTAAGTTTCAACCACTACAGGAAATATACCTAAAACATATGAATCGTAGACTTTATTTGACTTAGGGTAGTAATGGACCGGTTTCTGCAGGTAACTTTCTTCAAGAACTATCGTGAAGAACGACCCTCCCGCAGCCATTAAACCGAAGTACATTAGAAACATAAAAAGAACAATTACAGTAATATAAAAAACTTTATCCATGGGCAGATTTCTCCAAATTTTTTACTTTTTCAAGTCTTCGTATGTGTCTCTCCTCGTTGCTGAACGGTGTGTCCAACCATGCGGCTACGATATTAAAAGCTTGTTCCTCCGATAAATGATCTGAAGGTAAGGCCAAAACGTTGGAATCATCGTCGTTTCGTGATGACCTTGCATGTTCCGTATTCCAAGATAAAGCTGCCCGTATCCCCTTGAATTTATTTGCCAGAACGCTTACACCTACACCGTTCCTGCATAGAAAAATAGCCTTAGAACCGGGATCTTCCCTCATCTTACTTATTACGGGTGCCACATAATCGGGGTAATCGTCATTGAGGTCGTAAGTAAAAGGCCCTTTATTGGAAACCAGGATCCCCTTATGTTCAAGGAATCCGATTATCTTCTCTTTAAGTTCAAAGCCGCCATGATCCGAGGCAATGTAGATCATGCATAAATAATAGCGTATTGAGCTGGATTAAAAAATACCCAGTTGTTTAGGTGTATTACCTGAGAGGATGGAGTATAGTGCGGATCAAGGCATACCCGGCAAGATACATTGACAGCATCAGTCCTTTTGGTCTGGAAGCACGTTTTTTGTATACCAGGATTAGCGTTACGAACAATATCCAATCCAAAGCCATTTCATAATATGCGAGCGGTATCAGCTCGTTATTAAAGACATTTCCCCACCTGCCTAAAGCCTGCCCTATGGGAGCAACCAACGCACCCAGATCCATCCAACTTAGAACATCTTGTTTCTTCATGTATAA
>Ga0075586_165_pt1 | contig 6034 bp, 8 predicted proteins | sample RifGroC1_FD_68196 | JGI IMG/M metagenome (GOLD analysis project Ga0075586, IMG submission 68196) | candidate division WWE3 bacterium GW2011_GWC1_41_7
TCTTTGATTATTGCAACGGTTTATTTTCTGCGGTAGGTTCTGATACAGAGATCCGTAATACTTGTTCGTCCAACAACAAAGAATACACATAGTTATTTCTCTCACCTTTATACTGCGATTCATATCCGGTCAGGTCCCCCGCTACAAAATCTTTTACGTATTCATAAGTTTGGGTATCCTCTTTCATTGCTTCAAGGTCTCTTAGCTGAACGGTAGGTAGTCTGAACTGATAAGATCCGTAGAGCTGAAAATCCCCCGTCTCAGGCCCTCCTTCGTAACCGTAATTTTGTACATAGAAAATATAAGATTCTAATTCTCCCGTTTCTTCAGAAATTACAGGTTCCTTTATTACAACTAATTCACCTGGTACTTGCATACTAATTCCCAGTTCCTCAAAAGTATTTGTCTCCACCTCTTCTGTAAGTGTTTCTAAATCCGCATCTGTTTCGTGTATGTTATCGATATTGGATTTTTTATCACTGAAAAGAGTAAAAGTTAATATAGCTATCAAAATTACCAATAAAAATGCGAGTGGTTTTAACTTCTGCATAAGTAAATTATACACCTGAACTATATCTCAAATTTGTTCAGGGTGTGTAACTTTAGATGGCAATATTTCAAAACCTCTAAAAGATATCACAGGTATCGCGTCAGGGTTTATCGAACTTAGTGCTTTAGTCCGGACCTTTTTATAATGTTCAGCTTGTTCAGATTGATCCGTACTTTCGTCGTAGTGTGAGTGTATCCATATTTGAACAGTACCGTTGGCTTTTTGCGACCCCATCCATTATGGCAAAGTTTGTAAATATTAGGTTGCCATATCTTTTTTCTGTATACTCTGAAACCTGGGATATTTCCGCATCGGTTGTTTCTGGCTTGAACATGTTCATAGTATACCAAGATGATGTTAAACTTATGGTATGAAAAAAATGCCGCTTGTACTTATAGTCATTATCTCATTATTTATTATCTCTATTACTTTAAAAAACGCAAGTGCAGGTTCCGGTGTTTCTGGTCATAGAATAATAATAGATGCAGGTCATGGAGGTAGTGATCCCGGAACTACACAATGCGATGGACTTTACGAGAGCGATGCAAACCTAAAGATAGCGAATTTATTAAAAGCAAAACTTGAACTTAGTGGAGCCACAGTTTATATGACACGAACAGATGATTCATCACTAAGCAATGAAGATAGGTATACTTACGCAAATTCTACTGACGGTGAGGTTTTGGTATCCATTCATTTAAACGGTTCAACTGATCACTCTGTTGATGGAACAACGGGTTTATACGCAAAGAGAAACAAAGATAAAGCTTTTACAACATCTTTGCATAAACAGTTAGCAGCTGATCTGGTAGTAAAGGACCTTGGAATAACCAATTTTGCAAGTGGTGTAATTTTAAAGTTTAACGGACCTGCAACTATACAGGAAACGGTTTATTTATCGAACACGCAGGAGTGTGAAGCCTTAAAAAATCCTGATGATGTTAGGAGTGATGAGATAGCACAGTCTTTGTTTGAGGGGCTAAATGGATGGTTCAGTGATCCTGCGGCGCCTATAAAACCCGGTAAAAAACCAAGATAGGCTTGAAATAATTTGCACCTATAGAATATTTCAACTGGATTGATTCGCTCTATTATTTATCTTTATTGTTTCCACATTACCTAGCGATAACCAAGCGCACTGCATACCAAAACCCTTCTTATCTATATCAAAAGGGGTTATCTTTTCAACGTTATTAAAGTGAATAAAAATTGCATATCTCTTATTTTTTATGTAATTTCTGATAGAGTTAGAAAGGTCAGAGGTACCCAAATCTGCTAAAGCATACTTGCTCATTAATTCTATCGCTTGTATGTTATCTTCAACCTCATGTTGCTCTACCTTTGTAACAAGAGCTTTAACTGTAACAAAACTGCCAGTATCTTTGAAATAAATAGTATCTCCAGTATTTATCTTATTCCAAGGAGCAATTTTAGATTTGTACCATCTGGATTCAACTGTCTTTACACCCTCAAGTACTTTGTTGATCAGATTCCATTCTTTTTTCATTATCGCTATGTGTTCTATGAAAACATCTTAGCATTAATGGATTTAATGGATAACGTATTGGAACTTGAACTAACAATAGAAAACGCTGATATAATAAATTGGTGGAGCAGGTGGGAATCGAACCCACATAGCCGGTTTTTCAGACCGGTGCCGTGACCAACTTGGCTACCGCTCCACAGGAAAACAAATAGATTTTAACAGTATTTTAGCATTATATCTATATAAATTACTCGTACTTTGGTAATATTCCCGTATGAAGATTAACGGTGAGTTTACAAGAGTAGTATTTGCTGCAATGAGCAAACGCAACTTTTTCCTCCGCGAGCATATAGTAAAGTTCGTACTACAAAAAGGGTATACCCCCTCTTGCGCGTTTATGATGTACTCATATTTTTTGCTTGATACTGTTGATAGACAGTCGCTGATATCCGCGAACAATGCATTAATAACAAGAAGTGACGAGTTATGGGTTTTTGGTGAAATCTCAGATGGTGTGACAGAGGAAGTTAAACTGGCACGTTCATTAAATTTACCTGTGAAATATTTTGACATTTGTATAGACCCTGCTTGTGATTTTGTAGAAATAAATGAAAAGGATATTGTGGTTGAAAACGTGATATAAAAAATGCCACGGATAGTAGTTAGTCCGTAGCGTTTGAAGTTTAATTTTGAATTGAGCGTTAAGGATTTGGCTCGATGTCGCCATTCCACCCTGCATAACTCACAGCATGGAATTGTTCTTCCTCCAATCCCCAGGCAATTATGAGGAAGCGGCGAACGCCGGACTGCTTCGTTGTGTTCTTGATATTCTCAGAATCGAACCTGTCTTCCACGGCCGTCAACTGTGTTAGTTGATCCCGGCTAACCGGTTCGTCAAATTCAATCCTGTTCCAGTATTTGCGAACCTCAATGTTTTCTCCATCATCCAGAACGAACCAATTTTGAGTAAGAACAAACCAGTACTTCGATGTTTCAAGACCTCCGGTTGGTCCGTTCTCGTCTGCAAATAAAAATTTCGCGTCACAAGGGACGCTGTCCGGAATAGCGCCGTCAGGCGTAGCCGGGTAATAGTAAAGCGGGCTGCCACCTTCGCTACAGTCCCTCTCACCCACTTCCCAGCCAAGTGCATGGGCGTATTTCTCGAGATCTTTCATAAAGTCTGTTGGCCCGGCTACCTTCTCCAAGATAGACAGCCTTTTCTCGACCTGATTGTCCTTCAACTGCATAATAAGAATCTGAACGACCATCGAAAATACGATTAACACTAGGACTGCGAATGCAGGGTTTTTCCTGATATTTAACACGATATTCCGCATTTTTTCCTCCGGGATAATCTAATTTGGATTCTGTGTATTATAGTATGTAAATGAGTTTCTGTCAAAGCTATAGGTTAACGTGTTTGGGTAGAAAAATATGCACCGATTTTGAGGTCATCGGTGCATTCAGAATCGAAACTTTAACTTTTACGGGTTTTCCAGGTAGATATAGATACGGATCTCTTGGATTGGAATGTTACTCACCGACCCGTTGAGACTTACCGGATCTTGCGAAAACTGCCCATCAAGACCGCCGTCTATCAGACCGCCACCAAGCCCCCATAACATCAAACCGCCGCCAAAAAGCTTGCCATTTATCGAGCCTCTGGCACCGCCGCCATCACCTTGCAGGAAGCCTTTCATGACAGTGTACTCGTCTTTGAAACCGACGATCGAGACCATCACTGGCTGACCTCTTTTGGCTGACTGCTGATCGATGTTGAAAAGCAGAGCGGAGATTAGCTCGTTTTCGATTTCCAGGGACCGTGTGTCCCTTGGATAAAGCACGATTTCAGCGATCTTCTCAGTGCCGCCGCGGTTACCGATGCTATTAAGTAAATTAACCAACACATCATTCGATTCTCCTGAAATCTCAGGTGAAACTATCTGAGGCGTTCCGATGGTAAATTCTTCCGGTGCAAGAAAAGGCGCAATTACCGCTTTGTAAACAAGATCTTTCAAAACGATTGTTTGAAGTCTGGACCGACCCGTTTCCGTCTGTGGAGCGTCGTAAGTGACGTAGAAATACTCACCGTTATCAACGACGCTTGTCGTGTAACCGGCACCGTTGTCACCACCGAAGTTCATTTTATATATAACTTCGTGTGAAACGTTTTCTACATCCGGCTTACCTTCCTTTTCACCAAGAACGACAGGTACCTGATCACCGGTAATTCCCTCGCGCGTTACGTTAACCACAGTCGGTAAAAGCTTGCCTGAAGGCGAGAGCAAAGCAGCGTTTGACTGTGCTGACGCAAACGCACTGTCCCACCGCGCAAAAGCTTCTAGGAATGCTGGGTGTTTTTCAACGGGCAATCCCCAGGTGTAGACATCGGTTTCAGGGTTGTAGCCAATTTTAATATCGGCAACAACCGTTTCAAGCTCACAGTAAAGTAATAAAACCTGCAGTAAGTGCAATTACAATAACTGCTGCTATTACGATCCACCAACCATCGCTGATCTTCATTTTCTTTTTCCTTTTCTGTTGTGATATTCCCAGATTGCTATAAGCAACCCGTGTACCTGGTAAACGCCTTGGCATGTAACCCTCCTTCTTATAAGAATATGGTTTTTGGTATTAGAAATTAGCGATATTATAGGTTATGGGTTAGGAATTTGCAACTACGTTTTATGGGGGGGGGGTAAATAAAAAACGTTGCGGTTTTTTTATAGTCAAGTGGAGCGGGTGACGGGGCTCGAACCCGCGCTCTTCTCGTTGGCAACGAGATGCTTTTCCACTAAGCTACACCCGCAAATGTCTTAGCAATTATAAATCAATAATATATATTTTCAAGACCACAAAAACTACCAGCTTCCTCCCCCACCGCCTCCGCCGCCTCCACCCGAGGATCCACCTGAAAAACCACTGGAAAATCCGCTGGAACTCGAAGTTGATGAAGCTCTTGAGGTTGAAGAAACAAAAGATCTACCTAAACTATGTGTAAATCCTGTATAGCTTGCATTCGTAAAATTATCGCCAACGAACCAATCCGGCTGTTTCATTTGAAGGTCGGAAAACCTTTTAGCCCAAATATCCTCCACACCAAATGCTGTTGCATACGGCAATAATTTCTCAAAGAACATCTGATTTTTAGCCTGAAAGTCCAGTTGAGTATCTTGTGAAACTAGAAAATTCTTCATTGATACAGCTTCACCGTATTTTTCTACACCTTTTTCGGATTTTAGAGCTGATTTTCGCCCAAATATTAAAGAGACTAACGCAAGCAAAATATTTAATGTGGAAAACGCCCCGACACCCATTCCCGTATAAAAAGTATGCGCTTTATGTGGATCGTTAACAAAAATCCCTTTTTTAACAAGCTCGGAGGAAACCTTGTCGTTAAAGTTCATTATATCTTTCCCGAATTTATAGCTTTTTGAAACATCACTGAGTTTTAGTACACCCGATTTTGCATGTTCCTTAACCGTATCCAGAATATGTTTCTCGAAATTCTTCAGACCGGTATCAGGTTTTCCGTCAATAATTTCGATCTCATATTTGTCATTTTCATCCCGCCTTATTATTATATAGCCTTTTTGAGCCAACTGGATCAAAGTTGCTGTAAGATCCTTATGGTCAACACTTTTATCTACTAGTACCGATGTTTCGGCTGGTGAAAAATTAGTACCGTTGTCGTGCTGAGGAGGTTCAAACCATGCCGCAACGATCCTTGCGTTCTTCGTTGCTTTGTAATCTTTGTACCACTTTAAGAAAACACGTATTGGGTAGATCAAATACCAAAATAATGCTGCTACTAACACCAATGCAAAAATAAAATACAAAATAAGATCCGAACGGTCTTTTTCCGGTTCTAACACTTCAACCATCCCTTTAGGAAAGCCTACAACAAGAGTTAAACCCTCACCGTAATCCAAGGGTCCCGTAGAATTTAAATTAATATTATTTGTCATGTCAAATCCAGAAATGCTGCAATCTTTGGC
>Ga0075586_148_pt1 | contig 5884 bp, 6 predicted proteins | sample RifGroC1_FD_68196 | JGI IMG/M metagenome (GOLD analysis project Ga0075586, IMG submission 68196) | candidate division WWE3 bacterium GW2011_GWC1_41_7
TCAAATATCAAATATTTAGTTGATAATAATGTACACATTTGGGATGACTATCCCTATAAGATTTATAGAGAGAAAGTAGGAAGGGGCGAAGAGTCAGATATACCTAAAGATGAATTTATTGCGAGAATTAAAAACGATGAAGAATTTGCGGATCCGGAAAAAATGAGGTATTGGTTACCTGTGGACAAATATTTTGGCGGGGCAGAACATACCACAATGCACCTTTTGTATTCGCGCTTTTGGTATAGGTTTTTCTATGACCTTGGTTTAGTCCCTACAAAGGAACCTTACAGTTGGAGGTTGAATGGCGGTCTTCTGCTGGGACCGGGCAGTAAGAAAATGTCCAAATCTATCGGTAACGTGATAGACCCCATGTTAGTTGCTGATAACTACGGGGCTGATGCGCTCCGCATGTTCATTAGCTTTCTTGGACCATATGAGGATACATACCCTTGGAACGAGAACGGCATCAAATCAACATGGAGGCTTTTAAAAACCATCGAAGATCTTAAAGTAAGAGTTTCTGATGATGTCGACGATAAAAATGTTGAAAAATCTTACCACCGCATGGTCATGAATATCGGTGATATGCTTGAAAAAATCAAGATGAATACAGCCATAAGTGAGATTATGATCTTTGTTAATGTTCTTAAAAAGTCCGGGAAGATCAACACAGAGATATGGAAAGGATTTATTAAAGTTCTGGCACCATTTGCACCTTTTATGGCTGAAGAACTTTGGCAGGAAATAAATGAGTATGAAAAATGGAATCCCACAAATAGCGTGCATCTACAAAGTTGGCCATATTACGATGAAAAAATAGTGATAGATGAAACAATACTTATTCCGATACAGATAAACGGAAAGGTCCGCGGCGAAGTGCAGGTTTCGGAGAACGATACAGAGGAATTAGTTAAAGAAAAAGTGCAGCAAATATCAAGAGTGGAAGAACTTTTAAAAGGCAGGAATATTACAAAATTCCTTTATATTCCGCGTAAGATCATAAGCATAGTTGCCGAATAATGTTTTACCAAAGTCTGTATGTAACAGTTACGTATTTGTAGACAGGGGTTGTTCCGGGCTGAATTTCCATATCACCTGCACCACCAAAACCTTGCCTTTCACTTAAGATAATGGGAGCCAGACCTTGTTCAGAACCTTCTACTATGCTTACCATTTTACCTAACTTCCTGTTTCCCGCTACTGCCAGTGCATCAGCTTTTGAACGTGCATCCTCAAGTGCGGAAAGTAGAAGTCCGGCTTCATCGTAATTAGTAGAATCTGCCCTAAAGTTTGGTCCGAATATTTCTGTGGTATCAAGCTGCGCTAACAGGTCAGCGATTGAACTTATCTTTGTAGTGTCGGTTACTCTAATATCTACTGTAGTAGATGCTCTCCAGTCCCTATATTCAGTTTCCTGAGTTGTCTCGTTCCAGATCTGGTCTCTAAAAACGCTGACATTTGAAGTTTTAATATCGGAAGTGGGAATTCCGGAATCTATCAAAGCATTTACAACAGCCGATGCTTTTTCATTCATCTCACTAACAGCAGCTTCTTTGTCCTTGTTGACCACTGTAATGCTAGCACTAAACGCTGCCATACTATTCTTCTCGTAATTACGGGATATGCCCGTTACGGTTACGGTGTCTTTGCTTGGCACTATTGAAATACTAAGAGTCGAAATTAAATACGCACCTACTATAGATAACATTAGAACTGATGTTATCAACAAAAATGGAATATTATGTAATGCATTTGAAGCTGTTTTTGCCATTGAACCTCCTAAAAATTAGTTATTAAAAGTATAGATTAGTTGGAATTTTTATTCAATGTTTCAGTTGGGATTGAGTACAGCATCACGGATCTTTTTTTGTACATCCCGGTAGGGTTTTTCTCCTTGAGCTTTTGCTATGTCCAATTCCGTTACCAATTTATCCAAAATTTCCAGCGTAACCTCAGTCTTTTTGATCTCAAGCGTAACAGATTCTTCTGTTACTTCGGGGGGTTCCACAGGATCACCCTTAGGCCGTCCAAGTTCTTTATCGTCTAAATTTTCTGTACTGGTTATAGCAGGTATCTTTTCCATAATCATGTAATTAAATTATTTACGCTATCATACCATTTATTGAATTTATTCATGTGACCGGGGTAAGCACTGTTAAAAGGACTTCCTGTATTGTAGGCTACCGTAAGTTGCTGAACAGTGAGTTTTCCTCCATACACATCCTGGTTCCTGCGGTGATACTTACCTATAAGATCTATATTTATCTCCGGATCGTATAAGTCTTTGGCGTTACCCTCAAAACCTATACTCCGTGCCGTGCCGTATAATATCTGTCCTAAACCGTAACTTGAGTCACCTATGCTTGGTTCGTGCCTGACTGCATACGTATCTCCTCCGGATTCCAGCATTACAGTAGCAAATATCAATTTTGGATCAAGGTGATACTTTTCCGCTGTTTTGTTAATAAGGTAACCATACCTTTGCCACACTAATTCTGCTTTTTCTTCATCAGTTAGACCTTGGAGTTCGTTTCTGGAAATTATGGTGACAGGTTGCACAAGTTGGGTGATCTGTTCCTGAGGAGGAGCATTACTGTTAGGCAGTTCCGGTACCATCACGCCAAGCGCGAAAGTAAAAGCCGCCGCAACATTTATGGCATATTTTCCAAGATCGTGAACGTCTATCTTTGACTCAATGAGCCAGTTATAAAAATCAGAGTGCCTATCTCTGAGCTCTGCAAGCAGGCGATCCCGTTCGGCATATAACTCGTCCCTTCTTTTAATGAGTTCTTGCAAAGAGGTTTGTGGATCCATACAAATATTATAAAGCAAACAACAGATTAAAAACTAATTTTCCTGCTAATTCCCCAGTGCAAACTCCTCCAGTTCCTTTACACCGCCAAACGATATTCTGTCAGGAACGTACTCTCCGGTGTCGAGCATACGCGCAGGTGTAATAACATAATCGCCCCATTTCTCGTTTATAAAGTCCAGGGCGTCCGAAAGCCTCTCCTTTTTCGATACATCTTCAAAAAGTTCCGTCTGACTCACATCTCCGTCTACCAGATCAAATACCGACTCGGCCAATATTGCCACCGGCTTTTGATAAGGAGAATGACACAAAATGCGGTAAGCTTCTTTATAAATATCCCGTGAATCGAACAGAATTTTCCCTGTAAGGTGTCCGTGATGCCAGTAGCTTCCGTCACGGTAACTTACCGCCACATGGATCCCTCTTGCTTTGTAGCCGCCTTTTCTGAGCCTTCTGCCGGTCTTTTCCACCAGTTTGTGCAAGATAGGTGCCAGTTCCTCTATTTTCACCAGAGGTTTGGGAAGAGCGTATGAATTCCCGTAACTGTGCCTGCCGAACTCCACATCATCTATTTCCCAGCCGTGCAGGCGCAGATACCAGTAATATCCGTTTATGGACTGAAAAGCAGCCTTTAGTGTACGAACATCGGATCGGTAGAAGTCTGTAACCGTGTAAATACCCTTGCTTCCCAGACGGGCGGCGTTCCGCTGTTTTATGCCACAAAGATCCATCAGCGACATCCCCGAATATATCTCCATGAAGTTATCCTTATTTATCTCGTCAAGACCATCCGGCTTGCGCAAACCCGCCGCCGTTTTGGCAAGGAACCTATTCGGAGCTATACCCACCGAAACCGTGATCCAGTCCCCTATCTCTTTTTTTATCCTGGCCTTGACCTCCCGGCCTACGTTATGAATACCGTGTCTGAACGCGGGACAGCCTTCCATGTTCAAGATAAATTCGTCTATGGATTTTGGAATGACGTTATCCGTATAGGTCCGCAGAAGATTACGCAGTTTCATATGAGCGTCGCGGTACTTCCAGGGGTCGGGAGGCAGGATATCAAGTTTGGGATAAATAAGCTTTCCGTCCTTCACCCGCATACCTGTTTTAATCCCCAATTGTTTAGCCTCTACTGAAGCTGCCAGGATACATCCGTTGTCTGTTGTATAGGCCGCTACGGCTACGGGGCGACCGCGCAATTGGGGATTGGCCTGCTGCTCGATGGTGGCAAAACAGGAATTTATATCTATGTGCATAAGGGTAGATTCCTTTGGATTAAAAGGCAGGCTGATAGGGTTATCATCAGATGTTTTGTCAGTTGACTGCGCCATCGGATATTTCCTCCACCTCCCAGAAAAAATTTTCAGTATTGCAGACAAGACGAAAATAAAGGTTTTTTGTGGCCACGGAAAAAACATGATGTAGAACGCGTCCCGACCGGTAAGTGTGGTGATACCCGATCTTCGATACTTTATACTTCCTACCCTCCCATATCACAACTAAAGGCGTGAATAGCTTCCTTTTGTGATCGTAAAATGAGAATATTGAAATAGGTGCTTTAAGACGTTCTATCATACCCGAATGTAACCCGAAGATAATTTATTTATAATGGTTTGAGGGGTTAGAGTCAAGGGATTCTTACAAAGTTGTTACGAAAGTTGGAAGTTATGTTTTGATAGGGTTTTGTAAATAAAAGAGCCTGTTTTTAAGAACATCAGGCTCTTTTGGTCTTTTTGCCCCCTCTCTCGTTCTTTTTGCCGGAATTTGCCGGTAATTTTCTGAATAGATTGAGGAAATGCTGGTATGGTGTTAGGTGCGCGGGTATTTCCTGATCATGTAAAACCTCTTCCGCATCGCTATCAAGTCTTTTAACCGGATGATCCTTTACGGCTATGTGTTTCCCGCTTGGCAGCCTTTCCAGCAATTCAACTTCTCTCCAATGCTTTCTGAACCGTTTTTCTCCTTTTCTTGGTCCATTTTTTATCCTACCGTGTGACCTGCTTATGAAATACTTTCTCCTGTAGTGTGTTTCGAGAGGGTTATAGGAAAACTCGTCCTCATACTCCTTCCCCTCTTCAAGTCCCAACCACTCGCGAGTGAGCCTGTCCAGTTTCATCGGTACCCTCCTTATTATAGTCGTTAAATAATTGTAACAAAAAAGGCCGGGGTTGGGATTACCACGCGGCCTTTAGAAAATCTTTCTTGATCCGAGGCATATCAGAGCTGTAAACAGACCCAACACCAGGGCGTAAAATGCCCACTGCGGTGACGTTACAAGCCCTACCGTACTTCCTAATACCTTGCTAAGATTAAAGAACACCTCTTCGGTTAAAACATCCTGGATCCCAAGCATAGCTCCAAACCCTGACAGCATGCTCAACACAAATATAGAGCCTACTTTGTTCCTTTTCAGAATATCTATCGTCTCAACAGCTTTCTTGATCGTATATACTGTAATTACCAAGCCAAAGATACTTAGTCCTATAAAAAACAGGATCCCGACCGGATCACCGTCATCAATAATATTGTCTACAAAGAGAACATGCTTGATCTCCAAAAACAGATACAAAGAGTTCGGAAGCCACAGCACAAAAGCCGTTAACCAAAAAAGCATCCAGTATTTTTTGCCATCCTTTTGAGCTTTAGAGTAAAAGTGTAGTATCTGAAGTGTCTGTAGGGGATAAAGTAAGTTCCTTATAACCCCTAAAGGAAAAACCTGATGTCCCCATAGCACCCACTTATTTTCCAAAAGGAACTCGTAGATAATTCCGGCAAATCTAAATAAATCTACCATTGCTGTCTCCTTTTCTTATGGTTATTTATATGGATTTAGATTAGAGGGATTTTACTACAGTTAGGTCAGAAGGTAAACCTCAATTTGTTTACAGTTAGAATAAAAAAAGCGAAGGGTTTTTTATGACTCTCCGCTTAGATTTTGTATCGACAACTCTCCTTGTATTTTTGCTCTGGCGGTTTCTGTTTTTTCATACTTCTTTATCGCCCATACAAAGTACAAGGCTAGCCCTGCGGTTTGGAAGGCGTTTGTATTTTGGATCAGCAGAAGAA
>Ga0075586_159_pt1 | contig 5571 bp, 4 predicted proteins | sample RifGroC1_FD_68196 | JGI IMG/M metagenome (GOLD analysis project Ga0075586, IMG submission 68196) | candidate division WWE3 bacterium GW2011_GWC1_41_7
AAGAACACTGACCGGAGGTTTTGACCCCTCAGCTTTATACCCGGCAAAACACTTCTTTGGTGCCGCGAGGAATTTTGAGGAAAAAGGTTCGTTGACTATAGTGGCTACGGCTTTAGTGGATACCGGCTCCAGAATGGATGACGTTATCTTTGAAGAGTTTAAGGGAACGGGTAATATGGAACTGAGGCTTGATAGGAGTTTGGCAGAAAGAAGGATCTTTCCTACGATTGACATTAAAGCAAGCAGTACAAGGCATGAAGAACACTTGTACGAACCTAAGGTGCTTGATGCCATCTATAAACTAAGAAGAATGGTGGATCTGCTTGATGACCGTGAAGCTACGGAATTGGTTGTTGAAAGACTAAAAAAGACAAAGAGCAACGACGAGTTCCTTAAGAGTTTACACAAGGCTTAATTTCCTAATTCCAACATTAACCTCTGCAACATACCTGAACCATACGCATAATAATGATATAATAACCGTTGTTTACTGTCGCCTTTGCTCCGGGTTCGCAGTCAGGGACTGCGGGTGCTAAGATGCAGTTTTTAAGTTATGCTTTTTACAATAAAGCGTCCTAAGTCTGAAAGATTTTTCCAATTAAGTTTTAACGGGTTCAGACCTAAAGGGCGTAACAAAATAGAACAAACACTGCACGCCTATCTGGATTTCATTAAAGCTTTAATTAAGTATTTCCGTAAAAAGATCACATTATCGATTTTGTATACAGGTAAGTTTGTACTGTTATTAGGGACTTTATCCCGGAATGGAAAGAGTTTTCTTGTACGTAAACTTATCTGGTCGAGGGGTAAGCTTGGACGCCCGCTCGCTACTTTTGTCGTAATGGCCTCGGCGTTGATAGTTTTTATGCTTGGCGAGGTACTTAATAGTTCAAAATATGTGGTCAGCCAGGAAATTAACAGGGATTATCTTCGAAATGTCACGGACATTATACCTTCAAAGAATACGGCTATGACTACAATTCCCGAAAGCCGCAGAACTGAAGCAGTCGCGTATGTCGTAGAGGGAGGGGACACTTTATATGACATTGGCAACAAGTTCAAGATCTCTACCGATGCTATTAAGTATGTTAATAATCTGACTGATTCTTCGGTATTGAAACCCGGACAGGAAATAGTCATTCCTCCGGTCGCAGGTCTGATACACAAGGTGGAGAAGGGGGACTCGCTACAGTCAATTGCTAATAAATATGACGTTCCCGCTCAGGCGGTTGCTGACTTTAATTACATTTTGGATGTATCAAGCTTAGCTGTAGGAACGGAACTTGTCATTCCTGACGCAAAGATACCTCAGCAGGTTATTGTACCTGCAGTACCGGCATATATTACACCCAGAATACCCGATGCGCCTTCAGGCGGAAGCGGCTGGTGTATGTGGCCGACTACGGTCCGTATCATTTCGCAATACTTTTCGGTGTATCATAACGGTTTGGATATAGCTACTCCCTGGGGGAGAGGAATGCCTCCGATATATGCATGTTCCGGAGGTGTTGTTACCAGAGCGGGCTGGGATCCTTGGGGTCTTGGTTTGCGTATTACGGTTGATCATGGGAATGGTTTTGAAACCACCTACGGGCACATGAGCAGAATTGACGTAAGCTATGGCCAGGAGGTAGGTAAAGGCAGTGCAATGGGGTTGATGGGTAACACCGGGCGTTCTACAGGTCCGCACGTTCACTTCATTATTAAGTACAACGGCGTTCCTACAAATCCGCTCAAGTATATTCAGTAAATTAACCTTTAATCCAGGCGGGAATTAGGTATAATCCCGTTAGTAGACGTATTAATATGATCGATATAGCAAATATAAAAATAAAGGCAGGCAACGGAGGAGACGGAAGAGTCTCGTTCCGGCGTGAAAAGTACATCGCCAAAGGCGGCCCCGACGGAGGGGACGGCGGTGACGGCGGAGATGTTTATTTTGTTGCTGATCCAAATAAGTCCACTTTAATGGACTTTAAAGCCAAACCCTTATACGAAGCTACGAGCGGCCAAGCCGGAGGGAAAAAGAACATGACAGGTTCCGACAGTGAGGACCTGTATATAAAAGTACCAATGGGGACATTGGTTTTTGAAGTTATTCGAGGAAATGAGGTACTGATCGGCGATATGACCGAACAGGGACAGGAGTTACTCATCGCCAAAGGTGGGACCGGCGGTAAAGGAAACAACCGGTTTAAAAGTTCCACGAACAGAACTCCCGTGCAATATACTCCGGGTTCAAAAGGTGAGGTAAGAGAACTGCGGTTGGAGATAAAGCTCATGGCAGATGTTGGTTTAATCGGGCTTCCAAATGCAGGAAAGAGTACATTAATTAATCAACTCACGAATGCGAACGCTAAGGTTGCCAACTATCCGTTCACAACGTTGAATCCTAATCTGGGTACAACTACTTTGCGGAACGGTCAAACTATAGTTATTGCCGATATACCGGGGTTAATTGAAGGCGCGTCCGAGGGAAAGGGTTTGGGGGATGAGTTCTTACGCCATGTAGAGAGGACTAGGCTGTTGGTACATATTATAGACGTCTATTCCGAGGGGTTAGTCGAAGACATGCCTGAGTATGCGCTTAGACAATACGAGGTAATACGCAAGGAACTGCAGGATTATAGCGATGAACTTGTAGTAAAACCGGAAATAATAGTGATAAATAAAATGGATATTACAGAAATAAAAGAGAATTTTAATAAAATATTAGCGGTATTTAAAGAAAAAGGCTTAGAGGTATATGGTGTTTCCGCCGCTACGGGGGAGGGTACAGAGGATCTCAAGTTGAAAATTATGCAGGAACTGGAGAAAGTTCCTTCGAGGAAGGGCTTTATAGCGAAAAGACCTGTGAGGGTTTATAATGTTGAAACTTTGCCTAACCGGAGGATGGTTTTTAGAGATAATGTAAGGGAAATGCGCGGGCCGTTAGCTTAGTTGGTAGAGCACTACGCTGGCAGCGTAGGGGTCGCGGGTTCGAATCCCGCACGGTCCACCAATTGTTTTGATACACTTAATACATGAGCGATATTGATTTAGGTCAAATAGGCGAGCAAATGGCTCCGGTACTTTGGGCGGTTTTTAGAGTACTTATGGCAGTCTTGTTAACATCTTCCGTCATCACTGCTACTGTGACTTATTTCATAATCAAAAAAAAGTTTGTCCGGGTAAAACCCATATTCAGACTTTTAATTTCATTGCTAGTTGGCATAGTGACCTTCCCTCTTGTGCTCTGGATAATAATGAATAACTAGAAACCCCATAACCACAACGTTTCCCGTTACGAGAAATTAATACTTGACTTACAGATTAAGGTATGGGTATCCTTATTACATGACTGAGAAAAAATTAAACCTTATAGATACCCTTTTAAATTTAGTTCCCGTGCTCTTAGCGTTCCTGATGCCGGTATTTTTCTTACCGATTACATCGGAATTCTTCGAGTTTAACAAGTTCGCCTTGCTGGCGGTGACCACATCGGTGTTGCTTATACTTTGGGTTTTATCAATGATCCAGAATAAAAGAGTATACGTGACCCGCTCAGTCCTTGATGTAGGATTGGTGTTGGTGCTGGTTTCATTTGTATTAAGTTCCGTATTCTCGGTGCATAAAGTTTCGAGCATTTTTGGGAGCTACGGGCGATGGTTTCCAAGCCTTTTCTCGTTCGCAATATTGCTTGCTTTCTATTATGTAGTTTCCGCAAATCTTCGAAGCAGTCTTCGAACGGTTTATTATGCATTGATCGCAGGTTCTACATTATCAACCTTGGTTGCCTTGCTTAGCTACTTCGGGATCAAGCTGGGAAGCGCGGTTTACTTTCAATCAGTCAATTTTAACTTAACAGGATCAAGTACTACGGCAGCTCTTGTCGCTGTAGTAGGTGCTTTGCTGGCCATGATACTTATGATCCGCACGAACACTCAGGCAATTAAAATGTTCCTTCTTCAGGCAGTAGCACTTAATATGCTTGGAGTTGCGCTTCTTGGCACTTGGCAGATCTGGACGGTTTTTGCGGTTGGACTTCTAGCCGCTTTCTATTTCCTGCCCGGAGACACCATCCGTTCCAATAAAACACTTTTACTTGCCCTTGGAGGAATATTTACCGCTTTCGTATTGATCTTCGCTATGCCTACAACAAGAGAAGTATTGGTAAATTCGAACTATCCACGCGAGATCACGCTTCCTGCTAAAGAATCACAGGTTGTTGCTTTCTCGGTGCTAAGAGATTACCCGTTGCTGGGCTCAGGTCCGTCAACGTTCTACCTGAACTACCCCAATTACAAGAGTTTGGCTATGAACGCCACCACATATTGGAATGTAAGGTTTGACAAACCATTTAGCGAGGCGTTTAACATATTAAGCTCGTTGGGTTTGATCGGGATCCTGATGACCGCGTTGTTCGCCGTGAGGTTACTTAAGGTAGTGGCTTTTGCTAAGAAATCGGAGGATAACTCCGGGCTACTTGCTGCAGCAGGTACAGGTCTTATTGTTATGTCGGCGTATTTCCTTCTTGCTTATGCGAACGTGCTGACCGCGTTCCTATTTATGCTTTTCCTTGCTACGTCGGTTGCCCTTGCATCTGTGTTCAAGGAAAAAAGAGTAGGGGAGGATGTATCTCTTGGTATATCGTCTTTCAGCAGTGACTCGTCCATGTCTATCCTTAATGACCTTGGTGAAAGAAAAGAGATCTTCCCTTATATAGTGTCTGCCCCGGTTGTAGGTTTGGTAGCTCTTGGCATGTTCCAGTTGTTCAGGATGTATTCCGGTGAGTATTACATCAGGCAGGCTATAGCCGCGGCAGCTCAAAACAATGGTTCTTTGACATATCAAATGCAGGTAAAAGCAATAAACATCAATCCGAGAAGGGATGCTTACCACAATGCCTATGCTCAAACCAATATGGCGTTAGCGAACACGCTTGCTTCAAAGCCGGACCTAACCGACCAGGAAAAAGTGACCATCCAGACTTTGATCGCTCAGGCTATAAGAAGCTCAAGGGTTACAACCGAGACGCTCAATCCTACAAACGTCGCCAACTGGGAGACCAGGGCGTTTGTATATAGAGCTTTGGTTGGCGTAGCGAAGGATGCCGATCAGTGGGCTTTCTTTAGGCAGGCTACTTCGTTAAAGCCCGACTATGCTAACGCTCACTACAACTTTGGGCATGCTCTGATGAAGCTGAACGCATATGCGGACGCACAAAGGGAGTTCGAACTTGTACTGAGAATGGTTCCCGCAGATACAGCTGATTACACTAAGGCCAGCGCCGATCTTGAAACAGCTAAAACCATGGCAGTACAGGCAGGTTCAAAGGCTCAGCCTACTGTAGAACAGCTTGAAGGCAGCGCGATACCCGTGAACGGCCAGAGCGATGCCCAGAAACAGACTCAGGAAAGCCTGATAAAACCGGGCGAAGAGGAAAGAATTGAGTCGTTGCCGGTGAATTCTACAAGCACAACTACACCGAGTGCCCCCAGAAGGTAAGCCGGGATGGGTTTTGCAGATCTCTTGGGGGACTAGAGAGTTCGTACTTAACCTGAACAGAGGATAATGTTAGCCTCACTCTAA
>Ga0075586_170_pt1 | contig 5493 bp, 8 predicted proteins | sample RifGroC1_FD_68196 | JGI IMG/M metagenome (GOLD analysis project Ga0075586, IMG submission 68196) | candidate division WWE3 bacterium GW2011_GWC1_41_7
GACATCAAAAAACCTACGTTGATTATTGAAGGATTAAACGACAAAGTATTCCCTCCAGAAGTTGCGCGGAAATTAAACAAAAATATTATCAAATCAAAGCTTGTTCTCATACCAAAAGCCAACCATATTATTGTGATAAATAATCCCAAGGAAATCGTAAAAGAGTTAATAACCTTTTTGATGATTTTATAGTCCGGCCTTTTGCCTGAATGCAGCAAGAGTGTAGGCTGTGCCTGATGGATGTTTATGGGGAAAACCGTGCCCTAAATCTGAGGTGATAAATAATACCCTCCCACCTTTACTCTTTAGCTTTTTTACGGCATCACTCACCTCATCGCTCTGGAAAAAAATTTCTTCTGTACCAGACAAAACTATTAATGGGACACCGTTCTCAATTAATTTGTCGTAGTCATGATTAATGCTACAAACAGCCTGAAGTCTTTCGTGTGGAACTTGATTCCCTAAACCTAATCTTGTTGCTATGTACCGGGAAGACCACTTACCTATATTCCTTACATCACCCTCCATACTTACTTCAGCTTTTCCTAATGAGTATTCGAAACCACCTTGCTCTTTATCTCCAATTAGTTTTCTGCTAACGATATACATATCCGGTCTTATTTCTACCCAGGGCTTTTCCATATCTAATACTTGATCAAATTTAGCGTGTTTTCTATTTTTAATCGCTTTCAACACGAAATTAGTCGGACGCGCTTCGTTCTGATTCTCATAACCCACCAATCCTGCTCCCCCCAAAGATGTATACGCATTCACTTTACCCAATCCTTTTTCGATTATTTTTTCCGATATACTAGCACCTTGTGTACTACCCTCGGAGTACCCTGCGACTTCGAATTCCACACTTATATCGTCATTATCGTCATTAAGACCTAGCTGCTTTTTTAATTGAGCTAGCTCCCTTTCCAACACCTCTGCTGCAGCTTCAGAGACCAAACTTTCCCCGTGCGGATCGCCTTGCGCATTTTTGTATGCTAAAGAATTCATACCTTCTGCCTTTAATACGAAAACTGCGTCTGATTCACCGGTTAATAGTGCTCCCATAAGTTTGGACTCCAACGGATGGTTACCTAAGTTAGGTTTATCCATCTCAAATAAACCGGGCACATAAAGAGATATTCTAAATTTCCCGTTTTCAGGTTTTTTTAAGTGATCAGGAACAATCCAACTTTCCGAATACACTTTTATTTTTGCGCCATCTTCTCTTTCGAAAATTTCCTGCTTTGGGGGATTATCAAGAAAAAACCTTTCACATCCATCACGACGTTGGTGGTAACGTTCTAAAGTTGTCAAAGTTTCATTTTCCTGGGGTGTATTTTCAATTCCAGTGTTTATAAGAAAATTATACTTGCAAACTGATTACAAGTATAGAAAAAATAACCCTACCGGTGATAGATTCAACAGTAGGGTGTATTGCATTACAAAAATTACGGTGCAGGTGACGGAAGAAGCAGCGGTAATCCTGACCCTCCGATCATAGCGACCGCCACGATAACAACGATGGCAACTGCCACGACAAATAAGATAAATCTAATATCTATACCATTCCTTCGGGGTTTCCGTCGTCCTGCAAGTATCTTCTCGCCGTCTTCTTTACTAGTTTTGATAGCCACTGGTACCTCCTTATTTGTGAGCTAGTTGTGATGTTATAAAAAGAATTATAGCGTGTCAACAAGAAATAGTCAACCTATAGTATCTGTGTTTGTTAATAGTATATTGTTTCAAAAACGCAAAAAAGCCCGGCTTAAGATACCCCAAGTCAGGCTTTTTTAGTTGCGCCATTATAATTAGAGCGAAACCCTTACGCTGAAGTGGTAGTTGAGACCTTTCCAAATCACCATGAATGTGATCGTTTTTTGCTCAAGATCACGGGCCCAATCCAGTGTCAATTTAGTATCTTCATTTCCATTGCGAATATCCAGATCACCCAATCTGGCAATTTCTCCCTGGACACTTCGAAGGAATCGATCACTATTCGAAAATGCGATCAGTGTCTCAAGAAACGCCTTTGCCTGATCAGACGGCAAACCACCTCCCTGCATATGTTTCTTGACGGCTAAAACTAGTTTTTGTAAAGCAGGGAAAACTACATGATATTGATGGCCGCTCAAACTTCTGTCATGGTCCATCTTCTCGGTACGAAAAGTCTTGATTTGTTCGTTAGCTTTATTCAGATACTCTTTCGTTTCTACCAGGTTCAATCTCTGAAATGTATACATTATCAGGGATACACCCAGAAGAATTACGGTCATGACGACAAGAATCAGCAACCCAACTTCCAAGCTCAAGTTAAGAAAAGACATGTTACCCTCCACGGCTACGGCTACGCGCCTATGCCATTGTTGACTATTAGATTTGTTGTGGCGCAACTTGGGAGATTATATTACAAATGGATATAATAGTCAACCTATAGCATCCACACTTTACGCGCTTCAGAGATTTATTAGACCTGCAGGGAAAACACCCTTATACTTGAGACTCCCCTTCACTACCTGGATCTCATCGATCCGATACTTTTCCAGCAAAACCATCTGTTTCTCGATACGGGAATTTACATTCTCGTTCAATGAGTTTAATGCCCCACCTTTAATATCAATCAGACCAAGTGATGCTTTTGTAATATTTACTCTGACTCTATAATCGCTGTATTTTTGAATTGTAAAAACTGTGTAGAACGGTACACGCCCCTCCCCTCCCACATGTCCTGAAACAACTAAATAACCTTCCATAAATGCCACGTTGACATCACTGATCTTAAAATCAGTAACGGACATGACCGGTAAGATAACTGCCTTCAAAGATTCCGGAAGGCTTTTAGTCAATTCTTTAAGAGATACTTTTGGAACTACTTTTAAGTTCAGAAAAGAGTTTATTTCTTCCTGGGTAAAGACAACCTCATCCGCAGCCGCTATTGTTATATCAGCCCCATCTTCCAAAACATTGCTGTTAATCACGTTATCAAGTTTATCTTCGAACAATACTGCCTGCGACTGTTGATAGGCAGGAACCACATCATTAAAGCCCTCAAGCTTCCCGTATTTTGTTCTTATGAAAGGAGTATCAACCAAACCGGTCAGAACCGAAAAGGATGCGACGAGAATTATGGCAGATAAGACAAGAACAATTAAGAGCTTTGGCACCCTCAAATTCTATATTACATTAGAACCGTTTTCAACCTGACCACCGGGTTTTAGGAACACAGGTTTTTCACCGTCAGCCGCAAAGATCATTCCGTGAGACTCCAGACCCATCATTTTACGGGGCTTTAAGTTAACAATGAACGTAGTTTGCATTCCGGTAAGTTCCGCGGGATCGTAATACTCGAGCATACCGGTAAGGATCTGGCGGGTTTCTGCATCTCCATAGTCAACATCAAGTTTGATCAGTTTTTTCGAGTTGGGAACTGCCTCCGCGTGTTTTATAGTACCGATACGGACATCTATTTTATAAAGATCGTCGATTTCGATTTCGGGTTTAACGTTTTCCATAAAACTGATATTAACACTAATGAACGATGCTAGCAACGCAACTATAGGTTGAACTATTCTGTCTCCCATACTATAATCTACAAATCAAAATCCAATAACACGTGAGGTTAGAAGGAGAGACATATGACTTTTTTCCAATGGTGGGATCAGGCAACAGTTGAGCAACGGCTAGAGCTCCTCGGGCTGTCTCATAGCCAAATTTACAGGCTGGAAGCAATGTACAATCAGCAAGCAGGTGAGAGGAAAATTTAATGCCAGGTAAAAAACAGAACGAAGTTTCAGCAGATTTACTAAACGCACTGGAACTGTTTGAGGTAAGCCAAAAGCTAAAGAGACAGGACCGCCGTGATAAAATGTTCCTTCTAGCAGTAAAAAGAATGCTGGAAGAAGTTGGGGCATTTGAGCCACATGCGGGCGAACTAATAAAGATCCTTGGAGGCCAGAGAGGGGATGCTACCCCTGGATCGCTAGGGTTATTCCTGCTTACCTTACTCAGGGATTATCCAAAGCATCTGAAGTCGTCCAAAAGAGGATTGATGCTTTTGTTGACAAAATTGATAAAGTTTGGGACGGGGAAACAATATAACTTTCCATACTTAAACCCTTTTCGGACAACCGCGGAGGGTTTTCTTTTTCCGCAATAATAACCTTATATATAAACCTGGATGTTGACGTAATCCCCTTTTTTCTATAATATCCCTACGTATGCCTAAAAGAACGTGGCAACCCAAAAAAGTTAAAAGAGTAAAAAAGCACGGCTTCATGAAAAGAATGAAAACAGCCGGGGGTAAGCGTGTTCTCAAGGCAAGAAAAGCTAAAGGTCGAAAACTGCTTGCCCGGGCATATAACGGTAAATAACCCGAAAAATCCTGTAAAATAGATCAGATGCTAAAAAAATACAACAGATTGCTAACAAAGTATGAGTTCGGCAGGACTAAGAAGTACGGCGAGAACCGCAGCGGAAAGTTCTTCCATGTTTATATATATAAACCAACCCAATACCAAGGACCTTCCCGCGTAGGAATTGTTGTTTCGAACAAGTTCAGCAAATCAGCCGTAAAACGTAACCGGTTAAAAAGAGTGTTCCGTGAGGTGGTTAGAAATAATTTTGATAAAATAGAATCCGGCCAATGGGTAGTAATTTATCCTAAATTTTCGGCCGTAAATAAAAAATATGAAGAGATTAGTGCTGACTTTGCTAAAACTTTACAAGAAGTACCTCTCACCCGTTAATTTCGGGGTTATGACTTGCCGCTTTGAACCAAGCTGTTCAGATTATACCTATACAGCAGTAGAAAAATATGGCATATTAAAGGGTATGCTAATGGGCGTATGGCGTATACTAAGATGCAACCCTTTTTCAAAGGGCGGCTACGACCCGGTGGCTTAAATATTAAATAATGAGTGTATTATCTTTAGTTTGGAACTTAATATTAGTTAATCCGATGCTCAACGTATTGGCCGGTTTCTATCAGCTCATAGGCAGTTTGGGTTTATCCATTATTTTACTAACCATACTTATACGAACGATTCTCATCCCGGTAATGCTTCCTTCCATGAAAACCATGCAAAAGCAAAGAGAACTTCAACCTGAACTGGACAAGCTCAAAAAGAAATATAAGCATGATAAAAAGAAGCAAGCCGAAGCACAGATGGAGCTTTTTAAACAACACGGTCTTAACCCTGCATCCGGATGTCTCACTCAAATCGTCATGATCATTGTGTTGATCGCATTGTATGGTGTCATTAGAAAATTCACGGGAGGCGCCGATATCAACGAGATAAACACGCACCTTTATTTTGACTTTTTATCTCTCGATCCCGCAGTTCAAATCCCTACAAGATTCCTATGGCTTGATCTGACCAAACCGGATCCATATTTCATTCTTGCTACGCTTTCAGGCTTGTTCCAACTTCTTCAGTCTAAAATGACACAACCCTATGTTGAAGAAGGGGAAAAAGCAGCTCAAAAAACTCCTGACAAAAA
>Ga0075586_158_pt1 | contig 5289 bp, 5 predicted proteins | sample RifGroC1_FD_68196 | JGI IMG/M metagenome (GOLD analysis project Ga0075586, IMG submission 68196) | candidate division WWE3 bacterium GW2011_GWC1_41_7
TCCTCTGGCGGAATCCTCGTTGGAGGAACTTTCGTCGGGGGGACTTCCGTCGGCGTCGGCTGGACTGGAGTCGGAGGCACAGGCGTTGGAGGAACAGGGGTCGGCTCTTCGGGAGCGTCGCCGCATTCCTTCTCGGAAGGTTTCACTTTAGGGTCAGTGTAGTCTTCCAGATAAACGTCGTCGTGCTTTTTGTGCGCATTCCAGCTGTGATCGTCTGGCGGGATTAAAACCCATGGATTCTTGGCCGACCCGGTGCTGTGGCAGATCCAACTCTTGTGGTTGGTATCTCCCTCAGCTATCGGGGGCTCGACCGGGTTTCCACCGCCACCGGCATTGCCGTTCTCATCGCCATTACCATTCCCACCGTTGGACAAAAGCTCCGCAACCGGCGTTGATGTGAACAACGCCTCGGCGCTGGCCGTAATTCCCGCAAAGGGGGTTACGACTGTGGCCAGGACAAAAACACCAAACATCAAACTAGCTACAAATAATCCCTTGTTTTTCATTGTTTTAACTCCTTAAAATGTGATTTTTTTTCCATCCATGTTGTGACTTTATCCATTATTCCGATACGCACCTCCCAAACTTGGGATCTTCACCTCGTCTTCCTTACAATGAGGGAATACATAGGGGCAACGAGAACAATTGCTTTAGAGGATATAAACATTGCCCCTACATACTCCCCCACTGTAAGATAAAAAAACCTTTCATTCACTTTTAAAAGTACTCCAAAAGAAAATTAGTTTTGGAATTACATGAGACAAACAATAAACCACGCATTAGAGGCGTGGTTATCACGTTCTCCTCTAAAGCATTAAGTTTTGAAATCGGCGTTAACCGATGTTGATATATTAACATAATTGGCCTATATTGTCAATGCTATGGGTCACCTTTTAAAGGTGTTTAAATATTTGATGTACGTAGCTACTAACCTATATAAGAACATTTTTAGCAGACAAGCAGGATGTATGATAATCAAAATGGAAGCCTACAGTACAAGCAAATAGTCACTGTTATACAATATATGTTAGTTTGATAGGCGTTTTCTCTTCTTATGGTAGCTAGAAATAAGAAAACCTGTTACTAATAATATTGCAACCGTAGTTGTAAGTAACAGAATCGGTGTCACCGTTCTGCCTTTAGTGTCGGCACCTAGCACGTTACCAGTATCTGAATTATTATAAATTGTTTTGACCTCTTGACTTTCGGACGCAGATGCGAGAATACCGGTTGTTGTGTTTTCATCTTCAAGCCATTTAGTACCTGTAGTAGTACTATTATTGTTATTAAACCAGCCAAGAACAGTGCTTATAATATTATCGCCGCTGTTTTTGTCCTTAAGAAAGGCAAATAGCCCTCCTGAACCGCCGTTTGTAGATGGTTCACTACAAAGTAGACTTAAGGCCTTTATAGCGTCCAGATCAAAACCTTCCGCGTTATTTGCATGGTCAGGATCATCAGTAATTTCCGTTACTTTTACATATCTAAACCAATCCAAGCCTGATGAATTTATATCTACAGAAGTACTCCCACTACCCATTGCTAATGTCGAAACAATTGCAGCAGTGTTTATATCAGAAGGATGGAAATTAGTACCATCCTGACTTACTTGTATTCTTACTTTTCTCTCAGGAGTGATACTCGAATCATTCTTGTAGAAAGTTAAATCGTTACCTTCAGCATTTTTTACCGGAACGTTAAATTCTACAACTATGTACCCACCATACCCAAGATAGTAACTGGAATTATCATTTGGACCTAATACATCTTCCGGATTATCATGATTTCCTGAAACTTCGCCACCGTTCTCCTTTGTACCGGTATGAAAGGAGGAAACTGCTGATACCCACTCCGACGCTGTCGAACAAGAATCCAAACACTCAATCCCCAATGAAATATCAAACTCCGTATCGGCATTTTGATAAGCGTTTCCCGCCGTGGTATCAAACAACACTCCCCATGTGTATGTTCTCGATTGACCTTCAGACAAGTTCCCAAGAGAAATAGGACCGGTAAAAAGATCATCAAGCGATGCTAAATTCGTTGGTCTGTCATTTCCACCAAACTCACCATATATATCGTCAGTACTGTCGTTAATCGCAGTAAAAAGCTTTTCAGGAAAATCACCTGGGGTAGCCGATCCGTTACTTACCGTCATGGTAAGGGCACACGAATCCTCTGTTCTTGCATTTTCAATAGTAATGGACCGTTCCACATAATCTCCCGGGGCCATGTTCGTTACATTAAATAGTGCACCACTAGGCGCTATCGAACAACTTCCGCTCGAAGGGCAGGTGATTGTAAGGTCAGAAGCTTCCTCCGCCAAGGCGGCACCGGAAAACAGTACCCGCATGGGAAATAAGAATAACAGTGCAACCACAACAACGACAGCAAATCCCGTAACTGACCTACCTAGTATAGTATTAGTTAATGTTTTTTTAATATTATTCCGCATCTTCTTCCTCCGAGTTCGCGTTTTTAGGTGTGCCGTAATTATTATCGTTAGGGGAATCCCAATAGTCAGTGCTCTTACACACGTCATCATTACATGTATGCCAATTGGATTTATCCGCACCGTCGCCGGGCTCCTCGTTTCGTTCCATAGATCTCCAACCGCCGCTCTTTTTTCCGTTAGAACCGGCAATTCCGGCCGCCCAGGCCTTGCCACCATTCCTATTATTTTTTGCAATGTCCGGGGTTTCGTCTACAAGAACTCCGTAAGGAGCTACCAACCTTAGCTTTTCGCCCTGATCCTTCAAATGCAGTAACTTATCCACCTGATCAGCTTTTATAGAATTACTAACAGCGGATTTTGAATCGTCCGTTTTATAGTGCATTAAAAGGAAATATCCGTTAGCCGGTATAACACCTTCAAGCTCAATATCATGCCCGTTAGGACCAGCTCCATACAATTTCCAGCCCGTAAGGTCAATCTCCTTATTAGTCATGTTCCTAAGCTCCACCCACTCGTCCAGTTCATGCCGGCTAGAGCCGGGCCACATGATCTCGTTGATTACAACATCGCCTTTTTCGGGAAGTTCGATCTGGGCCAGAATAAATTTATTTTCATAGATCCGTGCCTCGCTTTTATAAAACGCGTTTGTTTCACCCATCAGCAAAAACACCAAACCAAAAGACACAAACACAAGGTTTAACACCACTTTTTTATTTCGGTTTATCTTGCTAATAAGTTCAATAAAAAATCTCACTTTTTTCCACCCGGATCAAATAACGAGCTTATACTTTCACCTACAGCCATTTCAGTTTCGCCAAAAGCTACCACAACTTTTTCTTTTGCGGTAAGTTTGCGCTTTTTTCGTTCTTCAATAAGCTTTTTGGCTTCATTTTTTATACTCACCAGTTCGCTGTAGATTATTAATGTTGCGGGAACGATGATTAGCAAAATAAAACCTGCTTCGGTCTTGGCGAAACTGACCAGATAACCAAGATAAGGAACAGCCACAAGTACTTTACCTAAAATAAGGTCCTGTGTGATAGGTGTTCCGTCGGGACTGTCATTGGCATCACCTTTAGTTATGAACATTAACTTTCCTTCAGCCTCCTGCAGTTCGTGAACACGGTGAGTGGTTGTGTAACGCGGATTTTTTACAGTCCGGTCTTTTTCGGCTTTGAACGTAATAATGTCGCCCCTAAAATATATTGTTTGCGGCTGGGAAAGAACCACACTTCCGGTTTTAATCTCAGGTTCCATAGAACCGCTTTGAACACTGTATAACTTGGTCCCGCCCGAAATATCAAACGAAGACAATGCCGCAGTTCCCGCAACAATTATGAGCATGATAATAAGCAGCCAATATAGAATGTTCGTGAATTTTTTAATTATCTGCACGTCAAATATTAAATATTTATTAAAAAATTATTAAATTTAAATTAAGCTCCTATTAATCCCGGAAAGCGCCCCTTCTTGCCGGGATTAGAAGAACTCAACTTTTCAGTTAGTTCTGCCTTCAATGACAAAGTCCCATATCAGCGATTCACCCATGAGCTCACTTTGGTCGCCATCTTCTTCAACCCAGACGGTATACCTCATATCCTGCGTACTGCCCGGGATCAACTCCGTCCAATGACCGTTAAATAAGTCAAGGTCGGATATATCCTTAAGAAATCCCTCGTAGATGTTGTACCATGTAACACCTGAGCTTCTGCCTACCTCGATCCTAACCATAAGCTCATCCCAAAGATCTGAAGAAGTATCACTGGGATTTGCTACGTTTAGTAACAAGGTGTTTGCAGTAAGATTGCTGGGACCTCCAAACCAAGGCGGTCCGTAGTTCTGCATTCCGTAAACCGGAGACGTATACTCTGTTCCCGGAACTGCCGGATCGAATACTGCACCAAGTACAGTAGGTTGTCCGTTCACTCTAATTTCAAGGGTACCGGTCGAGAAAGTGTTTCCTGTTACGGATGCGGTATCACTAAAGTAGGCTCTGGTAGCACCAGCTGACATTAAAAGAACTATTGTGATGATTGATAGACTAGCTATTATTTTTTTCATGTGTTTGTTCCTTTAATGAATTTCTAACCACTACCATACAACAGTGGTTCTGTCAGTCTGATCTTGGTTATCCCACTGAGTACCATCTACCACCAAGGTTCCTACGAATTGTGAATTCATATAAGTTTCATCGGCGGTTTCATCAAATTCCACATCTATCTTGTATACAGCAGAAAAGTCCGGATTTAACGGCCATCCATCGTTCTTTGCAGCATCAAAATTATCCAAGGCATTGCCAACCCCAAGTAAACTTGTCAATGTAACTTTGTTAAGTAAGACTAAGTTAGGGGGACCATAATCCGTAAACCCTGATGATGGGTCACATTCCGTGGGGTTCAATGTAACCGTGACAAGTAACTTATTAGATATATTGTTATCGTTTGTTACTGCATCCACATACATTCTGAATATCATATCCATATCACCAGTATTTTGAACCTCAACACACTGGCTTGGAACAACATCTCCTGGTTGTAACCCTGTTGCGTTAAATGGTAGTGTTCCACCTAAAGTAACGTCGAAAGAACTAGATGTAAATGTATTGCTCTCAATTGTCTCTGTTTCGCTAAAAAACGCCCTCGTAGCACCCACAGCCAAAGCAGCCACACCCAAAACCACTAAAGAACTAAGTAATATTTTTTTCATATCTTTCACCTCCTATTTAAATTTTCAAACTATATACAGGAACAAAAAAACCGGCTCACGTACCGGTTATTAAAAAAACATTAAATTGCGAGTTGAACAAGCAGGGCAAGGGACCTCCATACGGAATT
>Ga0075586_153_pt1 | contig 3463 bp, 4 predicted proteins | sample RifGroC1_FD_68196 | JGI IMG/M metagenome (GOLD analysis project Ga0075586, IMG submission 68196) | candidate division WWE3 bacterium GW2011_GWC1_41_7
GAGCGCTAACGTGATAATGCAGGAGCTTTGGGATATCGCGGAGGGTGTTGTGGTGGACACGCATGTGACCCGGGTATCCAACCGTCTTGGTCTGACAAACCATACGGACGCCGTAAAGATCGAACAGGACCTTATGAGATTGATACCGAAAAAATACTGGCGGAATTTTTCCGGGGCATTGGTATTGCATGGGCGTTACGTTTGTACCGCAAGAAAACCAAAATGTAGTGGTTGTGTATTGAACAAGCTATGCCCTTCAGCGTTTACGTTCGAATAACTTAGCATTTTTAGGTTATAGTTTTTGGATCAATCCTGAGTGGGGTTAACAAAAATAGAGCCGAAACTATCGGTATTTTTTTCACGGTAGGACCATATTTTGGTCTTTGATAATCTGATCTCAATATTAGCGCCGGGTTGTATTGTAACTTCCTGTTCAACATCCTCAAATCTATATATCGGTTGGTAAAAAATAATGGTACTGTCCGTTTTGTTAGTAAAACGGGCAAGTTGACCTTCGCGGGCTGTTGTGTTCTTTGGGTCGAACCCATTGTTCGTATATGCTATCTCAAGTGCTCCAAACGTTTTGTCTATTTCTGCGTAATTCAAGTTGCCATTCAAGCTCTTGATACTCTCGTTTAATTCGGGAGTTAGGGTCTCATTATTTGGCGTGGTATTAGGAAGTAGTTTTGACTGTGACTTAAATTTTTCTATCTCTTTATTGATCTGATTATTAAAGTTTTCCAGGTCCTCGAATTTCATCATTTTACCGTTCAGGAAGAACGTTGGAGTAGCATTTATTTTGAGCTTGTTCGCAGCTGCGATATCGTCATTTATAATAGTCGCGTAACTACCGTTCTTAAGACTGTCTGTGAATTTTGCCACGTCCAAACCTACCTGCTCGGCATATTTGATCAAGTCTTCTTCCGTAAGATTTTCCTGATTCTTGAACATTAGTGCTGAATATTCCCAGAACTTCCCCTGCTCCCCGGCAATTTGGGCGGCTTCAGCGGCTTTACGGGCGTACGGGTGTTGTGGGAGAGGGTAATGCCTATAAGCCCACCTTAAAGTTCCGCTATTGTTATTAAATACGTTCTGAATGATAGGATGAAAAGCTTTACACGCGGGACATTGGTAGTCCGAGAATTCGACCAGAGTTACGGGAGCATCCTCAGGACCCTGAACATATGTGTGACCTGCAATCAGTTCATCGGTATTGATCTCGTTAAGGGAAGGTCCGTCCTGGGGTTGAGCATTCTGCGCGGCAATAATAATAACCGCGAATATTGCGAGGGTAATAAAACCTATTATGAATACGGGTAAGTTTCTTCTAATAATGTTCATATTAAATTAACGAACTTATCTTATCCCTGAACAACCGGGGTTCCGTCTCCGGTTTTTCTCCCGACAGCTCAGTGTTCACTAGATTAACAGGTGGTTTCTTATTTATCAAGACCTCAACGATATTTAAAGCGGCCATTCTCGACATTTGTATCCTTGCCTCTCTGGTTGCACTTCCTATATGAGGTGTCAGTACTACGTTCTCTAGTTTGATCAGATCTTCGTGAACGGTGGGCTCTTTTTCGAACACATCCAACCCCGCCCCCTCGATCCACCTTTCTTTTAATGCCACGGCCAAAGCTTCTTCGTTAATGATGGGGCCGCGGGCGGTGTTAATCAATATCGCATCCGGTTGCATTTTTTTAAGCTGCTGCTCTCCGATCATATGTCTGGTTTTTTCAGTAAGGTTAACGTGAAGAGAAACTATATCGGAATTGTTCAGCAGTTCATCAAGCTCTACTTTTGTTGCTCCCGTCTCATTTTCCGCATCAACGCACTTTTTTGTATCAACATATAATACTTTCATGCCCAAACCTTTATTGCACATCCTGGCAAAATGCTGCCCGATCCTACCAAAACCCACTATTCCTAGTGTTTTTCCTTTGAACTTAGGTCCGAGAAATATCATTGGATCCCAGAAATGGTAGTCACCTTCTCTTGTGTATGAATCTGAGGCGACAATTTTTCTTCCTACTGCCATCATCAAAGCAAGCGCATGTTCGGCTACCGCTTCCGTAAGGTCGCCCGGGGTATTGGAAACGTAGATACCCAATTTAGTTGCAGATTCAACATCAATATTGTCGTAACCCACTGCGTAATGTGCCACGATCTTAAGTTCCGGTCCTGCAGCTTCGAGTATATTTTTAGTTATTTGGTCTGGAATTACAGGTATTATTCCGTCAACTCCTTTTATAGCTTTTTTTAGTTCAGCTTCAGTTAGGGGAGAGCCTTTTCTATGATCGATCTCCAGTTCAGGATGCTGTCTAAGCAGATCGATGCCGGCTTGGGGAATATCACGTGTAATTAGAACTCTCATAAATTAAAGGATAGGTAAAAAGGCGGTATTTTTCAAGTCATGCCTATCGTTGCTTCCGAAAAGCATGATCTTCTTTTCAACCACTTTTTGCACAGCCTCGATCGCGGGCGGGGTGAGCTTATAAATTGCTACTTCATCACTTTCGTTCAATGCTTTCTGCAGCGCTGTCTTAAACGCGATACGCATTTCAGAGTTAACGTTTACCTTTACAATGCCCATCTTTATTGCTTTTCGGACATCGTCGTCAACAATCCCCGAACCGCCATGCAGAGATAGGTAAGTATCGGGTAGAAGCTTTTTTATTTGTTCCAGAATATCCAATTTGAGGTGTATCTCATCAGCGTACAGGCCATGCAAGTTGCCGACAAATGATGCGAAGACGTCCACACCTGTCTGCGATACAAAATCAAGCGCCTTTTGGGGATCGGTGTACTGCGATGCTTTTTGGTAACTTCCGGGGTCCTCATTGGTGTGATCGGCCGAACTTCCCTGAATGTGATCCATTTCCCCCTCCACCATTACATTGTGTTGGTGTGCGTATGTTGCCACTTCCTTTGTGATCCGGAGGTTTTCCTCATACGGTAACTTGCTGCCGTCGATATGAACATAATCGAACCCCGCTTCTATAGCGTCTTTACAGGCATCAAATGAAGCCGCGTGGTCCAGGTTAAGTATGACGGGAATATTATGCTCCACTTTATATATCCGGACCAAGGATGAGATTTGTTTTTTCCCGATATAATCAGCCTCGCCTTCTGAAGCCTCGATAATAACCGGTGAGCGTAGTTTTACCGCTGAATTTACCACAGCTTTAAGGGTTTCGATGTTGGCGGCATTGAACGCGCCAATCGCATAGTGTTCTTTTCTTGCTTTTTGCAGCTGCTCGAATGTGTTCATGATCTATTTAGCAGGTTTTCGAGTTCTTCTTTGGTGTTAAGGCCGTTAATGGCTCCTACCTTTCTAATAACACTGCTTGAGTTAATACTACCCCAAACGATGGCTTCTTTTAAGGGTTTGTTATGGTATATGGCTGAGAGGAAACCCGATGAATACGCATCTCCGGCTCCCGTTTTATCTACAATAGTTTGT
>Ga0075586_123_pt2 | contig 2835 bp, 3 predicted proteins | sample RifGroC1_FD_68196 | JGI IMG/M metagenome (GOLD analysis project Ga0075586, IMG submission 68196) | candidate division WWE3 bacterium GW2011_GWC1_41_7
ATCCGCTTCCGATTTCTCGCCAAAACCGTCCAGCACGCGGATCTTTCCATCATGTGCAGCATCTTTCAGCAGGTCAACCGCTTCATCACGCGTATTAAGTTCGAATTCAGTTGCCAGCTTAAACGCACGCTTGGCTCCTATACCTCTAATACCAATCAAACTAAACATACCATCCGGCAGTCCTCTTTTGAGTACCTTGTATTCTTTTACCTCGCCAATGGTAAAAAGCTCATCCAAATGCTGTTTAAGTCCGGGACCTACACCCGGGATCTCACCAACCCTACCCTGCTGCCAAAGGTCATAAACGCTAGAGGTTAACCCTTCAATAGCCGATAGAGCGTTTTGGTATGCTCTTATCCTAAACCTATCCTGTTCCTTAACCTCCATTGCCGCTAAAGCCTCTTTTAATATTTGTACGATTTCCTTGTTTCCCAACCTGTGTTTTTCCGCCATACAGTAATAATATCATACGTTGACGCTCGTCAACCCGTTTGTTAATATGGTTGCAGCCTCTTAATGTCATAATGGGGCCGTAGCTCAGTTGGTTAGAGCGCTTCCCTGTCACGGAAGAGGTCGCGGGTTCGAGACCCGTCGGTCCCGCCAGAAAAAAAGAGTTCTTTTTTCCTTCTGCCCTGTAGTGTAAATAGTTACTGCCGTCGAATGGAGGTGTATATGGCTCAGAACGGAAAAACTGACGAACGGATCTCAAGAGATACATTAGCATTGATAATAGGCGGACTTTTTGTTTTGGCGTTAGTATTCGCAGCCTACACTTACTTTAACCGCGGAAGGGACATCTCCGAAACATTCACCAACAGACTGGAAGATATTTTAACGGATGACACCGAAAGAGACGGTGAGAGCACCGGCTCAGAATCGGCAGAGGGCGGGGACCAGGGTACAAAAGATACCGGCACCACTCCGGGAACGGGAGGACCTACGGAAGAATGGATAGCAACAAACTACGTATGGGAAATAGCTGAAGCCGTTTATGGTGACGGCACGCAGTGGACACGTATCCTGGAAGCAAACTCTTCCAAGGTAGGTTACCTACCTAACGGGCAGCAAGCACTTATAATTACTGGACAAGTACTGGTAATACCGTAATATTTATAAAGCCGTGTCTGTGGAACCGGCAATAATTTACTTTTAAAGGCCTCCGCGGACGCGCGGAGGTTTTTTATTTCAAGCTCTATTAGTATGTACCCTATAGCACTTGACAGACCGCTGTAATAATCTATAATTTCTGAAAATCACTCAAACCAAATCCGTTCTAAAAGGAGTCTGACATGCCTGAACTACACACTATAATGGTGGTTATCGGTTTAGTTGCCTTGATGGTGGCTTTTATTTTGTTCGCACATGGAAAATTACTCGCCATTGACCAGGCACTATCCGACAGCGGAAAGGAAAACGATCGGAAGTTAGCAAATAAGATCGAGACACTCTACAAAAAATGCGTCGAACTTAACGGCGTAGGTGATAAGAAGCCCTCGAGGGAACTTATGGAAACAGCCAACGAGCTCTTATACCTATTACCTGATGAGGTAAAAAAGGTAAAGATCGGTAGGAAATTCCCAGCTCAAAGACGATACGGATATGATACGTGGAACGAGTATCAAATAGAAAACTTCATTGACTCGTTGCGAAGTGATGCTATGTATATTGAGATTTAGACATCTCCCGGGACCCTTAATCTATTTCATAGGGTCCCTTTTTATTGGATTTATTATATAATCCATGTGTGTGCGGGCGTGGCTTAGTGGTAAAGCGTCTCCTTCCCAAGGAGAAGACCGCGGGTTCGAGTCCCGTCGCCCGCTCCAAATGTTTGAAGTTCCGATAGACTCGTCGCCCCGACCACATGTTTGTTTTTCCATATGACACGAGTGCCTTATCATCTAATATCATAGTTTTTTGGCGAAAATATGTAGCCTGTATAACGGTTTACAGACTCGTCGGACCCTAGGTGAAGTTCAAAGTTCCGACCACTTCAGAAATGTTGTGGCTGTTTGATAAAATACAAATGCTATGAGAAATATAAAAAAACTTAAAAAAGAAAATGGAACTAGAAACATGTTGTATAACCAACGCTAGGAATTTATTGAAGGAGGCCGAAAGAATGCTAAAAAGAAAGAAATATGCACTAGCGACCTTCTTTGCTATTACATCTTTGGAAGAGAGTCAGAAGTTGGGTTTGCTAAATATGTATGGTGCTAAGCATATTACTAATAAAGAATTTAACGAATACTGGACACAGCACGTTACAAAATATAGAGTACCAGAGGCTAGAATGAGAGTTGTTATTGATACCAAAACCAACCCAGAAATGAAACTAGTACTTGGCAGTAAAGAGGAAGCCAAAAAGATTTTTGATGAGAGAAACAATTGTTTATATGCAGACTTCTCGGAAAATACTATTATTTCTCCGCAGAAAATCAAAGTAACTACAGCAATAGATTATATTAATAGGGCAAATAAGGAATTAAGGTCGGCTATTATGCTTAAAACTTTAGCAGACAAAGTTCGCAAACATCTAAGAAGCAGTTAATTTTTAGGTAATTTGGTTAGGTATAACTTCATGTTTTTCAGATATAACGGCTGTTTAATTAAAGTAAATATTTCTCTTCGCTCCTGATTTGAGCCAAATTTCAGAATATGTTTGGCGAATGTACGTACATCAATTTCCTTAAGCTTTTTCTTCTCTTCATCATCTGTAGTGTCCTCATTCAAAATTGCTTTAAACTTTGAGAATCTTGTAAACTCTTCTTGAAGTAGCCTATTAAATTGCTCCTTATCAATTACTACCTGGTTTATAACCTCAACCAGTTGTGCAAT
>Ga0075586_167_pt1 | contig 1860 bp, 2 predicted proteins | sample RifGroC1_FD_68196 | JGI IMG/M metagenome (GOLD analysis project Ga0075586, IMG submission 68196) | candidate division WWE3 bacterium GW2011_GWC1_41_7
CATATTTGCTCTACTTCCGGGTTGCTGATACCATAACGCCCGCCCATCCACTCGAATTCCTTTTCTATAAGTTCGTCAAGATTAGGCATTCTTTTCCCACGGTTTTCTTCTTTTCTTTGCCACTCATTTCTATACTGACCAGTGTGATAGATATTAACTAAATGTTTAATATAACCAAATGATTTTTCAACTAGTTCCCAATCAACATTTATTGTTCGTGCATCAGGTTTATTATATTCCCGATTTAAAGATTTAATGAGCTCTTCGACCCTCTCTTTCGAAATATGACTAACACTTTCCAATGAAGCTTCCAGAAGCATTCTCTCTTTTCCGGGACCTCCGGGAAGTGTGGCTAAATCCGTCATATGAAGTTCATGCAACTCTTCTAAGGGTACTGTAGTAAATACAGTAGTAGCCTGTTCAAAACCAGTGGCTCCGCTTACCCGCTCTCCCACAAAACCTCTTAAAATTCCTTTAATGTTGGCCTTTATCCTTTTCTCATCAAATCTTTCGCCTTGTTCTTTGGGAGCGTTTAATTGAATGTGCCACTTAACTATACCTGCCATTTCACCAAGATTCTTACCGTTCCACACCCACCCGGAACTCCTTACTTTCGCCTCAACCTCCATCCTGGATTCTTCTATTTCTTCCTGCGAAAGAGGTTCGGGTTTTACTATTTCGGGTAAGGGAGTTTCTTTTATAGTTACTTTTGGTAGTTTATCGATATCGTGTGCCGGAAGCTCACGAGACTCATCCGGTACTATATCCGTTACATAGTCTGGTTCGAAAATTCGTGGTTGGTTACTCATAATAAAAGCATAACTAAATATTCAACGAATGTACAATGATCAACGGCCTTCTTCCCGTCTCTTTCCACAGGAAACGTTCAACATCATTCTCAATCCGGTGCTTAAGATTACCCCAGTCATCAGACTGTTCGCTGTTTTTGTCCAGAACTTTGTTCACAACATCCTTTGATTTGCCCATCAAAGCTTTCGATTCCTTGACATAAATGAAACCTCTTGTTATGACCTCAACCTTACCACGTACTATTTTTCCGTCCTGGATAGGAACAACAACCACAAAAACTCCATCACTTGATAATTGCTCACGGTCTTTAACAACGATCTGGGTAACTTCACCGACAGTTGTCCCGTCAACGAACACAGGTTTTAATGAAAGTCTTGGGCCTTTTCTTGCCTCTCCGCCGGAGAATTCCACGCTTTCACCCTCCAGCAGTTCAAATACCGATTCGTTGGGAAATCCCAGTTCCTCTACCATGTGCGTATAAGCACGTGCTTTAGTGACGGTTCCGCCGATAGGTATAAAGTACTTAGGTCTTACTACAGCTGCAATGGTTACAAGATCTCCTCTCGTACCATGCCCTGAAACGTGCAGATTTTCCTGGATTTTGCTGTATATTACTTCCGCACCTTTTAAGGTAAGGTTGTCCATTACTCTTTCTACATCTTCGGCAACTCCGGGGGGATTCGGATCGGCTGAAAAGACAACCATAGAGTTATTTTGCAATTGTATGTCATCGTTCTCATCGCGGCTTAACCTGTCCAACGCAGAACCTTGCTGGCCGTAACACCCTGCAATAATGTAAACAAGATCCTTCTGCGCGTGTGATGACGCCTCTTTATCTCCAACAAAAATATTCTCATCAAATGGGAGATACCCCAACCCGCGTGCCACGCGTACGCTTTGATCTATAGAACGACCGCTTAGAACGATTTTTCTCCCATACTTTTGCGCCGCGTCAATGATCTGATACATCCTTGAAATGTTCGATGAGATAGTCGTAACAAGTATCTGACGGCCTGCTGCCGACTCAAACAGATCGTGAAATGTTTGATT